>WNGE01004492.1_pt1 | contig 16037 bp, 14 predicted proteins | sample 5400651 | NCBI WGS metagenome assembly WNGE01 (sample SAMN13153370, study PRJNA577476) | soil metagenome | isolation source: 60 cm soil or saprolite under grassland replicate 2 | place: USA:California | collected 2016-06-15 | reverse complement strand
GAAGGAGACCGCAAGCCCGGACCCGGCTAGGAGAACGCTCCAGAAATACATGGTCAGGACCGCTCGACGGTGCGTGTGCCCGATCTCCCTGAGCTGGTGGTGGATGTGCTCCTTGTCGGGAGCGAAGATGGGCCGGCCCTTCCGGATCCGCCGGACGATGGCCATGCCCACGTCCACGAGCGGAACCGCCAGCACGAACAGCGGGATCAGCACAGGGATGGCGAAGGCCGCGAGGGCGCCACGGGAGGGTTGGATGGTTCGGCCGACGCCGGCGATCGTCGAGGCGGCGAGGAGGAGCCCCAACAGCATCGCTCCCGAGTCCCCCATGAAGATCCGGGCCGGATAGAAGTTGTACGGGAGAAATCCGACGGCGGCCCCTGCGGCTATGGCGGCGAGTAGGGCGGCGATGGAGGCCGACTCGCTGAACGTGGAAGGGGCGATGTAGACCCACACGAAGAAGGCTCCTGCGGCGATGGCCACGATCCCCGCAGCCAGGCCGTCCAGCCCGTCGATCAGGTTGGTCGCATTGACCATGATCAGGACCCATGCCACGGTGAGCGGGACAGCCACATCGGATCCCAATGAGATGACCCCCTGCGTAGGGAACCAGAAGAACAGCAGCTCGACCCCGTTCAGGATCAACAGGCCTGCGGCAAGGATCTGCCCGGCGGCCTTGGCAGGAGCTGACAGCGCCCTGACATCGTCCACGATTCCCAGCGCGGTGATGACCAGGGCACCGAGGGCCACGCCCTGCAGCTCCAACGACTGACTGTAGAGCCGCCGGAACTCCGGGATGAAGTACGCCACCGCCATCGCAACCAGCACGCCCGCGAGGATGCCGATGCCACCGAGCGTCGGCGTCGGTTTCGGGTGGACCTTGCGGTCGGACGGGCGGTCGATCGCTCCGAACCTGGCGGCGAGCCCACGCACGAGGGGGGTGATGAGCAAGACGGTCCCGGCGCTGACCAGGAACACCACCAGGTATGGGCCCATGGCCTACCCGGGGTAGGCGGGGAACCTGTCCATCAGATCCCGAACCGCCGCCCGAGCCCGCTCCCCCACGCGCTCGTCGGCTGGATTCCTCAGGACCTCACCCACGATGCGGGCGACTTCTTTCATCTCCGGTTCATCCATACCCAACGTGGCAGGTCCGGGCGTCCCCAATCTGATGCCGGAAGCCGTCGCGGGCGGGAGCGGATCGAACGGAATGGCGTTCTTGTTGAGAGCGATGCCGACGCGTTCGCATGCGGCCTCGGCCTCCGCCCCCGTCATCCCGATCGGTTGCAGGTCGTCCAGGGCCAGGTGAGAGTCCGTCCCCCCCGAGACGACCCGGAGCCCCTCCTCACCCAGGCCTCCCGCGAGAGCGCGAGCTGTCCGCACGGTCCTGTGCGCATACTCAGCGAAGGCGGGCTCCATCGCCTCTTTCAGGCAGACGGCCTTGGCAGCGATGCAGTGCTCCAGCGGTCCGCCCTGGATCATGGGGAACACCGCCTTGTCGATGGCCTTGGCGTATTCGGCCTTCGACAGGATCATGGCCCCCCGCGGCCCTCGAATCGTCTTGTGCGTGGTGAACGTGACCACGTCGGCGAACGGCACCGGGCTGGGATAGGCACCCCCTGCCACCAGACCGATGAAGTGGGCCGCGTCCACCATGAAGATGGCCCCGACCTCGTCGGCGATCCGGCGGAACGCAGCGAAGTCGATGACCCGCGGGTAGGCAGTGAATCCCGCCAGGATCATCTTCGGCCGATGCTCGAGGGCGAGATCGCGGACGCGGTCCATGTCGATGACCTCGCTGTCCTTGTCGACCTCGTAGCCCACAAAGGAGAACCACTTCCCCGAGAAGTTCACTGGGGAACCATGTGTGAGGTGCCCGCCATGGGCCAGCACCATGCCCAGGATCTTGTGGTCCGCATTCCTCGGCTCGAGGAATGCGCCGTACGCCGCCATGTTGGCCTGGGCCCCGGCGTGAGGCTGAACGTTGGCGTGCTCTGCGCCGAACAGCTCCTTGGCCCGCTGGATGGCCAGGGACTCCGTGACGTCGACGAACTCGCAACCGCCGTAATACCGCTTGCCCGGGTACCCCTCCGCGTACTTGTTGTTCATGGTGGAGGCCAGGGCGGCGAGCACCGCCGGACTCGCGTAGTTCTCGGAGGCGATCAGCCGAAGGGTCGTGCGTTCTCGTCGAAGCTCGTTCGCGATGGCCTCGGCTACATCGGGGTCGGTGGCCTTCAGCGCCTCCCAGTCAGCCGCAAAATCTCTCATGGCACCCCTCCTTTCGCGATCGGACCTGTCCTCAGCTCTCGGTTCCCTCTGTATGTCCCCCCGTATCGAGGTGCGTTCGCGGGGTCCGAACACCATGTCGACGACCCCCTGGCAGAGGGCCCCGATCTCCCACGCGACGGCGCGGAACGACTCCAGGCCCAGCCCCAATGGGTCGGCGACGTCCTCGTCCTCGAGATGAAGATCGGGATAGGCATCCCGAACCGCGTCCGCCCGAACCGCCGCCGATCGAAGCCGATCCTCCGAGCTCGCCTCCCCCAGCGCAGGGCCCGCGGAATCGAGGAGGTGAACCAGCTCCTTCAGCGTGAAGGTCCTGCGTGCAGCGGGCCGGGCGATCCGTCGAACCGCCTCCCGATGCTCCGATGCCATCCCCACGATCAGGTCGGCCGACTCGATGATTCGGCGGTTCATCCTGCGCGCCACGTGACCCGATATGTCGAGGCCCCGCTCCCGCATGGCCTCAACTGCCTCTGGGGTGGCCGGCGACCCTTCCCACGCGGAAACCCCGCACGACTCGACCATGACCCCGCCCACGCCTTGATCGCGAAGAAGACCGGTGAGGAATCCTGAAGCCATCGGGGAACGGCAGATGTTGCCGGTGCAGACCAAGAGGATGGTGCCCATCTCGGCTCAGTGTAACGAGTGATTCTCGGAGCGTGGTCCGTCCCTGTCTGACGGCTACGCTCGTCTCCGCCTCGCTGCTTGAGCCCCCCGGGCCCCCAGGATCGCGGCCAGCCTGGCCTCATCGATCGGTCCCTCGCGGAGGACGCGCAGCTCTGGACCGGTGAGATCGATGACAGTGGATGACTGCCCGGATGGTGGCTCGGCCGGTCGCACCACGACGTACACGGCCACGTCGTCGCCGAACGCCTCCTGGAGAGCAACCTCGTGGTGCAAGGGGGGTCCTCCCGATATGTTGGCGCTGGTCGCGGCGAGGGGGCCGGCCCGCTCGAGCAAGGCAAGGGAGAGGGCATGGTCGGGAACGCGAATACCGATGGTCTGCGACGCCTCGCCGAGCGCCCAGTTCTTCGAGCGATCTCCCCGTCGCAGGACCATTGTGAGCGGTCCCGGCCAGAACGCACCGGCCAGCTGTGTGGCGGCGTCGTTGGGAACGACCAGATCCAACGCCTCCGCGGCCGAGGGGGCCAGCACGGGGAGGTTGAGCCCGAAGGGGCGGCGTTTGGCCTCGAACAGTCGGTTGGTTGCTTGTGGATCGTACGCGCGGCAACCGATGCCATAGACCGTGTCGGTTGGGAACACGACCAGGTCCCCGGCGTTCACCGCTTCGGACACCGCCCTGATGGCCTTCGCGACCTCGTCAGGATGCCCGGGATCCACCTCAAGCGTGACGCTCACCCGCCCGAGCGAGCGCGAGCCTGGCTCATCCTCCTCCCCCGCACGATTCGGTCGCGGCCTGCGAGGTCCGGCAGGACCTCGACGCCCGCCAGGTGCGCCCGGAAGAGATCGCGGACCATCGGCCCTTGAGCCGCGCCGATCTCGACGATCAACCAGCCACCGGGACGCAGCCACTCGAGCGCCGCCTCGGCCAGGCGACGGTGCACGTCGGTTCCACCGACGAGGGCCCCGTACGGCTCGGCCTTGACCTCTTCAGGCAGCGACTCGTACTCCTCCTCCGTGACGTAGGGCGGATTGCTCACCAGCACGTCGACGGTTCCGGCGAGATCTTTCGAGAGAGGCTGTAGGACATCGCCGCACAACACTTCCACGCCGAGCCCCAGCCGAGCCGCATTCCTCCTGGCGACCTCGACGGCGTCGGCGGAGAGGTCGGTGGCCAGAACGCGAGCATCCGGCCGGTGGCGCTTGATCGCTAGGCCGACCGCACCGGTGCCCGTGCCCACGTCCACCAAGAGGGGGGCGTGGACGGATCCGATGACGTCGAGCACCACCTCCACCAGACGCTCGGTCTCGGGCCGAGGAACGAAGACACCGGGCGCTACCTGAAGCGCCAGGTCCATGAACTGTTGTTCGCCGGTCAGGTACTGGAGAGGCGTGCCTCGGCAGCGTCGGCACAGGGCGCGGCCGAAGAGACGGGCGGTCTTGGTGTCGAGGCCATGTGTTCGCGTGTACAGACCAGCTCTATCCGTGTGCAGGAAGTGCATGAGCAGGGCCTCGGTAGTCTCGCGAGGGCTCTGCACCCCGTGGGCCTCCAGGTAGGCGGCCGAGCGCCGGACCAGATCCATCGGTCTCATCGCCGCGAGGAGTCTCCGTCCGTGCCCGCCAGTTGTTTTCGCCGCTCCTCCGCCAGCAGCGCGTCGATGAATTCGTCCAGCTGGCCCTCTTCCAGGATCGTCTGGAGGTTGTGCGCCGAGAACCCGACTCGGTGATCGGTGACTCGGTTCTGCGGGAAGTTGTACGTCCGGATCTTCTCCGAGCGCTCGCCGGTCCCCACCTGAGCCTTCCTGGTGGCCGCCTCTTCGCGTTGCTGCTCGTCCTGGGCCAGCTTCAGCAATCGGGCACGGAGGTACCGCATGGCCTTTTCCCGGTTCTGGCGCTGCGAGCGCTCCTCTTGGACCGAGATCGCGATGCCCGTGGGCTTGTGAGTGACCCGAACGGCCGAGTCGGTGGTGTTGACGCTCTGGCCACCGGGCCCGGAAGATCGGAACACATCGATCTCGAGGTCGTCCGGGTTGACCTGGACCTCCACCTCCTCGGCCTCGGGGAGGACGGCGACGGTGGCAGTCGAGGTGTGGATGCGCCCACCGGACTCCGTGACCGGAACCCGTTGGACGCGGTGGCCCCCCGACTCGTGCTTGAGGCGCGAGTACGCGCCCTTGCCCTGGATCTCCAGCACGACTTCTTTGAAGCCGCCGAGCTCGGACGGGCTGGAGGACAGCACGTCCGACTTCCATCGCCGCCTCTCCGCGTATCGCCTGTACATCTCGAGCAGCTCACCGGCGAAGAGGGCGGCTTCCTGGCCCCCCACCCCGGCTCTGATCTCCAGGACGACGTTCTTCTCGTCGTTTGGGTCCTTGGGGAGGAGGAGCACTTCCAGATCCTTCTCCAGCCTTGCGGCCCGCGCCTCGGCCTCGGCGGCCTCTGAGCGAAAGAAGTCGGCCATCTCGACGTCCTTCTCCTCCCGAGCCAGGGATCGAGCTTCCTGGGCCTGCCCGAGCGCGCGCTGATGAGCCCGATGTGTGGTGACGATCTGGTGCAGCTCCGCGTGGCGCTTGCCCAGCTTCCGGAGACGAGCAGGATCCGCTGAGACCTCGGGACTGGACAGCTCCCGGGTCAGCTCCTCGTAGCGATGCTCGATCTCCTCGAGCCGTTCACGCAATGCCATGTCAGCAATTATCGCTGTCATGAACAGGCGTAGAAGCGGAGGTGGGGGTGCTCAGTCCTCGGGGTTCTCGAACAGGTCGAAGATCGAGACGTCCATGTTGACGTCGAGGTCCTCGGGATCATTGGACGTCAGGTCCTCGTGAGAGGCGTCCCAGTCCGGTACGTGGCCGTTTGCCATCCAGGCGTCGGGGATGTGGATGGCTGGAGACGACAGTTCCTCGAAAGGCTTTGGAGAAGCTCTCTCCTGTTCCTGCCAGGACTCCGCGTCATCTCGATCCCAGATCGCGGCGATGTCCACAGCCGCGGTGGGGATATCCACCCCAGGGGTGTCGGGGGGGTCCGGCCACTCAGCCCGTTGATGCTGGCCGGGTCGAGCGTCGTGGCGCTTCGACTGCCAGTCGATCTCGTGGGCTTCGAGTCTCGCTGCGGCCAGGATTCTCTCCGCTTCCAGCCTGGCCTCGCTCAGGATGTGTTCGGCGTCCTTGCGCGCCAGCATCAAGTCTGCCTGGGCCTTCGCCTCCGCCTGGAGCCGAACCCGCCCTGCCGCCTCGTCCGCCCTGCGCACGACCTCCATGAAGTCTCGGGAGACGCGGGCGTAGGCGGCCTCCTGGGCGGCGGCACTCCGGCGCTCCAGATGCTCGCTTCGGGCCCGCAGCCATTCCACCTCGCCCTGGAGCCGGCTCACGTGCTCGGCGACCTGGGTGAGGAACTCGTGAACCTCTTCTGGGTCATATCCCTTCCTGCCCAGGGAGAATCCACGCCCAGCGATGTCGGAGGGACGGGGTGTGTGCCGCTCGGGTTCTGGAATCGCCACGAGGAGACGCTCCTCTCGCGGACACCGAAGGTCCGGGGGAATTGACTGTAGCCCTCCCCTGCCCGAGTTCAAGCACCTCACGCGGAGGAGAGCGTCCCCTCCTGGCGAAGGACTTCCTCGAAGGCCCTGATGGCCACCTCGATCTGATCTCGGTCGGGCCTGCGGGTGGTGATCTTCTGGAGCCACAAGCCCGGAGCCATCAAGACCCGCATGGTCCTGGACCGGGTATATCGAGCACCCAGCCGGAGCAGCTCGTAGGAGATCCCCGCGATGACCGGGATGGCCACGATGCGGAACACGATGCCGGCCACCAGGCCGCGCGATCCGAATGCCGTATACACCAGGATGGTCAGCACCATCACGATCAACAGGAAATTCGTCCCGCACCGCACATGTAGCGTGGAATACCTGTCGACCGCCTCGGGCTCCAGAGGATCCCCGTGCTCATAGGCGGCGATGGTCTTGTGCTCGGCCCCGTGGTACTGGAAGACCCTGCGGATCTCCTTCATCCGGCCGATGGCCGCCAGATAGACCAGGAACAGGATCACACGGAAGACTCCTTCCAGCAGGTTCCTGATCAGGCTCGAGGGGACGCCCCTGCGAACGAGCCGGAAGCCCAGATAAGGCCCGACGATGAAGACCACGGTGAACAAGGTAAAGGCCAGCACCATCGAGCCGACCATCTGCCCCTTGGTGAGCCGTTGGTCCTCCTCGACGGCGTGATTCGCCGAGACCGTGAGCGCCTTCATCCCGATGGACAACGCCTGGCCCAAGGCGATGACCCCTCTCAGACCCGGCTTGGCCAGGATCGGGAAGCGCTTGGCGATCGACCCGATCTCGTGGGCCTCCACGTGCAATGTCTGATCGGGCTGGCGAACCGCGATCGCCCAGTGGTCCCGGCCGCGCATCATCACGCCCTCCAGGACGGCCTGGCCACCGTAGAAATGGTCCTGGGCGGGCACGGCGAGAGGTTACCTGGCGGAAGTGGGCCGCTGCCCGTACCGGCGCTGGAACCGCTCGACCCGGCCGCCCGTGTCCACGAGCTTCTGCTTGCCCGTGTAGAAGGGATGGCAGGCCGAGCAGATCTCGACGTGTATCTCGGGCTTGGTCGACCGAGTCGTGAACGTATTCCCGCAAGAACACCTCACGGTCGCCTTCATGTATTCGGGGTGGATTCCTTGCTTCATCTCATTCCTTTCAACCGACCCATATTCCCACACGGAAGGCGGCTGAGGTTCGACTCGCTCGGCGTGCCCAGCCCAGCCACACCCCCCCCGCGATCGAGCGAAGCGAGCGGGGGTGGCGGCGTCAACAGCCGGCAGTCGCCTTCGCGCCCTATGAGTATGCGAGACCGAAGTCTTCCATCAGGCCTTCGACGTAGCGATGGAAAGCCAGGTGGTCGCTGCGAAACTCCCTCTGCTCCCCACCCTTGTCCACCGTCACCACGTCGAAGGCCGTGCCCGTGACGTCCTTCTCCTCCGTGACCCGCACTGGCTCCCAGCCATCCGCCAGGGCCTGCTGGAGCTCCGCCATCACCGGGTCGTCACCCCAGCCGGCCATGTTGGGTTACTCGCTGACCGGGGCCTTGGCGATCTCGCGGAGGAACTGCTCGTTCGACTTGGTCACGCGGATCTTGTCGATCAGCAGCTCCAGCGCGGCCGCCGGCTCCAGCGCGTGCAGGACCCGGCGGAGGCGCCACACCAGCGCCAGCTCCTCGGTGGGCATGAGGCGCTCCTCCTTGCGGGTGCCGGAGGCCTCGATGTTCAGAGCCGGGAAGATGCGCTTCTCCGACAGGTTGCGGTCCAGGCGGATCTCCCAGTTTCCGGTGCCCTTGAACTCCTCGAAAATGACCTCGTCCATCCGGGAGCCCGTCTCCACCAGGGCGCTGGCGATGATCGTGAGCGACCCGCCCTCCTCCAGATTTCGGGCTGCCCCGAAGAACCGCTTGGGCGGGTACAGCGCCGTGGAGTCGACACCACCCGACAGGATCCTCCCCGAGGCCGGCGCGGAAAGGTTGTAGGCGCGGGCCAGACGGGTGATCGAGTCGAGCAGGATCACCACGTTCATCCCCTGCTCCACCAGCCGCTTCGAGCGCTCCAGCACCAGCTCGGTCACCTGCGTGTGCTGATCGGCGGGCTTGTCGAAGGTGGAGTAGACGACCTCGGCCGCCTCCACCGTCCGCTGCCAGTCCGTGACCTCCTCCGGGCGCTCGTCCACCAGCAACACGATCACGTGCGACTCGGGGTCGGCCGCCAGGATGCCCCCGGCGATCTGCTTGAGCACCGTTGTCTTCCCGGCCTTGGGCGGCGACACCACCATCCCGCGCTGGCCCTTCCCGATCGGCGCGATCAGGTCGATGATCCGCTCTGTGATCCACTTGGGATCGTGCTCCAGGCGGTACCGCTCGTCGGGAAACAACGGCGTCAGCTTGTCGAAGTCGGGCCGCTGCCGGGCCGTCTCCGGATCGACCCCGGCGACGGTCTCGATCTGCAACAGCGCGGGGTACTTCTCGCTGTCCCGGGGCTGCCGGACCTTGCCGGTGACCTGGTCGCCGCGGCGCAGCCCGAACCGCCTGATCTGCGAGAGCGAGACGTAGATGTCCTCATTCCCAGGCAGGTAGCCGCTGGTCCGCAGGAACCCGTAGCCCTCGGGGAGGACGTCCAGGATCCCGGTGCGAGTCGGGGCCGTGGCCAGCTCCTCCTCCCGCTCCTCCCGCTCACGTTCGCGACGGCGCTCTCGTTCCCGGCGTCGCTCTTCTCGGGAGGGACGGCGGTCCCTCCGCTCGCCCACAGGAGGACGCTCTAGGGTGTCGGTCTGGCTCCCGCCTGCCGGCCTTTCTGCCACGGTGGTCGTGGCACCGCCCTCACCTTCGGACTCGTCCGAGGAGCCTGGTCCTCGCGAGCGAGACCCGTCGCCTCGGTCCCCACGGGACCCAGCCCCGGACTCGGCTGGGGCGTTCTCGATCTCGGCCTCGGCTGATGTGGTGCCGTGGCCGTCGGTGGATGACTTCGCCACGATGGCGTCGATCAGGTCGCTCTTTCGCAAGCGCTGATGACCTTCGATGCCAAGTCCTTCGGCGATCTGTTGGAGTTCGGGGAGGACCTTGCCTTCCAGGTCCGCCCGCTCGATCGTGCGCGAATCCACCGTCATGCTCCTTCCTTGAGTTCCTTCTGCAACTGCTTCCAGTCAGAGAGGAATTTGTCCAGCCCCGTTTCAGTGAGGGGGTGTTTCACCAGTTTCGAAAAGACGTCGAACGGCATCGTGGCCACGTCCGCACCCAGCCGGGCCGCCTCCACCACGTGCATCGGATGGCGAAGGGATGCGGCCAGGACAAGAGTGTCGTACCCCTGGACGTCGTAGATCTCGCAGATGTCCCGGAGCACGTTCATTCCATCCGCACCGACATCGTCCAGCCGGCCGAGGAACGGCGATACGTACGTGGCACCGATCTCACCGGCCAGGATGGCCTGGGCGGGCGAGAACGTCAGCGTTACGTTGACGGGGATCCCCTCGTCGACCAGCCGCTTCCCCGCCTGAAGCCCGGCCGGGGTCATCGCCACCTTGACTACAGCGTTGGGAGCGACGGAGGCAAGGCTCAGGCCCTCCTGGTAGATCTCATCGGCGTCCGTGTGCGTGGTCTCGAGGGATACCGGCCCGTCGACCTCCGCGCAGATCTCTTTCATCTGCACTTCCCAGTCGGACTTTTCTCGGGCCAGAAGGCTCGGGTTGGTGGTGCATCCGCCGAGTACCCCCCACTTCTTGATCTCCCGGATCTCCTCGAGGTTGGCTGTATCGAGGAACAGCTTCATCTCTTGCTTGCCTCCAGTCGGGTCGCTTCTCTGGACGGATGCCGGCGTTTGGACCCATGGCGTTGCTCCCGGCTCCGCATGTAGTCAGTGGCTCGTTCCACCACCAGATCGATGACCGCGGCCAGCGCCTGGTCCAGGCTGTAGTTCGGGATCACCGGCACGTTGTGGCTGAGCGCCTGGCTCTTGATGTATTTCTGCACCCTTCGGATGTTGGGGAAACCCTGGACGTATCGCTCGAACGGTCGGGAGGATGCGTCTGTAGAGCGGACCGCGAAGTGGCTGCGATGCAGGTCTTCGTCGTCCACACTTACAACAACCGGAACGGCCAGAACTCTTCCCTCGAAGGCCTCGAGGTCGAAGAATCCCGGGACAACGTGTGCACCCTCGATCACGATACTTGTCCCTTCCACAGCCGCCCGCTCGACCAGGGCGCGGATCCCCACGGCCACGGCGGCCGTCTGCTCCCGGAACCCCACGATCACCCGGTCCAGAGGCCGTGGCGGGGGCTCCCGCAGCGCCGAGTCGGCCTCGAACGAGGAGGTGTAGAGAGTGGGCATCAGCTCGCTAGTGAACAGCGCCCGCATGACCTCTCGGATGGCATCGGTGGCCACCACGCGGACGATCCCCAACCGAACGGCAAGCTGGGTGGCGATGGTCGACTTCCCCACCCCTGTGGCCCCGCCGATCATGATGACCAGGGGCGCGTCCAGCATGCTGATCTCTCTCCACTTCAACCAGTTCGTGGCGTAGCGCTCGCCCGCCAGATCCGAGAGCGCATCGATCGTCAAGTCGTCCAGCTCATCGGTGGTGACGCTGACCAAGTCGCGCTCGAGCAGCCGCTGCTCGACCTGCTCGGCCACCTGGTATGCCCGGTAGGGAGACAGGCCTGTCACCATGAGCTCGCTCGCCCACAGGCCCTTGGAATAGGGCAGGCCGGGATCGGCTCCGGAGATGACGATGATCTTCTTGTCGGTCATTCAGGCTCCGCTTTGAGTTCGCTCCCGCCCCCGGTCCCCAGCCAGCAGGATGGTTTCGGTGAGGAGCTCGTCGATCTCTCCTTCTCCGCCGGCCGTTCGGGGCCGGTTGTCGACGAACACGACCTCTGCGTGGCGTTCCAAGGCGCGCCGGGCCGCCACGTCGATCGCCGCCGCCTTCAGCTCGGTGAGCAAGACGTCGAAAGCCGGCGCCGCGGCCAGGTCCGCCTCCAGGGCTGCCCGGTCGGCAAGGTGGGGGGACACCTTCACCACCCGGCACCCCGAGGTGCGCTCGAGTTCATCGGCGAGATGACCCGCCAGTTCTCGGTGTGCGGTCGTTGCGAAGAACGCATCCTTGCCTCTCACGTCGGCCAGCGGTACCGGTTGAAGCTCCGCTATGGCCACCCGGATATCTGCGCGAAGCCGACGAACTAAGGGATAGAGAGACGAAAGGTTGTCGGGCTCGGCGGACGAGCCACCACCCATGATAAAGACCAAAAGGTCCGAAAGCAATATTCGCAGAGGGCCGAAGTATCCGCTCAAGTGTTCCAAGGGGATCGTCGCCGGTGCCACAAGGACGCCGGCGTCCCATGGGACGGTCGGTAGAGAGGCGCCGCTCCCCTCCAGTATGACCAGGTCGGCTCCCGAGCTTGCCGCCTGGTGCGCGGCTTCGGCCACGTTGGTGACGAACGGCCTCCCGGCGAGGCCTCCGCCGCACCTGCGCGCCCCGATGGTGGGAACCCCCGACGTCAGCGCGTCTTCCAGATAATCCGACGCGGCATGCTCGCCCCGCTCCGCCCTGGCCAGGAGCGCGTCCAGGGTGACGTCGGCGGGCCCCGCGCCTACGGGTGCGGGAGGCCCGCCCCTGCCCATCGCCACGACGGTCGGGCGCAGCCCCGCCGCCACGGCCAGCCGGGCCGTGTGCCCGGCGATGGCGGTCTTGGCCACCCTCTTGCCCGCGCCGATGACCCCGAGGGTGGCCACCTGAAGAGGCGCCTCGACGATCGGCGGCTCGAATCGGAAGTCGGGGCCCACGTAGGTGAGGCCCATGGAAAGCGCCACCGCCACAAGTTCCATCCTGGGCTCGTAGCCCAGAACGGGCTCGTCCGAGAGATCCAGGACCGCTTCTGGCGCGTGCTCGCGGATCGCCGCGGCCAGGGCGCCACGGGGATCGGCCTCGCCACGCACGACCGGCACCGATCCGAGGTCCAGGCTCCGGTCGGCTCCGAGCTTCTCGATCCCCCCGACGACCAGGGCGAGGATCACGTCGAGGCCCGCCTCCCGAGCCGAATCCAGCCCCCACCGCGTGACCGAGGGGTAGTGCTCGCCGTCGACCAGAGCGATGACCTTCATCCCACGTTTCCGACGCTCGGGGTTCACCAGGGGCCCGGCCGTGAGCGGGTGGCTCTCCTTTTACCGGCGGCCGGATTACTCAGAGGCGAGAGTGACGTTGGGACGGGCCTCCTGCACGAGCGCCTCCAGCTGCCGGTGATACTGAGCCCCGCTCGACAAAGAGAAGTGCGCCAGCACGGTCTGCCCGCCGAAGGGGAACTTCCGGAAGATCTTCACCTCGTCCCCCTCCACCTCGACGATGTTGTAGCACGGCTTGGTGTAGCCCCTGAGGCGCAGCGACGAGCAGGTTCCCGCGTTCACGATGTAGAAGGTCTCCAGCCGCCACACGTAGGGCACGTGCTTGTGTCCTGACAACACGATGTTCACCCCGGACTCGATCAGGACTTCGAGGAGATCGCCCGCGTCGGCCACGGTGCTCCGCTCCCGCCCGGTGCCCGGAACCGGGATCAGGTGATGGTGGAGGGCGAAGACCTTCAGCTCGGCGGGGAGAGCGAATTGCTCCTTGATCCATGGGTAGCGTTCCCGGCCGATCTGCCCTTCGTTCAGATCCGGCTCGCTCGAATCCACCCCGACGATCCGGACCCCCCGAACGTCGTGGACCCAATGGCGCGGACCGATCAACTCCTCGAAGTGGAGGTAGCCGACGTTTCGGGCGTCGTGATTCCCCGGGATGGTTGCGACCGGCGCCCTGATCCGTTCCTGGTAGGCAACCCAGTTCTTGTACTCCTGGCGGTAGCCCTCGTTCGTGAGATCGCCGGTGCAGACCACGACGTCGGGCTCAAGCTCGTTGAGCTCGACGATCACACGGTTCATCAGGTTCGGTACGAAGTACGGCGAGCCGACGTGCGGGTCCGAGATGTGCGCGATCGTGACCACGAAAGCAGTCTACCCGCAGCTCCGTGGCCCCTCTCTTCCTGTCTCCTCTTGCCATGGCACGATGAGCGCTTCATGGACCTCCTGGATCTGGTGATCCTGGCGATGCTCGGAGTAGCCTCCGTGAACGGGTTCCGACGCGGTGCGGCACTCCAGCTCACCGCCTACGCGGGCCTGCTCCTCGGACTGTTCGCGGGAGCCCTCCTGGCGCCGGCGGTGGCCGGGCTCGTGGCCAGCCCCCTGTCCCAAGCGGTCCTGGCCATCGTCGTCCTCTTCTCTCTGGCCGGGATCGGCGACGCCATGGGCTGGGTCATCGGGAGCAAGTTCTGGGCCCTGGCCAGGCAAAGCATGTTCGGGGTGGCGGACTCGGTCGCCGGGTCGTTCGTCGCCCTGGTGGCTGTGCTCCTGGCGACATGGTTCGTGGGGTTCAACCTTGTCAACGGGCCCGTGCCCAGTGTCTCCCGGCAGATCCGGAACTCCGCCATCATCCGAGGCCTCGACTCGTTCCTCCCACGTCCGCCTTCACTCCTTGCGGAAGTCCGACAGTTCCTCAACCGCTTCGGGTTCCCCGAGGTGTTCGCCGACCTCCCCCCGGCACCTGGGAACCCGGTGGACGTACCCCGGAACATCAGGGGAATCGTCAACGCGGCGGCCGCCAGTACCGTGCAGATCGCCGGCCAGGCCTGTGGCGCGGTCCAAGAGGGCAGCGGATTCGTTGCGGCCGATCATTACGTGATCACCAACGCCCACGTGGTGGCCGGCGTCAGGTCGCCCCAGGTCCGCCAGAGCGGCGGAGCGCAGACCGGGGTGACCGTCCTGTTCGACCCCCGGTTGGACATCGCCGTGCTGTACCTGCAGAACACTCCTGGCCCGCCCCTGGACCTCGATCCCGATGAGGTCGACCGGGGGACGCAGGGCGCCGTTCTCGGTTACCCGGGTGGCGGCCCGTTCGACCCCGAGCCGGCCGCAGTTCGTCGAGAGCTGCACGCCGTCGGCCGCGACATCTACGGCAACTCGGTCGTCGAGCGTGACGTCTACGAGCTTCAGTCCGACGTCCGTCCGGGCAATTCCGGCGGGCCGTTCGTCCTCAAGGGCGGAAAGGTAGTCGGGGTGGTCTTCGCCGCGTCCACCACCGAGGGGGACGTGGGCTACGCGCTCACCTCGGCCGAGGTGATCCCCAAGCTCAGGAAGGCCAAGACGAGGACCGAACCGGTCGTGACGGACGGCTGCGCCAGATAGCAGATCAGCTGGTCGGGATCTCCCGAAGGTATGAGACGTCGCTCCGGTATCCGATCTTGTTGAATCCGGGCACCGTGATGGGCTTGAAGTTCACCACCATCTGGTTGGTGATGTTGACCTGGCCCCCGATGATCTGGCCCTCGAACCCTCCTGCGTTGTTATTGCCGAAGTTGATCGTGCACTGCGAGTACACGAACACCTGCAGGTTGTTGAATGACGTGTTGTTCGACACGTTGACGTCGTAGGGAGACGGGGACGGGCTGCACGGCAGACCGGCCTGGTAGGGCCGGATGATGAATAGCGTGTACTTGCCGCCCACGCCGGTCCAGCTGTTCTGCTGGCTCAGTGTGAAGGATCCGTCGGTGATGATGGCAAGGTTACCCCCGATGCTGAGGTTGGAGTTCTTCCAGGAGAGTGCACAAGTGGGCGAGATCCGCACTACGTAGTTGCCCGCGTGGGGGATGCTTATGAAGTTCTTGGCCAGGGTGCAGTCCGAGAAGGGCACGATGGTGTAGTTCCCTCCCACGGGGAGCGGGGGGCAGGACCCGTCCCAGGCGCACGTGACGTACGGGACCTGTGGAAAGTCGACCTTCGGGGGTGGGCCGGACGGCGAATTCGGCGTCTGGCTGCCGTCGACCTGCGAGTTGTTCGAGAGAGTGATGGCGCCCCCGGCCTTCGCATCGCCGTAGACGTGGGCGATATCCAGGCTGATGGTTCCGGTGTTCTGGGTAGACGAAGTCACCTTCCCCAGAACCGAGATGTTGTGCAGGTCCACAGCCCCATTGCCCCACACGTCCTGCTTGACGACGCCCTGGTTGATATACACGGTCCCTTGTGCGTAGACCGAGCCCGAGATGACGGTGTTGTTCTGCATGAGGAAGTTGCCGTTCGTGTACACGTCGCCGTCGTTGCCCACGTTCCCGTTGACATCGAGCTTGTTCTGGAGGTTGAGCTGGTCGTTGGAGAAGATCGCCTGGTTGAGCCCGCCGAAGATGGGGGTCAGGCGGACTGCAGTCTCCATGCTCCGCGACACCGCCGCCGGACCGGGGGTCGGGCCACCATAAGTTAGTCCCTTCGCGGTCACCAGGGCGCCGGCCGCCTCCTGACCAGCGGGCAGCGGACATTTTCCCGACCCGCTGGGTGGCCACGTGTTGAATAGCAAGACACTCACGTCGTAGTGCTCGACCGGAGTAGCGCCCACGTCCAGGCTGGACTTGCATGGCGGAACTGGGTTCGTAGAGTCGAGCTTGGTCAGAGAGGACAGGTAGTTGTCCAGTCCCGCTTCCGCCGCATGGATGGCCATCACTCGGTCCCGGTCGAACGCGCTCTGGGACGAGCTGTGGACCGCGAGGTTGATCACCACCAGGCTCAGCGACAGCACCACGAGCGATA
>WNGE01008177.1_pt1 | contig 16039 bp, 15 predicted proteins | sample 5400651 | NCBI WGS metagenome assembly WNGE01 (sample SAMN13153370, study PRJNA577476) | soil metagenome | isolation source: 60 cm soil or saprolite under grassland replicate 2 | place: USA:California | collected 2016-06-15 | reverse complement strand
CCCGAACGCGAGGGGATGGGCTCGACCGTCACCGCGCTGATGTTCGACGGGGAGCAACTCGGGCTGGCGCATCTCGGCGACTCCCGCGCGTACCGGATGCGGGACGGTCTGCTCTATCAGCTGAGCCACGACCACACGTTCGTCCAGTCGCTGGTGGACGAGGGCCGGATCTCCAAGGAAGAGGCCTTCACCCACCCGCACCGCAACCTGATCCTGCGGGTGCTCGACGGGCGGCCGGACTCCGATCCGGACCTGGAGATCCTCGACGTCCGGGCCGGCGACCGGCTGATGCTGTGCAGCGACGGCCTGCCGGACTATGTGAGCGACGAGGTGATCGCCGCCTCGATGTCCGACGGTACGCCGGACTCCGTGGTGGTCGAGCTGATCACGCACGCCCTCGAGGCCGGGTCCAACGACAACGTGACGTGTGTCGTCGCGGATGTCGTGGAAACGCAGCCGTCGAGTGGGCACGCGCCTCAGCTCGTCGGCGCTGCCGCGGAGCTCGCGCAGGGCAGCACAGGCCGCGGCGAACCGACGATCGCCGTACGGGGTCACGGTCATGGTGCCGGCGGCGGCGGGCACGGGGCGTTCGATCCGGAGGAGCTGCGGTACGCGCCGCGTGCGCCGAAGCGGTTCCCCTGGCTGCGGCGGCTCGCCGTACTGGTCGTCGTACTGGCGCTGATCGGTGGCGGCGGCTGGTTGGCCTACAGCTGGACGCAGAAGCAGTACTACGTCGGCACCGACGGCGACTACGTGGCGATCTTCAAGGGTGTGGACGAGGACATCCCCGGGATCTCGCTGTCGAAGGTGTACGAGCAGCAGACGCTGCAGGTGGACAAGCTGCCGACGTACAGCCGCGAGCAGGTGGAGAACAACATCCAGGCCGATGACCTGGCCGCGGCGCGCCAGATCGTGAGCGAGTTGCAGCGCACCGCCGCCGAATGTGCCGCGAAGGTGAAGCCGACTCCGACGCCAACGCCGAAGCCCAGTACGCCGAGACCTAGTGCGCCGGTGTCGACGGCGCCGAAGCTGCCTACGTCCACCGCGCCGTCGGCGAAGCCCTCCACCACGCCGACCACCGGGACGGTCGATCCGGACGACTGTGACGGTGTCCGATGAGTATCGCGTCGACATCCGTCATCCAGATCATCCCGCGCAGCCGGCGCGGGGTGGAGCTGCTGCTCCTCATCGTGGCGATCGTCGTCTCGGTCGGCGCGTACGTGAACATCGGCATCACCGTGCAGGACAAGGTCCCGGCCAGCACCGGGTACTACGCCGCCGGGATCGGCCTGCTCGCCCTGATCGCCCACTTCGCGTTGCGCTATCGAGCGCCGTACGCCGATCCCGTCCTGCTGCCGTGTGCCGTCATCCTGAACGGCCTCGGGGTCGCCATGATCCACCGGATCGACCTCGGCCTGGCCGCGGCCGCGATGGCGAACGGCCGGACCCCGAAAGCGCCGGCCGCACCGCAGCAGATCACCTGGACCGCGGTCGGCATCGTGCTCTTCCTGGTGGTGATCCTGGTGATCAGGGACCACCGCCGACTGCAGGCGCTGACCTACACCGCCGGGCTGGCCGGTCTGGTGCTGCTGATCCTGCCGCTGATCCCCGGTCTCGGCGTCGACCTGAACGGCGCCCGGATCTGGATCCGGCTGGCCGGGATGTCGTTCCAGCCCGGTGAGTTCGCCAAGGTCTGCCTGGTGATCTTCTTCGCCGGCTATCTGGTGGTGAAGCGGGACGTCCTGACGCTGGCCGGGCACCGGTTCCTGGGGCTCGACCTGCCGCGAGCACGCGACCTCGGGCCCATCCTGATCGCGTGGGGCGTCAGCCTGGGTGTGCTGGTGTTCGAGAGCGACCTCGGTTCGTCGTTGCTGTTCTTCGGACTGTTCCTGTTCCTGCTGTACGTCTCCACCGAACGGGCCGGCTGGCTGATCATCGGTGGCCTGCTGTTCGCCGGCGGTGCGTACTTCGCCTACATGACCATCGGCCACGTGCACCGGCGGATCGAGGACTGGCTGGACCCGTTCTCGATCGACGGCGGTCAGGTGGCGACCGGGCTGATGGGCCAGGCCTGGGGCGGCGTCCTCGGCCGCGGCCTCGGCCAGGGCCGTCCGGAGATCACGCTGTACGGGCAGAGCGACATGATCATCTCCTCGTTCGCCGAGGAGTTGGGCCTGACCGGGGTCATCGCGATCATCCTGATCTACACGCTGATCATCGAGCGCGGCCTGCGGACCGCGCTCGGCTGCCGCGACATCTTCGGCAAGCTGATCGCCACCGGCCTCGCGATGTCGTTCGCGCTGCAGGTCTTCGTGATCGTCGGCGGCGTCACCGGCCTGATCCCGCTGACCGGTCTGGCCACCCCGTTCATGGCGCTGGGCGGTACGTCGCTGGTCGCGAACTGGGCCATCATCGCGCTGCTGCTGAGGATCAGCGACCAGGCCCGCCGGCCGCAGACACCGGCCGCTCCCGTGTCCGACGAGACGATCGCCCTGGCGGTGCAGAAGCAGTGAATTCAGCGATCCGACGACTGGCCGTGGCCGCGATCATCCTGATGCTCGCGCTGATGGCGAACTCGACGTACCTGCAGGCGTTCCGGGCCAACGACCTGAACGGCCGCAACGACAACCGGCGGGTGCGCGACTCGCAGTTCTCGGTCAACCGTGGCGCGATCCTGATCGGGAGTACGCCGATCGCCCAGAGCAAGCCGTCGAACGACCAGTACCAGTACCAGCGCACCTACGCCTCGGGTCCGGTCTACGCACCGGTGACCGGCTACTACTCCTATCTCTTCGGCCGGGCCGGCATCGAGCTCAACCAGAACTCCGAGCTGAACGGTTCCGACCCGTCGCTGGCCTTCCGCCGTGTGGTCGACGTGATCACCAACCGCCGCCAGCAAGGGGCCAGTGTGACGCTGACGCTGAACGCGGCGGCGCAGCAGGCGGCGTACTCCGGACTGGCCGGGAAGACCGGTGCCGTGGTCGCGATCGAGCCCAAGACCGGCCGGGTGCTCGCGATGGCGACACGGCCGTCGTACGACCCGAACGACCTTGCCAGCCACGACATGAAGAAGGTCAGCGCGGCCTGGAAGCAACTGAACGCGGACGCGGGCAGGCCGATGTCGAACCGGGCGATCAAGGAGCTCTACCCGCCGGGTTCGACGTTCAAGCTGGTCACCGCGGCCGCGGCGCTGTCGAGCGGCAAGTACACGCCGGAGACCAAGGTGCACTCGCCGGCCGAGCTGCCGCTGCCACAGACCACCGTCCCGCTGGTGAACGAGAACGGCCAGAACTGCGGCGGCAGCGACAACGCGACGCTGACGATCGCGCTGCGGTACTCCTGCAACACCGCGTTCGGCAGCATCGGCCTGGACCTGAAGGCGGACGCGCTGCGCGAGCAGGCGGCCAAGTTCGGCTTCGGCGAGCGGCAGTTGCCTGAACTGGGCGCGGCGGCCAGCCAGTTCCCGGCCGACCCGAACGAGCCGCAGACCGCGCAGTCCGCGATCGGCCAGTTCGACGTCCGGGCCACCCCGCTGCAGATGGCGATGGTGTCGGCCGGGATCGCGAACAAGGGCGACGTGATGAAGCCGTACCTGGTGCAGAACGTGAAGACCGCGGACCTGAAGACGGTGTCGGAGACCAAGCCCGAGTCGCTGCACCAGGCGGTCACGCCGGAGGTCGCGGCGCAACTGACCCAGATGATGGTCGACGTGGTGGAGAACGGCACCGGCAAGCCGGGCCGGATCAAGGGTGTCCAGGTGGCCGGTAAGACCGGTACGGCGCAGACGTCGAAGGACCGGCCGCCGTTCGCCTGGTTCACCGCGTTCGCCCCGGCCAACGACCCGAAGATCGCGGTGGCCGTGCTGATCGAGGATGCGAACATCCCGCGCAACGACATCGCCGGCGGCACCCTGGCGGCTCCGATCGCCAAGAAGGTGATGGAGGCGGTGCTGGACCAATGAGCACCATACGGAATGATGCCGTGACAGCGCGTCTTTCCAACGGGGGCCCGCGAGTGGCAACCGCTACCGTGGGCAGGTCGATCGAGTTCCGGACAGTGTTCCAAGGACGTTGGAAGGCAGAGTCATGACATCGCAGGCACGTCTCGTCGGCGGCCGCTACGAAGAAGGCGAGCCGCTCGGCCGCGGGGGCATGGCCGAGGTCCGCAGGGGTGTGGACAACCGGCTCGGCCGGTCCGTCGCGATCAAACGGCTGCGTGTCGATCTGGCCAGCGACGCCACCTTCCAGGCCAGATTCCGCCGGGAGGCCCAGTCGGCCGCCTCGCTGAACCACCCGACGATCGTGTCGGTCTACGACACCGGCGAGGAGCCGGACCCGAACGGCTCCGGCGTCACCATTCCGTACATCGTGATGGAGTTGGTGACCGGCAAGACGCTGCGGGACCTGATCCGCGAGGGCCGCAAGATCATGCCGGAGCGAGCGCTGGAGATCACCTCCGGCGTGCTCGAGGCGCTGGACTACAGCCACCGGGCCGGCATCGTGCACCGCGACATCAAGCCCGGGAACGTGATGCTGACCCCGCAGGGCCAGGTCAAGGTGATGGACTTCGGCATCGCCCGGGCGGTCGCGGACACCTCGTCAACGATGACCCAGACCGCGGCCGTCATCGGTACGGCGCAGTACCTGTCACCGGAGCAGGCACGCGGTGAGACCGTCGACGCCCGCTCGGACCTGTACTCGACCGGCTGCCTGCTGTACGAACTGCTGACGGGCCGGCCGCCGTTCGTCGGCGAGTCGCCGGTGTCGGTGGCTTACCAGCACGTCCGGGAGCAGCCGCTGCCGCCGTCGTCGTTCGACCCCGACATCCCGCCGGAGGTCGACGCCGTCGTACTCAAGTCACTGGCGAAGAGCCGCGAGGAGCGGTACCAGAGCGCTGGAGAGATGCGCCAGGACATCCACCGGGTGCTGGCCGGCCAGCAGGTGACCGCGCCGATGGCGGCAGTTGCGGAGACCCGCGCGATCCCCTCGACGGCCGTAGGGGCAACCGCGGCGACGCAGGCGTACCGGCAGTCCCCGGCGGACGACCTGCTGCCGCCCGGCGACGGGATCGACGAGGCGGAGGCGGCTCGTGCCCGCCGCAACCGCGGTCTCGCCTACTTTCTGCTCGGACTGGCGATCGTGGCGATCGCGGTCGGTGCCTACGCCCTGTTCACGAACCTGGGCAACAACGGCGGCGGTACGGCGACCAACACGCCGCCGGCCAAGGTCGCCGTACCGGACCTGACCGGGAAGTCGGTTGCGGAGGCGACCCAACTGCTCTCGGACAAGGGCCTGAAGCTCGCCCAGACCAGCGAGAAGAGCGACACCGTCGGCAGGGGGCTGATCATCCGGCAGACGCCGGTGGCGAACGCCGACGCGGACCAGGGCTCCACCGTGAACGTGGTGGTGTCGGCCGGCCGGAGCGCGTTCTCGGTGCCGGACGTCATCGGTATGTCGGAGTCGAAGGCCCGCAAGGAGTTGGAGGGGTCACCCGGGAACTTCAAGGTCAAGGAAGAAACGGTCAAGCAGGACAGCGGCGAGAAGGCCGGCACTGTACTCGCGGTCAGCCCGGACCCGAACGCTCAATACCCGTCCGGCACGGAGTTCACCCTGACCGTGTCCAGCGGCAAGGAGTTGGTCGAGGTCCCGAACGTCGTCACCGTCCCGCAGGACGACGCGACCAAGACGCTGAAGGATCTCGGCTTCAACGTCGGCTACCGCAACGGCCAGGACCCGAACGCGGTCGACCAGACCGTGCTCGAGCAGAGCGTGAAGGCGGGCCAGAAGGTCCCGAAGGGCAGCACGATCACGCTGACGATCAACAACCTGCCCGAGGAGTCGCCGACGCCGACCCCGACCCCGTCGAACAGTCCTCCGATCGACCCCAGTACGCCACCGATCACCATCGGCGGCTGACCGTCGTGCAGTTGAGAAGCCCTCGCGATCGCGGGGGCTTCTTGCGTTTCAGCTGACGATCGGGGCCAGGCCGGCGGAGCGGGCGACGGCACCCGGGTCGCCGCAGATAGCCAGCCAGTTGGCGAGCATCCGGTGGCCGCCCTCGGTGAGCACCGACTCCGGATGGAACTGGACGCCTTCGACCGGGAGGTCGCGATGCCTGGCCGCCATGATCACGCCGGCCTCGGTCCGGGCCGTCACCTGCAACTCGTCCGGCACGGTCCCCTCGGCGATGGCCAGCGAGTGGTACCGGGTCGCGGTGAACGGCGACGGCAGACCAGCGAGCACTCCAGCGCCCTCGTGGAACACCTGGCTCGTCTTGCCGTGCAGCAACTCGTCCGCTCGGCCGACGACTCCGCCGTACGCGACTCCGATCGCCTGCAGGCCAAGGCAGACGCCGAAGATCGGGACCTGGCCGCCCTTCTCCTTGATGATGTCGACACAGGCCCCGGCCTCTTCCGGCGTACCCGGTCCGGGCGAGAGCAGCACACCGTCGTACGACGTGACGTCGTCAGGCGTGACCTCGTCGTTGCGCAGGACGGTGGTCTCGGCCTCCAACTGCTGCAGGTACTGCACCAGGTTGTAGACGAAGGAGTCGTAGTTGTCGACGACAAGGATCCGCGGCATGCGGTCCATTGTGTCAGCTACCGCCCGCTGACCGTTGGGCTGACCGAAGGCGTGCGTTCGAAGCCGGGGACGGTCGCGCTCTGCAGGTCGAGGGTGCCCTCGTACGCCGGCATCGAGATCGACGACTCGCTCTTCACCTCGTAGCCGAGCTGGAACTTCACCACGTAGTCCTGCAGGTTCTCGATGTACTGCGAGTCGTCCAGCGCCTTCTGCAACTTCCGCCGGTCCCCGATCGCGGTGATGTTGTACGGCGGCAGATACGGAACACCGTGCAGCACCACCGAATTGCCGACGCACTTGATGCCGGTGGTGGAGATGACCCGGTGGTTCTGGATCGAGATCGCGTCGGCACCGCCGGCCCAGAGCGCGTTCACCACCGCCTGGATGTCCTGCTGGTGGATCACCAGCCAGTCGGCGTCGACGTCCGGGTTCTCCTTGACCACCTCGGACGGCGCGTCCTTCAGCGTGACGGTAAGGCCGGGGCCGGTGACCGGCGTCGTGCCGACCTGGTCGGACAGGTTCTTGAGCTGCTGGGCGAGCTTCGGGTCGATCGAGCCCTGCTGGGCCTGCAGCTTCTCGATGTCCTGGGTCAGCGCCGCGTGCTGGCGGACCAGGCTCGCGCTGCGACGGCTCTGTTCCTCCACCAGCCCGGCGAGCGTAGTGTTGCGGCTGGGACGCAGGTCGGTGCCCCGGGCGTTGGTGGCGCTGGTCGCGAACAGCAGACCGGCGCACAACAGCGCCAGCGGCGCTGCCGCGCGCCACAGCGAAATACGCCTCAACCTACGCACCCGTGATCTCCATGTTGCCGTCTGCACTACGCTAACCCGGAGCCAGACCTGAACCAGGTCCGGGACCGGTGGCCCTCAGCGCTCAGCTTATGCGTCCTTACAAGGAGTTCAGTCGTGCCCGAGTCGAGCAGTCGCAACAAGAAGAAGACCGAGAAGGTCAAGGCGGAGAAGACGCCGATGAAGCCGCGCACCACCAGCCGGGCCTGGGTGGCGCCGCTGATGCTGGTCTGCTGGCTGCTCGGTCTCGCCTGGCTGGTCGTCTTCTACGTGGCCGGCCAGGACATCCCGGTGATGGACAAGCTGGGCAACTGGAACCTGCTGATCGGCATGGGCCTGATCGCCGTCGGCTTCGTCGTCTCCACCCAGTGGGTCTAGTTCCCGTACGACGCTGACCCTTCCGTACGACGCTGAGCCCCGGCGGACAGCGGTGGAAATCACAGCGATGGAGTTATCCACACCCGTATCCCCAGCTGTGCACAGCTTTTCGGCGACTTGTCCCCAGGCTGTCCCCGGTTTCTCCACGATTCCCGGCGCAAAGTCCCCGAAATCTGTGGATAACCGAGGTTTGAGCCGACCAGTTTCCACAACGTTCATGTTGGCAGCGTCTGGTTGTCCACCGTCCTGATTCGGCCGCACACGCCGGGCCAACCGTCCGTCGGCTGTAATCGTCGAGGCCGTCGACGGGGCGCCGCGCCAGGCGTAACGTCGAACTGCCGACCAGCGGCCTGAGAGACGGGGAGGGTCTCACAATGTTCGTACAGGTCATTCAGGGACAGGTGACAGACGCCGAGCAGGCACACACCGCGTTCGACCGGTGGATGGAAGAAAGGGCACCCGAGGTGACCGGTTGGCTGGGGACAACGGCAGGGGTCACCGACGACGGGCGGTTCATCGCACTGGCACGGTTCGAGGACGCCGAGGCGGCTCGGCGGAACAGCGACTCGCCGGGGCAGGACAAGTGGTGGCACGAGTTCTCGTCGCTGCTCAGCGGCGACGCCACCTTCCACGACACCGAGGACGTCGTACTCGACATCCACGGCAATCCGGACTCTGCCCACTTCGTGCAGGTCATGCAGGGCCACGGCAGCAACCCAGAGCGCGCCCGCGAACTGATGGAGCGGGACTCCGACAAGTGGGCCGCCTTCCGTCCCGAGGTCCTCGGCAACGAGGTCGCCATGTACGACGACGGCGACTACACGATGGCGATCTACTTCACCAACGAGGCCGAGGCGCGCACAGGCGAACAGAAGGAGGTCCCGCCCGAGCTGCAGGCGCAGATGGACGAGATGAACTCCCTCGCCGCCGGACCACCCACCTTCTGGGACCTCAAGCAGCCCTGGCTGTACTCGCCATCACCTAGCTGACACACCGTCTGAGCCAGCCGTGCGGGGATCCCCGCACGGCTGGTCTGGCGCGCCCAGAATCTACGTAGGTATATATGTAGACATTGCGCACCCTTCTACGTATAGTCCTACGTAGGAGGAGACAAGACGATGCCCAACAAGACGATCTACGTGTCGGACGACGACCTGCCGCTGTACAAGAAGGCGCAGGAGCTGGCCGGCAACCTGTCCTCGGCGATCTCCATCGCGCTACGCAAGTACGTCGAACTGGAGGAAGGCCGACTCGAGGGGTACGACGAGATCACCGTGCGGGTGGGCCGGGGGACCGGCCGCAAGCAGCGGTTCTCCGGCGTACTGCTCGCCGAGGGCGGGCGGTCCAGCAAGTTCGGCTACGAGGCCTTCAAGGTCTACCGCAGCCGGACCGGCAAGTACGTCCTGCACGCGGACCGCCGCAGCCATTTCGCCCAGGGCGCCGACGACGAGAGGTACCTGTCCGGCTGGCGCTCCTGGGTCGGCAATTGGAGCTCCGACCAGTCCTGGAGCATGGCGCAGGGTGAGGCCACGCTGCACGTCGTCGACACCCTCGAACAGCTACGCGAGCTGATCCCCGAGGATCTGTACGAACTGGTCGAGGAAGCCGCGAGCCATCCCACCGTGGAGGACCTCGACATCTAACTCCTCACAACACGGCTGATTCACCACCGGCGTCTCCACCCGCGAGGCGGACCGGCCGGATCAGCGCGCTCTGAATCTCCTCCTGCAGACCCTTCAAGCCACCCGGGTCAGGTTCACCCTGCCCGAAATCACTTCGAGGAAGACTCATGTCATCAGCAATCGACGTCCGTGGACTGCGTAAGTCGTACGGCGCGAAGCTCGTGCTCGACGGCATCGACCTGAACGTTGCCGAAGGCACCATCTTTTCCCTGCTCGGCCCGAACGGCGCCGGCAAGACCACCGCGGTGCAGATCCTGTCCACCCTGATCGCCGCCGACGCCGGCGAGATCCGGGTCGCCGGCCACGACCTGCACCAGAACCCGGAGGAGGTCCGCGCCGCGATCGGCGTCACCGGCCAGTTCTCCGCGGTCGACGGCCTGCTCACCGGCCGGGAGAACCTGATCATGATGGCCGACCTGCACCACCTCGGCCGCCGTGAGGCGCGCCGCCGGGCGGACGAGCTGCTCGAGCAGTTCGACCTGGTCGGGGCCGGGAACACGATGGCGGCGACGTACTCGGGCGGCATGAAGCGCCGGCTCGACCTGGCGATGACGCTGGTCGGGAGCCCCCGTCTCATCTTCCTGGACGAACCGACCACCGGGCTCGACCCGCGCAGCCGGCACAACATGTGGCAAATCATCCGGCAGCTGGTCGCCGACGGCGTCACCGTCTTTCTCACCACGCAGTACCTCGAGGAGGCCGATCAGCTCGCCGACCGGATCGCCGTACTCGACCATGGCCGATTGGTTGCCGAGGGCACCGCCGAGGAGCTGAAGCGACTGGTGCCGGGCGGGCACATCCGGCTGCGGTTCACCTCGCCGGACGAGTTCGCGCTGGCCGGGCAGGTGCTGCCGACGGCGGCGCAGGACGAGGAGTCCCTGGTCCTGCAGGTGCCGAACGACGGCAGCGTGCACTCGCTGCGCGCCCTGCTGGCGCGGATCGACGACGCCTCGCTCGAGGTCGACGAGCTGACCGTCCACACCCCCGACCTGGACGACGTGTTCTTCGCCGTCACCGGTCAGCCCACGCAGCAAGAGCCGGTACTTCAGAACGAAGGGACGACGAAATGAGCTACGCGCTCCAAGACACCGCCACCATGCTGCGCCGCAACCTGCGGCACGCGCAGCGCTATCCAGGTATCTCGCTCGGCACCCTCGGCATGCCGGTGGTGATGGTCCTGCTGTTCGGTGTCGTGTTCGGCAAGACGTTCAAGACCGGTATCGGCGGCGGCGGGAACTTCGATTACATCGACTTCCTGATCCCGGGAATCCTGCTGATCACGGTCACGTCGGGGACGATGGGGCCCGCGGTCGCGATCTGCACCGACATGGCCGAAGGCGTCGTGGCCCGGTTCCGGACGATGGCAATCTTCCGGCCCGCCGTCCTGACCGGGGCCGTGCTGGGCAGTGCGCTGCAGATCCTCGCAAGCCTGGCGTTGGTGATCGGCTTCGCGTTGCTGATCGGGTTCCGCCCGAACGCGTCGTTCGGTGAGTGGCTGCTGGTGATCGGGTTGCTGGTCGCGCTGACCTTCGCGTTCACCTGGTTCGCGGTCGCGCTCGGACTGGTCAGCAAGACGCCGGAGGGTGCGAGCAACATCGTCCTGCCGCTGAACCTCGTGTTGCCGTTCTTGAGCACGACGTTCATCCCGCTGGACGCGATGCCGAAGGGCCTCAAGTGGTTCGCTGAGTACCAGCCGTTCACGCCGATCATCGAAACGCTGCGCCACCTGCTGATCGGCACTCCGAACGAGTCCGGCAACGGCTGGCTGGCAATCGCCTGGTGCGTCGCTATCGTCGTAGTCGGTTACTACAACAAGGGCACCGTCGCCTGATTCAGGACCCGCGACCCAATCGACGGATCAGACGCCGCAGGTGTCCACCCGCACTCGGCCGGGTGGCGCCTCCGGCTTCTGGATTCACGCCGCGGAGCCTAGGACGGTGCGCCAAGGAGGTTGGCTCGGGTGCGGATGTGAGCGGGGACCAGCAGGTCGCAGTCGGGGTTGGTGACGGGTTCGCCGGCTGCCAGGCGGAGCGGGAGTACGCCGGTCCAGTACGGCAGGTCGACGTCCTCAGGCTCGTCGTTGGCCTCGCCGGCGCGTGACTTCACGGAGGCTTCGGTCAGCGAGATGGCCAGCACGGAGGTCTTCGCGAGTTCCTTGCGGTTCGGCGGACGAGTGGAACTGGAGCGACCTGGGACCAGGTGGTCGACGATCCGGTTCAACGCGTGGAGCTTCTCGTCAGGGTCGGTGACGAGGCGAGGGACGTCGAAGATGACGGCCGAGCGGTAGTTCACCGAGTGGTGGAACGCGGAGCGAGCCAGCACCAGGCCGTCGACGTGGGTGATCGTGACGCAGACCGTCTGCTGCGGTGCGGCGACCACGCTGCGGGCGGCGACCGAGCCGTGGAGGTAGAGGGTTCCGTCAGATCCCCGATCCAGGTCCACGCCGTACGCCGTCGGCAGCACGAGCGGCGAGCCGTCGACGACGACTCCGAGGTGGCAGAACATGCCGTCGAGGAGGACGTCGTACAGGGCCTGGCGGTCGGTCGCGCCGCGTTCCTTGGAGCGGCGCAGGGAGCTCCGGTCGGTCGGCTGGAGCGGCGTGGTGATGGTCATGGAACCAGCCTCGGCGATTCAGTGGCATGCTGGCACGGTCCATTCCCGCACGAATCAGGTAGTCCATTCGTGGAGAGCTCGCTGCCGCTGATCCTCGATCGCGCCGCCGGTCTGCCGCTGCATCTGCAGTTGGCCGAGCAGTTCCGCGCCGCGATCCGCGACGGGCGACTGCAGGCGGGCCACCGGTTGCCGTCGACGCGCGACCTCGCCAGAGACCTTTCCGTGTCGCGGTCGGTGGCCCAGGCGGCGTACGACCAACTCCACGCCGAGGGGTGGATCGAAGGCCGCACCGGTGCCGGCACGTTCGTCACCGACGTCGCGCCGCTGCAGCCCGCCGTACGACGCAAAGCGGCGCGCCGAGCGGATCCCGATGAGCACATCCTCACTCTGAGACCAGGCATCCCGTACATCGGCCCGCACCCCGACCCAGGGTGGCGCCGGGCCTGGCGTGAGGTGTCGACGCAGGCCCCACCCCCTGGGTACGACGAAGCGGCCGGGCTGCCCGCGCTCCGCGAAGCACTCGCCGAGCACGTCGGCCGGGTCCGCGGGATCGCCTGCGGACCGGAGAACCTGCTCATCACGAACGGCACAGTGCACGGCCTGCGGCTGCTGCTCGCGGTTACCCGGCAGCCCGGCGACCGGATCGCGGTCGAGGACCCCGGCTACGTCAACGCGGTCGTCGCCGCGCGGGACCACCGGCTCGACATCGTCGACGTACCCGTGGACGAGGACGGCCTGCAGGTGTCCGCACTGACCGACGACGTCACGGCTGCGTATGTCACGCCGTCGCACCAGTACCCGCTCGGCGGTCGGCTACCTGTTGCCCGGCGCAACGAGTTGATCCGGTGGGCGCGCCGGACGGGCGCGATGCTGATCGAGGACGACTACGACAGCGAGTTCCGGTACGACGTCGCGCCGCTGCCGGCCCTTGCGCAGCTGGACCTGGATCGCGTCGTCCACCTCGGCACCCTGTCGAAGACACTCAGCCCGTCGCTGCGGCTAGGCTGGCTCGTCGCCTCGGACAGAATGGTCGAGCAGCTCGCCGACTTCCGGGCGGAGTCCGGCGACTGGCCCGGCTGGCCGATGCAGGCCGCCCTGCTCGCGATGCTCCGCGACGGCTACCTCGACCAGGCCGTCCGCCGCGGCCGGCGGTTGTACGCGGAGCGTCGTACGCACACCTGCACGGTGCTTGCGCCGTTCGGGCAGATCATCGGTCAGGATGCCGGCCTGCACATCACACTGCTCCTGCCGGACGGCGTCGACGACTTCCAGCTCGCAGCCGCAGCCCGTGCGGCCGGCGTGGTGGTGGCACCCTTGTCCGAGTACCGCCGTACCACTCCGGGGCCGTCCGGTCTGGTGATCGGCTACGCGACCCCGTCGACGCCGGATCTCCACAAGGCGCTGAGCATCCTGACTCAGGTCCTGGACATCACTCGCCGTTGAGCGGGTCTGAAGGCTCGGCCAAGCGGAAGTACACCAGGTCGGGGAACGTCTTATCGATCTTGCCGAGGCTCAGGATCACCGTGGACGTGCCATTCGCATGGCCGACGGCGTACCGGTATGCGGTCTGTGTGTCCTTGTCGATGCCGATCAGCAAGGTGCCGTAGTTGCCACACTTGCCGGCGATCAGTTTCTCGAAGCCCTGCCATGTTCGCGTCCGGACGGGCTTGACGATCGGCTTCATCGGCGACGTGACCGGGATGTGGATCGTGTAGAGCGCGCCACCCCGGGTGTTGGTCAGGAAGGTCTCGTACGTCGCCGTCTTGCTGATCAGCGCCATCGACTTCACCGACGCGAACCCTGGCGCCGAGCCGGTCGCTTTCCACTTCCACCGATCAACGACCGTCCACCGGAACAGCGTGCCGTCGCTCCGCAGCCCGTACGCCGTGATCCGGGATCCGTAGCGCTCGATCTCCAGGTCCTTGAAGTTCGTCCAGCCGCCGCCGACGCGCACCAGTTCGTTCGGCCAGTCCGGGTTGAGGTGGGCCTCGATGTCGATCGCGTAGGTCCGGTAGTACGCCGAATCCCCCTGCACCACCCAGCCCTCCATGTCGGCGTAGCCGTTGTACCAGGCCAGCTTGAAGGTCGTGGCCAACCGCACCTTGCCAGGCTCGAACACCGGCTCGACCGGGCCTCCGGACTGATGCCCGTCAGGGCTGATGGCCCCCACCTGTGGCTGACAGTTCTCGGCCTGAACCGCCGCCGTTGCCGTGCCCTTTGCCAGGGCGGACGGCGTCAACGCAACCGAGATCAGAACCAAGGCGCTCATCACAGCGCTGACAACGCTGCGCTTGATCCTCTTCATGGTCACTCCCCGTTCAAGGGGTCGAGGTAGGGTACGACGCCCCACCGGAAGTACACGGGGTCGGGGAAGGTGCCGTTGACCTTGCCCAGGGCGTTGATCACCGTCGACGTGCCCTTCGCGTGGCCGACGGCGTACAGGTATCCGGTCTTGGTGTCCTTGTCGATGCCGAGCAGCAGAGTGCCGTAGTTGCCGCACTTGCTCGCGATCAGCTTGTCGAAGCCCTGCCAGGTCCTGGTCCGCACCGGCTTGACCACCGGCTTCATCGGCGAGGTGGTCGGGATGTGGATCGTGTAGAGCGCCCCGCCGCGCGTGTTCGCGAGGAAGGTGTCGTACGTCGCCGTCTTGCTGATCAGCGCCATCGACTTGACCGCGGCGAACCCGGTCGCCGAGCCGGCGATGCGCCAGGTGCCGCTGCTGATGTTCCAGCGGAACAACGTGCCGTCGCTGCGCAAGCCGTACGCGAGGGTGTGGTACGCCTTGTCCGAGTCGTACTGCGCGACCTCCAACGCGGTGAAGCTCGACCAACCACCGCCGATCCGCGTGAGGATGTTCGCGCCCTCGTTGAAGTTGTAGTACCGGTAGTAGAGGCTGTCGCCCAACACCGTCCAGCCGGAGTGGTCCACGCCGCCGACGCTCGGTTCGAACACGAAGCTGGAACTGAGGCGTGCCTGTCCCGGCGCGAAGACGCCCGGGGTGCTGCTCGGCGCGCTCATCGTCGGCGGCGTACCCGCGGTGACCTCGGCACTCGTGTGCGCGCCGGCGGCCGTCACAGACCCCACACTCAGGCTGCAGGCAGCGGCCGCTCCCTCCCCGGCCGCTCCCGTCGCCTGCGCCGCCGGCGTGAACGCACCCGCCCCCAACACCACCGCACCCGCAAGCGCACTGATAATCCTTCGACGCATCACGGTCTCTCCCCAGTCTCGTAGCTCCTGTAGACCTTGATGCGCGATCGGCTGCGAAGGTTATGTCAGTCGCCGTTCATTGGGTCGAACTCGTTCCGCCAGCGGAAGTCCACCGGGTCGGGGAAGCTGCCCTGCACCTTCCCGAGTCCCTTGATCACCGTGGACAGTCCGTTCGCGTGACCGACGGCGTACAAGTAACCCGACTTGGTGTCTTTGTCGATCCCGAGCAGCAGGGTCCCGTAGACGCCACACTTCACGGCCATCAACTTCTCGAACACCTGCCACGTCGCGGTGCGTACCGGCTTGACGATCGGCTTCATCGGCGACGTCGTCGGGATGCGAACGGTGTAGAGCGCACCGCCACGGGTGTTCACCAGGAACGTGTCGTAGGTTGCCGTCTTGCTGAGCAGTGCCATCGTCTTGACCGCTGCGAACCCGCCTGCGCTCCCCGTCCTGTGCCAGACGAGACCGTCCAGCCGCCAGCGGAAGAGCGTCCCGTCGCTCCTCAGCCCGTACGCCGAGGTCCGCAGGGTCTGTCCGTGCTCGACCGGGATGTACTCCGTCTCCTCGACCAGCTTGAAGTTCGTCCACCCGCTGCCGATCCGAATCAGTTCGGGTGGCTGTAGGTATTGACCGAGGCTGAGCTCCAGCAAGTAGTCGCTGCGGTGCAACGTGTCGCCCAGAACGACCCACCCCCAGGCCAGCGTGCCCGAAGCACCTCGGGTGTTGATGAAGCTCGTGCTCAGCCGTACCTGTCCTGGCGCATAGACCCCGGTGCCGGCGCGGGCCGGAA
>WNGE01004490.1_pt1 | contig 16040 bp, 13 predicted proteins | sample 5400651 | NCBI WGS metagenome assembly WNGE01 (sample SAMN13153370, study PRJNA577476) | soil metagenome | isolation source: 60 cm soil or saprolite under grassland replicate 2 | place: USA:California | collected 2016-06-15 | reverse complement strand
CCGGCTCTTCCAGAAAGGAGTTTTGTATGTTCACACGCGTTGTCGAAATCCGATGCAAGTCGGGCAAGACCGCCGAGCTTGCGCGCGTCGCCAGCGAGCAGGCGATGCCGATTCTGCGCAGGCAGCACGGCTTCCAGGATGAGGTCGTGCTGGTTTCAAACACCGATCCCAACAAAGTAATGGCGATGAGCTTCTGGACCAAGCGGGAGGATGCCGAACAGTATAATCGCGAGCAGTTCCCGAGAATTCTGGAGCTGTTGCATCCCTACTGTGATAGCGAGCCCACGGTCTCGACCTATGAGGTGCACACCTCAACGGCGCACCATATCGACCAGAGCAAAGCGGCCTGATCGCCGAATTCGAGCAGCTGCCCCACTTCTGCCGGAGAGGGCCGAAGTGGGGCATCCTGCGGTTCTCTGCATACAACCATTCGGCGCTATAATTCGCACCATGCCGCGCGCACGCTTCATCCCGGCGCTGGTCGCTTTGGTTCTTCTCGGCGGGACTGTACACGCGCAGTTGCCTTCGAATCTGAGCAGCGGAGGTCTGGGCCCGGTCGGCGGAGTCATCGGAACGAATCCCGCCGGACAGAGCGGTGCCGGCCGCATGGGGTTAGGCGCGCGCCATCATCGCTTCGGCCGCGCATTCGGCGGCTTCGGCTTCATCGATCCCACCTGGTGGTATGGCGGCTATTACAGCGAGCCGGTCGTGATTGAGCGCGAAGTGCCGGTCCAGCCTGCGCCCCCTCCGCCTCCGCAGCAGATTGTAATGCCGGAGCCGCAACGGGTCCCCACGGCGCCGAAGTTGACGGAGATTCCGGCCACGCGAAACGCGGAAAGCTCCAGGCGCTTGCCTGCCGCCGTCTTTGTTCTGACCGGCGGGGAGCGCATCGAAAGCCGCCATTACCTGCTCACCGTAAACGGCGTGCAGCTTACGGTGGATCGCAAGCGGCGCAGCATCCCGCTGGAGGCGCTCGACCTTCGCGCAACCATCGCCGCAAACCGCGAGCGCGGTCTCGACCTGCAGATTCCCGTGGGCGGGAGCGAGGTTTTGCTGGGCTTCTGAAGCGCACCGGCGCTGCTTCACTCTTCCCATGAGTGCTTTGCGCTACCTGTTAGGACGGGGCACCCTCAGGTTTCTTCTCTTCGGAAACACACTTCAGGAACGACATTGCAGGGGAGGCTATTTTCCGGCCAGGATTTCGCGGGCGGCGCGCTCTCCGGTTTCGATGGCGCCGTGCACCTCTCCGTGGTGGCCTTCGCTGTTGGTGGCCTCTCCCGCGAAGAACAATGTGTCGGCCAGCGGCTGGGCCAGATCTGCCTGCGCGCCCTCGCCGTCCACGCCAACGTAGCTGTAGGAGCCGCGGGAGAACGGGTCCGACTGCCAGTCGTGCACATACCAGCCCTGCAACGTCTGCTCCAGCTTCGGCCGAGGATACTCAAAGATCGAGGAGAGCGAATCGAGCGCGCGGTCGCGCATGAAGCGGCTGGATTTTCCAGTGAGCCGCTCGCCGCGACGCGAGGCGGCCCATCCGGTGAGAAGCGGCGCCGACACTTGAATCCCCAGCGCGCTTTCTATTGGCGTGCTGGGGTGAGAGAACGCGCTGGTCCACCACGTGGGGAACCACTCCTCATGGGAGAAGATGAAGCTCATGTCGCGCAGCTCTCCGGCATGATAGCGGCGGCCGGCGGCGTTGTCCCACCAGCGCTCGCTGAACATCATCGAGAGGCGGATCGTCTGCCCCATGAAGAGCAGCAGCAGCGCCGATTTTTTCTCTTCCAGCGCGGGCTCAAAGCTCACCGCGCCGGGTGAGCCGGGGAATGCCTGCAGCACGCCGAGAGGCAGCGTCACAAGCAGGCGCGGCGCGCTGAACTCGGCATCTTCGCCGGCACTGCGTGCCCGAACCGAGACCTCATGCGCAGCCCAGCGCACGGACCGAACCGTGGTGTTCAGCCGGATGCTGACGCGCTCCTCGGGGAGCGCCTGCTTCATCACGCGCAGCAGCTCGCCGTAGCCGCGTGTGAGGCGGAAAGAGCGCTCTCCCTGCAGCTCCTCCTCCGCCTTCCGGCTGCGCAGCAGCGAGTGGATGCTGATGCGCTCGGCCAGCGCGCCGTGGAATCCCTCGACGAACTCCAGGCCCCACAGCTTGGCATCGTCGTTGTCTTCGATTTCGCTGAGGAAGCGGGAGAACGAGTGGTCGGGACCGTGCGGGTCGATGCGGTCCAGCACGCTGTTGGTTTGGGCAAAAAAGTCCTGGTCGCGCTGCAGCTTGCCGTCCACCTGGATCCACCTGGGGCCGGTGAATTCGCGCACATCGAGATCGGCGGCGCGTATCTTGTCGAAGATGTTCGGCGGGAGGCCATGGATAAACTCGGCTCCCAGTTCCACCGGCGCGCCCTGGGGCGAGTAGATCGTCCAGACGCGCCCGCCAATGCGGCCTCGCGCCTCCAGGATCAGCACTCGAAGTCCCGCTTCGCCGAGCAGCCGCGCTGCGGCCAGTCCAGCCACACCAGCGCCGACAATGATGACATCCGCTGAATCTGTCGCCATTCTGACCCCGATCATTCTTGTTTTGCAGACTTAGATTGACCGGATGCGCCCAAAGCAGCATTCAAATTTTTGTGGGGCGTTTGCCGAAGGGAGGTCAGAGCTGCTGCCGCTGTCGAGCTTCTCTGCGGCGCAGCTCGCGGACCACGTCGGCAAGCCCGTGCTCCCAGCTTCCGATGCTGAAGCCGAAGGTGCGCTCGAATTTGAAGTTGCAGAGGACGGAATTCAGCGGGCGCTGCACAGGCGTTGGGTACTCAGCGGTGGTGATGGGCACGATGCGCTTCACGCGCAGCGCCTCGCCACATTCCGCATCGTCGTTTGAATTTCCTTCTGTCCTTGTGTTGTGGCCCAATGCCTCCACGATGGCCTGCGCAAAGCCGCACCAGGAGACACTGCCGCCAGCGGTGCAGTGATAGGTCCCAGAGCGAAATTCGCTCTCGGGCACCGTGGCCCACTCGCGGACGACCCGGGCGGTGGCGTGGGCGAGTTGCAGAGAGCTGGTGGGCGAGCCGACCTGGTCATCGACGATGCGCAGCTCTTCGCGCTCGCGTGCCAACCGGCGGATGGTCAGCAGAAAGTTGTTTCCGCCGGGACCATAGATCCAGCTGGAGCGCAGGATGAGGAAGCGTCCTCCGGGGGTCCCCAGCGCGCCCGCTGACGGCGTGCTGGGGCGAAAGGCGGTGGCGACGGCGTGCTCTCCGGCCAGCTTGCTCGCGCCGTAGACATTCAGCGGGGCAGGCTGGTCGAACTCGTCGTAGCTGCCCTCCTTGGCGCCATCGAAGACATAGTCTGTGGAGTAGTGGACCAGCATCGCCCCGCACTTGTGCGCCTCTTCGGCCAGCGCTCCGGGAGCAGCGGCGTTGATGGCAAAGGCGAGTTCGCGGTTCGCTTCAGCCTCGTTCACCGCGGTGTAAGCGGCAGGGTTGACGATGACGGCGGGATGCACCGAGCCCACAAGCTCACGCACTGCCTGCGTGGAGGTGAAGTCGCACTCGGCCCGCCCCACGGCCACCACTTCGCCGATCTTTGCGAGCAGCGGAAGCAGTTCGCTTCCCAGTTGGCCGCGCGCGCCCGTGAGGAGAATTCGCATGGTCGATCCTGCAAAAGAATTCTAGCCGCTACGGCCGAAAAACCCCACTCAAGCAAAGGAAGCTTGAGTGGGGCACCATTGGTGCGGAGCTCTTACTCGAACAGCTGGGCCTGGTTCAGCGGCAGCCCGGCAAGGTCCTTCTGCGAGATCACCGGCTCTCCGCTCAGAGGCCAGGCGATTGCCAGTTGCGGATCGTTCCACAGCAGCGAGCGCTCGCAGGCGGGTGCATAGAAGTCCGTCGCCTTGTAGAGCACGTCCGCCGAGGCGCTGGTCACCAGGAAGCCGTGCGCGAAGCCCTCCGGGACCCACAGCATCCGCTTGTTCTGCTCGCTGAGCTCTTCGGCCACCCACTGCCCGAAGGTCGGCGAGCTGCGCCGGAGATCGACCGCCACGTCCCAGATGGAGCCGGCGGCTACGCGCACCAGCTTTCCCTGCGGCTGCCCGATCTGATAGTGCAGGCCGCGGAGCACGTTGCGCGCCGAGCGCGAGTGATTGTCCTGCACAAACTCGCGTGACAGCCCGAGCTCTTCGAACTTCCTGCGATGATAGCTCTCGAGAAAAAAACCGCGCTCGTCGCCGAAGACTTCAGGCTCGACGACTGCGACATCCGCAATTCTGGTCCTGATGAGTTTCACTTGGCGCACCTGGCTTCATCCCGAACAGACTACACAGAATCGCAGAGCTGCGCCATTCCGCGGAATGGGGATCGGCTGTGGGGGCGCAGAGTAGTACGGTATTAGACGATTCCGGAGGGTTCTTTGGCGAGCATGGACGCCACCTTGGCCAGCATCTTCGGCGGAGGCACGGGCTTGGCGAGGATCTCGAATGCGTGGCCCTGCTGTTCGGCCGCCATCAGCATCTGCTGCGTGTCGGCGTTGCCGGAGAACAATAGCACCCGGCAGTCGGGAAAAGTGGAGCGGATCTTTTTCGCAAGCTCAATGCCGTCGAGGCCGGGCATGACGACATCGGCGATGACCAGCTCGGGCGGATCGGTCGCGATGCAGGCCAGCGCGTCTCTTCCGTTGTAGACTGCCCTTGCCGTGTAGCCGTCGCGCTGAAAGATCAGAACAAGAATGTCGGCGATCCTGGGCTCGTCGTCCACCACCAAGATTCTGGCGTTCTTTGGGTTCGACTGCATGGACTAGTTCTACCGCCGTAAGGCGACCTCCGCAACAGGAAAAACCATGGAAAAAACAGTGCCGCGTCCTAACTTGCTGCGTACACGGATGTTGCCTCCATGCTTTTCAACGATCTGGCGAGTGACCCAGAGCCCCAGGCCCGTTCCGTACATCTCCTTGGTGGTGAAGAACGGTTCGAAGATTTTAGCAAGCCTTTCGCGCGAGATGCCCGAGCCGGTATCCGCGATGGTGAAGCGCGTTCTGCCTTCGCCGGCGCAGGAGAGGCGGAACTCGATCCGGCCACGCTCCGGCGTCGCATCCATCGCATTGGAGAGCAGGTTGGAGATGACCTGCTGGATCTCGCCGCTGAAGGCCATGATGCAGCCGCTGCCGCGATAGCGCCGCTTCACCGTGATCCCTCTGGAGCGCAGCCTGGCCTCGAAGAGCCTCAGGACGGTGTCCACGCTGGTGCGCAGGTCGATGGGCATCGGCGAAGCGGTCTCGCGATGGAACGCCAGGGTCTGCCGGGTGATGTGATTGATGCGCTCCAGCTCCTGCACCGCGATCTCCAGGTGCTCCTTGGCCGCATCGGGCATACTCGGATCGGTCATCGCCAGGTAGACGACATTGCCGATCGTCTCCAGCGGGTTGTTGATCTCGTGCGCGATGGTGGAGGCCATGCGGCCGACAGAGGCCAGCTTTTCGCTGCGCACCAGCGCCCGCTCAGCCTCCTTCAGCCGGAAGATATCGAGGTTGATGCCGGTCCAGCAGACGATCTGCCCGCGGTCGTCGCGCACCGGAACGCCGCGCGAGAGGATCGGATGCCACTTGCCGTCCACACCGCGCAGGCGGGACTCGGAGTCCCAGATCGCTCCCGTCCGTATGCACTCCTTCCACCCGGGGATGACTCGCTGGGCATCTTCGGGGTGCAAGACCCGCGTGAAGCCGAACTGGGAGAGCTCCTGCTGGGTCATTCCGATCAGCTTCAGGAACGATTCACTGGTGTAGGTGTTCCGGCCCTCGGGATCACAGACCCATACGCCATACGGGATCGCCTCACCAATTGCGCGGTACAGGCGCTCGCTGTTGCGCAGGGCTTCTTCGACTGCCTTCTGCTCGCTGATGTCGGTGTTGGTGCCGAACCAGCGCACCACGCGCCCGCTTGAGTCCTTCACCGGCATCACTCGCGTGAGGAACGGGCGATAGATGCCGTCGGCGCCGCGCAGCCGAAAGACCATGTCCAGCGGCTCGCCGGTCGCAATGGAGTTGTTCCAGCGCTCCAGGACCTCGGGCAGCACCGCGGGGTCGTGCAGCGACTGCCAGCCCCAGCCCTCCATCTGTTCGGGAGTGGTGCCGGTGTACTGGTAGAAGCGCTCGTTGTACCAGAAGATTCCGCCGTCCACGTTGGCCATCCAGCACAACTGCGGGATTGCGTCGGCCAGCGTGCGGAAGAGGTTTTCGCTCTCGCGCAGTGCGTCCTCGGCCTGCTTGCGCTCGGTGATGTCGCGGATGTTGCCGTTACGGTAGAGCGGCCGGCCGGCCTGGTCGCGGATGAGAGATGCACGATTGGACATCCAGCGGTATTCGCCGCTGCGGGTGCGTTGGCGGTACACCAGCTCGCCTTCCCCGGTCTCCTCCAGGCGCGCCACAAAGTCGCGCATCGCCTGCAGGTCGTCTGGGTGGATCATGGCCAGCGAGCTTTCGATGTCCACATCGTCCAACTCGTCGAAGATGGAACCCACCACGCTGTGCGCCGAGGGGCTGATGTACTCGTAGCGGCCGGTCTGCACATTGAGCCGGTAGATGATGTCGCGCGAGCTATCCAGCACGGAGCGGAATCGCGCCTCGCTCTGGCGCAGCGTCTTTTCCGCCAGCCTACGCTTGGTGATCTCGACAGCCGCACAGGTAACGCCGGCGATCGTTCCATCTGCGCCATGCAGCGGATCAACCAGCAGATCGAAGTAACGCTCTTCTCCCTGCCAGTAGATCATGATCTCTTCGCGCCGGCTCATACCGGTGCGGATCACCTCGCGCTTAATGGCTTCGCAGCGCTCGGCGTCTTCACGCCGTTCGATCAACTCGCCGATGCGCTTGCCGATCATCTCCGAACTGCGGAATCCCATTGGGGGGTTGTAGACCCAGGTGTAGCGCAGATCCAGGTCCTGGTTGTAGACACAGATGGGCGAGCCGCGCAGCGCCACCTGGAAGCGCTCGTTGGCCAGCCGCAACTCCTTCTCGGCCTGCTTGCGCTGTGTGATGTCGGTCATCGTGAGCACGCAGCCCACAATGCCGGAAGAGTCCTTCACCGGCGCGGAGGTCAGAAGCAAGGTGATGGTCTGCTCGCCGCGATGGTATCGCACCTCCTGGGCGCGAAGAGTGATGCCGCTTAGCGCATCGGCAATGGAAAACAGCTTTCCCATGCGGCTGGAGCCCTCTGCCAATACCAGCGGCAGCGCGTCATCGAAAGGCTGAAAAAAGGGATTACCGGCGCAGAGCTTCTGCAGTGCCTCATTGCCCGCAATGATGGTGCCGGCCTCATCGCAGACGGCGATGGCCTCGGCGGCGCTATCCAGGATGAGCGCGGAAAGTCTTCCGGCCGCGATCAGCTCATCTTGCTGTTTATGCTCGGTGAGGTCGGTGAACACCATGCACATGGTAGGCGGCTCGGCCGCCCTGATCTGGCGCAGGGAGACGGAGACAGGCACGGGGTTGCTCCGGCCGCATTGAAATTCCAGTTCGGTAAAGCTGGGCTTGCCAGAGCGCGCTTCGACCAGCAGCACCTCCAGCAGGTGCCGCTTATCGGGCTCGACAAATTTGGTGACGGAGTTGCCGATGATGTGTTGCAGTTCGATGCCGAGAAGATCGCAGAGCCGCTGGTTGCAGTAGAGGACAGTGCCTTTGGCGTCGAGCGTCGCGGCGCCCTCATTCATCACTTCCAGCAGCGCGCGATAGTCCTCTTCGCCGCCTTTCAGCATGAAAGGACGGGGGCCGCCAACGGTCAGGTTATCGGGACTGGCCGGCTGCAGCGTACGAATCAGCTCCCGCGCTTCTGCGAGTTTGCATTCTGCTTCGGCAAGCCTGGCCCGAAGTTCCTCATTCTCGCGAATGAAGCGGTCGCTGGTCAGGGTGAATCGCGTTGCCATGAGACCTTCTGTCCCGGCCCGAGGCCTCTATAAATCCGATCCGAACCCGAAGTGACACGTTCAGAGAGCCCTTTGTGATCTGAATTCCTAAAGGGTCACTCAATACCGCTTCCCACGGTTACTTAGAGAGCACCTGCCGATGAGACGGTTGCTTGGTAGTTTGTGGAGTGCTTACTTTCGATTATAGCATCCTGATGCTCTAAGTTGCTGATTCCAGAGTAGATGTTCAGCAGCAGTTCCAATTGGTCCTGCTCATAGCTCGAGAGCGGCACGCATTTCGGGATCACCGAGCAGGGCCAAAAAGCGCTGCACCGGGATCTTGGCAAGCCGGGCTTTGGGCACCACAAAATCGTACTGCTCGGCCTGGAGCGGCAGAAATCCCAGCCCGTACGGCCTCGCCACGCTGCGGGCGGCCACGCCCCAATCGGCCAGTCCTTGGGCAACGGCGGCGGCGACGGCATTATGGCTCCTGGCCTGCCTGGAATAGCCCGGCGGACGTGCTCCGCCCAGCACACGATCAATGAGGATCCGCGTGCCGCTTCCCGCATTGCGGTTGACCATCACGCACGGGTTAACGGCGGAGTCCGGCTCGCTCTTAAGCGCTGTGATCGCCTCCTCCGCCGAGCGGCCCTCGAAGCGCGCATCACCCGGGCGAAAGACGATGCCCTGCATGCGACGATAGCCCGGGACCAGCTCGAGATCTTCGCTCACGAACGGCCGATTGTATTCGCCGCTGGCCGGATCCATCAGATGAATGCCCGCGACGTCGCATTCGCCGCGTTTGGCAGCCGCCAGCCCTGCCGTGCTCCCCACGTTGAGCGCCTTCACCTTAAATCCCTCGGCGCTGAGCTTGCCGATCAGCGCGTCGAGCCCCGCGCAATGGCTGCCGATGAACACCAGGTCGGCGGGCCTGTGGCGCGCGCCAATGATGGAGACCTCAACCTCGCTGCCGGCGGGCAGCATCTCCGCCTGCGCTGGGATGGAGAAGAAACCGTCAGCCTGGCCAAAGGAGGTGACCGCGCCGGAGCCCTTGGAGATCGGGTAGGCGGCCAACGACGGGGTCCCCGGCAGGCCCGTAGTTGGCCTGCTGGGGTGGAACGACGGGGTCCCCGGCAGGCCCGTAGTTGGCCTGCTGGGGTGGAACGACGGGGTCCCCGGCAGGCCCGTAGTTGGCCTGCTGGGGTGGAGGCTGCTGTCCTCGCGCTCGACCAGCGAGACCATCACGTACTCGGTCCGCCCGCGCTCGGAGCCGATGCGCATGGGCAGCGTGGCGCGCACGGTCTCCCGCCGCTCCGGCGGCATTCCGGCAAAGGCGCGAATCACAGGCGCGACAAACTCATGGAAGGTGAAGATGGCCGAGGTGGGAAAGCCCGGCAGAATCACCACCGGTTTTCCGCCGCTAACGGCCAGGCAGATCGGCTTGCCCGGCTTGAGCGCCACGCCGTGCACCACAATGCCGGGATCGGTGAGCCGGCCCACGACTCGCGCGGCCAAATCGCCTGCGCCCTTCGAGGTGCCGCCTGAGAGCAGCACCACATCGCTTGCGAGTGCCTTCCGCAGCAGGGACTCCATCTCGGTTTCGTCGTCGCGGGCAATACCGAGCGGGACGGCGATGCCGCCGAGCTCCTCGACTGCAGCGGTCAGTATCGCGCCGTTGGAGTCAAAGACCGCTCCGGGGCGCATCTTCTGTCCGGGGGCGATCAACTCGTCGCCGGTGGAGAGGATCGCCACGCGCGGCTTGCGCCAGACCTCGACTTCGGCCAGCCCCACGGCCGCGAGCACGCCGATCTCGCGTGAGCTCAGCAGGGTCCCCGCGCGCAGCACCGTTTCACCGAGTGCGATGTCGCCGCCCGCCGGTGCAATGGCCTCCCCGGGCACAATCGCGCGATGCACCTCGATCTGCGGCCCGGGGTCCCCAGCAAGCCCGCTGTTGGCTTGCTGGGGTGAAGGCTCACTCTGGTCGTCGCGGAGTTCGCTGTACTCCACCATCAGCACGGCGTCTGCGCCGCGCGGCACCATGCCGCCGGTGGCCACCACGGTTGCCGTGCCTTCGGCAACCTCCGCGCTGGGCTGCATGCCCGGAGTGAGCACCTCCGCATTCAGGCGCAGCAGGCGCGGCTGGTCTCCCGAGGCGCCTGCCGTATCGTCCGCGCGCACGGCGAAGCCATCGACATTGGAGCGGTCGAAGCCCGGGACATCGACCTGCGAGACGACGTCGGCGGCCAGCACGCGCCCCAGCGCCGCAGCCAGCGGAATGCGCTCGGCGCCGAGCGGAGCCATCCTGAGGTGTTGACGAAAGCGCCTTTCGGCCTCGTCGCGATCGACGACCTCCAGGAACTGGTTTTGTCGCGCGGCCCGCAGCAGCGCCGACTTCAAATCTTCCGTGCTTGCCATGCTGACCTCAAAACTGCTCGGCGCGCCTGACGTTCTCTTCGAATACAAAGAGATCGATGCGAGTGCCCGGCGCGAATCCCTCCAACGCCGCGGGAACAAGAACGAAGCCGTCGGCGCGAACTGCGGAGGCGAGCCCACCCGATTCCGCTGGGCCGACCGGCTCGACACTCCCCTGCGCGATATTTGCTTGAACGATGTTTGCTTGAACAATGTTTGCTTGAACAAGGCGCACGCGGCACAGGTCCACAACGCCGATGGCCGAGACGATTTTATGCCCAACCTCGGCCTGCCGCCGCGCGTAAGGAAGCTCCGGCGAGCGCCCGCCCATGCGCCGGATGAGCCGCCCGGCAAGCATCTCGAAGGCGCTCCAGCACTCCAGCGGATCGCCCGGCAACAGCAGCACCGGCGCGCCGTGCACCAGTCCCATCGACGAAGGGCCGCCCGGCCGCAGCGCAACCGCGTGAATCGCGAGCTCGCCGACGTCCGCGAGCACACGCAACGCAATGTCGTCCGCGCCATGCCCGCTGCGGCCCGCGATTAGCACCAGGTCTGCGCCGGCCGCAGCTAGCGTGTGGGCCAGCGCCTCAGCCAAAGCTTCGCGCGGCTGAGATTCCAAAAGCTTCGTCTCAGGGAGAGCCCCACAGTCTCGCTCGATCAGAGTGCAAAGCAAGGGAGTGTTGGCGTCGAGTGCAGGCGGCTTCGGCGGAAAGACCAAGAGCCTGACACGCGGCCGCCGCACGACCTGCACGCGCCGAATTCCGGCCGAAGCGAGCAGACCGATGTGTTGCGGCAACAGCACTCGCCCCGCATTGACGAGGCCCTCCCCGGCCTGCAACTGCCGCCCTTCCCTCACCACGCCCCAGCCCGGCGGGACGGCTCCGAAGACCTCGAGCTTTGCGCCGCTGGCCTGCGCCAGATCGTGGGGCAGAACGGCATCGGCTCCACCAGGAAGGGCTGCGCCGGAGACAACGGGCGCGGCAGCAGAGGCCGGCAACGCGTCGCCAGCGCTGCAGAGCGCAAACGGCAGCGGGTTGTAATCACTGGCTCCCACCGTCTCCGCGGCACGAAGCGCATAGCCATCGGCTGCCGCGCGGTCTGCCGGGGGAATGGGCGCCGGCGCCAGAATCTGCGAGGCGGTGACCCGGCCGGCAGCCTCATCCAGGCCAATCTCCTCGGGCCCAAGCGTGGCGGAGTGCGCATCGATCCAGGCAATCGCCTGATCGAGTGAGGCGCGGACGATCGGCGCATGCAATTCGCCGGGCGAAGGACCAGGACGGCATGCCTCTCCGGTGCTGGCTCGCTCCGCCCCAGCAAGCGAACCGCGCGCTTGTTGGGGATCCCGCAATCGAGTTTTGCTCTGATCACCCGGCATTCAGGCTCGTCCTTGATTGAACAGAAATCTTCAGGCCGTGATCGCCGTCTGCGCCGCCTGCAGGATGGGCAGCCGCGCCGCGCCGAAGAGCCCGCCATCGCCGCCGAGGATGGCGCGCACAATTCGCGTCGAGCGCTGCCTGCCACCGATTCCCGAACCGTCCTCCGCCGTGGTCCCCGCATAGACAAACGAGCGCTTGCGCACCTCGTCGAACATCGCCGGCGCAAAGGCATCCCATGCGCTGGAGACGCCGCCGCCGATCACGTACAGCGGCAGGTTCAACGTGTTCACCATGGCGGCAACGGCCAAGCCCAGCGCGCGGCCCACGCGTTCGAAGATCTTCCTGGCCTCGGTGTCGCCGCGCATCGCGCACTCATAGACTGCGCGCGAATCCATATTGCCACCGGAGACCGCGCAGAGTTCGGTCGCGGCGCCGGAGGCCAGCGCCTCCGAGGCCATGCGCCGCACGGCGTTGGCCGAGGCGTACTGCTCCAGGCAGCCCCAGCTTCCGCAGCCGCAGGGATGTCCCGCGGGCTCCACGTTGCAGTGGCCGAGCTCGCCGGCCATGCCGTTCCACCCGCGCCAGATCTTGTTCTGCAATATGAGACCGCCGCCCACGCCGGTCCCCAGCGTGTACATGCACAGGCTCTCCATGCCGCGGCCCGCGCCCAGCCACAGCTCGCCCAAGGCCGCCGCGTTGGCGTCGTTCTCCAGAATCACCGAGGTCGCCAGCCGCGCCTCAATCTCACCCTGCACGTCGTAGTCGCTCCAGCCGGGAAGATTGGGCGACTCGACCAGCCTTCCGGTCTCGCTGTCGATCAGCCCCGGCACGCCCACGCCGATCCCGCACAACCGGCCGGCCTTGGGCTTCAAGCCCAATCCGCCAAAAACGGGCAGATTGGGGGCCCCTCCGCCTGATGCAGGCGAGTGCGGAGCCGTGGCGGCGGTTGCAATTCCTGCGGCCTCCTTTGCCAGTTCGTTGGCGAGCTCATCGCCAGCCGGATGTCCAACCTCCTTCGCAACCTTTTGCACTGCCCGGCAGAGTGCGTCGATGACCTCGTCGCGGCCGCGCGAGACGTCGGTCTCCAGCGTGGTCCGGGCCAGGATGTTGCCGACGCCATCCACGGCTGCCACGCGCAGGTTCGTCCCACCCAGGTCCACTCCAATCCCGTAGTCGCTCATTGTTCGCTCACCTCTGGCACTTCAGTGCCCGGCGGCCCACCTCCCGCCGCGCGCATTTCTCGGCTGAGGTGGGATGCAATGCCCTCCGCCTCTCTCACCGCTGGCACTTCGGGCAGTAATGGCTGCTGCGTCCGGCCACTATCACGCGTTGGATGCTTGCGCCGCAGACCAGGCACGGCTCGCCCGTGCGCTGGTAGACCTTGTGCTGCAATTGAAACAATCCGCTCTCGCCATCGGCATCCACGTAATCCGATACCGACGAACCGCCGGCGGCGATGGCCTCGGCGAGCACCTGCTGCAGCCCATCATAGAGGCGCCCGAGCTCCGCGCGTGTGAGCCGCGCCGCCTGCCTCCGCGGCCGCACACGGGCGCGGAAGAGGCTCTCATCCGCATAGATGTTTCCCACACCCGCCAGCAGCCGCTGGTTCAGCAGCGCGCTCTTGATCGGCGTCTTGCGCCGCCGAAACAACTGCACAAAACGCTCGCGGCCGGCGGTGGTCGGCTCGTCTCCCGGAGCGGCAAACTCGACTCCTTCCAGTACCAGCAGGCGCCCAAAGCGCCGCGCGTCCACAAAGCGCAGCTCGCGGCCGGAGGCCAGCGTGGCAATCAGGTGCGTATGTCTGGCCCGCGGCGCCTCCGGACTGCATACCACGCATCGCCCGGTCATCCCCAAATGGATGATCCACTGCGCAGCTCCTGACACGGCCTCTAGATCGCAAACCAGGTGCTTACCCACGCGCCGGAATCCCGCGATGCGCGAGCCGCTGAGCACCCGCTCGATCTCGGCGGCAGGCGAGGCGAGCGGCTCGGGCTTGCTGCCGATCCAGACCACTTCAATGCAGTCCCCGGCGAGCTTCTGGTCCAGTCCCCGCGCGATCGTCTCCACCTCGGGCAGCTCGGGCATGAGGCACAGTGTAAATGAACCGCGCGCACTGGTCGGCCCGCAATCCGATAACTGCTCCGAATCGCCGCAACGCACGCGGAGCGGTCGGCCAAGTTGCCGCAGCAGTATTCAATGAGGGCGCGAGCCTCGCACGGCGCAATTGGCGACCCAGCAAATGGCAACCCAAGCAAACCGCGTGCTCATCAATAGTCCCCGGAAAGGTGGTTTATATGCGCAAATCCGTGTTCGCGCTGGCAGTCTGCCTATTGGGTTTGGCCCTGGCCTCCGCACCGACGTCGTCACAGGCCCAGACTCAGCCGTCAGCACAACAAGAACAGTCACAGCCGCAGGCTCAGCAAGAACAGTCACAGCCGCAGGACCAGGCTCAACCATCAGCGCCACAAAAACAGTCGCCGACGCAGCCTCAGGGCCAGCAGCCATCGCAGCCAGGCACCTCCACCCGCGGGGTGCCGTGGGTTTGGATCGCGTTGGGTGGTGCAGTATTCGTGATTATTGTGATCGCGCTGGTTGCTCGAGGGGGCGGGGTGAACCGTGTCGAACGGGTGGAGCGAATTGAACATCACGATGACATCCGCCGCGCCGGCTAAGAAAAGAACCAGAGTAGATATTCAAAGGGCGCGGCTTCCGGCAGTTGCCTTACCATCGCGCACCTGATTTTGGGCGGTCAGTGGACGTCGATTGCACAGGGAGGTACTGCACATTGCTCAGAGCACGCGCTCTAATCCCGTTGATGAGCTTGCTAACGAGCCTGGCTTTTGCACAAACAAGGGGCGAGACGATAACGCTACGCTACACCGTGATTTCGCCCCTCATTGCGGTGCTGGCCGGGATCTTGATTTTAATCATCCCTCGCCTTCTGAACTATATCATCGCGATCTATCTGATCATGGTCGGGCTGATCGGGCTGTTTGGTCGCTGAGGCCGGGAGCCGCGAGAAAATAAGAGGGAAACCTCGGGGTTGGAAAGCCCCGGGCAGCGGCCAACGCAAACTTCGCTGGCTCCTTGGCTCCGCTCGGGATATCAGCATGTGGAATAGTCACCTCGGGAATCAACCGTACTGCAGCTTCCTCCAGCTTTGCGCTGCGCCGCGAATACGTTAAAATTCGGTGTACACGGCCCGATCAGAATTCCTTTCCGGCGCTTCTGCCCGAGACCTTCAATGTTTCAGCCTGTGTACTTTCGCAACGCGCCGGCGCGTGCCTGGAGATGAGAGTGAGCAAAGCAAAGACCGCGGTGGTTCTGGGTGCCCAGTGGGGCGACGAAGGCAAGGGCAAGATCGTCGATGTGCTTTCTGACAGCTTCGCGGTTGTCGCGCGCTACGCCGGCGGCCACAACGCCGGCCACACCGTCACCATCTCCGGCAAAAAGTTCGTCCTGCAGCTCACGCCCTGCGGCATTCTGCGCCAGGAGTCCCAGGCGGTCATCGGCAACGGCGTCGTGCTCGATCCCTTCGCGCTGATGAACGAGGTCGACACCCTCCGCGCCGCCGGACTCCGCGTCAGCGGCCCCGGAGACAGCGGCAGCTCCGCCAACCTCTTCGTCAGCAATCGCGCGCACGTCATCCTTCCCTACCATCGCATGATCGAGCTGGGGGCGGAGAACGCTCCCGGACGGGTGAAGATCGGCACCACCTCGCGCGGCATCGGCCCCACCTACGAAGACAAGATGGCGCGCCGCGGATTGCGCGTCGCCGACCTGCTGGACAACGAACTGCTGAGGAAGCACATCCGCAACGCCTGCCAGGAGAAGAACACCATCGCGCATGCACTCTTTAATGGCGCCCCCATCGATGCCGACCAGATGTATGCCGAGTACGCAGCCATCGCCGATCGCATCGCGCCGTTTGTGGCCGACACTGCGCTGCTGCTCAACCGCGCCATCGCCGAGGGCAGGAGTGTGATGTTCGAAGGCGCGCAGGGCACGATGCTCGACATCGACCACGGCACGTATCCGTTCGTCACCTCGTCGAGTGCGACCTCGGGCGGCGCATCGATCGGCACCGGCGTTCCGCCGACCTCGATCTCAACGGTCATCGGCGTCACCAAGGCTTACTGCACGCGCGTCGGCGAAGGGCCGTTCCCCTCGGAGATTCACGACTCAATCGGCGCGGACATCCAGAAGAAGGGCAACGAGTTTGGCGCCGTTACCGGACGGCCGCGCCGCTGCGGCTGGCTCGATCTGCCCCTGCTGCGCTACTCCAACATGATCAACGGCACGGGCTGGCTGGTGGTCACCAAGCTCGATGTGCTCGACGAGCTCTCAGAAGTGCCGGTGGTCACCGGCTACAAGA
>WNGE01004489.1_pt1 | contig 16043 bp, 30 predicted proteins | sample 5400651 | NCBI WGS metagenome assembly WNGE01 (sample SAMN13153370, study PRJNA577476) | soil metagenome | isolation source: 60 cm soil or saprolite under grassland replicate 2 | place: USA:California | collected 2016-06-15 | reverse complement strand
GACAACACCGAGATGACGGTGCGGCTGATCCAGCCGGTGGCGATGGCCGAGGGCTTGCGGTTCGCGATCCGTGAGGGCGGCCGCACCGTCGGTGCCGGCCGGGTCATCAAGATCCTCAAGTAGCAGGAGACCCCACGCCGCATGAACCAGAAGATCCGCATCCGCCTGAAGGCGTACGACCACGAGATCATCGACCAGTCGGCGCGCAAGATCGTCGACACGGTGACTCGGACGGGCGCGCGCGTCGCCGGGCCGGTGCCATTGCCGACCGAGAAGTCGGTCTACTGCGTGATCCGCAGCCCTCACGTCGACAAGGACTCCCGTGAGCACTTCGAGATGCGCACCCACAAGCGCCTGATCGACATCCTCGACCCGACTCCCAAGACGGTTGACAGCCTGATGCGCCTCGACCTGCCGGCGGGCGTAGACATCGAGATCAAGCTATGAGCACGACCACGAGCAAGGGCATCCTCGGCACCAAGCTGGGGATGACCCAGATCTTCGACGAGAACGCCCGCGTGGTGCCCGTGACGGTGATCCAGGCCGGGCCGTGCACGGTCGCCCAGCTGAAGTCGCCGGAGCGCGACGGCTACGCGGCCGTCCAGCTCGCCTTCGGCGAGGCGAGGCCGCGCCGGATCACCAAGCCGGTGGCCGGCCACTACGCCAAGGCCGGCATCGAGCCACGCCGCCACCTGGTCGAGCTGCGCACCGGCGACGCCGCCGACTACGCCCTCGGCCAGGAGCTCAAGGCGGACGTGTTCGCCGAGGGCGACCGGGTGGACGTGGTCGGGGTGTCGAAGGGCAAGGGGACCGCCGGCGTGATGAAGCGCCACGGCTTCGCCGGCCTCAGCGCCTCCCACGGCACCGAGCGCAAGCACCGCTCGCCGGGCTCGGTGGGCGCCTGCGCAACGCCGGGCCGCATCTTCAAGGGCATGCGCATGTCCGGCCACATGGGCCACGAGCGCGTCACCGTGCTGAACCTCCAGGTCGTCAAGGTCGACCCGGAGCGCAACCTGCTGCTGGTGCGGGGTGCCGTGCCAGGCCCGAAGCGCGGCCTGGTGATGCTCCGCTCCTCGGTGCGGGCCAGGGCCAAGGAGGTGCACGGCTGATGGCCAAGGTCGACGTGGTCGACGCCCGCGGCAAGAAGTCGGGCTCCGTCGACCTGCCCGACGACATCTTCGGGGTGCAGGTCAACGTGCCGGTGATGCACCGGGTGGTGCGCGCGCAGCTCGCCGCCGCGCGGGCGGGCACCCACTCCACCAAGACCCGCGCGGAGGTGCGCGGCGGCGGCCGCAAGCCCTGGCGCCAGAAGGGCACCGGGCGCGCCAGGCAGGGCTCGATCCGGGCGCCCCAGTGGACCGGCGGCGGGGTCGTGTTCGGTCCCAAGCCGCGCGACCACGACCTGCGGGTCAACAAGAAGGAGAAGGCGCTGGCGCTGCGCTCGGCCCTGACCGACCGGCGCTCCGGCGGCAACCTCAAGGTGCTGGACGGGCTCGACTTCGACGAGCCCAAGACGGCCGAGGCGGTCGCCCTGCTGCAGGCGCTCGGCATCGACGGGCGCAAGCTCCTGCTGGTGGTCGACGGGCTCGAGGAGGCCGCCATCAAGAGCTTCCGCAACCTGCCCACCGTCCACCTGCTCACCTTCGACCAGCTCAACACGTACGACGTGCTGGCCAGCGACGTGGTCGTGTTCACCCGCGACTCGCTCGAGGCCTTCCTCGGCCGTGGCCGGGACGACGGCCAGCCACAGGACGAGCTGGTGCTGGAGAACGGCGACGGGGAGGAGGCGTGATGAAGGATCCCCGTGACGTGATCCTGTCCCCGGTCGTCAGCGAGAAGTCCTACGCCCTGCTCGACACCAACACCTACACGTTCGTCGTTCGCCCGGACGCCAACAAGACCGAGATCAAGGAGGCCATCCAGGCCATCTTCAAGGTCCGGGTGACCAACGTGAACACGCTGCACCGCAAGGGCAAGCGCAAGCGGACCCGGCAGGTCGTCGGCGTCCGCAAGTCGACCAAGCGCGCCCTGGTGACGCTGCACCCCGACGACAAGATCGAGATCTTCGAGGCCAAGTAGCCATGGGCATCCGCAAGTACAAGCCGACCACGCCGGCACGGCGGGGCGCCTCGGTGGCCGACTTCGTCGAGGTCACCAAGAAGACCCCGGAGAAGTCGCTGCTCGCGCCGACCCCGCGCAAGGGCGGCCGCAACGTGCACGGGCGCATCACCACCAGGCACCAGGGTGGCGGCCACAAGCAGCGCTACCGCCTGATCGACTTCCGGCGTGACAAGGACGGCGTGCCTGCCAAGGTCGCCGGGATCGAGTACGACCCCAACCGCACCGCCCGTATCGCCCTGCTGCACTACGCCGACGGCGAGAAGCGCTACATCATCGCGCCCAGCCGCCTGCGCGTCGGCGACCTGGTGGAGTCCGGTGAGGGCGCCGACATCAAGCCGGGCAACGCCCTGCCGCTGAAGAACATCCCGGTCGGCACGATCGTGCACAACGTCGAGCTGCGCCCGGGCGGCGGGGCCAAGATGGCCCGCTCGGCCGGCTCCGGCATCCAGCTCCTGGCCAAGGAGGGCCTGCTCGCCACCTTGCGCATGCCCTCGGGCGAGATCCGCCAGGTGCAGGCCGCCTGCCGCGCCACCGTCGGCGAGGTCGGCAACGCCGAGCAGGAGCTGATCAACTGGGGCAAGGCCGGCCGCCTGCGCTGGAAGGGCAAGCGCCCGTCGGTGCGCGGGGTCGCCATGAACCCGGTCGACCACCCGCTCGGCGGCGGCGAGGGCAAGAGCTCCGGTGGCCGCCACCCCACCACCCCGTGGGGCAAGACGGAGGGCCGCACCCGCCGTCGCAAGCCCTCCGACAAGCTCATCGTCCGCCGGCGCCGCAAGGGCAGAGGAAGATAAGACATGGGACGTTCGTTGAAGAAGGGGCCGTTCGTCGACGATCACCTGCTGGCGAAGGTCGACGAGCTGAACCGCAGGCGCGACAAGCGCGTCATCAAGACGTGGTCGCGTCGCTCGACCATCATCCCGGACATGGTGGGCCACACCATCGCCGTCCACGACGGCCGCAAGCACGTGCCCATCTACATCTCCGAGGCGATGGTCGGCCACAAGCTGGGCGAGTTCGCCCCCACCCGCACCTTCCGCGTGCACCGCTCCCAGGAGCGGGCCACCGGGGTGCGCTGACGAGAGAACGAGGTACACGGAAGATGGAAGTGAAGGCCCAGGCCCGGTTCGTCCGGGTGACGCCGTTCAAGGCGCGCCGGGTCGTGGACCTCATCCGCGGCCAGCACGTCGACGAGGCGCGGCGGATCCTGCTCTTCACGCCGCGCGCGGCGGCGCTGCCGGTGCGCAAGGTGCTGGACTCGGCGATCGCCAACGCGGAGCACAACCACCAGCTCCCGGCCGACACGCTGTTCGTGTCGCGGGCGTTCGTGGACGAGGGCCCGACCCTCAAGCGCTACCGGCCGCGGGCGCTCGGTCGTGCCTACCGGATCCGCAAGCGCACCAGCCACATCACCGTCGTCGTCGACTCCAGGGAGGCCACGTAAGTGGGACAGAAGGTCAACCCGTACGGCTTCCGGCTCGGGGTCACCACGGACTGGAAATCCCGTTGGTTCGCTGACAAGGACTACCAGCGCTACCTGCACGAGGACATCGCCATCCGGAGGTACCTCAAGCGCCGCCTGACGCACGCGGGCATCTCCAGGGTCGAGATCGAGCGCACCCGCGACCGGGTGCGGGTGGACATCCACACCGCCCGGCCGGGCGTGGTCATCGGGCGCCGCGGCGCCGAGGCCGACCAGATCCGCGCCGACCTCGACAAGATCACGCACAAGCAGGTCACCCTGAACATCCTCGAGGTCAAGGGCGCCGAGACCGACGCGCAGCTGGTCGCGCAAGGCGTCGCGGAGCAGCTCGCCAGCCGGGTCTCGTTCCGCCGGGCGATGCGCCGGGCGGTCAACTCGGCCATGAAGGGCGGCGCCAAGGGCATCCGGGTGCAGTGCTCCGGCCGGCTCGGCGGCGCCGAGATGGCCCGCACCGAGTGGTACCGCGAGGGCCGCGTGCCCCTGCACACCCTGCGGGCCGACATCGACTACGGCCTGGCCGAGGGCCGCACCACCTTCGGCCAGATCGGCGTGAAGGTCTGGATCTACCGGGGCGACGTGCTGCCCTCCCGCGAGGAGCAGGAGGCCGAGCGGGCGCGCGCCCGCGCGCGCGCCGGTGAGCGTGGTCGTGGCCGGGGCCGCGACGGCGGCGGCGGCCGTGCGGACGGGCGCGCCCGTCCCAACGGCGGCCGGGCGCGGCCGCAGCCAAGGCCGGCCGCCGAGCCGGCCGCGGCAGCGACCGAGGCGCCGGCCACTGCGCCGGACGCCGGCGCCGCCGAGCAGGGGCAGGGGTGATCGAGCCATGTTGACGCCCAAGCGGGTGAAGCACCGCAAGCAGCACCGCCCCCGCAGGGGCGGGCTCGCCAGCGGCGGCACCAGGGTCACCTTCGGCGAGTTCGGCCTGCAGGCGGCCGAGGCGGCCTGGGTCAGCAACCGCCAGATCGAGGCCGCCCGAATCGCCATGACCAGGTACATCAAGCGCGGTGGCAAGGTGTGGATCAACATCTACCCCGACCGGCCGCTGACCAAGAAGCCGGCCGAGACCCGCATGGGCTCGGGCAAGGGCTCGCCCGAGTGGTGGGTGGCCGTGATCAAGCCGGGCCGGGTGATGTTCGAGCTGGCCGGCGTGCCCGAGGCCACCGCCCAGGAGGCGATGCGGCTGGCCGCCCACAAGTTGCCGCTGAAGTGCAAGTTCGTGAAGCGTGCCGAAGCCGCGGACGCAAGGTGATGACCATGAAGGCAACAGAACTGGCCGACCTCGACGCGGAGCAGTTGGCGGAGAAGCTCACGGAGGCCAAGGAGGAGCTGTTCAACCTGCGCTTCCAGAACGTCACCGGCCAGCTCGACGACCAGCACCGGCTGCGGGAGGTGCGCAAGGACATCGCCCGCATCTTCACGGTCATGCGCCAGCGGGAGCTGGCCGGGGAGGACGTGCCGATCGCCGCAGCGGCCACGCGCCCGGCCGGGCGCCGGCGCAGGAGGGGATAGCGACTGATGCCAGAGACGACGTCGAAGACGGAGGCGACCGAGGCGGCCGCGCCGCGCGCGGCCAGGCCCAAGCGCAAGGTGCGCGTCGGGGTGGTCGTCTCCGACAAGATGGACAAGACGGTGGTCGTCCGCGTCGAGGACGTCCACCAGCACCGCCTGTACCACAAGACGCTCCGGCGCACGACCCGGCTGAAGGCCCACGACGAGCAGAACGAGGCCAGCGTCGGCGACACCGTCCGGCTGATGGAGACCCGCCCGCAGTCGGCCACCAAGCGCTGGCGCGTGGTCGAGATCATGGTGAAGGCCAAGTAGGGACCGGGCTCGAGTAGCAGAGCGATAGCCCCGGATGGACGAGGGATAGGAAGCGAGACGAGATGATCCAGCAGGAGTCGCGGCTCAAGGTCGCGGACAACACGGGGGCAAAGGAGATCCTCTGCATCCGCGTGCTCGGCGGCTCCGGGCGGCGCTACGCCTCCATCGGCGACACCATCGTCGCGACCGTGAAGGACGCCATCCCCGGCGGCGCGGTCAAGGAAGGCGAGATCGTCAAGGCGGTCGTGGTCCGGGTCAAGCAGCAGAAGCGCCGCCCCGACGGCTCCTACATCCGCTTCGACGAGAACGCCGCCGTGCTCATCAACGACCAGCAGAACCCGCGTGGCACGCGCATCTTCGGCCCGGTCGGCCGCGAGCTGCGCGAGAAGCGCTTCATGAAGATCATCAGCTTGGCCCCGGAGGTCCTCTAGTGAAGATCCACAAGGACGACCGTGTCATGGTGATGGCCGGCAAGGACCTCGGGGTCACCGGCAAGGTCATCAGGACCGACCCGCGCCGCAACAAGGTGCTGGTCGAGGGCGTCAACCGCGTCAAGCGGCACCTGAAGATCCGGCCGACCCAGCGGGGCGGCCAGACCGGCGGCATCACCGAGAAGGAAGGCTGGGTGGACGCGTCCAACGTGCAGATCTTCTGCTCGGACGGCGGCCACCCGACGCGTGTGGCGCACCGCGACGACGAGGGCAGCAAGATCCGCGTCTGCGCCAAGTGCGGCGCGAAGCTCTAGTTCACGAGGAAGCGATCGCGATGACCCAGACCGCAACCGAGGTGCCGCGCCTCAAGGCGCGCTACGGCGCTGAGCTGCGGGCGCGGCTCAAGGACGAGCTCGAGCTGGCCAACGTCATGCAGGTGCCGCGGCCGCTCAAGGTCGTGGTGAACATGGGCGTGGGCGAGGGCTCCAAGGAGCCGAGGCTGCTCGACGGTGCCGTCCGCGACCTGACCGAGATCACCGGCCAGCGCCCCCTGGTGACCAAGGCGAAGAAGTCGATCGCCGGCTTCAAGATCCGCGAGGGGCAGTCCGTCGGGGCCAAGGTGACCCTGCGCGGCGACCGCATGTGGGAGTTCCTCGACCGCCTGCTGTCGCTCGCCCTGCCCCGCATCCGCGACTTCCGCGGGCTCTCGCCGCGGACCTTCGACGGGCACGGCAACTACACCTTCGGGCTCACCGAGCAGCTGGTGTTCCCGGAGGTCGACTACGACAAGATCGAGAAGATCCGCGGCATGGACATCACCCTGGTGACCACCGCGGAGACCGACGACCACGGCCGGGCGCTGCTGCGCGCGCTCGGCTTCCCGTTCCGGACCACGTGAGAACACGAAGGCTCTGGTCAGGCGCGGGCTGACGCGCCCGCGAACCGGCCAGGCCAGGAGGTAACGCCAGCCACATGGCCAAGAAGTCGTTGATCGCCAAGGCCAAGCGCACCCCGAAGTTCAAGGTGCGGGCCTACACGCGCTGCCAGCGCTGCGGCCGCCCACGGGCGGTGCTGCGCAAGTTCGGCCTGTGCCGCATCTGCGTGCGGCAGCTCGCCCATGCCGGCGAGCTGCCCGGCGTGACCAAGTCGAGCTGGTAGGGAGGCGAGCGCGGATGACCATGACCGACCCGATCGCCGACATGCTCACGCGGCTGCGCAACGGCAACGCCGCCTACCACGACGACATCGTCATGCCCAGCTCCAAGATCAAGGTGGAGCTCGCCAAGGTCCTCAAGCAGGAGGGCTACATCAAGGACTGGGCGGTGGAGCGGGCCGAGATCGGCAGCAGCCTCAAGATCGAGCTGAAGTACGGCCCCAACCGCGAGCGGACGATCAGCGGCGTGCGCCGCATCTCCAAGCCGGGGCTGCGCGTGTACGCCAAGAAGGAGGCGCTGCCGCGGGTCCTCGGCGGGCTCGGCATCGCCATCATCTCGACCTCCCAGGGGCTCGTCACCGACCGCCACGCCCACAAGGCCGGCGTCGGCGGCGAGGTCCTGGCCTACGTCTGGTAGGGGGAGCGAGCATGTCCCGTATCGGCTACCTCCCCATCCAGCTCCCCGCGGGCGTCGAGGTGAGGATGGAGGGCTCGACGGCCGTGGTGACCGGGCCGAAGGGGACCCTCTCCCAGGACATCCCGGCGCCGATCTCCCTCGAGCAGTCCGACGGCGTGCTGCGCGTGGTGCGGCCCGACGACGAGCGCGACAGCCGGGCACGTCACGGCCTGGTCCGCTCGCTGGTGGCCAACATGGTCGAGGGCGTGACCAACGGGTTCGAGAAGCGGCTCGAGATCCAGGGCGTCGGCTACCGGGTGCAGGCACAGGGCTCCGACCTGGTGTTCAGCCTCGGCTTCTCGCACCCGGTCATGGTCAGGGCCTCGGACGGCATCAGCTTCCAGGTGGAGTCGCCCACCAGGTTCTCGGTCAAGGGCATCGACAAGCAGCGGGTCGGCCAGGTGGCCGCCGAGATCCGCAGCCTGCGCCGTCCCGACCCCTACAAGGGCAAGGGCGTGCGCTACGCGGGTGAGGTGGTGCGCCGCAAGGCCGGGAAGACCGCCAAGTAACGACTGCGGGGGGCTCCGCCCCCCGCAACCCCCCGAAACCCAACAATGGCCACAACCAGAGACGAGACAGGCAAGACAAAGGCAAGACCGGAGGTCCCGAAACCATGGATGCAGCTCGGGCGAAGCGACAGGGGCGGCTGAGGCGGCACGCGCGCGTCAGGCGCCGCGTGGTCGGCACGGCCGAGCGGCCGCGCCTGGCCGTGTTCCGCTCCAACCGGCACGTCTACGCGCAGATCATCGACGACGCGGCCGGTCGGACCGTGGCGGCGGCAGGGTCGGTGGCCCTGGCCGGCGACGGCGACAAGAAGGCGGCCGCCCGCCGGGTCGGCGGCGAGCTGGCCAAGCGGGCCAAGGCGGCCGGGGTCACCTCGGTGGTCCTCGACCGCGGCGGCTACCAGTACCACGGCCGCATCAAGGCGCTCGCCGACGCTGCCCGCGAGGGCGGACTGGACTTCTAGACTCGAAGACGGACAAGGAGGCAACGAATGGCACCAGCCCCCGCTCGCCGGGGTCCCGGTGGACAGAGCAACCGGCCGCCCCGTGACGACCGCGGTGGCAGCGGCCGAGACGATTCCCCGAAGACGCAGTTCGAAGAGCGCGTGGTCGCGATCAACCGCGTCGCCAAGGTGGTCAAGGGCGGCCGTCGCTTCTCCTTCACCGCGCTGGTGGTGGTCGGCGACGGCAACGGCAAGGTTGGCGTCGGCTACGGCAAGGCCCGTGAGGTCCCCTCGGCCATCCAGAAGGGCGTCGAGGTGGCCAAGAAGAACTTCTTCGCGGTCCCACGGATCGGCAGCACCATCCCGCACGAGATCCTCGGCGAGCACGGCGCCGGCCGCGTCCTGCTCAAGCCGGCGTCGCCGGGGACCGGCGTGATCGCCGGCGGCCCGGTGCGCGCCGTGCTGGAGGCGGCCGGCGTCACCGACGTGTTGTCCAAGTCGCTCGGGTCGGCCAACCCGATCAACATCGTGCACGCCACCGTCTCCGGGCTGAGGCAGCTCAAGCGCCCGGAGGAGCTGGCCAGGACGCGCGGCCTCGAGCTGGCCGAGATGTCGCCCACCACGGTGGCGCGCCAGCGGCAGGCCGCCGCGGTGGCGGCGGCGCCTGGCGTGGGCAAGGAGGCCGGCGCGTGAGCGTACGGCTCAAGGTGACCCAGAAGCGCTCCCTGATCGGGCGGCCGCCCGACCAGCGAGCCACCGTCCGCGGCCTCGGCCTCAAGCGCCTCGGCGACGTGGTCGTCAAGGAGGACCGCCCTGAGATCCGCGGCATGCTGCGGAAGGTCTCCCACCTGATCGAGGTGGAGGAGGTGAAGGAGTGAAGCTGCATCATCTACGCCCGGCGCCCGGCTCGACCGTCGCCCCCACCCGCAAGGGCCGGGGCGAGGCCGCCGGCAAGGGCAAGACCGCCGGCCGGGGCACCAAGGGCTCCAACGCCCGTGGCCGGATGCGTGCCGGCTTCGAGGGCGGCCAGATGCCGCTGCAGCGGCGCGTGCCCAAGCTGAGGGGCTTCACCAACCCGAACAAGGTGCGCTGGTCGGTGGTGAACGTGGAGCGGCTCGCCGCCGCCCTGCCGAAGGGCAGCGTCGACCCGGAGACGATGGTCCGCGAGGGCCTCGCCCGCAAGGGCGCGCCGGTGAAGGTGCTCGGCCGCGGCGAGGTCGCGGTCGCGCTGCAGGTGCGGGCGCACGCCTTCTCGTCGACGGCGGCCGAGAAGATCACCGCCGCGGGCGGCACCGTGGAAGTCGTCTAGGGAGTCGCGCATGCTGTCGGCCTTTCGCAACGCGTTCAAGGTCCCCGACCTGCGCGGCAAGATCCTGTTCACCTTCGGGATCATCGCCGTGTACCGGCTCGGGTCGCACCTTCCGGTGCCCGGGGTGGACTACAAGTCGGTGCAGGCCTTCCTGAAGACCTCGAGCGACGCGAACAACGGCGCCTTCAACCTGATCAACCTGTTCTCGGGTGGCGCGCTGACCCAGTTCGCGATCTTCGCGCTCGGGATCATGCCGTACATCACCTCGTCGATCATCATGCAGCTGCTCGGCGTGGTGATCCCCCGGCTGGAGCAGCTGCAGAAGGAGGGCGAGCAGGGCCGCAAGAAGATCCAGCAGTACACGCGCTACGTGACCGTGGCGCTGGCGCTGCTGCAGTCGGCCGGCATCGTCACCCTGGCCCACCGCCAGGGGCTGCTGCCGTCGGTCGACATCTTCCCCGGGCTCAACCCGCAGCGGTTCGCGCTGGCGGTGCTGACCCTGACCGCCGGGACCGCGCTGATCATGTGGCTCGGCGAGCTGATCACCCAGCGCGGCGTCGGCAACGGCATGTCGGTGCTGATCTTCACGGCGATCGTGGCCAGGCTCCCGACCCAGGGCGCCAACATCCTCCGCTCCAAGGGCTGGCCGCTGTTCACCGTGGTCTGCCTGCTGGGCCTGCTGGTGGTCGTAGCGGTGATCTTCGTCGAGCAGGCGCAGCGGCGCATCCCGGTGCAGTACGCCAAGCGCCAGGTGGGCCGGCGCATGTACGGGGGCTCGTCCACCTACATCCCGCTCAAGGTGAACCAGGCCGGCGTGATCCCGATCATCTTCGCGTCGAGCCTGCTGTACCTGCCGACGCTGCTCACCTCGATCGTGAACCGGCCCTGGCTGACCGACCTGAACACGCGCTTCTTCCAGTCGGGAGCCCACCCGGTCTACGCGCTCAGCTACTTCCTGATGATCATCGCGTTCGCGTACTTCTACAACTCGATCGCGTTCAACCCGGTCGACACGGCCGACAACATGAAGAAGTACGGCGGCTTCATCCCCGGCATCCGGCCGGGGCGGCCGACCGCCGAGTACCTCAACCACACCCTGACCCGGATCACCCTGCCCGGGTCCCTCTTCCTGGCCTCCGTCGCCCTGCTGCCGATCATCGCCCTGGCCGTCGCGCAGGTGCAGCAGTTCCCCTTCGGCGGCACCGCCATCCTGATCACCGTCGGCGTGGGCCTGGAGACCATGAAGCAGATCGAGTCCCAACTGCTGATGCGCAACTACGAAGGGTTCCTGCGTTGAGGACGAGAGGAGGCGTCGCTTGCGCGTCGTCTTGATCGGCCCGCCCGGGGCCGGCAAGGGCACCCAGGCGGTCCGCATCGCCGCTCACTTCGGCTGCGGCGACGTGGCCACCGGCGACATCTTCCGGGCCAACGTGGCCCAGGGCACCCCGCTCGGGCGCACCGCCCAGGAGTACATGGACCGTGGCGACCTGGTGCCCGACGAGGTCGTGATCGCCATGGTGATGGACCGCCTGGCCGAGCCCGACTGTGGCGCCGGCTTCGTGCTGGACGGGTTCCCGCGCACGGTGGCGCAGGCCGAGGCGCTGGACCGGCGCCTGGCCGAGCTGGACACGCCGCTGGACGCGGCGCTGAACTTCGAGGTCACCGAGGAGGAGCTGTTCCGCAGGCTGGTGGGACGCTCGGCGGCGCTGCACCGCTCGGACGACACCGAGCAGACCATCCGCCACCGCCTCGAGGTCTTCGCCGTCAAGACGCGGCCCCTGATGGACTATTACGCACACCGAAGGCTGCTGGTCCCGGTCGACGCGATCGGTCAGGTCGAGGAGGTCACCGTGCGCATCCTCGACGCCTTGGCGGCGAAGTCGACGTGATCATCCGCAAGTCCGCCGAGGAGATCGCCCGTATGCGCAAGGCGGGGCGGCTGGTCGGCCACACCCTCACCGTGGTCACCGAGGCCGTCCACCCCGGGGTCAGCCTGCTCGAGCTGGACGCGCTCGCCGAGCGGACCATCACCGCGGCGGGGGCGGTGCCGTCGTTCAAGGGCTACCACGGCTTCCCGGCCACCCTGTGCCTGTCGCCCAACGACTGGATCGTCCACGGCATCCCCAACGACTACCGCCTGCGCGAGGGCGACGTCCTCTCGGTGGACTGCGGCGCGATCGTCGAGGGCTACCACGGCGACGCCGCCGTGACCGTCCCGGTCGGCGAGATCGACCAGGCCGACCGGCTGCTGCTCGAGACCACCGAGCGCGCGCTTTGGGCCGGGATCGACCGCTGCCGGGCGGGCAACCGCCTGTCCGACATCGGCCACGCCGTCGAGCAGGTCGCCGCCACCGGCGGCTACGGGGTGGTGCGCGAGTACGTCGGCCACGGCATCGGCACCCGCATGCACGAGGAGCCCCAGGTGCCGAACTACGGCCGGCCAGGGCGCGGCCTGCGCCTCGACGCCGGGCTGGTGCTCGCCATCGAGCCGATGCTCAACCGCGGCGGTCCCGAGACCGAGGTGCTCGACGACCACTGGACGGTGGTCACCAGGGACGGCTCCCGCTCGGCCCACTTCGAGCACACGGTGGCGATCACCGAGCACGGGCCCGAGGTGCTGACCCTGCTCGACGGGCGGGTGCAGAGCGAGTGGCTGCCGGAGGCGATGGCCCGGTGAGCCGCGCGCGCCTTGCTGGCGGCGGCGTTCCGCTGCTATCTTCTGGCGTTGGTCCCGTGGTTTTCCACGGGCGTGCTGCCGTGGGCTTTGCCCCGGCGTCTCCCGCTCCAACGACTTACTCAGGTTCCGGGTGCGCACGCGTGCCCGCCGTTACGACGTGAAGGGAAGAGCTTGCCGAAGAAGGACGGTGCGATCGAGGTGGAGGGGACGGTCGTCGAACCCCTCCCCAACGCCATGTTCCGGGTCGAGCTGGCCAACGGACACCGCGTCCTTGCCCACATCTCCGGGAAGATGCGCATGCACTACATCCGCATCCTGCCCGGCGACCGGGTCGTCGTCGAGCTCTCACCCTATGACCTCAACCGCGGCCGCATCACCTACCGCTACAAGTAGGCGGCCAGGAGAAGAGGAGAGATGAAGGTCCAGCCTTCGGTCAAGAGGATCTGCGAGAAGTGCAAGATCATCCGGCGCCACGGCAAGGTGCTGGTGATCTGCACCAACCCTCGCCACAAGCAGCGGCAGGGCTAAGCCCAGGCTGGCTGGCTGCAGCGAGCTAGCCCATACAACGCGGAGGTTCAGGCAGGCATATGGCACGCATCGCCGGCGTCGACCTTCCCCGTGAGAAGCGGGTGGAGGTCGGGCTCACCTACATCTTCGGCCTCGGCCGCACCCGCGCCCTCGAGACGCTCAAGGGCACCAGGGTCAACCCCAACACCCGCGTGCGCGACCTCTCCGAGGAGGAGGTCGTGCGCCTGCGCGAGTGGATCGACGGCCACTACAAGGTCGAGGGGGACCTGCGCCGCGAGGTCGCCCAGGACATCAAGCGCAAGATCGAGATCGGCTGCTACCAGGGCATCAGGCACCGTCGCGGGCTGCCGGTGCGGGGCCAGCGCACCCACACCAACGCCCGCACCCGCAAGGGCCCGAAGAAGACCGTCGCCGGCAAGAAGAAGGCGACGAAGAAGTAACGACTGCGGGGGGCTCCGCCCTCCGCAACCCCCCCGAAGAACCAACGGGGACTGGAAGCTAGAAGCGGAAGAATCGAGAAGAGGAGAGCGTTCTTGCCACCGAAGAAGGGCGGAGCCAAGAAGCCGCGGCGGCGTGAGAAGAAGAACATCGCCCACGCCCACGCGCACATCAAGTCGAGCTTCAACAACACGCTCGTGACCATCACCGATCCCCAGGGCAACGTGATCGCGTGGGCGTCGTCGGGCAACGTCGGCTTCAAGGGCTCGCGCAAGTCGACCCCCTTCGCGGCGCAGCTCGCCGCCGAGCAGGCCGCGCGCCGCGCCCAGGAGCACGGCGTGCGCAAGGTCGACGTGTTCGTCAAGGGCCCAGGGTCGGGCCGCGAGACCGCCATCCGGTCCCTGCAGGCCACCGGGCTCGAGATCCAGGGCATCCAGGACGTCACCCCGGTGCCCCACAACGGCTGCCGCCCGCCCAAGCGGCGCCGCGTGTAACGGCTGTAAAGGGAAGTGCACCCGCGGCCACGTGGCCCGGCTGGCGCCGGCAAGGAGCGCCCGGCCGAGGGAGCCAGGAGAGGAGCGAACGAAGAAGTTGGCACGATACACAGGCCCAGACTGCAAGCTGTGCCGGCGTGAGAAGACCAAGCTGTTCCTGAAGGGCTCCCGCTGCGAGGGCCCCAAGTGCGCGGTCGAGAAGCGCCCCTATCCGCCAGGTGAGCACGGCCGCGGGCGCATCAAGGAGTCCGAGTACCTGCTGCAGCTCCGCGAGAAGCAGAAGGCGCGCCGCATCTACGGCGTGCTCGAGACCCAGTTCCGCAACTACTACAAGGAGGCGGCTCGCCGTAAGGGCATCACCGGCGAGGTCCTCCTGCAGCTGCTCGAGACCCGGCTCGACAACGTCGTCTACCGGGGCGGCCTGGCACGCTCGCGCGACCAGGCGAGGCAGCTGGTGCGCCACAACCACGTGACCGTGAACGGCAAGAAGGTGAACATCCCCTCCTACTCGGTGCGGCCAGGGGACGTGGTGCAGGTCAAGGAGAAGACGCGCGGCAACCTCAACGTGCACGAGTCGATCCAGCTCGCCGTCGGCCGGCCCCAGCCCGGCTGGATCGAGCTGAACGCCGGCGAGGCACTGCTCACCATGACCGCGCTGCCAACCCGCGACCAGGTCGAGGTGCCCATCCAGGAGCAGCTCATCGTCGAGCACTACAGCAACAGATAGCGACTGCGGGGGGCGGAGCCCCCCGCAGTACCCCCGAAGAACCAATGGGGACCAGAGGCCAGGAACGACAAGAGCAAGAGCAAGAACCAAGCCCTGACGGGCTTCCTACGGGTCATATGGCGGGCCCGGGGAGCCGGAGGTGGAAGCAGACACATGGAGATCTCGCGCCCTCGCATCGAGACCAACCCACTCGCCGACAACCGCACGCGCTTCGTGATCGAGCCGCTCGAGCCCGGCTTCGGCTACACGCTGGGCAACTCGCTGCGGCGCACGCTGCTCTCGTCCATCCCGGGCGCAGCCGTGACCTCGATCAAGATCGACGGCGTCCTGCACGAGTTCTCGTCCATCACGGGCGTGAAGGAGGACGTCACCGACATCATCCTGAACGTCAAGGAGCTGCGCCTGCGCAGCGAGACGCCCGAGCCCGCCACGATGTTCCTGCGGGCCACCGGCCAGGCCGACGTGACCGCCGCCGACATCGTGCCGCCGGCCGACATCGACGTGATCAACCCCGAGCTGCACATCGCCACGCTCAACGGCAAGGCCAAGCTGGAGATGGAGCTGCGGGTGGAGAAGGGCCGCGGCTACCGGCCGGCCGAGCGCAACAAGTCGGCGAGCGACGAGATCGGCCGCATCCCGATCGACTCGATCTTCTCGCCGGTGCGCCGGGTCAGCTACACGGTCGAGGCCACCCGCTCGGGTGAGATGACCAACTACGACCGGCTCCTCCTCGACGTCGAGACCGACGGCTCGCTGAGCCCGGAGGACGCCCTGGCCTCCGCCGGCGGCACCCTGCGGGAGCTGGTCAGCCTGTTCGCCGACCTCACCGGCGGCGGCGAGGGCCTGCAGCTCGGCCCCGCCGAGCAGGTCGGGCCGCTGGGCGCCAACCTCGACACCCCGATCGAGGAGCTGGACCTCTCGGTGCGCTCCTACAACTGCCTCAAGCGCGAGGGCATCACCACGGTCGGGGAGCTGGTCACCAAGAGCGAAGGCGACCTGCTCGACATCCGCAACTTCGGCCAGAAGTCCATCGACGAGGTGCGCGAGAAGCTCCAGGAGCTCGGGCTCAGCCTGCGCGAGGACTGACCGGCCACCGATCCACAAGGAGAAGCGACGCCATGCCGACCCCGACCAAGGGTCCACGCCTGGGCGGCGGTCCGAGCCACGAGCGCCTGATCATCGCCAACCTGGCCCGGGCCCTGTTCACCCACGGGCGCATCAGGACCACCCATGCCAAGGCGAAGCGGCTGCGGCCCCAGGCCGAGAAGCTGATCACCTTCGCCAAGCGCGGCGACGTGGCGGCCCGCCGCCAGGTGCTGACCGTGGTGCGGGACAAGGCGGTCGTGCACACCTTGTTCGCCGACATCGCGCCCCGCTTCGCCGACCGCCAGGGCGGCTACACCCGCATCCTCAAGCTCGGCCCGCGGCCGGGCGACTCGGCCCCGATGGCGCTGATCGAGCTGG
>WNGE01005266.1_pt1 | contig 16047 bp, 16 predicted proteins | sample 5400651 | NCBI WGS metagenome assembly WNGE01 (sample SAMN13153370, study PRJNA577476) | soil metagenome | isolation source: 60 cm soil or saprolite under grassland replicate 2 | place: USA:California | collected 2016-06-15 | reverse complement strand
GAATTTTGGTGGTGGTATAACGGCAAACTCCCCCGGTTTGGCTGGTACGGCTTCCAGGGAAGCGAAAGCCGCCATCCCGATGCATAGCGCAGCGCCGGCCTGTCGGAGCCAGCGGTAGGATGATTTTCCGCAAGTGTTAAGTGCGGGATAATCGCCCTAATTAGGAGGCGAAATAGGCCGGCGCTAGAATGGCGTAGCGTGGTTATGGGATACGCGCCGCCAGCCGCTAGAGCCGCTCGAGGCCGGCTGCTCCTCCCTGAATTCGCCCTTCATCGAAATAGAGGCGCGCCCGTTCCAGGATTGCAGCCGCGGCTAGGCGGCCCTCCGGCGTATACCCACCCGCGTGCTCCAGCGCGTGCGCGAATACGGCAACGAAACCCGCATCGTCCGTTGGCTCACCCGCAAGGTAGGCATCTCTCTCCGCGCCGACGGTCGGGGATCCTATACCAAATGGGCCCGGATGGGGCGGGCGCGGGCGTCGATCGTCAGTGCAATTGTGCTGCGAGACTCGCAGCCGTTATTTGCGCCAAGGCTATCCCATGTGAGCCGGCAAGTTCCCGCTCTTGATGCAAAGAACTTTGACGCGCTCGTCCTCGGCGAGTTGCTGGCCGATCGTCGTCCCGGCAAGGTAGGCCTGTCCGCGCATCGCGCATATCGACGGCGAGGCTATTTGTTCGGGCAGCTGCATGACCTGCACGGCATTGTTGCGGTCACAATTGCGCAAATAGTCCGGGGTGACGGACATCGAGCAGACAAGAACCAACACCGTGAGCATGATCAGCACTCCTGCGATTCCACACGCCACCCAAGCTGTGCGGCCAGCCTCTATCCCATGCGAGACCGCGTCCTGTTTGAAACGGGAACCGCCGTTTTCCGGTCCTGGTAGATCAAGAGACCGCACAGCCCTGCCATGAAGATATTGAGCAGGATCGATAGTTCCAGCGCCCACTCAAGGAAGGACAAAAACTCGACCTTCATCGTAACCTCCTTGTTGTCCGTCGGGTTTCCATGCGCGGCAGCGCCCGTTCTCAATCCGCCTAGATTGATCCGCCTCAGGCGGCCTGTTCGATCCTACGGAGGTGCCCTGTATTGTATGCCGCAGGTGCTGCGCGGCCCCTTGTGTGACAAGGCACAACGCGCCTAGCTGATGCAGGCGCAGCTAGCGTGCGGTGCCGTGTGCGCGCTTTTCCCGCCATTTCGGTCCGGGGCCACGCATGTAGTGCAGCTCGGGCCGGTACGGACCGAGCATCTTGCGCCAGCGCCGCGCGACCTCGAGGCCGCCCGCCGGCGTGCGGGGGGCTAGCAGCACCTTCAAGACATACGAATCTGAGAACGCCGTCATTCGAACCTCCGTTCGCGGAAGTGGCACCGATCAACCGATCAAAAGCGGGACCGGGAACGGCACTGCCTTTTCCACCGTGGCGCCCTACCGGCGGCCCAGTCGCCGCTTTGTTGATCGGCTGCCAAGGATGCTAGTTCAGCGAATGCCGACAAGTCGATCCTACGGAGGTTGACCCGCATAACGTCTTGGGTCGAGCCGCTTATACTTAGGTTGGGCTTGGTTGTGCCTTGGGTTGAGGCGACACCTGTCGCGCGACACGAACAGCTTCATCGGAATGCATAGGGAAACTCAGAATCCGAGCGGCGGCGGAAAATCGCGTATTTTGGAGCGGCAGGCCGAGGCGGTCCCACACGTCGACCAGCGCCTCGGCCAGATGACCGATCAGCTGATCGTCGTGACAGGGCGACGGCGTGATGCGCAGGCGCTCGGTGCCGCGCGGCACGGTCGGGTAGTTGATCGGCTGGATGTAGATGTGATGCTCGGCGAGCAGGAGGTCGCTCGCCGCCTTGCACTTCTCTGGATCGCCGACCATGAGCGGCACGATATGCGTGTCGTTAGGCATCACCGGCAGCCCCGCGGCAATGAGCACGGTCTTCACCCGCGCGGCCCGATCCTGATGGCGGTCGCGCTCCCATTGCGAGGTCCTCAGGTGGCGGATCGCCGCCGTGGCGCCGGCGCAGATCGCCGGCGGCAATGCGGTGGTGAAGATGAAGCCGGGCGCGTAAGAGCGCACCGCATCGATCAAGTTGGCGCCGCCGGCGATATAGCCGCCCAGGCAACCGAAGGCCTTGGCGAGCGTGCCCTCGACCACGTCGATGCGGTCCATGACGCCTTCGCGCGCCGCGATGCCGGCGCCGGCCGGCCCGTACATGCCGGCGGAATGCACTTCGTCGATATAGGTCATGGCGCCGTAACGCCCGGCGAGATCGCAGATGCGGGAGACCGGCGCCGTATCGCCGTCCATGGAATAGAGGCCCTCGAATACGATCAGCTTGGGCCGGTCCGCCGGCTGCGCCGCTAATAACTCTTCGAGATGGCCGACATCGTTGTGACGCCAGATCTGCTTTTCCGCCCCGGCGCGCCGCACGCCTTCGATCATCGAATTGTGGTTCCAGGCATCCGACAGGATGACGCAGTTCGGGAGCAGCTTGGCGATCGTGGCGATGCCGGTCTCGTTGGAGATGTAGCCCGAGGTGAAGACCAGCGCCGCTTCCTTGCCGTGCAAATCGGCGAGCTCGCGCTCCAACCCGACCAGGGGGTGGTTGGTGCCGGAAATATTGCGGGTGCCGCCGGCGCCGGTGCCCATGCGGGTCGCAGTCTCGACCATGGCGCCGATCACCTTTGGGTGCTGGCTCATGCCGAGGTAGTCGTTCGAACACCAGATCACGACCGGCCGCCGGCCCTCTGGTGAATGCCACGTCGCGTGCGGAAAACGCCCGGCGATACGCTCGAGATCGGCGAACACACGGTAGCGCCGTTCCTCGTGCAGGTGGGCAAGCGCATCCGTAAAGAAATGCTCGTAGGTCATCCGGCGGAATCTCCGTGCGGATTGGCTCAACGGTCGATAGCTTTGGGCGGGTCAAAAACGGCCGACACAAGCCGCTTGAGTTCGGCGCCGATCTGAGGCGAGGTGCCTTCCTTGACGATCACCGTGCAAGTCATCCCGGCGCTGATAAGGACGCCGGGCGGAATGTCCGTCAGGCGAATGCGGACGGGTATTCGCTGCGCGAGTCTCACCCAGGTGAAGTTCGGATTGACGCTGGCGAGAAGCTCGGGGCCGTCCTTGTTGTCCGGGTCGGTGATGCCCCGCGCGATGCCATCGACCTGTCCCTGCAGTGTGCCGGCGCCGCCCATCAAGCGGATCTGCACGAGAGAGCCGGGAACAATGCGTGGAATCTTTGTTTCCTCGAAATAAGCGTCGACGCGATAGGAGTCGCTGTCGATCAGGGCCATGACGCCCTTTCCCTGCGACGCATAGACGCCCGTTGCGAGGTTGTTGAGGTTCGTCACGAAGCCATTGACGGGCGCCCGCACTTCAGTGCGCTCGAGATTGAGCGCCGCAACGTCGCGTGCGGCGGTCGCCTGCTTATGGTTGGCGGCCGCCGATTCGAACTGTCGCCGCGCGTTGTCGAGATTCTCGGCGGTAATGCTGAATCCCGGGGTCAGTTTGGACCGCCGCTCGAGCTGCTCCCGCAGCATTTGCCACTGAGCGTATTGCACGGCGAGGGAGGCCTCGGCATTGGCCAGGGCCAGGCGATAACGGTCCTGCTCGATCTTGAACAGGATGTCGCCTTTTCTCACGAATTGATTATTGCGCACGCTCACATCGGTGACATACCCGGACACGTCGGGCGCAACGGTGACGACGTCGGCGCGGATGCGGGCGTCCCGGGTCCAGGGTGAGTAGAGATAATATGTCGCCATCTCGTAGCCGAAAAATGCGGCAGCAGACACGACGATGAGGGTGAGGAATACGCGAACCGCCTTATACATCGCACTTTCCTTTTTCACATGGATGTGGAGGCAAGTCCGCCCGCGCAAAACCAGCAGGCGAACAGCGACGCCCGCGCCAGCGCGGGATGCCAAAAGAGTCGATAGAAGCCCGCCTTGGTGAGCAGGACGTCGAGGACCATGAAGATCACCAGCGAGCCGAACAGCCAGACTGCGATCCCCGGTACGAAGGCGCCGAGAACGTCGACTTCAGTGAACATCCGGGACCTCCCGCAACAGCAGTGATGCTTTGAGCAGGCTCGATCGGAGGACCTCGCAGCCGGCGAGCGCGGCGACGAGCGCCTCGCCTTCGCGCTCGTCGGCGGCGACGCGGGCAAGAGCGAGCGCCCGACGGCGCAGCGCGCGCGCGTCCCAGGCGGTCTTGACGATGCGCCAGCGGGATAGATGCAGAAAGCCCGCCGAGGCATCTGCGAGCAGGCGTGAAATTCCCGAGATCATCGCGCCGGGGAGCCGGCCGGTCGCGATGGCCGTCCTCAGCTCGTCGACCGCGCGGGAGACCGACAGAGCAGCGATGGCGCCGGCGATGCAGGCGCGCGCTGCCGCCGGTTCATTCTTGAGGCGGGCGATCGTCCCGGCAAGCAGTTCGTACAGAGCGCGTTCATGATCCCGGACCGTGGGCCGCGCGGCGCCGCATAGGCGGCTGAGCCGGACCAGCAACTGGCGGCGAAACCGGTTACCTATCTGCCGCGGCGTGTCTGGAAAGAAGACGGCAAATAGCAGCAGCACGAAACCCATTCCTGTGAGAATGGCAATCGAGGTGTTGAGGAACGCAGAGAGATCGTAATTCATGACATTGTCGATATTGGACCCGACCGTGAAATAGGTGACGGGAAAGAGACCGAGAGGCTGGCGCGCAATGATGACGCCGCACGCCAGCAGCAGGGGCGCGAGCGCCACCGACATGGAGACGAAATCGGTCGCCATCGGCAGCAGCCCGAACACGGTCCCGAATACCGGAATGAACGTAATGAGCAGGGTTGCGACCAGAGCGAGACTTACTTTGGCCGGCTGCTCCATGCTCCCCAGCAAGCTGCACATGTTGGCAGCGATGGTCACTGCAATCGCGCCGCTTGGCCACCCGGTGGCGATCCAGAATGCCGAAACAATCGCAACGGCGAGGGCGGAGCGTATTCCGGTCAGGGCTGCGGCCACGGGATCCGACCAGAAGCCGCGGCCGATGTCGCCGGCGGCGGTTGTACCTTGGTCGAAGGCTGCGGCAGTCGCGCGAAGGCGAACCACCGCTTCGGCGAGAGCACGCGCATCCACCGCGTCAACGATGCGGGATACGGCTTCGCCGTTTCCGTGCGGCGTGTCCGGCACCGCACGGATCAGATCCGCGATTTGCGGCACATCAGCAGCGAGTCGCGCGCCCGTTCGGCGGGCCATAGTCTCGGCGACGGCGCTAACGTGCAGGGCCGCGCCCGCCAGCTGGCCCAGCGTGCCGTTACGGACGCGGGCCTCGGGGCTTTCAAAATAAACGGACGCGCGCGTTGTCTCGACCGCAGCGAACTCGGCGAGGAATTGCCGGCGCTCACTGGCGAGATCCTGCCAATCGAGGCGCGTGATGGCCGCGGCAAGGCGTTCGGCGCGGAGACGCAGCGCGTGAGCCAGGGCGACGAGCTTCGGCATCAGGTCGCGCGGAAACACTAGGCGGCTCACGAGCGACGCGCAGACAATTCCGAGAATAATCTCGGTGAATCGCGCCAACAGGATCGGGAAGGCTTGGTCAGGGTTCACAGCGGCCGGGATGCCGACGACAGCAACCGAGAAGCCGGCGAGCAGAAATCCATACGAGGCGAAGTTGCGCAGGGCGCCCGCAGCGAAAGTGCACAACCCGATCCACAGCGCTACGGCAGCGAGGAAGAGTTCCCCGGATTGGGCCAGTCCGAACACTAGCGCTATCGACACCAGCACCCCCGCGATCGTGCCAAGAACGCGGTAAAAGCCTTTGGCAAGCACGAGGCCGCTGTCAGGTTGGGAAACGATGAACACCGTCAGCAGCGACCATCTTGGTTGGTCGAGCCCGAGCCAGAACGCGAGGAATAAGGCAAGGAGGCCGGCCAAGAAGGTTTTCAGCGCGAAAACGACGGAGACGACGGCGGGATTGTCCGCCCAGCGAACCAGTGCCGCTTGCGCGGACCGCGGGGACGTGCCTGGGAGGGGCGTCGAAACACTTGCTGCCATCATAGCTCGGTTCGGTCGCTTGCGATGTTCGCCGGATTAGAGAGTGTTCATACACATGCGATCAGCGTCGTCCTCCGTGGTCCCAGAGGAGGGGCGGCCGGTCCTCGGGGGGACGGACCGGCCGCCGGCGAGCCCGGCGGGGGGAGGAAGCGGGGGAGCACGCCGGGATGCCAAGCACGTGCGCAAGCCGCCTGTCTGCGTGAGGCAATTCGTATACGAGACGGCGCGCCGGCGCGAGTGAAGCAGTGCAAATACCAGCAAATCGTGACGAATGACCCGCGGAGACAGGGGTAAACTGGATCTCTCGCGTGACTTCAGCAGTGCCGTGCCAGAGGAGATGTCGGCACTGAAATATTGAGGTTCACCGATCCGTGTCGCCGATCGCCGGGAATTTGCTGCCGCCCTGACTTCTTTGTGATCATTTGCACCCTCTTGCGCCTCTTAAGTCGAAGATATGCGTGAAGTCGCCTAACTTGAGATCAGACAACGCGGCTTTTTCGCACGCAGGATGCCGCGGCTGACTCTGGAGGCGCCCATGGTCCGCGAGCAGATGATCAATTTCTTGCAGGCGACTGTGATCTTCCTGCTGATCACCAACGGTTTCACCATAGCAGCGGCAGTATGCGCGATCCGCCTGCTGGCCGGCGCGCCGTTGGAAAAACGGCAGGCGGCCGGGGCGATCGAGCGCGGGCTCCGAAGCTGATGTTCCTCTCCCAAAGTTCACCGGAGGCGCGGGCGCCATGACCCGGACTCTACGGTTCCCTTTGCAGGCGCGAGTGCTGGCGCCGGCGCGGCATCTTTGGCGCGACCTGACCAGGGATTGGCTCGGTTCCTATCGCCCGGAACGGCACTACATGCGCGGGCCCGGTCCCAAATGGCGTGAAACGCACGCTCGTGATGGTTGAGGCGCCATAGTGCAGCTCGGCCGCGCCCACGAAAGAATCGAAGAGAAGGTCATGTCGAAGGTGCTGGTTCTCTACTACTCTTCCTACGGACATATCGAGGCGATGGCGAATGCCGTGGCCGAAGGGGCGCGGCAAGCCGGTGCCCACGTCGACATCAAGCGCGTACCCGAGCTGGTGCCCGAGGAGATCGCGCGCAAGTCGCACTACAAGCTCGATCAGGCGGCGCCGATCGCGAAGGTCGCTGACCTCGCTGCCTATGACGCCATCGCCATCGGTGCGGGAACCCGGTTTGGACGGCTGTCGTCGCAAATGGCCAATTTCCTCGACCAGGCCGGTGGACTGTGGGCGCGCGGCGCATTGCACGGCAAAGTCGGCGGCGCGTTCACCTCGACTGCCACGCAACATGGCGGGCAGGAGATGACGCTGTTCTCGATCATCACCAATCTCCTGCACTTCGGCATGGTCGTTGTCGGCCTTGACTACGGCCATGTCGGGCAGATGACCCTTGACGAGATTACCGGCGGCTCACCCTACGGTGCCACCACGATCGCCGGCGGCGATGGCTCGCGCCTGCCCACCGCGAACGAGCTCGAGGGCGCGCGCTATCAGGGTCGCAAGATTGCGGAGACCGCAAACAAGCTGCACGGCTGATGCTCGATCTGTCGCGGCCGCGCTCCGCTCTCGCGTCCCAGGGACAAGACTACTTCGGACGCAATGAACTACCCGGCCGACCGGCAATATCCGGACGCCCAGCGTACAAGCATGTAATCTGAAGCGGTGTGCAGGGGTCGGCGTTCAGGTCTTCGGGATTCATCTCATGTCGCCATTTACATTTCAGAAACTTTCCGTCTGGGATGTCGGCTATGGCCTCGCATTGGCGTCGGTGTCGGTCATGGCCTATAAAGCGTCATCTGTCATCACCCCGCTGTTTCTTCATGCACCGGCGGATGCCGTTAACAAATTGTGGACGATGATTTCCGCAGTGTTCGTGTTCCGAGATACCCGTGTAAACAGCCTGTCGGCCGGAACGTCGCGGCTGCTCGCGACTTTTGTCAGCTTCCTGTTGTGTCTCATTTATCTGTCTTGCTTTCCCGCTCATCCACTGGGGATGATGGCAGTGATCGCCATGGGCACCCCGATCATGATGTTGCTGGAGCGTCGTTCCGACATCGGTTTGACGGCAATCACGACCGCTGTCGTCATGATCGTTGCCACAAGCAAACCTGAGATTGCCTGGCAGCAGCCGTGCTTGCGGCTGATGGATACAATAACCGGAGTCATGGTCGGTATCGCGTTCAAATGGCTCGCATCGTTTCTGTTCTACCGCTTTACCGGCGAAGAGGGGCGATGATCGTGTTCGCCCCAATTGGCCTAACCGAGCTCAGCTGGTCCATTTAAACCTGCTGGTCCTCTGCAGAACGCGTGGTTGATCGCCGGCCGGATGTTTCAGCGATGAAAAGGCGGCAATGATGGACCAGATGTTGATTGTCTTCGGCGTGCTGGCCGGCGCCGTCGGCCTGTTTGCCTGGGGACGCCTACGCGCCGACGTCGTGGCGATTCTCGTTGTATTGGCGCTGATGGTGACCCGGGTGCTCACGCCGCAAGAGGCGCTGGCCGGTTTTGGCAATCCGGTGGTGATATTGATCGCCGCCATCTTCATCGTCGGCGAAGCGCTGGTGAATACCGGGGTCGCGCACCAACTGGGCGAGGCGGTACTGAAGGCAGGCGGCGCCAACGAGACCAGGTTGATCGTGCTCATCATGTTGCTGGCGGGGGGGATCGGCGCATTCATGAGTTCCTCGGCGATCGTCGCCATGTTCATCCCGGTGGTGCTGACGATCGCGAGCAAGACCGGTGGGAACCGCAAGCACATGCTCATGCCGCTGTCCGTCGCCGGGTTGATCAGCGGTATGATGACGCTGATCGCATCCTCGCCTAATATGATCGTCGAGAACACGTTGCGTGCGCGCGGCCTTGCTCCGTTCAACTTTTTCAGTTGGACCCCTTTCGGTTTTGCCGTACTAGCCGCCGCCATCGCGTTCATGCTGGTGGGGCGCCGGTTTCTGGGCAAACAACCGCCCGCTGGGGACGCCCGGGCGACGTCACCGAGCGCTTACAATCTGGTCGACTCCTATGGACTATCGGATCGCTGGCATCGATTGCGCGTTCCCGCCGACTCGCCCCTGATCGATCGGTCGGTCGCTCGGATACAGCATACTTTCGACCGCTTCGGCGTTGTTCTCGTAGGTTTCGAGAAACATCCGCACGGCAAAACGCGATTCCTGCCCGCCCTTCCGGAGACGGTATTTGAGTCCAACGACGCCATCTTTGTGGTCGCCGGCAAACACCAAGTGCAAGAGCTCGTGGATGCTCAACGACTTGTGGAACTGTGCAGACTGAACGAACGGCACCGCGGCGAGGCGCTGCAGGAAGTCGGCGTTGCGGAAGTCATGCTGGCGCCGGAGTCGAGACTGATCGGCAAGACCTTGAGCGAACTCGAATTTTGCTCGCGCCACCGTGTAACTGTGCTGGCCATCCGCCATCGGGGTGAGTCGCTGACGACGAACTTCGTCAATCAGGCGCTGGATTTTGGCGACACGCTGCTGGTGGGGGGCGACTGGGCAGACATCCGACGGCTGTGCGGGGGCGACCGCCAGGACTTTGTCATGCTGACCTTGCCGGCGGAATACGACGAGCTGCTGCCTGCCCGCCAGCGGGCACCCATCGCGATAGGTATTCTCGTGGCCATGATCGTCGTGATGGCGTTCGAGCTTCTCCCGAATTCCGTCACGGCGCTGCTGACCGCCTTGGCGATGATCGCCAGCGGCTGCGTCGGGCTGGACGCCATCTATCGCATTATCAGTTGGAAGACGGTTGTGCTGATCGCCGGTATGCTGCCGCTGGCGACGGCGTTGACGAAGACGGGAGCAACGGTGCTCATGGCGAAGGGATTGGTCATGGCGTTGGGATCGTTAGGACCGTTCGCGATGCTGGCGGCCTTGTTCCTGGTCACCGCCCTGGTGGGACTGTTCATTTCCAACTCGGCAACCGCGGTATTGATCGCGCCGGTTGCCATCGATGCCGCCCAGCAGTTACACGTGTCGCCACACGCGTTCGCGATGACGGTGGCGATCGCCTGCTGTGCCGCCTACGTGACGCCCGTATCCTCTCCGGTGAATATGCTGGTGATGGAACCCGGCGGTTACGCGTTCGGCGATTACGTCAAGGTAGGTCTACCGCTTCTGTTGCTGACGATGCTTGTTACCGTCGCGCTGGTCGCAGTGATCTATCCCCTTTAGGCCACTTAGCATGGGCTCAAGAGATGTCCTACGGAACGACCATGTCAAAGAAGGAAACGCGGGCCGCCGGGAATGCCGGCCTCAAACAGGGCCAATACAGCGACGGCAGTCCACTCGATGAGGTTCACTATCTCGAGTGCAAGCTCATCCTGAAGCCCGACCGTTTTACGGCCGCTAAAGTCTTCTTCGACTATGGCAAGCTGGTGGCGCGCACGGCCAAGGAGTTCGGTATCGGCTTCATCACCAAGGGCGTGGTTCTTAAGCCCAAGATCCGGGAAGTGCTCTTCCTGGATACCGCGGACTTCCGGCTCTACAACCACGCGTTCATCTTGCGACGGCGCATTACCTACGAGGACGGCTTCCCGACCGGCGAACCGGAAATTGTTTTCAAGTTTCGCCACCCAGATATGCAGAGGGCCGCCGAGCTGGACGTGCGGCCAAATATCGCCGGTAGCTACCGGATCAAGTTCAAGGCGGAGGCCCTGCCGCTGAAAGATCAGGTGGGGGGATACCGATTGCTGTTCTCTCACAACGTGCAGTTTCCCCTGAGCCAGACGGCTGAGGGTGACCGCACATCGATGAGAACCCTGGTGCGTGCGTTCCCAGCCTTGGCGGCACTGAAGATCTCTGGCACTGGCAGGGTCGAATTGGTGAATCAGACTATCGTCGAGGAGGTGCTTCAGGACCTCGGCGTACTGGACTTCGGCAAGGGGGTCACCGCCGATTCAAACATCGCCATCTGGCGTGAGCGGGGCACTCACCATCCGTTGTGCGGCGAGTTCGCGTTCCAGGCCAAGTTCAAGCAGCAGGATGAACTCCACGAGAAGGCGATGGACCGCTGTCGGCAGTTCTTCATCGCGCTGCAGCGGTCTGGGCGCGACTGGCTCTCCCTCGGCACGACCAAGACCGGGCTCGTCTACCGACTCAAAGACAACCCGCCCCAGAGCCATGAGTGACATCTATCTCGCTTGCGGCTTGCGCGGATTGCGGTGATGGATGCTGACTGTCATCACGACACTCCTCCGCGAGCGACCGCAATGCTTGCATGATCTTGCTTGCTTCTATTTGGACAGTCATGCACCGGTCCGCCAGAAGGTACGCGCGGGCTCCGCGCAGATGAAACGGAGACGCTCTCGAGGTAGCGGTCCACAGAATTATCGTGTAATTCTCAGCCGGATACGGCAAGCTCGCGTCATTTCCCGTCCGGGAGCGCTCCGATGTCTGTCGTCCTGCCGCCGAAGGGCCGCGATCTCAGGCTTGACTTCTTCCGAGGCATCGCCAACTGGTGGATCTTCCTCGACCACATACCCAACAACATCGTGAACTGGATCACGCCGCGGAATTACGGCTTCAGTGATGCGGCCGAGCTCTTCATATTCATTTCCGGCTACACTGCCGCGTTCGTCTACGCTCGGATCATGCTCGAACGCGGCTTTCTTATCGGAACCTCGCGGATAGGTCGGCGCGTATGGCAGATCTATGTCGCGCACGTTCTATTGTTCGTGATCTATGTCGCGGAGATCGGATGGCTCGCCACCCGGTACGACAATCCCGTACTCGCTGAGGAGTTCAATGTTTTCGGCTTCATACGGGACCCCTTTACCACGCTTTACGAGGGGCTAATCCTGAAATTTAAGCCCGTCAATATGGACGTGCTTCCGCTCTACATCGTGCTGATGGGGTGTTTCGCGCCGGTATTGTGGATGATGCTGCGCCGCCTCAACCTGGTGCTCGCGATTTCGCTGCTGCTGTACTTTACGGCGCGTCTTTTCGAGTGGAACCTGCCGTCCTACCCGGCCGGTGCTTGGTATTTCAATCCGTTCTGCTGGCAGCTCCTGTTCGTGTTCGGTGCATGGTTCGCACTGGGCGGGGCGGGTGAAGCGATGCCGCTAATCCGCTGGAGGTGGCTACCCGTATTGGGCGGCGCCTATCTGCTGTTCGCCCTCGTGATGACCATGGCCGGCCGTTTTCCCGAACTAAGAGAGCTGCTGCCGGGTTGGCTATACGACGCGTTCAATCCCAACGACAAAACCAATCTTGCCCCCTATCGCTTCCTGCATTTCGTCGTGATTGCCTTCCTCGTCGTCAGGTTCGTGCCCCGCGATTGGCGCGCGCTGGAACGGCCGGTATTCTGGCCGTTGATCGTGTCCGGGCAGCAGTCGCTCGAAGTGTTTTGCGTCGGAATCTTCCTCTCGTCCCTGGCGCATTTCATTCTTGTCGAGGTGTCGAATGAAATCTGGATGCAGGTGCTCGTAAGCCTCGCAGGGATTGCGGTGATGACCGGCGTTGCCGCCTACCGGTCCTGGTCGAAGAAGATCGAGAAGACGAAGCCCGGCCCCGCGCGGGCATCCGCCTAAACACCTTTGATCGGAGCGATCCTTAGCGTTATGGGGGGCCGGTTCATACTATTGAAATTGATGTCGCGGCCAAACAGCCGCGCGTCGCGACAGTGCACCGAACAGGCTTGGCAACGCTCCGAGGGCCTCACCAGTTCCGGTGTCACCGTCGAAGATGGCGGTGCTCGGGTTTACGCGCAGCGTTGATGGCGAGGAGGTCCATGCCACACGATTGTACAATCCGGCTCCCCCGTGGGGTAAGGCCTAAGGCCTAACTCTAAGAGACCGCTTGGACCAATGGATCGCAAGAGCTACTGGTCGTTATTCAGATTCGGGTTCTAGCCTGCTCGCTCGATTGCCCTGGCGCCCGCGGCCTTTTGCCCAAGCTTCGCCCTGCGTGGGCGGGGACGAATTATCTCTGATGATATTCAATTATCAGAGCCAACCATTGATGCCGCAGGGTCGCAAGATTGCGGAGACCGCAAACAAGCTGCACGGCTGATGCCCAATCCGATGAGGCTCCTTGTTGGCCGCGCCCTGGTCGGGAGTGAGATTTTGACAGTAGGACGTGCGTTCTGTGCTCGCAACTTGCATGAGCGAGCCAAGTCGATCGCTGACGCTTGCGCTGCTTTGCGGAGTTTAACAACGTTTTATTGGCGACCGCGATGACTGCGGGCTAGGTAATTGCTGCGCACATTCGGGCAGCGGCTGTGCTGGATCCTGGGCGTAATCCCATGGCAATTGTGAGCGGCTGCTATGGCGGAATCGGCGTCATTGGCGCCGTCAGGTCTTCTAGTTCCATTGGCGTTTCCGTCCCTGCAACATGACCCTAAGAAATCCAAGGCAAGCGCTGTCACGCAGAATCAACGCGATCTCGACAAGCAGCTCAATATTTGCCGCGGCTGTTAGTCGGCTTCGACCTCACCCACGCCTGACGCGAACGCGGGCGTCGAAAAGCGCGGTCGCACGCCAATACAAACGTGGATGGCTCTTGAGATTAGGTGTGGCGATGAAGGGTGATCTTCGGCTGGATTTCTTTCGAGGATTGTCGCTTTGGATGATCTTCCTCGACCACATTCCATCGCATCGCGTGATCGATGTCGCCAGCTGGGTCACCATCCGCAATTACGGTTTCAGCGATGCGGCGGAAATCTTCATCTTTGTTTCCGGGTACACGGCTTCCTTGGTCTATGGCCGCAAGATGTGGCAGCAGGGTTTCGCGGTCGGCAGCGCCCGGATTCTCCGTCGCGTTTGGCAGATCTATGTCGCCCATCTGTTCCTGTTCGCCTTTTACGTCGCGGAGGTGGGATATGCCGCCGCGAAATTTGGCGCTCCCAATTTCGAGAACTACACCAATACGTCGATCTTCTTTCGCGATCCTGGGACCGCGATGGCCCAAGCGTTGCTGCTGCACTTCAAGCCGGTGGATCTCGATGTGCTCCCCGTCTACATCCTAGTGCTTGGCGCTTTCCCGCCGACCCTCTGGCTCCTGCAGCGCGCGCCGAAGTTGGTTCTTGCCGGATCGGCGGCCCTCTATGCATGCGTGTGGCTGTTCGGCTGGAATCTTTCGGCTTATCCGGACGGGCTCTGGTATTTCAATCCGTTCGCCTGGCAGTTCCTGTTCGTGCTCGGGGCTTGGTGCGCGGCGGGTGGCGCAGAGCGCCTGCGGGGCGTGACCGAATCCCGCATCGTCATCGTCGCCGCCGCGATCTGCGTCGTGGTGGCGTTCTTCATTGCAATGGGCTGGCACTCGCGGTCCTTCGCGGCGATCCAGCCGTTCTGGCTGACGCAGTGGATCATCAACCATCCGATAGACAAGACCGACTTGCATCCATTTCGGCTCCTGCATTTCCTGGCGCTCACGCTCATTGTCCTGCGTTTCGTTCCGCGTGAATGGGTCGCTTGGCAAGCGCCCGTGTTCCGCCAAGCTATCCTATGCGGGCAGCACTCACTCGAGATCTTCTGCGCCGGAGTACTCCTGTCGTTCGCAGCGCACGTCATCCTGTTCGAGTGGGCGCACGGCATCGTTGCCGAGATCGTGGTCAGCGCATCAGGCATCCTCTCGATGGTGTGCTTGGCTTCGTTGATGGCTTGGTATCAAGGTTTGGAGACAGCAAGACGCAATTTGTCGCCAATAGCCGGTGCGATGATGCCGCTCACACCCGAGGGGCAACAGATCCCGAGGATTTCGGGAGGAGCGTCATAAAGCAAATACCCGGACCCGAAACGACTGGCCGCAGATGGTTTGGCGCCATAGGCCGCTGGTGGACGGAACGGATCGCACAGCGATCGGCACGAGCTGATTAAAGGCTTTCACTAGTCGACATTGTTCTGCACACGGCCGGTTTCTCGTTCGAAGGAACCGGTCGCAGCTTTAGGGAAGGTGTGCTGTCGGGATTTGCGACGATTCAGGGACATTTGCCAGCATTCATTCGGCCCAGCGCGCGGTTTAAGCTAACAACTTGTCACGTAGCAAGCAGGCGTTGTTTGGTGGCCCACAAGTCGTCAAGCTACAGCAGAGACAGGATTGCATCATGCTGAGCCGGTCGGCACCGAAAGCGTTGATGGTCTACTGGGTCAAGCTCTGAAACCTTTGGTTTCCTTGGCTCGCCAGCGTGTCCCAACAGAACGACGCGTAGCGAAAGTGAACTACACCGTCATGCTCTGCAGGAAGTGCTCGTACTCGCCGAGCGACTTGGGTCCACATTACGATCCCCATGCGCCGCGGTCATGCTGCATTGTCTGCAAACCCAACCGCGCGATGGCTCGCTTCCCCAGAACTCGATTGAATGCACCGCTTCGGATGCCGCGGCTTGAACTCCAATCGGAAGCGGTCGGCGCCGGCTGGATACCATGAAGCAGGCAGAACAACGCAGCCGGCGACGATCGGGGATGATGCGGGCTGCCGTCGCCATGGGATGGCTGCTATGCGCCCTTCCGGCGGGAGCCGGCCCATCCTCATGCCAGCGCGAGCTCGGCACGACCGACGTCACCTTGATCAAATCGGTTCCGCACGTGCGCGGCGTTCAGCATGCGCCGCAAGACCAGCAATGCGCGGCGTATCGCCGGCACGTGGCCGCGGTGACCAGAGTGCGCGAAGTGTTCGAGCGGTGCCTATCGGGCTCGCAGCGGGACGTCGATCTGCGGCAAGTCGAGGGCGTCCTCGACGATGCCAACGGCGTGATCGCGCGGATGTGTGAACCGATGAGGCAAAGCGTTCGGACCGAGCTGGCCGGTCCAGCGGACGTGCCATGACGGTCGCGCTTTGAACCCACGCTTGCCGCGCTCGCTGGGTCCTGATCGGGGGCCTCACCACTTTGGCGGTGACGTGGATGACCCAGAGGGGCCAGATCCGACGGCGCTCACGGCACGGGGCCGGACGACCCGGCACAAGGTCTATAAACAGTTCATCGAAGAGGCCTCGAAGCTCTACGGCAACGCGCTGGTGAACACTGCGGTGGAGATCCCGA
>WNGE01004484.1_pt1 | contig 16047 bp, 13 predicted proteins | sample 5400651 | NCBI WGS metagenome assembly WNGE01 (sample SAMN13153370, study PRJNA577476) | soil metagenome | isolation source: 60 cm soil or saprolite under grassland replicate 2 | place: USA:California | collected 2016-06-15 | reverse complement strand
ACGAACAGCGCCGGGTCGCCGAGGACACCATCGCCGACGTCGACGCGTCCGGGCTCTGGCCCGGCAAGGTCGTCACTGAGGTCACCCCGGCCGGTCCGTTCTGGGAGGCCGAGCCGGAGCACCAGGACTACCTGGAGCGCTACCCGAACGGCTACACCTGCCACTTCCCGCGCCCGGGCTGGGTGCTGCCCCACCGGAGCGCCGCGGCTGGCTAGCAGACGGCGTGGGTCGGTGAGGGCGGCGCCGGCTGACGGCCGTTACCGTCCGGGTTGTCGCGTTGCGGACCTCCTGCTCGACGGCGCCGCGGACCCCACGCCGGCCATGCGCCCAGGGCGGCCCCGGGCGTTCGTGAGCCCGGCGCTCCGGTCGACTCCTTGTGGACGGAGCACCAGCTGCAACGCCTTGCGCCCTGTCCGCTCGCTGGGCCACCGAAGCCCAGAGGGTGCCGAGCTCGTCGGCCGGGTCGTGGTCATCCGTGTGGTCATCCAGACGGTCCGACGGGACCGTTCTGGATCCGACGGGATCGACGGCGCCTCCCACGTGAGCAGGGCAGACCCGTCCGTGCCCGACCAGATCGACGCTGAGCACCAGGCTACGGATCTGGCGGTTGGGGGTTCGGATCACCCGACCGAGCGAGCCTGGAAGCCGTCCTCTAGGCCCCAGGAGACGATCCTTGTCGGCCTGATCTGGATGATCGGGTCGTCGAACCCTTCCATGATGGCCTTGCCCCCGGTCTCGAGCGTGGCCGCCTTGCCACGCACCTCGACGGCACGAGGCCGCCACGGTGGGAGCACGTCGTCGACCACCAACGTCGCCATGCCCGTCCGCTTGACGTCGCGGAACTTCTTGCGCTTGGCGAAGTCGTGCCCGCCGATGTCGATGGCGTCGGCGTCGGGGTTGTAGCGGAAGGCGACGGGGACGACGTGTGGCATGCCGTCGTGGCCGACCGTGGCCAGCCGCCCGAGCCGCTGGCTTCTCAGGTACTCGAGCTCGGCATCGCTGAACACGCTCATAGCGTCCCCCTGTTTGGGTGTCGCCGTGTACCACGCCGGCCCGCAAGGCGCGTTGCCGCCAGGTGGTCACACCGTGCGGCGGTAGCGCTGCACCGCGATCGGCCCGAACACCAGCAGGATCGCCGCGCACCACGCCACCGACTGCACCACGTAGGAGGTGGTGGGCCCGCCGATCACCAGCGCCCGGACCGCCGAGGCGGTCACCGATACCGGCTGGTGCTCGGCGAACGGCTGCAGCCACCCCGGCATCGAAGCGACCGGGACGAACGCGGACGAGGCGAACACCAGCGGGGCCATCACGGGGAAGGCGGCCGCCTGCGCCGTCTCGGGGTCGCCGACCGCCAGCCCCACGGTGGCGAACACCCACGACAGGGTGTAGCCGAACAGCAGCACCAGGCCCATTGCGACGAAGAACGCCAACGCGCCGGTGTGCACCCGGAAGCCGACCGCGAAGCCGACCGCGGCCATGAGGGCTACGACGAACACGTTGCGAGCCAGGTCGGCGAGGGTCCTGCCGGCCAGCACGGCCGAGCGGGCCATCGGCAGCGACCGGAACCGCTCCAGCAGCCCGCTCTTCATGTCGGTCGCCAGCCCCACCGCGCTGCCGATGGCGCCGAAGACGGTGGTCTGCACGAAGATGCCCGGGATCAGGTAGTCGACGTAGGGCACGCCGGGGATCGACCGGACCGCGCCGCCAAAGACATAACGGAACAGCACCACGAAGATCACCGGCTGGATGGTGGAGAACACCACCAGCTGCGGCACGCGGCGGTAGGCGATCAGGTTGCGGCCGGCGACGGCGAGCGCGTCGCGCACCGGCCGCAGCGGGCTCCTGGCGACACGGCGGGTGCCGGCGGCGACGGTGGTCGTAGAGGCGGTGGTCATGCTGCACCTCGAGCGCGGGCGCCCCTGCGGCCGCGCCGGGCGCCGTTGGCGGCGGTCTCGGCCTCGGCGCGGTGGCCGGTCAGGGCGAGGAACACGTCATCCATGCTCGGGTCGCGCACGGCCAGCGTGGCCGGCGCGAGGTCCTGGTCGTCCAGCAGCCGCAGCACGTCCATGAGCAGGCGCGAGCCGTCGTCGGAGGTCAGCCGGACGGTCGCGCCGTCCCGCTCCGGGTGCGCGTCCAGGCGCTGGGCCAGCAGCTCGCCGGCGCGGGCGGCGCGGGCGTCGTCGCCCATCCCCAGCTCGATCACGGTGCTGCCGAGCTGGGCCTTGAGCGCGGCCGGGGTGTCGTTGGCGATCACCCGCCCGCCGTCCACGACCGCGATGCGGTGCGCCAGCCGGTCGGCCTCCTCCAGGTACTGGGTGGTCAGCAGCACCGTGGTCCCCTCGGCGACCAGTTCGCGGATCATCTCCCACAGCGCGTTGCGGCTGAGGATGTCCAGCCCGGTGGTCGGCTCGTCGAGGAAGACCACCGGGGGACGCTGCACCAGCGCGGCGGCGACGTCGAGGCGACGGCGCATCCCGCCGGAGTAGGTGCGCGCGGGCCGGTCGCCCGCGTCGCTGAGCTGGAAGCGCTCGAGCAGCTCGTCGGCGCGCGTGCGGGCGTCGGCGGTCGGCAGCTGCGCGAGGCGGCCGGTCAGCCGCAGGTTCTCCCGGCCGGTCAGGTTGGGGTCGACCGCGGCGTACTGGCCGGCGAGGCCGATCCGGTAGCGCACCTCCTCGGCCTGGCCGACGACGTCCAGGCCGAGGACCTCGGCGCGGCCGCCGTCGGGCCGCAGGATGGTGGTGAGGATGCGGATGGCGGTGGTCTTGCCGGCGCCGTTGGGGCCGAGCAGCCCGAACACGGTGCCCACCGGCACCTGGAAGTCGATCCCGTCCAGGGCGACCACGTCGCCGAAGCGCTTGGCCAGGCCCTCCACGAGGATGGCGTTGTCGGTCATGGCCGCCGATGGTCCCACGATCCTTCAAAAAGTTCAAGTATCCGAGTACTTCAATCATCGAGGTACTGGAAACACACGCGGCGACCGCCTAGGATGAGGGCATGGACGGCAGGCGGGGCAGCAGCAAGGCGGCGGTCGCGGCCGAGGCGTGGGGCGCGCTGCTGGACCTGACCATGGGCCAGCGCAACCGCTTCTTCCGCATCCTGCAGGAGTTCGGCCTCACCCCCGGGGACCTGCGCGCGCTGTTCGCCCTCGACCAGGAAACCCCCCGCCCGATGCGGACCCTCGCGCGGGCGTGGGCGTGCGACGCCTCCAACGCCACCTGGATGGTCGACCGGCTGGAGAGCCGCGGCCTGGTCGAGCGGCGGACGCCGCCGAGCGACCGGCGCGTGAAGGCGGTGGCGCTCACCCCCCTGGGGGCCAGCACCAAGCGCGGGCTGTTGACGCGGCTGAACGAGCCGCCCGCCGACTTCCTCGCCCTCGACCGCGCCACCCTCGAGGCGCTGCGCGACGCGCTGGCGCGCCTGCCGGCCTCCCTGCGCGCCCCCGGCCGCTACGACTGGCCCCCCCACGCGCCCGAGCGGGCGCACGCCACAGCGCCCGAGCAGGCGCACGGCAAGGCATAGGCCGGCCGCGCGGCACTGTTGCATCTGGCGATCACCGCCCTCGACGTCCTCCACTAGAGCCCCTGAATGCCGCCCTCGACACTCGCGATTGATCGCTTTGAGCACTTTCTCGTAGCTCTTGGCGGGAGGCGGCCTCCATTTTGCTACTCGCTGGCGACGCCCTTCGCTCAGATGCAACAGTGCCGGGCCGCCTGCCTGCCAGGGGACAGAGGCTGGAGGTGGGGCTAGCCTACGGTCTACACCGCGGCCGCGATCCTGTCGTTCTTCTGTCCCGCGATCAAAGCGCTCGACGAAGAGGATGGAAGGAACCGGAGGAGCTGAGGACCTAACCTGGCGGGCCTCGCCCGCCGACCGGCCGGATGGGGGCCATGATGGCGTTCCAAGGTGCGATCTTCGACGTCGACGGTGTCCTGGTTGACTCGCCGCACGAGCTGGCCTGGCGTGAGTCGTTCAGGGTGCTGATGGAGGGCGAGTGGCGCGACATCCGCGACCAGACCAGCTGGACCCCTGAGCGTTTCTCAACGGGGGTGTACCAGCAGGTCATGGCTGGGAAGCCGCGGATGGCCGGCGCCCGGGCGGCCATGGAGTACTTCGGCGTGCCCGGCATCGATGACCGCATCGAGCAGTACGCGGCCGCCAAGCAGCAGCATGTCGTCATGCTCATCGAGCAAGGCCGCTTCATGGCCTTCCCGGACGCGCTGCGGTTCATCCTGGCCGTCAAGCACATGGGGATCAGGGTCGCGGCGGCATCGTCGTCCAAGAACGCCAAGCTGTTCCTGGAACGGATCCGCCTGGACACCTTCGCCGCCGAGCAGCGGCTGGACTACGACTTCATCCGCCCGGGGATGACGCTGGCCGAGCTGTTCGACGCCGACATCTCAGGCCGCGACTTCCCCAAAGGCAAGCCCGACCCGACGATCTTCCTCACCGCGGCCGAGGAGCTGGGCGTCCCCCCGGGCGACTGCTTCGTGGTCGAGGACGCCACCAGCGGGATCCAGGCCGCCAAGGCGGCCGGGATGGCCGCATTCGGCGTGGCCCGGCTGGACGACCGCGACCTGCTGACCGAGGCGGGCGCCGACCTGGTCGTGGCCACGCTCGACGGCGTCTCCCTGCGAGCCCTGGCCGCCGGCTGGGTCGAGGAGCGACGGGCGGCCGCGGAGCTCCGGCGGCGGCACACGCAGCGGCCACTAAGCGTCTGGACGCTGGTCTACGACAGCTTCGACCCCGCCCGCCAGGGGCTGCGCGAGGCGCTGTGCGCGGTGGGCAACGGCTACTTCGTGACCCGTGGCGCCCTGCCCGAGGCCGAAGCCGACGAAGTCAACTACCCGGGCACCTACGTGGCCGGCCTGTACGACCGGGCCAAGACCACGATCGCCGGGCGCACCATCGAGAACGAGGACCTCGTCAACGTCCCCAACTGGCTCCCCCTGCGCTTCCGGATCGCCGGCGGGGAATGGTTCGACGTCCAGCAGGCCGACGTTCTCGACCACCGCTTCGAGCTGGACATGCGCCATGGAACCCTCAGCCGGCACCTGCGGTGGCAGGACGCCGAGGGCCGGCGCACCAGCGTGGTACAGCGTCGGTTCGTCAGCATGAAGGACGAGCATCTCGCCGGCCTGGAGACGACCTTCACCGCGGAGAACTGGTCGGGAACCATGGAGGCCCGCTCCGGGCTGGACGGCAGGGTCATCAACGCGGGGGTCAAGCGCTACCGCGACCTGAACGGCCGCCACCTGCAGGTGCTGGGCCAGGCCGAGATTGACCAGGAGACGGTCGACCTGCAGGTGGAGACCATCCAGTCGCACGTCCGGGTCGCCCTCGCGGCCCGCACCAGGCTCCTGCGCGACGGCCGGCCGGTCGAGACCGGCCGCCGGCTGGTCACCGAGCCCGGGCTCGTCGCCCACGAGCTCACCTTCCAGCTGGAAGAAGGGCGCCCGGCAACCGTGGAGAAGGTCGTCGCCCTCTACACCTCCAGGGACCGCGCGGTCTCCGAGAGCCGCGCCGACGCGCGGCTGACGGTGGCGGATGCCGAGGACTTCGCCGGGTTGCTCGCCCGCCACCAGAGCGCCTGGAACAGCCTGTGGAGCCGCTTCGACATCGAGCTGGACGCCGCCAACGAGTGGACCGAGACAGTCCTGCACCTGCACATCTTCCACCTGCTGCAGACCGTCTCGCCGCACACCGTCCACTTGGACGTTGGCGTCCCGGCACGTGGCTGGCACGGGGAGGCCTACCGGGGCCACGTGTTCTGGGACGAGCTGTTCATCTTCCCGTTCTTCAATTTCCAGCGGCCGATTCTGGCCGGGACGCTGCTGAACTACCGCCACGCCCGCCTCGGCGCCGCCAGGGCGGAGGCCCGGGCGGCCGGGTACCAGGGCGCGATGTTCCCCTGGCAGAGCGGCTCCAACGGGCGCGAGGAGACCCAGGAGGTGCACCTCAACCCGCGCTCGGGTCGCTGGCTGCCCGACCACTCCCGCAACCAGCGGCACGTCAACATCGCCATCGCCTACAACGTCTGGCAGCACTACATGGTCACCGGGAGCACCGCGTTCCTGCGCTTCACCGGTGCCGAGCTGCTGGTCGAGATCGCCCGCTTCTGGGCCAGCATCGCCACCTACGACCCAGAGCTCGACCGGTACGAGATCCACGGCGTCATGGGCCCGGACGAGTACCACGAGGCCTACCCGGACGCCGACGAGCAGGGCCTGCGCAACAACACCTACACCAACGTCATGGTGGTCTGGGCGCTCGAGCGGGCGCTGGAGGCGCTGGAGATCCTGCCGCCACACTACCGTCAGGAGCTGGTCCAGGAGCTGACGATCCGGCCCGAGGAGCTTGATCGCTGGCGCGACATGGCCCGCAAGGTGAAGGTCGTCTTCCACGCCGACGGCGTGCTCACCCAGTTCGAAGGCTACGAGCAGCTGCTGGAGTTCGACTGGGAGGGCTACCGGGAGCGCTACGGCGACATCCAGCGGCTGGACCGGGTGCTGGAGGCCGAAGGCGACAGCACCGACCGGTACAAGCTCGCCAAGCAGGCCGACATCCTGATGCTGCTGTTCCTGCTCTCCCGCGACGAGCTGCGCGAGCTGCTGGCCAAGCTCGGCTACGACGTGACCGCTGACCAGCTTGCCCGCACCGTCGACTACTACCTCGAGCGCACCTCGCACGGTTCGACGCTGAGCGGCGTGGTGAGCGCGTGGGTCCTGGCCCGCTACGAGCCCGAGCAGGCGTGGCAGTTCCTGCTCCGGGCGCTGGAGAGCGACGTGGCCGACGTCCAGGGCGGCACCACCGCCGAGGGCATCCACCTCGGGGCGATGGCCGGCACGGTGGACATCGTGCTGCGCTGCCTCACCGGGATGCGGGCCCGCGGGCCCGTGCTCCGGTTCGACCCCGCGTTGCCGACCGCGGTCAAGCAGCTCAAGTTCAGCGTCCACTACCGCGGCCACCGCATCGACGTCGAGCTGGCCGAGGACCACATGCGGCTCAGCTCGCGCCCCGGCCCGGCGGAGCCGATCCAGGTGCTCGTCCACGACCAGACCGTCGAGCTCGCCCCCGGGCAGGCACGCGAGGTCTCGTTGGAGCGCACGCCATGACCGCCGGCACCTCGCTGCTCGGAGGCACGCTCGCGACCGAGACGACGCCGAGCGGCTTCCGCGTCCAGCTCATCCGGGTGGGTTCGGGCTGCATTGCATGCCCAGGCGAGCGCACCCTCACCGACGTCCCAGGCGCCTAGCGGCCGACCTGCCGATCCCCTATTGGGTGGGGGGAGCGCCCGTGGGCAGCAGCACCTGGAAGCGGGTGTCGCCAGGGGTCGAGGTGACACGCAGGTCGCCGCCGTGGCGCTGCACCACGATCCGCCAGCAGATGTCGAGGCCGAGGCCGGTGCCCTTGCCGACCGGCTTGGTGGTGTAGAACGGCTCGAAGATGTGGGCGGCGACCGGCTCGGGGATGCCCGTGCCGCTGTCGCCGATCTCGACCAGCACGCGGTCGCCGTCGAGGCGGGTTCCCACCGTCAGGATGCCGCGGCCATCCATGGCGTCGACCGCGTTGTCGATCAGGTTGGTCCACACCTGGTTCAGCTCGCCCTCGTAGGCGAGGAGCTTGGGCAGCGACCGGTCGTAGTCGCGCACCACTTCGATGCCCGTGCCGAGCTTGTGGTTGAGCATCGTCAGCGTCGACTCGAGCCCCTCGTGCACATCGAGGTGTTGCAGCGGGCTGCGGTCCATCTGGGTGTACTGCTTGGCCGCGCCGATCAGCGTGGAGATGCGCCTGGCCGCCTCGGCGAGCTCGTCGAGCAGGCTCTCGGCCTCGCAGGTGACGGCGAGGACGCCAACGGCATGCGGGAGCACCTCGGCGGGGACGCTCGCGGCGACCTGCTCGAGCCGTCCGGCATCCACGCCGGCGGCGACGAGCGGCGGCGTGAGCTCCCAGCCGCCAGCGACGCCGTGCTCCTCCAGCCAGCTTCCCAGCTCGTCCTCATGGTCGGACGCCTGCAACGGGGTCAGGGGCGCCAGCTCGGCACGACCACCGAGGGCCCGGCGGACGAGGTCGAGCAGCGTGGCGAGCTGGCCGGCCGCAAGCCCACCGTGGGTGAGCGCGGCCAGCTCCTCCCACAGGTCCGCCAGCAGCTCACGGAGGGCGGCGGTGGTGCGGACGGTGGCGGTCGCCGGGTTGTTCAGCTCATGGGTGAGGCCGGCGGTGACCGTGCCGAGGGCGACCAGCCGCTCGCGCGTGCTCACCGCCTGCTGCGTGGCGCCTCCCTGGACGGCAAAGCCCTGCAGCATGTGCGTGGCCATCGGGAACCACTCCCGCATCGCCCGGCCGAAGTCGGCGGCGGGCAGCTCCCAGAAGCGGCAGCCGGTCACGGCACGGAGGCTGCTGTCGTACGAGCGCGGGGGCTCGTCCAGGTAGGCAAAGTACGCGCCGGCGTAGGTGCCGCGGTAGTCGGTCCGGTTCACCTCGATCTCGGTGCCGCCCGCCCGGACCGACAGCGCCAGCGTGCCGTCCAGCAGCACGAACAGGCGGGTCACGGGCTCACTCGCCGTGTACACGGTCGCGCCGGCCGGGTAGCTGCAGACCTCGCCACGCTCGACCAGCCAGGCGAGCTGCTCGTCGCTCAGCTTCTCGAACAGGAACAGCTCCCGGAGCGCGTCAGCGCCGAGCCGCTCGGTCACTGCGCTTCCAGGTAGCGGTGGACGAGCTGGATCGCCATCGCTCCCTCACCGACCGCGGAGGCGACCCGCTTCACCGAGTTGGCGCGCACGTCGCCGGCCACGAAGATCCCTGGCACGCTGCCCTCCAGGTAGTAGGGGTCCCGGTCCAGCGGCCAGCCTGCCGGCCGCTTCCCGCCGACCAGCAGGTCCGGGCCGGTCAGCAGGAACCCGGTAGGGTCACGCTCGATCACGCTGTCGAGCCAGTCGGTGCACGGCGCCGCGCCGATGAACACGAACAGGAATCCCGCCGGCATCTCCTCCACCGTGCCGGCGCGGGTGTCGCGGAGGCTGAGCCGCTCGAGGTGCTCCTGGCCCGCCGCCCCGACCACCTGGATGTGGGGTCGCACCTCGATGTTGGGCGTGTCGCGGATCTGGCGGATCAGGTAGTACGACATGGACCGCTCCAGGCCGTCCGCGCGCACCAGCAACGTGACCCGCCGCGCGTGCCTGGACAGGAACACCGCCGCCTGGCCGGCGGAGTTGGCGCCCCCGACCACAAAGACGTCCTCGCCAGCGCAGGTGGGCGCCTCGGTCGCGGCCAACCCGTAGAACACCCCCCGGCCTGTGAGCCGGTCGGCGCCGGGCGCGTCGAGCTTGTGGTAGGCGACACCGGTGGCGAGCACCACCGTGTGGGCGGCGACCTCGCTGCCATCGGCGAAGCGGACCACGCGGGACGACCCGCGCACCTCGAGACCGGCAACGCTTCGGGCGGTGAGGACCTCCGCGCCGAACTTGTGGGCCTGGCGACGTGCCCGGTCGGTGAGCTGCGCGCCACTGACGCCGTCGGGAAAGCCGAGGTAGTTCTCGATCCGGGAGCTCTGGCCTGCCTGCCCGCCGGTGGCCTGCCGCTCGAGCAGGACCATGCGCAGCCCCTCTGACGCGGCGTACACGGCCGCGCCGAGCCCGGCGGGTCCACCGCCGACGATCACCGTGTCGTAGAAGTCGGTGGCGGGCGTGGTCGACAGACCCACCCGCGCGGCCAGCTCCTCGACGCTCGGGTCGACCAGACAGTCGCCGGAGGGCGTCACCACCAGCGGGATGCTGGCGGCGTCGAGGCCGGCAGCCTCGAGCAGTCCCTGGCCCTCCGGCTGCTCGACGGTGAGCCAGCGGTACGGCACCGAGTTCCGCGCCAGGAAGTCCCGCACCTCGAACGAGCGCACCGACCAGCGGTGCCCGACCACCTGGGTCTCGGTGACCGGCTTGTCCCCGGCCGCAAGCCACAGCTCGATCAGCGCGTCGACGACCGGGTAGAGCTTCTCCTCGGGCGGGTCCCACGGCTTCAGCAGGTAGTGGTCGAGGTCCACCACGTTGATCGCCTGGATCGCGGCCTCGGTGTCGGCGTAGGCGGTCAGCAGCGCCCGTCGCGCACGCGGGAACAGGTCCATGGCCTGCTCGAGGAACTCCAGGCCGCTCATCTCCGGCATGCGGTAGTCGGCCAGCAGGACCGCGACCGGGTCGCCGCGAAGCTTGATCTCCCGCAACGCCTCCAGCGCCTGCGGCCCCGACTCGGCCCGCACGACCCGGTAGTCCTGCCCATAGCGGCGCCGCAGGTCCCGCGCGACCGCGCGCGACACCCCCGGGTCGTCGTCGACCGTGAGAAGCACCGGCTTGCTCGCCTCCATAGCGCCCCTGATGGTAGGGGATGGGGGCAACACCGCAGGATCGTCGGAGCTCGCCGCTATCATGACGCCCCTGCGCGCACGCATCGTCGAGAACGTGGTGGGCATATGACACTGTTGGGGCACGACCGCTACTGCGACGAGGTCATCACCCAGACCGACCTGCTCAGGGACGTCCTGAAGGGCGCCGACCTGTCGGTGATCGTGCCGACCTGCCCCGACTGGACACTCGCCCAGCTCGTCAGGCACATCGGTGGCAACCTCCGCGCGGCCGAGATGGCCGTGCGCACCGGGACGGCCGTCGTCGAACCGCACAAGCAGGTCCCGGAGTGGGGCGGGCCGGCCGGGGACGACCCGGCGGCCCTGGACGCCTGGCTGGCCGAGGGGGCCGCAAGGTACGCCGGCACGCTGCGCCAGGCAGGCCCCGCCGCCGAGGCGCAGATCTGGATGTTCCGGCGGAGCACGGCCTTCTGGACCCGCCGGGCAGCCAATGACCTGGTGGTTCACCGGGCCGACGCGGCCGGCACGGTGGGCGCCGACTACACCGTCGCTCCCGAGCTGGCCGCCGATGCCGTCGACGAGTTGCTGGAGCTGATCAGCGACCCGCAGGTCGCCGCCGCCTCGCCGAGCCTCGCGGAGCTGCGCGGCCCCGGCAAGAGCATCCACCTCCACGCGACCGACACCGTGGCCGGGTCGGCGGCCGAGTGGCTCATCGAGCTCGGGACGGACGGCTTCACCTGGCGCCACGGCCACGAGAAAGCCACCGTCGCCCTCCGCGGCCCACTCGCCGACGTGCTGCTGGTCTTCTACCGGCGGCTGCCCGCCGACAGCGAGCGGGTAGAGGTGCTCGGCGAGGCCGCGTTGCTGGACTTCTGGCTGGAGCGCGTCTCCCTGCAATGACGCGGGCCGCCTACCCGTTGGCGGTCCGCTCGTCCAAGTGGGCCTGGAGCCTGGCGGCGATGCTGCGGACGGCTTGCTCGAGGTTGGTGATCTGACCGAGGCCGGGCTCGCCGCCGAGCCGCACGCAGGCATCGGCCATCGTGGCCAGGCGCTGGATCATGACCTTCCAGGCGGCGTGCCGGTAGGGCAGCAGGAACTGGGATGGGTGGACCATGAAGAACGCCGGGCCGGCCAGCTCCCCGGGATGGTCGGGACCCAGCGGCAGTGTGGTCAGCATCGACCCCAGCGGCCGGAGCACTCCCGCCATCAGCTCGATCGCGATGTCCGCCAGGGTCGCCACCTCCTCGTCGGTCTCGTCGTCGTGGACGAACAGGCGGCACAGCGCCTGGAGCAGGGTCTGGTGGGCGGCGTCGAACAGGTCCGCCACCTGCGCGGTGAGCGGGTCGCTGATGACGGTGGCCTGGGGCTGGTCAGGCGGACGGCGGACGTAGGCCGGCCGCGCCGGCCGGGCCGGCGAGAAGGTCGGCTCAGCCCGGGTCACCGCCAGATAGTCGTCGAGGACGGTGGAGAGGCGGCCGAAGTGGGCCTCCCGCCAGTCGCCGTCCGCGCCCTCGCCTTGCTCGACGATCGTGGCGATCGCGGCCTTGGCCGAGGCCAGGTCGGTGACCGCTCGCAGCTCCGGCCAGCCGAGCACCTTGCTGGTCGCCTGCGCATCAGGCGACCCGATGAACACGTCCGCTTCGCCGTAGCGCTCCACCAGTCGCGCAAAGCCGTGGTCGATGCTGCGGTACAGGTGCCCAACGGTGGAGTAGTCCAGCGGCGCCGCCATCAGCGTGGTGGGGGTCGCGGTCAGCGGTCGGCATTCGCACACCGCCGCGTAGGCCTCGGTGTCCTCCACGTCGACGTGGTCGGGGCGCTCCAGGTACAGAAAATGGCGCAGCGCCGCCTCGCCGAACGGCACCAGCGCGATCTGAACATCTGGTGGGTACCACTGGCAGCGGATCGGAAAGTTCGGCCGGTGGAAATGCGGTGCCGCGCCGACCGCGGTCAGCAGGTTGGTGGCCAGCGTCAGGTGCAGCATCTCCTGCACCGCGATCTCGGAGAGCGTTCGGCCCCAGCGGGTGACCTGAGCGACCTGCTCGGCGCTGAGCCCGTCCTGGGGATCGCGTTTGAGGGAGTACAGGGCGAACAGGTACTCGCACAGAATGCCCTGCTCCAGCTCGGAAGCCTGCGTCAGCAGGTAGACGAGCTGCTCGCGGCTGTCCACCGGCAGCGGCGGCCGGGTGGTGGTGGTCGTCGCACCGGGATACAGGGGGACGATCCGGTTCGCGGGCGTAGCCGTCGGGTTCTGTCCCTCAGCCGGTGTGGGCACGGGCGACCTCCTTCACCCATCCACGCATTCTGCACGGCTCACATGGATGCACCGTCGACACGTTCCGCGCGGATGGCGGTTGGGCTGGATCCTGCAGCCTTCCAGCAACGGCGCTGGCTTGGCAACCACACGCTGGCCGCCGACTGGAATCCACTGCGGCGCTCTGGTCGGTGCACCGGTAGCAATCCGGTGGTCCGCCGGATGTTGGCGCGGTTCGGGGACGACGTTGAGGGAGAGGACGACCGCTACGGCAAGAGGCTCCTCGGAACCGCTGCCCGTACCGTGACAGGACGGCCTCGTAACGCCCATGGGATGATCCTTTGGGAACCTGGCGGGGTTAGCGTTGAACCCCGGTGCCGGGTGTGGGGGGACCATGGATTCTGTAGGACCTCCGGTCGGACGCCCAAAGGGGGCACCCGCCGCCGATGGTGCCCTGTGGGTCGTCACGGTTACCTGGGCGGCCACCGTAGTGCTGGTGGCCATGGCGCTCGTCCTGCTGGCCAAGAACGGTCCCGCGCCCAGCTTCGGTCGGATCGCTGCCGCCCACGGCCAGCGAACCGTCGCCGCCATCGCGGGCGCGTCGTGCACGCTCGCGTTCGCCACGGTCGGCGCGACCATTGTGTGGCACCACCGCCGCCAGCGGATGGGCTGGCTGTTCTGCCTGGTCGGGCTGGCCCTCGCCGTCCAAGCCTTCGCCACCTTCTACGCCACGCATGCGTTGGTGGCCCGGCCCGGCTCGCTGCCAGGCGGTCAGGTGATGGGCTGGCTAGGGACCTGGGTCTCTGCACCGGCGCTGCTGTTGATCTCGCTGTTCTGCTTCCTGTTGTTCCCAGACGGTCGGCTGCCCGCGGCGCGGTGGCGGCTGGTCGCGTGGCTGGACGGGCTGACTCTGGCGACGGCGACCGTCGGGCTGGCCTTTCGCACAGGTCCGCTGGCGGTCCTGCCGTCTGTGGCCAACCCGCTCGCCGCGTCTGGGACGGCGGCACGGCTGGCGAATGGGCTGCTCACCGTAGGTGTGCTGTTGCTGCCCGTGGCGGTGGTGGCCTCGGTCGGGTCGCTGATCGTCCGTCTACGCCAAGCCAAAGGCGTACAGCGCCAGCAGCTCAAGTGGTTCGCCAGTGCGGCGGCGCTCGTGGCCGTCATCGCGGTCCCTGTCCTTCCCGGCCAAGTCATCGCCCCGACCGGGTGGGCCGCCGGGGCCCTGGTGGCGCTGGTAATTGCGATCGCCTGCCTGCCGGTGTCGGCTGGGATCGCGATCCTGCGGTACCGCCTGTATGACCTCGATGTCCTCCTCAACCGCACCCTGGTCTACAGCACGGTCAGCACCCTGCTGGGCGTCGCCTACGCCAGTATCGTCCTCGCCGTCGGGGCGCTGCTCTCTGGCGCCGGTGTGAGCGGCGCCGGCGAGCGCGGCGGCGGAAGCGTGTCGTCGCTGGCAGTGGCGGTCGCCACGCTCGCGGTCGCGGCGATGTTCCAGCCGGCACGGCGGCGTGTTCAGGACGTGGTCGACCGACGGTTCAACCGGCGGCGCTACAACGCCCAGCGCACGGTTGAGGCATTCGCTGCACTGCTCCGCCAGCAGACCGACCTGGACGTCCTCGCCACCGAGCTGCTCGCCGTGGTTGACGGGACCATGGAGCCGACGCAGGTGTCGCTGTGGCTGCGACCGACCGCAGACGGCCGCTTCCGGTCCTCCCGGGCCACCGGAGGTGGACGGTGAGCATCCGGGTCCGCACCGTCGTCGCCGGTGGCGAGATCGCCGGCATGGCACCGCACCGCTGCTGGCAAGGCGGGGGCGTCGGTCACCATGATCGAGTCGGAACCCGCCGCGCAGGCCGTAAGCAGCCAAGCTGCGCGGGATGCTGACCTGGGCCCCGGACCCGTCGCCGGCCCGCCGCTCGGGAGTGACATGGTCGATCCGCTCGGCGTGGTAGGCGACGAATCGGCGAGCGACCTGTACCAGCGCGCGTCGCTCCTACCGGCGCGCCACATCGCGCTGCCGCGTGACCCGAATGGGCATTTTCGCCGCTAATCGGACCACGCACGTTGCGAGGATCTGGTCCGTGCCCTGGCAGGACTCGAACCTGCGCTCCCGGTTTAGGAAAGCCCTGACCGGCACCTCAGTGGAGGATCGCACCGCATCCGCGCAGCTCAGAATGCATCCTCACCCTCTCCAACCTCGCCGGATGACTGTGGTTCATTGCCAAACTCATTGCCAAGGTCGCCCCTTCGGAGGCGGACCTACCACGGACCAAGCATGACCACATGGCGGCATTGGATCGGCCGGCCAGCACGCAAGGTGGATCAAGGCCTCGGCGCGCGGCGACTCCCTGCTTGCAAAGGAAGTCCGAGCGGGCTGCAACCTCGGACAACGGTACGACTCACAGCTCAGAGGGCTTCCTACTGTCCGTGAGTGACTGCTGTTTCCCGGCGGAGACCGTTGTTACTGGCACGTGGATGGCACGGCCCGTGCCGAACGCAGGGCGTCCCTGGGCGGGTACTACGTGGCCGCCAAGTGGGACGGGGCAGCACGTAGGCGGCGCGAGTGTGACCTGGTTGTCCGCATCGTCTTCTCCCGGTCTCGCTTGCCGGACTGCGCCGCGTTGCACGCGCCGACCTGCGCGACCTGCCGAGCGACATCGCCGCCGGCGAGGTGATCCGTTCTTCCTGGCCGATCAGCAGTCGCCGTTTCCGACCCAGCCCGAGAAGAACGCGCACCAGAGCCTTGTACCAAGCCGGACCAACGGGTGGCCGGCGAGGAGCGTAACCAGCGCTATTACTGCGAGTAGGGCAACGATCACGAGGATCAGCCACGCCAGGTCTCGGCTCGTGCTCCGGCTGAGATGAGGGCGCGCCATGACACCTCTCCCCGAGGGGCTGGGTGCAACTTCCGGTGTTGCTTGGCCTTTCCGGCTCCGGACCTCTGCACTGCTGCTGTGCTGCAAGGTCAATAACCAGTGTCCGCCGTCCAGCAGCCGGTGACCACGGCGGCGATCCTCAGGTTCGGGTGCCGCACATGCTCAATCTCAACGTGGGTAGATCCGGCAAGAGGATGCAGGGGGCAGCGAGCCTCCAGGACACACGTAGCTTCCCGGCTTCCTGATCGTCCAGGTAGAACAGGACAACTCACTCAAGGCAAGGGTCGAAGCGGCGCCTACTGGCGTGTGATCCACCGGGCGGCCGTGCGCCACGCCGCCGGCGACACGCGAGGGCGCCCCGGGCCATGGCACCACCATCGGCGGCCGAGCACGGCGCGCTCGCGCGCCGCGCGCAGGTCCGCCGCTTGAGGGTGTAGAGAAAGTCTTCACAGCTCGACGGGCCTGCCTTGACGGAGCGGGACGCCGGCGCGATTGCCACCGCACCCAGGCCTCGGCTGCCGCACCTGTGAAGCACACGCGTCCCGGCAGCCGCAGCAGCGGCG
>WNGE01004483.1_pt1 | contig 16048 bp, 16 predicted proteins | sample 5400651 | NCBI WGS metagenome assembly WNGE01 (sample SAMN13153370, study PRJNA577476) | soil metagenome | isolation source: 60 cm soil or saprolite under grassland replicate 2 | place: USA:California | collected 2016-06-15 | reverse complement strand
TCCGCGCAGCATCGCCTGGGTGGCTCGCGGCGTGGTGACGAAGCGCATCAGCTCCGCGGTGGCCGACAGGGTGCTCTGCTCGGGCAAGGTGAGCGCGTTCCAGACGCCTTCGGTCTGCAATGCCGGTCCGGTGATCCGGACCAGGCCGCCGGAGGCCAGGTCGCGCGCGACGGCGAACGACACGGCGAGGGCGACACCGTTGTTGCGCTTGGCCTCCTCCAGCGCGGCGGCGTGACTCTGGAAGATCCGTTGACGGCTCTCCGGGACGTTGATCCGGCGCAGCAGGTCCGGCACGACGCCGGCGTCCGATGCCGCCGACGGGCCGAGCAGCCAGGTCTGCTCACGCAACTGACTGGGACCTGCGTGCACCTTGCTCAGCGGATGATCCGGACTGGCGACCACCACGATCTGGTAGTTCAGGATCGGCCGGCAGATCACCGTCGCGTCGAGGTTGCCCGGCGCCGGCCCGATTGCCACGTCCACCGCCCGGCTGAGCAGCAGCGTGCTGAACTGGTGCGGACTGCGCACGCTCAGCTCGACGTCCAGGTCATCGGCGCGTGCGGCGAACAGCTCGATCAGGCCGGGGGCCGCGTGCTCGGCGAACAGGCTCGCCGCGGCCACTCGCAACAACCGCCGCCCGCCACCGGCCTGGCTGACCTCGCGGATCGTCCGGTCCTGCAGGCCGAGCATCTCCGCGCCCCGGCTCGCCAGCCGCAGGCCACCGGGGGTGAACGCGAGACCCGCGGCGGTGCGGGTGAACAGCTGGTCGCCGAGCTCCTTGCGCAGTTGGCCGACATGCAGCGACACCGCCGACTCGGACACCCCGAGCTCGGCGGCGGCCTGCTTCACCGAGCCGAGCCGCACGACCGCGGCAAAGGCTCGCAGCTGCGTCGGCGTCACAACGGAAAACTACAGCGGGATCAAACCGCCGGGCGTTGCCCGAGGCGGCGCAGCGTGCGGACGAACGTCGCCGTGGTCGGGCCGAAGAAGGTGTCGTCGGCCTGCTCGACCGCCGCGATCGCTTTGCGGGCAAGTGCGCTGCCAGGGGCGGTGATGTGCAGTGTCCTGGCCCGGGTGTCCTGCGGATCGGTGCGCCGCTCGAGCAGCCCCTTCGCCTCGAGCCTGCGCAGGACCTGCGAGGTCATCTTCACGTCGGTGCCGGCCTGCGCGGCAAGGGTCAGTTGGTTGGGGGTGTGGCCCTGGTCGTTGAGCCACCAGGCACAGGCGAGCAGGACGAACTGGACGTGGGTGAGGCCGAGTGGCGCCAGGGCGGCGGCGATTGCGCGCTGCCAGCGCAGGGTCGCGTGCCAGAGCAGGAAGCCCGGGCTCTCGTCCGGGCCGCCCGCGAATCTCGTCATCGCGCGCCTGCCGCCGCGATCAGGGCCGCCATCGCCTCGGGGAAGTCCTCGGTTATCTGTGGGCCGAGGGTCGGGCCTGCTTCGTCCGCGGCAGAGCCGCTGATCGTGAGCTGGTGCGTCAGCCGCGTGCCGCCCGAATCGAGCCGGGTCAGCGTGTGGGTGAAGCGCAACGTCAGGTCACCGAAGCCGACCTCGTCCACGTACAGCCGATTCGGCTCGATCGCGACGATCGTCGACCGGACGGGATCCTGCCCCTTCGGCGTCATCGCGATCTCGGTGCCGACCGCGAACGGGCCGAGCAGCTTGATCTGCTGCATGGACGTGTCCCAGGACGTCCAGCCGTCGACGTCGGACAGCACCTGCCAGATCGCCTCGGGCGGGAGTTCGGTCTCGACGGTGTGCTCGTGCGTCCACATGTATGCCTCCTGGGTTGGTAGATAGTCTACGCGCAGACTATCCACGCGACCTGTATTTGAGCAAGAACCCGGCGGGGTAGCGTTGGCGCCTCAGGAGGGAACATGTGCCTCGGTATGCCGGGACGGGTGTTGAGCGTCGAGCCGGGCGGTGATGTCGCCCGCGTCGACGTCGGCGGCGTGGTCCGCGAGATCAACGTCGGGTTCCTCCTGGACGAGCCGCCGGTGGTGGGCGAGTACCTGCTCATCCACAGCGGTTTCGCCCTCGAGCGGATGAGCGCCGAGCAGGCACATGAGGTGCTCGACGTCTTCGGTACGGATCCGGCCACATGAGTGCTCCGCGGATCACCCCGGGGCCGATCCTGTTCGTCCGCTACGCGTTCCCGCCGAACCATCACGGCTATTGCGGACCGGCCGACTCGCAGAGCTTCTTCGAGTACGGCGCAGGCTCCGTGGTCGACGACGGCCTGCGCGCGCTCGCGAAGCAGTTCGCCGGCGCGTGGCCGTACCTGGAGCTGATCGCCGGCGCCACCGGCATCCGTGATCCGCTCGACCGGCGCGTCGTCGAGGCGTACTGGGTCGGCAACTCGCTGCTCGACCGGGTCGGCACTCGCCCGCTCGGCGACTCGATGGAGGAACGGTTCCGGCACAAGACCGGCCTGCAGTTCGCCACTCTCGCCGAGAGTGTCGTCGCCGGCGGCATGCCGCACCACAGCTACCACGTGTTCTGCATCTACCCGTGGGTCGGCCTGCTCGGCGACGACCGGCGCGGTGCGCAGGCGCTGACCGTCCTCGACCGCTGCCGGATCCGCTGGGGGCAGGTCCGCGAGATCGTCGGCGACCAGGTGATCGTCGAGTCCCGGCCGCTTACCTGGGACGGCCGGCGGCTGGGCCTCGGCGCCCCGGTTCGCGAGACCGCGGTGCGCTCACTCGACGGTGCCGGGCTCGTGCGCGACCTCGCCGTCGACGACTGGGTCTCGTTGCACTGGGAGTGGGTGTGCGACCGGCTCAGCGCTCGACAGCTCGGCGCGCTGCGCCACTACACGCAGTACCACCTGACCCTCGTCAACGACCGGCTCGATCACCCGGGTGCGACGGCGGCGCTGGGCTGAGGCTCGGCGGCCTCGCCCGGCAGCAGCCAGGCGCGCCGGATGCCCCACGGGAGCGTCTCGCCGGCGGCGCGCCGCGGCGCGTCCGTCTCGCGCACCAGCACCCGTCCCGCGGCAGGCCGCACCTCGTAGTCGACGTGCGACCCGCGGAACCACGCGCCCTCGACGCGTCCCTCGAACGGGCCGCCGACGCTCGTCCACTCCGGGCGCAGGAGCACCTGCCGGGTGCGCGGCGGCCCGGATGCGCGCCCGGCGACGGTGTCGCTCGCGTCGCCGATCTCGATGGCCACGAGGGCGTCACCGGCTGGCCCAACGGGCGCGCTCAGCACCGACACCGGTCCGGTCAGCGCCGCGGCCGCAGCGCTAACGGGCTCGTCGTACACCTGGGCTGGTGTGCCCACCTGGAGCAGCCGGCCGCCGTCGAGCAGGGCAACCCGGTCGGCGAGGGCGAGCGCCTCGGCAGCGTCGTGCGTGGCGTACAGGACGGCCGCGCCGCTGTCGCGTTGCCTGGCGCGAACCTCGCCGAGGAACGCCGCGCGCAGGTGGGCGTCCAGGTGCGCGGTCGGCTCGTCCAGCAGGTACAGCTCCGCGTTGCGCGCGAGCGCGCGGGCCAGGCCGACTCGTTGCTGCTCGCCTCCTGACAGCTCGGCCGGACGCCGATGCGCCAGCCGGCCGAGGCCGAGCAGGTCGAGTATCGCGGCGGCGTCCGCCCGTGCCCGCGGACGGCTGCGCCCGGCGCGGCGCATCGGGTACGCCACCGTGTCGAGGACGTCCAGGTGCGGCCAGAGCGCGAAGTTCTGGAACACCGTGCCGATGTCGCGCCGCTCGGGCGGCTCGCTCGCACTCGCATCGGCGACTCGCCGGCCGGCCAGCCAGATCTCACCTGCGGACGGCGCAACGAGCCCGGCGACCGCGTGCAGCAGCGTCGACTTCCCCGATCCGGACGGCCCGAGCAGCGCGACGATCTCGCCGGGGCCGACGTCCAGGTCGAGGTCACGGACTGCCGGCACGTCGCCGTAGTCGACGCGCAGCCCTCGGCAGCGCAGCGCAAGTTCAGTGGGCACCGGCCACCTCCTGTCGCGGCGCCCGCCATCGGTTGCGCGCGTGCACCACGGCCCAGGCCGGCAGCACCGCGGCCAGCAGCAGGGCGGTCAGCAGCACCGACAGCGCCGCGGTCCGCCCGACGTCACCGAGTTCCTGGCTGTTCAGCACGACGACGGCAAGTGTCTGGCTGCGCGTCGAGTAGAGCAGGCTGGACATCGTGACCTCGTGCAGCGCCGTCACGAACACCAGCAGCCACGCGCCGAGCAGCGCCGGCGCGAGCGCAGGAAGCCAGATCGTGCGTACCGCGGTGGGCGGGGCCGCGCCGCTCGCCCGGGCCGCCTGCCACTCGGCGGCCGGGAACCGGTCGAGCGCGCCGGAGATCGGCCGGTGCGCGAGCGCCCAGAGCTTGGCCAGGTAGGCGACCAGGATCAGCGTGAGGGTGCCGTCGAACCAGCGGCCGTACGCGATCAGGACGGCAACGGCGAGCGTCGAGCCGGGGATCACGAACGTCAGCGTGGCCGCCGTCGCGAGCAGCCGGCCGGACCGGCGACGTTCGAGGACGGCACTCAGCGCGCCGAGGACGACGAGCAGGGTGGCGGCGGCTACGGCGAGCTCCAGGCTGTGCCGCAGCGCGCCGGTCGTAGTGCCGTTGAGCACGGCGCGGAAGTTGCCGAACGTCCAGTTTCCCGATGTAGGCGGCAGGCCGACGGCCCGGGTGATCGACGCCGCGACGAGGGCGAGCAGCGGTAAGACCGCGACGAGCAGCACGTACCCGCCCAGCGCGGCGGCGGCGGCGTAGGAACGCCACGTCCGCCGCTGCCACTGGGCGGGCCCCGCCGGCTGACCGCTGCGCTCGGCGCGCAGCCGCGGCGCCAGCACGACATCGGCCGGGACGAGCACGAGCGCCGCGATCAGCACGAGCCCGAGCGCCAGCGTGACTGCGTCGGTGAACGAAGCCGGATCGCTGCCCAGTGACAGATCGGCATAGATCCGCGTGGTCAGTGTCGAGAACCCGGCCGGCGTGCCGAGCACCTGGGGTACCGCGAAGCTCTCCAGCGTGGCGACGAACGTGAGCACCCCGGCAGCGGCCAGCGCCGGTCGCAGTAGCGGCAACGTCACCGTGCGCAGCGCCGTCCATGCCGTCGCGCCCGAGGCTCGGGCCGCGCGTTCGAGCTCGGGCTGTGCGCGAGTGACCAGTCCGGCAGTGGCGAGCAGGTAGCCGACCGGCACGGCGTTGACGGCGAGCACCACGACTACGCCGACCGGCCCGATCAGGCCGTCCCAGTGGATGCCGAGCACGCTGTCGGTGAACCCCGCCCGGGCGTACGCCTCGGTCCAGCTGTAGCCGAGCACGAACTGCGGGACGACGAGGGGCAGCACCACGGCGACGCGCAGCGTGCGTCGAGCCGGTAGCTCGGGACGCCGCAGCAGCAACGCCATCGTCGCGCCGAGCGGCACGGCAATGGCAGTGACGACCACGGCCACCAGCACGGTGTGCCACGCCGCGGTCGAGAGCCCAGGGGAGCGCAGGACGCGACCGACCGACGCGTCGGTGCTCGCCTTGACGAGCCGAGCGATCGGCACGACGACGAGCGCGGCAACAGCCAGCAACACGACGCCGATCGCGAGCCGCTCGGCGCCGAGAGCCCGCGCTCGGCCGGGCATGTCAGCTGCCGAAGACCTTCGCGTAACGGGCGAGCAGCGTCGCCGAGTCACCGAACATCGCCGTCCAGTCGGGGGAGACGATCGGGCTCCCGACGGGTAGCGGCGGGCCGGGTAGCCCCGGGGTGGGCACGTACGCTCCGGCGTGTGCGATCACTGCCTGCCCGGCTGCGCTGGCCGTGAACGCCGCGAAGTCCGCTGCCTGCGGCGAACGATGCCTCTTCGCCGTAACGCCGATCGGCGCCGGGATCGCGATCGCGCCCGGGGTGGGCCAGATGACCTCGATCGGCGAGCCCTTCCGCTGCGCGGCGTACGCGGAGTTCGCGAGCGTGATCCCGGCGCGGTAGGTGCCCTGCGCGACGCCGGTCAGCACGTTGTCGGGGCTGTTGACCTGCTTGGCGCCGTTGGCCTTCAGCCGCTCGTAGTACGAGATGCCGTACCCGGGCGCGGCGGCGAAGTAGCCAAGCGCGCCGAGTGCCGACGCGGCGAAGGTGGGACTCGGCACGGCGACGCCGCCCTGGTACTGCGGTTGCGCGAGGTCGGCCCACGAAGCCGGCGGCGTTACGCCCTTGTGCACGACGACAACCAGGTACAGCACATCGACCCCGACCGAGTTCGCAGTCCGGTACGCGGCGCTCGGGCTGTTCGGCGGCGTCCAGGCGCGGATCAGGCCCTGCGCGTCGTAGCCGTGCATGGTCAGCGGGTCGCATGCCCAGATGACGTCGGCCCTGATCCCGCCGCCACGCACATCGGCCGCGACCCGGGCGTTGAGCTGTCCGGTGGGCGCGCGGAACACGTCGACCTTGCTGCCCGAGTGCCCCTGCTCGTACGCCTTCACGACCGCCTGCTCGACGGCGTCGTTGGCGCAGGTGTAGAGCGTGAGCGCCTTCGACTGCGACCCGGCATCGCTGGAGCACCCGACGAGGACCGTTGTGAGGAGCAGGGTGGCGACCGAAAGCGCCTTGATCACGAGGCGCGCTCACGGGTCCCGATGGTGAGCAGCGGCCGATGGCCGTCGGCACTGTGACCACGCCAGCGGCGGTGCGCGACTAGGCCGGAGTCGGCCAGCAGGTGGTGCGGCGCGGCCGACGTGATCCGCGCGGTGACGGTGTCGCCGGGTTCGACGGCGACGCCGCCGGTCGCGACGTGCGCGAGCCGGCCGTCGCGGGCACGTCCGGAGACGCGCCCGGTGGCGCCGTCCTTGCGCCCCTCACCAGGGCTGACCAGGACCTCGACCTCGCGCCCGATCAATGCGCGGCCGGCGTCCCAGGAGATCTGATCCTGCAGCGCGACGAGCCGCTCGTAGCGCTCCTGCACGACCGGCTTGGGCACCTGGCCGTCCATCGCGGCAGCCGGCGTGCCGGGACGCTTCGAGTACTGGAACGTGAAGGCGCCCGCGAATCGCGCCTCGCGCACGGCGTGCAGCGTCTGCTCGAAGTCGTCGTCGGTCTCGCCGGGGAAGCCGACGATGATGTCGGTCGTGATCGCGGCGTCCGGCATGGCAGCGCGCACGCGGTCGATGATGCCCAGGTAGCGATGCTGCCGGTACGAGCGCCGCATTGCCTTCAACACCGCGTCCGATCCGGACTGCATCGGCATGTGCAGCTGCGGGCACACGTTGGGCGTGCTCGCCATCGCGTCGATCACGTCGTCGGTGAAGTCGCGCGGGTGCGGGCTGGTGAAGCGCACCCGCTCCAGGCCGTCGATCTCGCCGCACGCGCGCAGCAGCTTGCCGAACGCGAACCGGTCGCCGAACGAGCGGCCGTAGGAGTTGACGTTCTGGCCCAGCAGCGTGATCTCGATGACGCCCGACTCGACAAGCGCCCGGATCTCGGCGAGCACGTCGCCGGGTCGCCGGTCGGTCTCGGTGCCGCGCAGGCTCGGCACGATACAGAACGTGCACCTGTTGTCGCAGCCGACCGAGATGGAAACCCATGCGCTATAAGGGGATTCTCGTCGAGTGGGCAAATCCGACGGGAAGTTCTGCAGCGTCTCCACGATCTCGACCTGCGCCTCGGCGTTATGCCGTGCCCGTTCGAGCAGCACCGGCAAGGACGCCAGGTTGTGCGTGCCGAAGACGACATCGACCCACGGCGCGCGCTCGACGATCGTGCCGCGGTCCTTCTGCGCCAGGCAGCCGCCAACCGCGATCTGCATGCCGGGACGGCGCTGCTTGGCGGGATAGAGCTGGCCGAGGTTGCCGTACAGCCGGTTGTCGGCGTTCTCGCGCACAGCGCAGGTGTTCAGCACGACCAGATCGACATCGTCACCGGCCGTCTCCGCGCGCGAGTAACCCGCCTCCTCGAGCAGGCCGGACAGCCGCTCGGAGTCGTGGACGTTCATCTGGCACCCGTAGGTGCGCACGGAGTAGGTCGGCATGACGCGTCGAGGATACGGCGCTGATCACTCGGGGATGAGCGAGCGGCGCTGAGCCACCTCCGCCTCGGCCTTCGCGATACGGGCCGCGTCGCCGGAGTGCTTGGCCCGTTCGAGCTTGGCTTCGGCCTCGGCGAGACGGGCGAGCAGCTCAGCGAGGAACGGGTTGGACGCGGCACTGCCACGTGCCCACTCCGCGTCGACGGCCGCGCGGACGCGCTGCTCGGCGGCACGCATCCGGTCATCGAGCGGGCGCATTGCCTCGCGCGGCACGTGCCCGATCTCGTCGTAGCGGCTCTGCAGCGACCGCAAGGCAGCCTGCGCCGCCTTCGGATCGCTGACGTCGAGCGCCTCGGTCTCGGCGACGACCGCTTCCTTCTTGCGCTGGTTCTCGGTCTGCTCCGCGTCGCGCTCGGCGAAGGTGGCCGACCGGCGGGCGAAGAACGTGTCCTGCGCTGCGCGAAAGCGCGTCCACAGCCCTTCTTCCGTGTCGCGCCCGGCGCGGCCGGCCGCCTTCCACTCCGCCATCAGATCGCGCATCGCAGCGGCGGTTTCCTTCCAGTCCGAGGACTGGGCGAGCTCCTCGGCCCGCTCGATCAGCTTCTCCTTCGCGGCGCGCGCCGCGCCTCGCTCGGCGTCGAGCTGCGCGAAGTGCTGGCCGCGACGCTTGCCGAACGCGTCGCGGGCCGCGGCGAACCGCTTCCACAGCGCGTCGTCGGTCTTGCGGTCGATGCCCTTGATCTGCTTCCACTCGTCGACGATCGTGCGCAGCCGGTCGCCCGAGGCCTTCCACGACGTGCCGGACTCGGCGATCTGCTCGGCCTCCGCGGCGAGCTTCTCCTTCGCCGCGATCGCGTCGGCGCGTGCCTGCTCGCGTGCCGCGGCGTTGGCGCCGATCTTCTCCTCGGCCGCCGCGACGAGTGCAGCGAGCCGCGCGTCGAGCGCGGCGAGGTCGCCGACCGCGGCGGCCGTGGGCAACTGGTCTTTCAGCTCGGTCGCGTGCGTGCGGGTCGACGCGGGGTCGGCCGCACCGGAAGCGAGGCGCTGTTCGAGCAGGGTGACCTCGGTGGCGAGATCGTCGTAGTGACGCATGTAGTAGGCCAGCCCAGCCTCGGCATCGCCGGCCTGCCACGAACCGACGGCGCGTTCGCCGTCGGCAGTGCGGACGTACACGGTGCCGTCCGCGTCGATGCGTCCCCACTCCGAACTCATGACTGTGCATTAGACACGATGAGGCCAAGCCGCGTCCGGTTAGTGTTCAGGCGTGATCGCTGCCGCGGCGTTCTGCCCCTATCCGCCGCTTCTCGTCCCCGAGCTCGCGGGCGGCGCGGCGGCCGAGCTCGATCCGGTCCGCGACGCCTGTCGAAAGGCGCTGACCGACGTTCACGCGGCGGCCGACCGGCTCGTCCTGATCGGCGCCGCGCCGACATCGAGGTTCCACTCTCCGGTCGCACGGGGGAGCCTGTCCGGGCACGGGGTCGCCGTCGACCTGCAGCTCGGCTCGCCGGCGTGCGGCGGGTCGCTCGAGCTGCCGCTGTCGCTGACCGTCGGCGCCTGGCTGGTGGCGCAGGCGGTGGGGGATCGGACCGGGGCGGTCGGCTTCTCGGTCGGCCCCGAGTTCGCGTCGACGCGGGCAGCGCTGGACTTGCTTGCCCTGGCCGAGACCGAACGGGTCGGGCTCGTCGTCATGGGCGACGGCAGCGCGCGCCGGTCGAGCACCGCGCCCGGATATCTGGACGCGCGCGCCGAGCCGTTCGACACGGCGGTCGTGGACGCGTTGCGCGACGGCGACGGCGAGGCTCTCGCGAACCTGGACGAGCCGCTGGGCGCCGAACTGCTCGCGGCGGGCGTACCGGCCTGGCGCGCCGCCGGCGCATTGCTCGCCGGCGGCGAGTTCGACGCGGAGCTGCTCTATGCGGCGGCGCCGTACGGCGTCGGGTACTTCGTCGCGCAGTGGCTGGCCCGTGGCTGACCGGCCGGTGCTCGCCGTCATCGGGCCCACTGCCACCGGAAAGTCCCAGCTCGCCGTCGCTCTGGCGCAGCGCCTGGACGGTGAGATCGTCAACGCCGACTCGATGCAGCTCTACACCGGCATGGACATCGGCACGGCCAAGGTGCCCGTCGGCGAACGCCACGGCGTGCCGCACCACCTGCTCGACGTCTGGCCGATCAGCAAGTCCGCGGCCGTCGCCGAGTACCAGGCACTCGCCCGCGCGGCGATCGCCGAGATCCACGGGCGCGCGCGCCTGCCGATCCTGGTCGGCGGGTCAGGCCTGTACCTGCGCGGCGCGCTCGATCATCTGGAATTCCCTGGCGAGTCGCCCGAGATCCGCTCGCGCCTCTACGCCGAGCTGCACGCCGTCGGAGCGCCCGCACTGCACACCCGGCTGGCCACCCTGGACGCCGCCGCGGCCGCGTCGATCCTGCCGAGCAACGGCCGGCGGATCGTCCGCGCCCTGGAGGTCATCGAGCTCACCGGCGGCCCGTTCGTCGCGTCCATGCCGGCGTTCGAGTCGGTGTATGACTGCGTGCAGATCGGCCTCGACCGCGACGACCTCGACGATCGGGTCGAGCAGCGCGTGCACGCCATGATGGCCGCCGGGTTCCTGCACGAGGTGCGCGCCCTGCTGCCGGCGGGACTTCGCGACAGCCCGACTGCCGGCAAGGCCCTCGGCTACTCCCAGCTGCTCGGCTGCCTGGACGACGCGGGCCACGTCGTCGGCGACGTGCCCGGGGCCGTCGAAGCCACCGTGCGGGCGACCAGGCGCTTCGTCCGCCGACAGCGGTCCTGGTTTCGCCGCGACCCGCGCGTGCGCTGGTTCGACGCCGCGGCCGACGGTCTGCTGGAGCGCGTCCTGGACGCCCTGCGGCCCTAGGCTGGTCGAATGGCGCCGACGGTCAGGGTCGTGAAGGGACACGGGACGGAGAACGACTTCGTCCTGGTGCCCGACCTCGACGGCCTGCTCGATCTCACGCCCCGCCTGGTGCGTGCCCTCTGCGATCGACACGCCGGCATCGGAGCCGACGGTGTGCTGCGCGTCGTCCGTACCGAGTTGATGTCCGACGAGCCGGATTTCAAGGAGATGGCCGCCGAAGCCCCATACTTCATGGACTATCGCAATGCGGACGGATCGATCGCCTCGATGTGCGGCAATGGCGTCCGCGTATTCGTCCGATACCTGCGGGCGGTCGGCCTCGTTGATCATTCTGCGGCGGTGGCGACACGTGGCGGAGTCAGGCGCACATGGCTCACGGACGAGGGTGACGTCATCGTGGACATGGGAATGCCGCTGGCTCTCGCCGACCGGCCGGTCGTCACCGCCGCCTCATCTGTCGACCATCTCGCCGGGGTCGTTGTCGAGATGCCCAACCCGCACGTCGTCGTGTCAGTGCCCGATCGGGCGTCCCTGGACGCGCTCGATCTCGCGCGCGCGCCCCTCGTCGAGCCGTCGCGCCCGGATGGGCAGAATGTCGAGTTCGTCGTCCGTGCGGCTGAGCGGCACCTCGTCATGCGGGTGCACGAGCGTGGCGTCGGCGAGACCCGTTCCTGCGGCACCGGCATCTGCGCGGTGGTGGTTGCGGCAGCTCTGGCAGACGGCGCGGCCGGTGGCGACGGGACGACCTGGCGGGTGGACGTCCCGGGCGGAACCTGCCACGTCACGTGGCGCGCGGACGGTTCGATCCACATGACCGGCCCGGCGGTGCTGGTCGCCGAGATCGAGCTCGACCCAGCTTGGCTCGCCGCCGTCGGCTAATCGTTCGCGGCCGGGCCGCCGGGCGTGTCACGATGGATGGACGATGACTGAAATTCCCGGCGACTTTCCAGGCGACACCGCCTCATACGACGAGTCCACAGGCTCATACGAACTTGCCGACCGGCAAGCCCTGCGCCGCGTGGCCGGCCTGTCGACCGAACTCGCCGACATCAGCGAGGTCGAGTACCGGCAGCTTCGCCTGGAGCGCGTCGTGCTGGTCGGCGTCTGGACGGGCGGCACGCTCATCGATGCAGAGAACTCGATGATCGAGCTGGCCCGGCTGGCCGAGACCGCGGGATCAGACGTCCTCGAGGCGCTGATCCAGCATCGCGACCGTCCGGATCCGGCCACCTACATCGGATCGGGCAAGGCCAAGGAGCTGCGCGACATCGTCAGCGCCCGCAATGCCGACACCGTCATCTGCGACGGCGAGCTCACCCCGGGTCAGCTACGCCAGCTCGAGGACGTCGTCAAGGCGAAGGTGGTCGACCGCACGGCGCTGATCCTCGACATCTTCGCCCAGCACGCCCGTTCCAAGGAAGGCAAGGCCCAGGTCGAGCTCGCGCAGATGCAGTACCTGCTGCCTCGCCTCCGCGGCTGGGGCGAGTCGCTCTCCCGGCAGGTCGGCGGACGCGCCGCGGGCGGCCTGGGCATCGGCGGACGTGGCCCCGGCGAGACCAAGCTGGAGATCGACCGGCGGCGCATCACCGCGCGGATGGCCAAGCTGCGCAAGCAGATCGCGCACATGAAGACGTCCCGCGACGCCAAGCGCGCGCAGCGTGTCGAGCGGCGGCTGCCGAGCGTCGTGCTCGCTGGATATACCAACGCGGGTAAGTCCTCGCTGCTCAACCGGCTCACCGGAGCGGGCGTGCTGGTCGAGAACGCACTGTTCGCCACCCTCGATCCGACCGTGCGGCGCAGTCAGACCGCCGACGGGCGGGTGTACACCCTCGCCGACACGGTCGGCTTCGTCCGGCATCTGCCGCACCAGCTCGTCGAGGCATTCCGGTCGACTCTCGAGGAGGTCGGCCTGGCCGACCTGATCGTGCACGTCGTCGATGCGTCCGACGTCGACCCCGAAGCCCAGATCCGCGCCGTGCGTGAGGTGCTCGCCGACATCGACGCGCTCGGCGTCCCGGAACAGCTGGTCTTCAACAAGGCCGATGCCGCGGATGCCGACATGCTGATCCGCCTGCGCAGGCTGTTCCCCGAGGCGCTGTTCGTCTCGGCGCTGACCGGCGACGGCATCGACAAGCTGGAGTCGGTGATCGACGAGCGGTTGCCGCGTCCCGACGTCACGGTCACCGTGCTCGTCCCGTACGCGCGCGGCGACCTCGTGGCGCGCATGCACGAGAGCGGCGAGGTGCTCTCCGTCGATCATCTGCCCACGGGAACGCTGGTCAACGCCCGGGTGAACGGCGATCTGGCGGCCGCTCTGCAGCCATTCGCCGCGGCTGCTGGCGTACTCTCATAGCCGTACGCTGGCCCACCCGAAGGAAGCCGGTCATGCCCGAACTATTCGCCCCGGGACACCTCATCCCGCTGCTCATCGTCGCCGCCATCCTGTTCTTCGGATGGAAGCAACTGCCCGACATGGCCCGCTCGGTCGGAAAGTCGCTGCGCATCTTCAAGACGGAGATGAAGGGCATGAGCGAGGACGACAAGGCCCGCGACGCAAACAAGGCCGAGCCCAAGGCGATCGAGCAGAAGGCCGAGCCGGCGCCGGTGCCGCCCGTTGCGGCGGACAGGCCAGATCCCGAGACATCCAAGCCGAGTGCGGAATGACCATCCGCGGCTAGCCCAAGCCCGTCCTGGCGGCGTGCCGCCGTGGTGGCTCGTCGGCGTCGCCGTCGTAGTGCTGGTGCTGACGACCCTCGACGTCATCCACCACGGGGTGCTGATCGATCTCGACAACACCGTTTCGCGGCGGATGATCGACTGGGATCTGCGGCACAACTATGTGGGCAGGCCGTTAGCCTTGGCACTGACGTTGTTCGGCCAGCGCGGACTGGTCCTGCTGATCACCGTCCCGGTGATCGCCTACCTGACCTGGCGCACGCGAACCAGCGAGTTCGCCCTGCGCTACCTGCTTGCCCTGGTGCTGTTGACGATCGTGGTCTACGCGCTGAAGGGCACGGTGACCAGACCTGCCCCGATACCGGGACCGCACGACGGCAGGGACTCCTACCCGTCGGGTCACCTTCCGAACGCGATCCTGGTCTGGGGCATCGTCGCCTGGAGTGCAGCCCGAGCCGGGGCACCTGCCGCGCTCACCAGAGCGCTGCGCATCGTGCGGACCGTCGGGCCGGGGTCGGTCATCGTCGGGATGACGCTGCTCAATTTCCACTGGATCAGCGACTTCATCGGCGGGGCGTGCATCGGCATCGCGCTCCTGCCCGTCGTCACCCTGCCGATCTGGGCTGACGTCGCCGGACGGATCGATCGGCGCCTGCCGCGACGAACGCACGTACCGTAAGCGCGCAGGCTCCCGCTTCGCCGCTTCGCGGCATCTGCCAAGCTGTAGCCGCTATGAACCGACTTCTGCCAGGGTCTCGCGTAGCCGCCGCGCTGGTGCTCGGTGTCGCGCTCGTCAGTCCGGCCGCGCCGGCGCAGGCGGCTCCGGGCACGTGCAACGTCAAGCTCGGCGGACCGGAGCCGGGTGACGTGCCCTGGGCGCAAACACGGCTCGGCTTCGACCGTGCGTGGACCGTCACCCAGGGCGCCGGCGTCGCCGTGGCGGTGATCGACAGCGGTGTCAACACCGAGCAGTCGCAGATGCGGCTGATCCACTACGTGCAGGGTGCGAACGTGATCGCGGGGGCTGGGCCGACTGACACCCGCGACTGCGTCGGCCACGGCACGGCGGTCGCGGGCATCGTCGCTGCGCCGCAGGTCCGCACCATCGCCTTCACCGGGGTCGCGCCGAAGGCGAGCATCATGCCGATCAAGGTCACTGACCAGAACCAGGGCATCGCTCCGCAGGCCATCGCCGACGCGATCGATGCCGCGATTGCCGCGCACGTCGGCGTCATCAACATCTCCATCGCGACGAACTCTGACGTTGCATCGTTGCGGCAGGCGATCGACCGGGCAGAAGCGCACGACGTCGTCGTGGTTGCCGCCGCGAGCGACGACGGCGCCAACGCCAACCAGACCGCGTACCCGGCGGCCTACCCGACCGTGCTCGCGGTTGCCGCGAGCGACCGGCAGGACGCCGTCGCGAACTTCTCCGGGACCGGTCGGTATATCGACTTGGCGGCACCGGGTGTGAAGGTCGAGACGCCTGCGCCCAAGTCGGGCTACCTGCCGCAGGACGGCACGAGTTTCGCGGCGCCGTATGTGAGCGGAGCGGCTGCCCTGGTGCGCGCCGCGCATCCGCAGCTGACCGCCGCGCAGGTCCGCGCGCGCTTGGAGGCGACGGCCGATCCGCCGCCAGGTCTGACCGTGCCGAGCCAGCAGTACGGGTACGGCATCGTCAACCCCTACCTGGCGGTCACCGCCGTTCGCGACGATTCGGCCACCGCACCTCCGCCGACCAAACCACAGGCGATCGCGCCGCCACCGCCGCAGGTGCTGCCCGACCGGCACCTTCAACACCTCGCCCTCGCGGTGGGCGTCGCGCTACTCGGCCTGGCGATTCTGGCCTGGCTCGGTGCAGCGGTAGTTCGCCGTGGCTCCTGGTTCGGCCGCGCGCCCGCTCGCGTCGGAACGCGCGAAGAGTCGATGGTGCCCTGACCGCCGCGGATCGGCCGGGTTCAGCGCATTCGCGCGGCGCTCCGGCGACCGCGGACGAGCAGGCTCACAATGATCAGAGCAACCACCGCGAGGGCGACCAGCGCTCCGATCAGGACACCTGAACCGGTCGACTTCGTGCTGCCGCTTGCTGCGCTCGTGCCTGCCGACTGAGTCGGCGAGGCGTTGGCCGCCGAGCTGCTGGCCGACGCGCTCGCCCCGGACGTCGGCGAGCCACCGCCGAGCTTGTCCAGCGCGTCGTACACGGGGTTCGGCGCGTTCGCCGACACATGGTCGGTCAGCGCGTGGCGGGGTCGCGCGGCACCCCAGCCGAACACGTTGTTGTGGGTGCCCTGCGCGCCCTGGAACTGCCTGGCCGTCGCGATCATGCGTGCGACGATCTGCCGCGGGGGCATAGACGGGAAATGCGCGCGGACGATCGCGATGCTGCCGGACACTATCGCCGCGGAATCACTCGTGCCCGTCGCGTATCGCAGCGCCGGATCCGAGGGAAAGTGGGTAACCAGGTGAATGCCGGGCGCCGACAGCGTGACATACGGCTGACGCTCGGACCCCTTCCACGGCTTGATGTCGAGCCC
>WNGE01007641.1_pt1 | contig 16049 bp, 19 predicted proteins | sample 5400651 | NCBI WGS metagenome assembly WNGE01 (sample SAMN13153370, study PRJNA577476) | soil metagenome | isolation source: 60 cm soil or saprolite under grassland replicate 2 | place: USA:California | collected 2016-06-15 | reverse complement strand
AGGAAAAACGCTGCTTGGGATTTACGAGATCATTGACGACAACCATAAGCGCGCTTGCTGGGCGCCAGTGGGCAAACCGCGGCCTAAAGCGTTTACGTCAGAACCGGGCTCCGGTCATATTCTGCAAGTCTGGGAACGAGTGAAGTAGCAGAATCTCCCCGCTGTTTAAAATCGAGCTCTTTCTTGGTTTTTACCTACTAATTCCGCTGGCATGTGGAATGGTTCCAATGGTTGGTCGAGCAACTAGAACGGCGCGGTCGCAAAAGCGAACCACCCGCTTACACTCAATATCGCAATTGGCGTCCACCGGCCGAATAATTCTTGTCGCTCCGTGCTCCTCGCTCCATGCTCCATGCTCCATGCGCGGCGCTTTGCGCCGCTACGCCGTCACTCGCTACTTCTCGCCGGCCGATTGCCGTCGTCTTTCGCTTCTTCCTCGGTCATATATTTACCCTGTTTGGTCTTACCGTACCAGCGCGATTTTTGGTAATGATAAACATGACTTGAGGTGTTGACCCACACCAGGCCCTTACCACCGCCCGGCGCCGGAGTCACAGCCGCCTTCGCGCCGGCTTCGTGCGGTGACGCGGTCACCACGATCGGTGTTGCCGTCTCGGTCGCGGTGCTTTTTGGCTTCTTCGTCTTGCCGACTTCGACAACCGGCGAGCTGCTCGCAGGGGTGGAGCTAGCTTTGGCCCGCGTAGCCTTTGCCGATGATGCAAAGGGCCACCATCCCTTTTTCTTCGCGGGTTGCTTCTTCGACGGCGATTCGGTTGCCTGAGGGGAAGCCGTTGGGCTAGCACTCTGAGGCAAACCTTCGACCGCTATTATCGTGATAAAAATTACCGCGAGAGTAAGGAGAAGATGATTGAAGCGCATGGCGCGATGCTACGGCTGTTGCCAGCTGCCGGAGAAGAATAAATTTTTTTCGCGGAAAATTTCGTGCCCGATCGGCCGACGGCCTTCGTTGCCAAGTGCTCGATGCTGGATTTCGCCACTCACGATCCTCGATTCACGATTCATGATCCTCGATTTCTCTGACCTCGGACTTCCGCCCTTTATCGGCTAATCAGGATGCGCTCGTACTCATCATGAGGCCCGATCCAAAACCAATGAATCGTGTCATCTTTGAGGAGACCGAGAGCGCGATAACCCCGAGAGATTCGAACTGACGAGAGGCGATCAACTTTCTTAAAGCGAAGCGAGTTGTGCTGTGGATTGCGAACCCAAAGGCGATATGCTTTTCGCGCATTCTGCTGGCACTTCTGCTGGCAAACCAGCGAATTGCCGCCAGAATTCAGCGGTCGCCAAGGACTTCATCGACAGGCTTCACGCGCCCCGCTGCGATATCGGCTTCGGCCTGAGCGATAAGATCGTTCAATCTTCCCGCTTTGACGTCCTCCTCGATCTGATTGTCCCACGCATCCTCGAGCGCTTCTTCGAACCATCGGGCAAGCTGACGTTGTTCTGCTGCGGAAAGACGTGTGATAGCTTCCTGAATTTCGGTTACGGTGCTCACGAGTGAGACATTATATTGTTGAGAACCTGTCCTGTAAATTCTGAGTCTCCAAACCACTCCCTGCTCCCGGTCCGCCGTTCGGACGAATTGGTTTTAATCCCTGACCAACCTTTCGACTCTATCAGCTTTCCTCAGTCGCGTGAGCGCAGCTTTTACGCGATTTAACGATCCACGATTCATCGATTCACATTGTAACGTTGTAACTGTGTAATCTTTCAATTTCCGCTCCGTGCTCCATGCTCCCTGCTCCATGCGGTTTCGTAAGAACCTCGCGTTTGGAATCGGCGGCACGCTGCCACTTCTCGCGCTCGTCATTTGGGGGTGGGGGGATTGGACAACGTTCTTTTCCAATCCGGCGCGTACAGGCATCATCATTTTGGCGTTGGCCGGTGCAATCGCTTATGCCTTTTCCGGGAGTAGCGGTTTGGGAATGGGCCGGCGGGAAGATCCCTCCAGTCGCTGGATTTTTGTTCCGGTGATTATCATCGCCATCGTATTCGCGTGGCTGCCGCCGCATCTGGATCATCTCGACCGTTGGTCGATCGACGGCGACACTGTCCGCTACACTGGGCTGATCATCACCGCTATCGGCGGATTCGTGCGCGTCGCCACCGTCTTTGAGCTCGGTCACCGGTTCAGCATCTTTGTTGCGCTGCAACCCGATCACCGCCTCAAGACCGACGGCTTTTACGAGTTCGTTCGGCACCCGAGTTATCTCGGAGCATTACTGGCGATGGCTGGTTGGGCGCTTGTCTTTCGGAGCTTCGTCGGTCTGCTCTTAACCGCGGCGATGTGTGTGCCCATCATCGTGCGGATCCGTGCCGAAGAAGAATTTCTTGTATCTGAATTCGGCGAACAATATCGGTCCTACCAACAACGCACTCCCTGGCGATTAATCCCGCTCATCTACTAACCTCTCAGCTTCCGGAGCGAATGGAGCGACTGGGGTGAGCGACATGCACGGTAACGCCGCGCGGGTAGCGGAGAGCGAGGCGGGAGCTGAACGAATGAATTCGGCGACCACTACCGCGCCTACCAGGAACGGACGCGGTGGTGCTTGCTGCCCTTCAGCTCCTGAGGTTCCATCGCGTGAGCGAGGCTTTTACGCGACCATCGCTTCAATTCGCCAACTTTGTAACGTTGTACTTGTCGCGCCGTAGCCCCTGGCTCGCCGTAGCTTTAGCAGAGGCGGCTTGCGCGAAGGCGGAACCTTGTAACTCTTCGACTTCTCACCTGTGTCCTGTGACATCTGACTCGATTACGATTATGAGCATGAGCATGAGCATGAGTTCGTCATTCGCCTGCCGCGCCGTTGCGTAGTGAAGGCGGGTGCTTCGACTTCTCACTTCTCACCAATCACCTCTCACTCTCTTTCGCTTCATGCTCCCTGCTCCTTGCTTTTTCCTTGGATCTCCCATCTTCCATCTCGGAACTTCTAACCGATATGTCGGTCGCAGAATTAGAAAAAGTAACGAAGGCTTGGCCGCCGATCTCACACGCGGTGCACGTGCCTCACACAGAAGCCGATTACCGGGACCTGGTGGAGTTGCTTGATCGCGTCACCGACAAGGTTGGGGAGGACGAAAGTCATCCGCTTGCATCCCTCATGGACGTCCTCGGAGTGCTGATCGAGAAATACGAAGACGAGAATGTTTCCGAACTGAGCGAGTAGCGGCCGTTCGATGAAATCAAAAGTGACCCAGCGGCGTTACCGAGCACCGAAGCGGTCGGCCTGTGGTTTATGCAAACCGCAGCAGCGTGGCAGGGCGGACAAAAAGACGCCCGGTGACTTGCGACGCGCTATCGGGCAGGAACAGGACATGCGCGACTGGGAACGTTCATTCTCCACGCTCTGATCTCCCGCTTCTCGATGGTTACCACCTAACCCGAGTCACGATTCTCGATTCTCGCTTTTCCCGCTCCATGCTCCCTGTCCGCCGTTCGGACGGACTCGCCGTGGCGAGCTCCCTGCTTCCGGCCCTGTCAGCGCCTGATTATTTCGAGTGGGGAAGCGGTCGTCGGTACCGGACCGGAGAACCTATCGCACGGCTGCGGTATGGCGGGAGTAGAGCTGCGGGCGAAGCACAGTTTGCGCACGGATTTCTGCGCCGCTTGCACTTTTTTTTGCGGTGATACGCCGCTGTTTGCTCCGGCAAACGCTGATGCGCAAAACGCGAGAGAGATCGCGACGCTCGCGCACCAAATCGACCAACCACACAACCCACCGGGTCGCGTCGTAGTTGTCATACCACGAATGTGCGCCTTTTCACCAGGTGGGACAAGCAAAAGAACCGCAAACCGCTTGACTATTTTCACCGGCCCACGGTCGTGTATGCGAATCGCTGAAATAGCCGCTACCCCTCAGCGAATAACTGAGAACCGGTAACACGGCGTTTCGCGCCGTTAGCATTTCAGCTTTTAGTTTTTCAGCTCCTGAGATTCCATCGCGTGAGCGAAGCTTTTACGCGATCCGTTCTCTGCTCTGCTCCCTGCTCCTTGCGCGGCGCTTCGCGCCGTCAGCCTTCGGCGCTGAACGCTTCCAGCCGGCGCTTGTGCAAGAACCTGTGCACCCGCACCAGGATTGCCATCAAAAAATAAACCCAGCCGCACCACGCAATTTGTTCTATTGGTAAAGTCAACGAAAACACCAGCGATACGATCCCGACGCTCACCGGGATGCTCCAACCCGTTAGCTCGCCACGCGTCATCAATCGTTCCCGCGCATTCAATCGCAAGGGCTCACGCAATTGCCAGGCACGAAGATTCAGTAACAGAATTTCGGCGGAAATGGCAATTAACCCTAGTGCGTAGATCGCGAAGATCGTTCTCGCCTGCGCTTCAGTCGTGTGCAGAGAGAAGGGTTGGCCCACCTGGCCATTGCTCAGAAGGTTCCACATCGCCCCGAAAATTGCCTTCAACGGGTAGATAAAGATCAGGATCGTAACAATCATTGTCCAGCTAATCAGAATCGAGACGCCATCTTCCAGCCCGTAACGCCGGCTCCACAACCAATGGCCCCGCCAATAAATCCCCAGCACCGCGATACTACAGATAAAAGTCGGCACATTTTTCAATGCGGCCAGGAGCGCCTGGATATTATCGGGGATCTGCTGAGCGGCGATCACCAGCATCGATATCGCGAAGGCGAAGGCCGCATCGATGAACGTTTCGAGTCGCGTCATCGCCATCCCGCGCAACCTGAATCCGCGCAGTCTGGGAAGATCATTAAGATTCGCGGGAACCGCGGAAGCAATTTCTTGCTGGCGTTCATTCATGCGACGTGATGTTATCGGGACTTCCCGAATACCTAAATCTTATTTCTGACGGCTTCTCATCGGACCCGTCAGAAGTGCCCGCACCGCTGATCGACGCGCCATTTCCACCGATACCGCGCGGCAGTACTCGACTGGTTAAACCAGTCGAGTTTTTAGCAACAGAGCTCTCCGGTCTCCATCGCGTGAGCGAAGCTTTTACGCGATCCATCGCGCGCAACCGAAACCGGCGAAGCCGCGGCAACGCATCCAAATCCGCCGGCATCGTCGATGCGATCTCCTCTTCGCGTTTAGTCATGTGCCGTCTAGCTAATCAGGAATTGCGGAACCGCGCGAGACTGCTTTGACTTCCAACTTCTGACCTTCCGCAAGACCTGTGAGAAGGAAGCGGTGATTTGATTATGCGAGGAAAACGCGCTGAACGAACCAAAAGGTTCCGGCAATAACTATGATCGCCGAAAGCCAAGGAACGGCGATCCGCGACAGGTTCGCCGATTCTTTGGTTTTCCATGCCAAAGGCAGAATTAATGCGGCAATTGCGAGCTGACCCGTTTCGACTCCTAGGTTAAATGAAACCAGTGGCAGCGCGATGCCAACGGAACTCTCGCCTACTCCCATCTCTTTCAACACTGACGCGAAACCGAGGCCGTGGAAAAGACCAAAGGCGAAGGTGAGGATCCAGCGCCACTGCAGGCTATTTCTGCCAACTAGGTTCTCGCATCCGACATACACGATCGAAGCTGCGATTAATGGCTCCACGATGCGGTTTGAAAGATTGACAACGTGAAAGGTAGCGAGCGCCAGTGTGATTGAATGGGCCAGTGTGAAGCAAGTGATGATGCGAGCGGCCGCGAAAAACCCCGAGCACACGATCAGTATCCCCAACAGAAACAACAGGTGGTCGTAGCCAGTGAGAATGTGTCTGATCCCGAGCAAGAAAAAGTCCGCGAATCCTGAAACTGCCCGTGACTGGGAGGCAGGGGCGACAAAGACTGAAAATTCGTTTTCGCGCGCACTGAGAAGTCGACCACCGAGGCTCTCGCCAGACGCTGTCTGAATCGTCACGAACTCTCGATGGCCGAAGGGCAGTCGCCCGATAATGCCCGATGAGACGGTGAGCGAGCCGAGCGGCGGTCGAATGTAGCTCAATTGGAATCTAACATTATCGTTTACGTCCCTCTCGACCCTTTCGAGTTTCGGCGGAAGCGATTCTCCGCCGTGCTGCAGACGCAAGATTTGATTCGCGAGTGACGGGTAGCTCGATGCGCCATTCTTGATAAGCTGTTGAAGATCGCGCGAGTGGAAAAGTGCGACGGCTTTGATGTCCTGATCTCCAACAACCATGGTCGCGGAGCTCAAGCCGGGGTCATGGGCTAAGGCCGATACTGCGCACGCGACCGAACAGATAAGAATCGTGAAAAATTGCCAGTGACCTGTCCTCATCCAACCGCAATGCACTGTCACCTGCGCCTTACCGCAGACTGACGACGCCAGAACTAGGGAAAACCTATTCCGGCGGTAACCCGTGATGCCCGTGGATGCGGCCGTTTTGCGGCGTGGACTCATACGGGAACACCTTATTATACGCCATGTCGTTGTGATCCACGCCATCGCCGGGAGGATACAGGTTGATCACCGGCGGGGACACGCGCAGGTCGCTCAACAATGCGTCGATGGCAATGTCGACTACATCGTCGCCGAAGCGCCGGCCGTTGGGCCAGCCGCCCGGAATGAAGCCGCCGTTGCCGAAAGGATCCTGGATTTCGCTTTTCAAAACGTCGCCGCCGAAGATACTCAATCGCGAGAAACCCGGATCATCCGGATTGGTCGGGTCATTCGGGCCGCCGCCCGCAAGGCGCGCCTTACTGGTGGAGAGATCGACTTTGATCAGGTCGGGAATGTAGATCGCGGCAATGTCGGTGCGGTTGTGCGTGATGCCAGGCTTGCTGCCGCCGAGCAGGATTGAGTTAATCAATGCTGCGAGTTCTGGATTCTCGGCGTATTTGCGGAACAAAGTCCCGTCCTCACTGGGACTCATTCGGCCATAACGGTCCTTGTCAGCAATCGCGACCAGTCCCTCATTAAACAGCGGATTGCCTTGGCGGGCCACCTGTACCCACTCCCCCACGTTCTGGTTACCGTTGTCGCTGAAGATGCGGAATTCACGGCGGCTGGTTGTAGCATAAACGCCGACGACCTGATGATCGCCCCCTAGTTCGGCGATCGGGATTTCCAACCCCATTAAGTGAATGTTGAACCCGCCCTGGTTGTCCTTGCCGGGGTTTTTTAGTTGCAACAGATCGAAGATGGCACGGATATCGGCGTAAAATCCGTCGTCGCGTTGACCGGCGAATGAAACGTAACCGTTGTTCAGATGCTTGATCGCTTCCTTAGTGTAACGATCAAGTTTGTCTTCCGTCGCTACGCCATCCTTAGCGGGATTTTCTCCGTTGTTATTCCGATTGTAGAACGGGGTAACGAAGCCCTGGTTATTTGGCGGCACGACGCCCGATCCGAGAACGGTGCGGTTGTGACCGGGGCGGTGGTCGACCTTCGTGACCGTATAGGACTGCACGAAGTTTTGCGCTGCGTCGTCCACATGTTGAATCACCCCGGTATAGTTATACAACGTCGTATTGCGATTCTTGGTCCGGCTGGTGAACTGAAATTGGTAGCTGATGGTGGGAAGTCCAGCGGCCACGTCCTTGCCGAGAGCTACGTGGATCTCATAAAGGACGCTGTTGTCGAAGTTGAACTTGTTCGGCCCGATGCCCGGCTCTTCAAACGGATAAACGCCGAGCGCGACAACCAGATTCTTCTTGTCGCCATCTTGGTCCACAAACGCATATACGTCGGTGGTGTTGGCCGCGGAATCGAGCACGACTAGCGGCGCGTCCTGGTGACTGGAGGCGAAGGTCGGCGTGGTCAGGCCGAAAATCGCCAACAGCACAACGATAGTTTGCTGGAAGACGGCTTTTTGTTTTTTCATGTGGGGATTATCTCCTTTGTTGGATTTGTCTGGTTCAGTCTCTTCTCGGCGATTCAGTCGCCGCTACGTTTAATGCACTAGCCCCAGTTACTGGGCGCGTGCTGTCTGCGAAATCGTTATTGATTGCGCCAGGGACGAGTTGCAGCTGCTGGCGCTCGGAGGGCAGTAGCAGGTGCGTGAGGCGAGTCGCCTGTTCGAAGAAGCGCGACGCCTCTTCTTTATGACCTGCTTTAGAGTGAATCACGGCGGCATGGAAAAAGAGCCGCGCATCCTTCGTCCCATCGGCCAATGCCTGTCCGAGATGCGTCAGGGCATCATCGATGCGGCCGGCCCTGGCGAGCGACCAAGCGGCGGCATCGTGAGTAAAAATATCCGCCCGTTCCTTCAGTTCGCTCTCAGTCAGCCGCACCGCCGTTTCGGGCAATTGGCAGCGCGTCGCAAGATAAAGCGCGTAAGTCCGAGGATCGTCCGCTGCACCGGTCTGCGTGAGCAGTTGTTCGATGTTGAGTGCGTCGCTTTCACGGCCCGCCTCACGCAAAGCATCAGCCAGGGCCCATCGATATTCGGGCAGCGGATTGAGTTGCGTGGCGGTTTGGATTTGCGCAGTTGCGTCGTCGCTTTTTTCTTCACTCAATTTCATGCAGCCGCGCAGCAGCAGGGCCGGGGCATAGTCGTGTTGATAGGTGAGCGCGATGTCGGCAGTTCGCCGGGCTTCATTGTTATCTCCGGCTTGGAATTGATAGGAGGCCAGACGGGTGTTAACCCAAGCGGCGGATTCTGCGTCCTGTGGACTGGAGGCCGCAACGGCCAGTTGCATCGCCTCGATGGCGCCGGTCAGATCGCCCTTCAACCAGCGCAGATGCGCGGCGCGGGCGTAGGAATGCAAGCTGGGTTTCAAATCCAGCATCGTCTGATAAGCCTTAGCGGCTTCCTTCAGCCTGCCTTGCTCCATGAGCACGTCGCCGAGCAAACCAAAGTCACAGGCCAGCCCGCGTTTCGTTGCCAACTCGCGCGCGAGCGGTTCGGCGGCTTTGAAGCAATGAAGGTTATGCAGGACGTGGCCACGCAGCAGGAGCGCCTCACAGCTGCCGGGTTGGCGAGAATCGAGGTAAACGGCGCACTGTTCAGCCAACTTGTAATAGCCGGGGTCGAAGCTTTGCCGCGCCTTAGCGACGAATGTCCAACCGAGTCTTTCAATCAAAAGATTCGGATTGCTGGCGTTGCGAACCGCTTGTTGCAGACGCGCAATTTCGCGATCCACCTTCCCATCGCCTGATTGCGGCGCCAAAATAATTTGCGGAGCAGCGACGTTAACGAGTTGCTCGCTTTGCGCTGCAGTAGAGTCGCCACCTAACGCAACGGCAGCGGGGAATAGCACGAGGCCGATCGCAAAAAAAGCGAATCGATCTGTGAACTCTAGCCGCGACAATTGCATCACCAGCGTTACGCTCAGGGCAATAGTTGGGATGCATATCTTTCACGGACTCTCAAAAGTGCTTCTTTTTCACGAGGAGCCGCGACCCAGACTTACTGGACGCGAACAGATCACGCGCTCCCGACGAGCAGGATCGGTCCTTCCTTTTTAGGAACGCCGCCTTCGCGCTCCAAGCTGATAGCAAAAGCTTTCACATGCTCCGCCTTCTCAACCGGCTTAAACCGAACCTGTGCGACGCCGTTTTTATCTACCCGAATAACGCCCGCGCTAATCGGATCCTTGTGCGCGGCATCCACAGCCCAGAGCTGATAATCCCTGCCCGGCTGCGGCGCAGGGAGGTTGCTGATGCGAATCACGCCGCTTTGACGGCTAGGTTCCCACGCGACCGTCGCCTTGGCATCCGCTGGAGCAGGCGCAGACGGCGCAAGGGTGAAAAAAGCCGTCTGCATCAGCGGGTCAGCCGCGCGTGCATCCGTGAGCTCGCGCTCCAAACGCGCGCGATCAAGAGCGAGCACCCCGCAAAACACGATCAATCCCGCTGCGATGGCCCAAGGGACCCAGCCAAACGGAGCGCGTTGCAGAGGTACCGGCGCCAGCTTTTCGGTCGTAATCTCGCGCATGATGCGTTGCTTTAACGAAACAGGTGGCGCCTGCGATGGAGCGCTCAGCGCGACGTCGGTCGCCGCCTCGCGCAGTTCACGAACGAAATCGCGCAATTCAGCACTCGCGCTGAGCGCCGATTCGAATGCTGCAGCCTCAGCCGCGCTCAGCAACCCCAGCACGTGGAGCGCTGCCTGATCCTGTTGTTCCTCCGAAATCATAATCAGGTGCGAAGTCGTTCCCGCAGTTTCAGAAGTCCGCGGCGGATTCGGGCTTTAATCGTGCCGAGTGGTTCCCCGAGTCGCGCTGCGATTTCGTGATGCGTCAGATGCCCAAAAAAAGCCAGTTCGATCGCCTCTCGCTGCTCCGAGGGCAAATTGTTCAATACAGATCGCACACGCGCTGCCTCATCGTTCTTGTCCGCGGTATCCGCTGCGCTCTCGATCGTGGATGCATCGGCCACGTCGGCGTCTTCATCGCCAGTGGCACTGTCCACCACCCGCAAGCGCCGTTTGCGCGCCCGCAATCGGTCGATCACCCTGCTTCGCGTCAGCAGCACAGTCCAGCTGAAGACGGTGCTCTGTTCTGGATTGTAGGTTGCAGCGCGTGACCATATTTGCAGAAAAACATCCTGCAACGCGTCTTGCGCATCTCCGGCATCTCCAAGCATTCGCAAAGCCAAGGAATAGAGCGGACGACTAAGCCGATCGTAAAGCGCGCTGAACGCGCTTTGATCTCCACGGCCGATTCGCTCGATCATTTCGCGATCTGCAATCTGTTGCACTATGGCTGCTTCCTCCGCCATGCTCAGGTCAGCTCGGGGCCTAGTTTACCCAACGCGCTGACAAGCGATAGGGCGCGAGCGCGAGAACTCGGAGTGCGTCGCACTGGGCCCAACGAACCTCGGAATGGTGCCAGGGGAGGAATCATTTGCCGGGGTGGTTTGTCGCTTTGCTGGACCAACTGTTTAGGGCATACGATGAATCATCGCTTCCGGATGCAATGATTTGTCGCGCGGACGCTCGATATTCGCGGGAACCGTGGAAGCAATCTCTGCCTCCCGCGTTCCTGCTTTCTCACGCCGTAACTTTAGCGAACGTGGACCTCTCGCGCGGCAGCCACGGCGGCCCCTTCCGCGATCCGCAATTCCTTCTGATCGCTGACATCTGACTTCTGACCTTAAAGATCGCCGTTTTTGCGAGAGTAAAGACCGTAGTGCGCGGGCTCGACCTTCTCCTGGCCTTGCGCCGTCACGGCAACCCAATGCTTAAGAGCCGGTTGCCAATGCAGATCACCGTCCTGAATGACCTCGCCCACCTCCAGTATCCGTGCGCCATCCGGCGGGGTTGGTTTCACTTCATCAGCCTGATTCATGCAACACATTAATCACACCGGCGCAGCGTCACAACGAAATCACGCTTCCCGAGAGGTAATCTCGTACCCGATAACTGATAACACGGTGCTCCGCGCCGTCGCACAGCTCGTTCCGTAGTTCCGTTGTCACTTAGTCTAGTCCTCTCGCTCATCGTTTTGTATTCTTGCTTCACCGCATCGCGAAGCCGATCGCTTTGAGTTCCGCGGCGAGCGTCTTTGCCTGGTCAGGTGTGAGTTCGACCAGCGGCGGCCGCACCTTGGCCCAGGCCGGATCGTCGGCGTAGATCGCAATTCGCGGTGTTCCACTGTTTGTAAAGCTCGTGAATGGCGGCCGGGTTAACGTTGGCGGTCGCGGAAATGGTACCGACGCCGCCGTTCCGCATATTGGCGAGCAGGAAAGATTCGCTACCGACGAACAGGTCGAACCCGGATTTGGCGAAGGAGTCGAGGAACATCCTCGTGTTGTTCCAATCGCCCGAGCTGTCTTTCATCCCGGCGATTGCATTCGGATAAGCGCCAAGGAGGCGCTCGACCAATCGCGTGGTGATGCCAACCACCGCAACCGGCGGAATGTGGTAGAGATAAATTTTCAGTCGCGCATCGCCGACACGCTGCACAACTTCGCTGAAGTAGCGGTAAAGACCTTCTTCGCTGATATCCTTGTAATAAAAGGGCGGCAGCATCAGCACGCCCGCGCAACTGTGCTCGACCGCCTGGGCGGTGAGCTTGACCGTTTCCGTGATCGAGCAGCAACCCGTTCCCGGCATCATCCGCGACGGATCGACCCCGGCCGCGACCAGTTCCTCGAGCAGCATCGCGCGCTCTTCCATCGACAGCGAGTTCGCTTCGCTGTTCGTGCCGAAGACAGCAAGTCCGCAGTTCTGTGACAGCAACCATCTGCAATGGGCAATCAATCGTTGCGAGTCCGGAGAAAGATCGGATTTGAACGGGGTGACGACTGGCGCCAGGACGCCGCGGATACGCCTGCCTTGAACCATAGCTTCTACCTTAACCGTACCCACTGTCCTCTGTCATTGGGCGCAAATCCCGCGTCAACCGATCGTTGCGAGCATCATCTCGAATTCTGCGGTGACTAAGACAACGCTGCCGCGCTGTAGATTTGACGAAGGAGGTGCGCGTAGGCGGGAACCCTGTCAGCCAGCGATGCGCAACCGCTGGCTTCGTGCCGAATGCCTGCGCCGAAAGATCTCGAATGCTTTAAGCATTCGAGATCGTGGGCGCCGCGGGCCATGCCCTTCAACGCTTCAACGACGTACCGAGTTGCCAACTAGCCAGCTTCCATCAACTGTCAGTCTTCTCTGAAAGTTCACATCCTCGACACCATTCAGCTCGGCCGGCCGGGCATCATTGCCGCGACCGCGCTGGAAACAAACGACGGCATCGTGCTGTTTGATACCGGGCCGGAGTCAACCTTTGATAATATCGTAACTGCGCTTCGGCAGATTGGTGCTTCGGCTAACGACATCCGGCATGTCTTCCTCAGTCATATTCATTTTGATCACGCCGGCGCGGCCTGGCGATTCGCCGAGCTTGGAGCGACGATTTACGTCCATCCCCGTGGGGCCCAGCACCTCATTGATCCCGCCAAGTTGATCGCATCCGCTGCCCGGATCTTCGGCGACGACATGCAGAGGTTGTGGGGCCGAATCGCACCGGTCCCGGAAAACCGCGTCAGAATTTTGGAAAACAACGCGATCGTCCCGGTGGCCCCGTTTGAAATCCGCGCCATCGCCACACCGGGCCATGCCAGTCATCATCATGTTTACCGTTGGGAAGATAATCTCTTCGGCGGTGATATCGCCGGTGTCCGGCTCGGGAACGGGCCGCCGATTCCGCCGTTTGTACCGCCTGAACTGCACATCGAATTTTGGCATGAATCGATCACCAAAATCCGGGAATTGAATCCAACAAAACTCTACCTTCCCCATTTCGGTTCGGTGAAAGGCTCTGTCGCCGCGCACCTCGATGCGTTAGATGAACGCGTTACTCGGTGGTCCGAATGGTTTCGCGAGAAGATTTCGGCAGGATTTCGAGAGCCGGACCTCGTCGCTGCCTTTGCCAGGCTCGAGCACGACGACTTAATAGCCGACGGCGCGACCGAAGAACTGGCACGAGACTACGAAACCGCCGATCCGAGCTACATGGCCGTTCCCGGCGCCATACGTTATTGGCAGAAATATCATCCAGGCGAAGTTTTTGCCACTAACCGATAACGGATAGCTCGACGCAGCCGCGCAGCCCGCGTCTTTTTTCGTCATTGTTTCGAGCTTCGGACTTCGTCATTTCGAAGTTTGCATTCCCGGCCTGCCGATGTAGCCCAACAGCATGGCCGATGCGCCCCCGCTGCCTGATTTCAACGACCCGATCGCGCGACATGCTCGTGTCGATCAGCCGCTGCTGAAGGCAGACATGACCGTGGAGAAGGCGCTCGCTGCCATCCGGCGTGAGGGTCTCGGCGAACGTATTATCTACTTTTACGCAGTCGATGAACACGATCGCCTCGCTGGTGTTTTACCTACCCGGCGTTTGCTGACCGCCTCACCCGACGTAACGCTTCGCGAGCTGATGGTGACTCGCGTCGTCGCGATTCCAGCAACAGCTACCGTTCTCGAGGCGTGCGAGTTCTTCGTTCTTTACAAATTCTTTGCCTTCCCGGTGGTCGATACCGACCGCCATATTATCGGCGTCGTCGATATCAGCCTGTTCACTGCCGAGATGCTGGAGGAAGAGGATGCAGGTGCGCGGCCGGTCGCTGTTCAGGCTGATGAGATATTCGAAGCGCTTGGTGTTCGTCTCTCGCATCTGCGCGGCGCATCTGCCTGGCGCGTCTTTCGCTACCGGTTCCCATGGCTTCTCGCCACCATCTTCGGCGGCACCATGTGTGCGCTGCTGGCGGGCGCGTTTGAGGCCACGCTCGCCAGCAGCGTCGTCATCGCATTCTTTCTCACCATGGTTCTGGGACTAAACGAGAGCGTCAGCATGCAAACCATGACTGTCACCATTCAGGCCTTGCGCTCGCAGGCCGTCACGGGGAGCTGGTTCGGAGCGGCGTTCCGGCGAGAGCTTCGCTCGGCGGTGCTGCTCGGGGCAGGCTGCGGCGCTCTTGTCGCCCTGATCGTTTTCATCTGGCGGCACGACATGACAGCGGCGCTGGCAATTGGCGGCAGCATCGGCCTGTCGCTAGTCACGGCATGTCTATTCGGCCTGAGTATTCCCTCGTTACTCCATTCATTGAAACTCGACCCGAAAATCGCCGCTGGGCCGGTCACACTTGCGATAACCGACTTCGTTGCGCTCACCTTCTACTTCGGGATCGCCTCGCTCGTCCTCTGACGCTCTCGCTTCCCTCTGATAACAGATAACTGATAACTGGGTACTATTTGAGCGAATGCTTTGACGCGGTCCGCCAATGGAAGCGCAACGCGCTTGCCGCGCTTCACTCCTTCACCCGGGTATGAAAGAACACCGCATCATGGTCGCCCGCGTAAATGAAGTAGTCGTCATTTAAGAGGATGATTGTGCCACTCGAGTCGCCCTGGATCAGTTGATTGCCTTCGATTCGCCAGTTACCCGATATCGGACCATCTTCGGCTCCGCTTTTCCCATCGGCACGAAAGACATAGGTCCGACGCGGCGAGTCCCACTTGCCAACAAGCAGTTGTCTCAGCTTCTTCGAATCAATATCTCTCGGAGCGGGGTGTTTCTTCCATTCAGAGTTGATTACAGTCATAACCTCGTCGTGTCGCCGGCCACTTTGCCGATACTCCGCGACTAACGGATCGGCGATCTGGGCAAGCTTTGTGACGTAGGTTAAACGAGCCGTCTCGTCGTGTAGACTCTGTTCATACTCCTGTTTAGCTGCTTCAAAATCACGCTGCTGCGGTGAAACCGCCTGCGTCGCTCTGGGAGTTTGCGGAGATGCCGTGGCACTCGAGGTAGCCGGCCCGGCGCCGGCTTGCGCGCCCGCGTTGTGGGCAAGCATGACCGCGCCGTGAATGCAGCACAGCGCTAAAACACAACACATCCAATACTTCACACGGCGACGGATGACATGCACGCGTTGCGAGAGTGGGGAGCTCACGGCGGATCGTTCGCGTTCAGTCATGTGCCGTTTAGCTAATCAGGTTCCATCGCGTGAGCGAAGCTTTTACGCGATCTGGCACGGGTTCGCGTGCGTTCTTCTTAGTCGCCCAAAAGTTAGATCGGCCGTATTCCCCGACATTCGGGAAATTTCGGGCAGCCCCAGAATTTCTGTCCCGGATTCGGGCCGCGTTTCGCAGTGCGCAGCTTCATTTCGGCGCCACAGTCTGGACAATCCGGCGTGAGATGCCGTCTACCAGCACATAATGCCGCCTCCAGAACTCGACTGGTTAAACCAGTCAAGTTTCAACAGAAAACCTGGAGGTGTCTTCTGAGGCTTGCCCGCCGCGCGGAGTTGGCCGGAACGATCTCGCGACGAGTCCGCGATTGCGAAGGCGCAATGACCAGCATTGAACACACCGAGCGGGGACGCCGGTCGGTAGATGGTCAAACCGCCGCGCGCAGGCGGTAAATGAATGGGAGTAAATGAATCAAATCGCGAACGCGACGGCGGCTCCTTGCTCCCTATCCGCCGTTCCTACGGACTCGCCGCGGCGAGTTCCCAGCTCTCTGCTCTAGTTCTAAAACTTGACTGGTTTAACCAGTCAAGTTCGAAACTGCATTTCGACTGGAGAGCAGACTGCCTGCGCGCCGGTGTGCGGGCCCCCACGCCTCGCCGTAGGCCTGCGCGAAGGACGAATCCGCCTCTCCCATCTATAACCGTGGAAACAGTCGTCCGGTCCGCTTCATGTAATCGCG
>WNGE01017693.1_pt1 | contig 16051 bp, 7 predicted proteins | sample 5400651 | NCBI WGS metagenome assembly WNGE01 (sample SAMN13153370, study PRJNA577476) | soil metagenome | isolation source: 60 cm soil or saprolite under grassland replicate 2 | place: USA:California | collected 2016-06-15 | reverse complement strand
GCAGTGCCAATCTTTAGGCTTGAACTCCATGTGCTTGACGTTAGGTAAGTGACGAAACGCTTTCGTTACATAAGCTAAATCCTCCCTAGTTGATGTAACCTTGTTTTGGTCTTCGTATATAGAGAGAAGTTGTATATATAAGTTATTGTCTAGCTTTTCCTTATCTAGTTTGCCCTTATCCCTGTCTTCTAAGTCCTCACCCCTATATTCTGAGTCCTTATCTATCCTTAAAGCAGTAATGTACTCCTTGTGTGATAGTATATTATAGAGCATAAGGAACTTAAACCAGACTGTCGTAATGGCGTTGGCGAACACTTCGTCATATGTAATATCAAGTAGGTGGTCAAGGACGGGTTTTTAAGAGGATATATATACTCTATGAATTATATACAGCTTCACGAGAGTAGAAAATTCACAGTCAGTAAGACGTAGATCTTTTCACGTGTTTAGAGATAAAAGTGATATAATAATACATTTAAGTTCATTTAGGAGGGTAGAAAGAGACATTAAGATATATTCAAGTGTTGACAAACGTAGATGACTTTAAGTCTAGCGTAATAAGTATAGGCTTTGATAGTAGGTTTGATTTCATAGATAATAGGGATTTATCTAAGGATTTGAAGCACTAATCCTGGCTCGACTTAACCACTATACTATAGTGGCTTTTAGTTAATACTAAATATTATACCACTTGACCTAATAGTAAAGATCAATTAGCTCACATTTTAGACAAATCGCCGTATATGAGCAAATTAAATGTACTAGCTAGTCACTACCTCTAACTCTACCTCCCCTTACCTAATATCCAACCATCCTCTGACTATTCGTAAAATATGCACCGTTAAGTAGTTTATGGCGACTCTAGCCCCTAAAAGCAGGGTTTTAGAACCCTGTTATCTCTCTATTAGTAGCTAATAGCCCTTTCTCATGCCTTTTCAAAATATAGAGACTATTCAGTTAGTTGTAGTAATATCGTAGCCTAATACCTCCCCTACTACCATTACTAATAATGTAAAGGTCAAGACTCCGTCACGTCAACTATACTGAGAGTGAACTTATTCAGAAAGCTGCAGATAATACTGTGTCTTTAGAAGGACAGTGCACGCGCCAGTCAATCCTATCTAATGTCCTAGGATTGCCAGTACTGATAATTTCAAAGGTTAAGAGCCCACTACATCAATGATCACGAGTATGAACTTATTCAAGAAGCTGTAAATCAAGCCATATCTCTAGAAGAATAGTAAAAGAAGTCAGAACGGCTAAAGAACACTATGGCACGAATAAGAGAGCCTGAAATGAAGCTGGTATAGCAAACCGTAAACTAAATGAGGGCATAGTATAAAAACAGGGCACTAAGTAACTAAGGAAGTTTAGGAAAGATAATGTGATGATTTTTAGACTATGTGCCTTTTAACATAGAAAATCGGCCTTAGTGACGAGATTGAGTTTAGAAATTAGATTAAAGGGTTAGTAGTCTAGTTATAATTTACTACTAATATAATAAATCTCCTCTATATTATAGATGCCCTGAAGTTTTGGTTTAGGCATAATCACATTCCTGGACAGTTTATATAATATTTTAATAAGTTCTATAGTATATACTAATGTCTACAAATAGTGACAAGGGGCTAATTTGTCCTCCTTTCTTAATCACGATAGACAGTAATAGAAACAATTAGGAATAATAGACTAGAAATATAAGCATGATCTGAGCTACGTCTTATAGACGTTGATTCTACTAGATTAATGAATGGCCACGCTAAGCTGATTATATAGACCATCTTACTCAAAGATAGGCATAGTAGAATAAAAATGGATAGTCTAAGCAGGACGAGGCCTGTTAGCCTTACAAATTACAGTATGCCAGCCACCAGATAAACGCACCAAGTCACCTATATAGTATCAAAGTAACTGAAACCAACTCAGGATTATTACTTACTAGGCTTTGAAGTTGTACATTATACACAAGACTTATATCACAAAATGAGCAGGGTTATTAACATTCCTTGTACTTGGGGTAAATAAACATTAAATCGAGGTTAGTGTAAAGCTAAAAGGATAGACTGTTATTAGGTAGAATCTCGCTTTCCCTGCCTTTAGCTAGGCGACTGAGTTCCTACGACCATACTAACCTCGATTTAACGTTTATTTATCCTAAGTACAAGTATGTTATATAAGGTTCCACATCACGTCCTATATGCAAAAGATAAGGGTACTCGTCGCCTGAACTATCCAAATGTAGCCAGAAGGGTACTAGTAAGGGTAGAGTCCTAGAAGGATTTCTAGGGCAACTACTTAACTAAAGTTGTCACTATTTTACTTATTCCTGAATTACTTACTCGATTTTGACCGTATCGTAATCAAATAAATGATATAATACTACTAAAAACCGCCAGGTTCTATTAATTGTACTAACTTTAGTTACCTCCTAGTAGTAGTACTACAAAATGTAAAAGTCACGGATATTTAGGCAGTTACCCTAGAAATCATTCTAATTAGGAATAGAAGCTTTTTTTGTTATATCTATATAATCAACAGTATCTTACTAGTGGAGTATCTGTATGAAGTCGCCGCTATAGCGCTCTCGGCTTTTACTGTATACGTGGTTGCTACACAGCGTCATAGACGTACTATAAAGTCGTATTGAAGGAGGTAAAGAGTAGCATTGGTAGTTGCAAGAGGACGTTGTAGTAGCTTTAAGGCTCAAAAGCAAGGCAATGTACCTCAATCACATAATAGAACTAAAGTTGTTCCTAAGTCTGATTTGAAACTGTGTTCTACTTTACTAACTTAGTATTAATCTCACCAACGTATTTCATGTTATATTGTTTTAGATCTACGTGTTTACTTTTTATGATAGAAGACCTTGAAAATATTAAGAAACGACTCAATAAACTGATCGATAATATCAGGAAATCTCTCACTATTAAGTACGGCAAGGAACGCTACTTAATACCTATAACTAGACAGCTAGGTTAGGTAGACCAAATTTTCAAGTCCCTTAGTGAAATTTTAGTAGAATTAGGGACCGTTAAGAAGAAGCTTGGCACACTCACATCTACTGACAGTGGCCATTCACAAAGCAAGGCATTGGCGACGAACTTTCGAGCTACGACTGAGCAAGTGTCTCTAGGCATCCTGGAAAGCTAACTGTGAGGACTACTAGTTACTGATGTATTAGAGAACCTACCTGCTACTCTACCTCTAGATACAGCTCTGATGTTTCCCTACGATTATGAAGATATTAAAGAATTAAATAAAGCGAAATTTAAGTAATATTCTTCCTATCTTATTGTTAAGGAAAAGGGTTATTTCAAGCTCTTGGTCTATCACCTCCTACCTCTTATAGTAGAAGAAGCCTCTATTAGGCAGTTAGAGAAAGATCATTATACAAACTTCTCTTACTAACAGGACTCTTAAGGGTTTACTTAGGTAATTAGAGAATAAAATCGAAATATTTTATTCCCTATGTTTTTACTTCTAGAAACCCTGAAAAAGTTCTAGTTATAGAGTGACCTAAAAGAGTTTTAGGAGAATATATTAAAGAATCCTCTATAAGATATGTTTTACGTTATTAGGGATCCTCTCTTTCTAGATATTAAGCTTAGCCTAGGACTAGGGCTAGAGTAAAGAGGTGGTCGTAATCTCCCTAGTATTAGTACAATATATGCTTATCTAGGTTTTAGGGTATCCTGTTCTATTATATATAGAGAGGATGCCAGGTTTTGCTCAATTAACCTATTATGATCAGGTACACATAAGCCTTGGCTTATTGTCAAACTGGCCCATATAAAAGAACTAGTGCATCGTATATGCCAGGAATTCCTAGTAATGGCGACCTGCTCCTAGGCGCTCTGCCATCTTAGTTGTCTTATCTCTCCTAGCAAACTAGACAAGTAGGGGGTCTTATATTCCCTTGACTATTATAGGCCTAGAGAGGCATTGCTATTCCTAAGGATTACAAGTTCTGTTTAAAGAGCTATAGACCCTGTGTTATAACGGCAGCCCACTTATAAGTTCAGGAGTAGTGTCTACTTGCTGAAATTCAGGTAAATAGAGTGACCTATCTACTGCTATAATTGCAGATTGCTAGGACGAGACAGAAGGCTGCCAAGATTCAGCCTAGCAAGCCTGTAGACATGTAGCCTTAGATCGCCAGGACGAAATAGAAGGCTGTTCTAGTCAGGGGTCAGCTAAGGAAGCCTAAAATTGCGCCCTAGATACAGATCCTCTCTGAAGCAGTCTGTGTAAAGGAGGCCTTTCATCACTTGTATGCTCTAGTCTATAACTAGAGAGATCGATCGAAACCATTGTTTGAAATCAATAAGGGCGATGCCCTTACTATACAACTTATACATGTTATTAGGGCTGTAGAGGGAAGGTTACAGCTCACTGAGTTTTTAAACTGCTTTGTAAAGGTTAAGTTAGCAGAGATTATAGACAGAGGGAAGGCAGGCCGTACTTCTACAGATCTAAAAGCTATTACTAAGCTAATAGACGACCTTAAGTAGAAGAACACTATATCAAACCGTATGTGGCTATATGATTACCTTAAAGAAGGCTGGCGATAGAAAAAGATATGTGGTAGTTTTGACGGCCTCCTGTGTCTTATTCTACTAAATCAAGATAATGGAAACCCTCTCTAAAGGACATCTGGCCATACATATTATGAACTATCTGAGCACGACATTAAGCAATTTCATTATATTTTAGGATCTAATAACTTTATAATGCCTCTATACTAGATAGGAAACGTCTTCTAAGCGTCGATTTAGGATAATACTAAAGTTCTAGAGTTTAAATAAGAGAGCAAAGATCCTCAAAGTATTGCTCAGTTATCTATCAAAGAGCTAGCTCCCCTTATAGAGGAATTTGATAAGGGAGAGCATGTAGAATCCCAAGAAATATAATTGGCTGAAACTGGACTATTAGATTTAGGAGTAGCTATAACACCCTAGTTAGATTCCTCCTTCTAGTAACTAATATGACCTATATAATAAAGAAGATTATATATTATTTTATATTTGCCCTAAAAGTAGCCTCGAATCACGAACGAACCAAGAAAGGGGCAAGGTTTCGGGCGATTTAGTAGAGTTCTGTGTTATAAAGATATCTAAGTTATAGAGGTAAATAATTATCATAATTCATAACATATCAAATAATAGCGAAATAACTGCTTTCTGTAGATCGAATTTTTATGAGGACAGGGAAAGGTGTGTTCCTGTAACGTATATAGTAGCTAGACCTTTAACATTTTGGGTCGTGTATAGGCTACTATTAGAAACTTTCTAATAGTAGTCTGTATACGACCTAAAATAGGAGTGTAGTCACAACTACTAAAGAAGGGTAAGAAGGCTAAGAGGAGGTTTGAAATTAGATGTAGCTTAGAAGGCTATGTACAAAACTGGTTGAATCCTTTAGTATAGGTATTCTGCTTCTTATACCTCAGGATCTATTAAATAAGAAGTACGTTATAGAGGTTATGTCTCTGATCGTGCTGATTTACTAACGAGAATCACAGCCTTCGAGTAATCAGAGAGGACAAAGAAGATAAGAATGGTTATATTAATAGAAACCATCTTTAAAAGCTGATATTAAGAACCTCTTAACTCTTCTCTTATAACTCATTGAACAGTAGTGCTTGCTAGACAGGAAGCTAATACTTGAGACGTGGTCTGAAAGTGAGATTATACTAATCTAGTACAAGCAAGTTCTACTATATTCGTAGAACTTCAACTTCCTGTCCTTAATCTAATACTTTTAGTCTACGTTTTAGTTTAAACAGAGGACTAACGGTCGACTACATTCTTCTTAACCTTAATATACACCTCTATTCATATCTAGCCGAAGTCTACGAATACCGTAATTGTAAAAGATGTCGGCATTTACTAGCATGAGCTTTATCCTACACATATAGTCAAGGCTTCCTTCAAAAAGAGCTCTATGCTAGTCAATGCTTTGGCAGCCAATTCGACTCATATATTTACAGCCTAAGCAGATAAAGTAGTAGTTTATATCTACTTAAGAGAGTGAGGAAACTAGGAAACCTTGATATTGTTTCCTAAGAGGATACATAGCTTAACACTAGTTAGAGATAGTGTACTAGCTCTTAGGATAGTAGAAGGGAGGATTATTCTATAGGAGGTAAGTTGTATGCTAAGTCTGTGGATAGGCACATACTACTGTCTGCTTCTAGATGACAATCGCGTATATGTCTTATAAAATTAGACTGTCTGACAAAGCCTCTCCCTTTTGACCTACTATAAGTCAGAGTCGAATAATAGTATCGCCGACTGTCTACTTCTAGATAATAATCACGTATATGTCTTATAAAATTAGACTGTCTGACAAAGCCAGCACCTCCTCTCTCTTCTAAGTACTTGTAAGTCATAATCTGACAATAGTATCGTAGACTGTCTGGTTCTAGATGACAATCGTACATATGTCTTATAAGATCAGACTATCTGATAAAGCCTTTCTCTGTTGACTGACTACAAGTCAGAGTCAAACAATAGTATTACTGACTGTCTGCTTCTAGATAATAATCGTGCTTGTGTTTAGTAACACAGTTCTGGCTGACGAAGCCAACACCTCTTCCTTCTAAGTGCCTGTAAGTTCTAATAGGATAATAGAATCACGGACTGTCTACTTCTAGATGAATCTCGTGCATATGTGTCTTTATCTTGTCCTGTCTATTAAAGCTGGCACCTTTCCCTTTCGACCACTTGTATTTCTCAATCTTATAATAGTATTGCTGACTGTCTACTCCTAGATGATTCTCGTGTATATGTCTGCTTAACTTGTCCTTGCTAGTGAAGCTGGCACCTCTCTCATCTGACTCCTTATAAGTCTTAATCTGACAAAAGAATTGACTTTCTAGTATAGTCTTTTGGTACATTGATTTTAGATGACGGTCAAGGTCTCTAACGTCTCTAAATGTTATAAGGCATAATAGGGCGGTGTAATTAACAGGCCCTTGTGACAATATTGTTGTATTAGAAGGGTCGTTTTGAGTAGATATTGATATTAGTATTTTATATATAGAAGGTAGAGAATTTTGAGGCTCTAGCGTAGCTTTGTCGTATTAAGAGGGTACGACCACCTTATACTTAGTAGAATTGAGTCGTTAATACTTAGAAGCTGATTACTCTAGGTTTTCCTGACGACGTTTTAAGTGGCGACTATTAGAGACTTTAGGTTTATTTTATAAAGTGCTCTTGTTCGATTTGAACTCTCTCTATAATATATTAGCCCTAACTTAAAAGAAGGCAATGATAACAAAGAATTATCCTAACCTAGGGTTCTAATAGCTAGGAAGATAGTAATTCCTGGTTAATTGATTTGGTAGCTAGTGAACTGAATTGATCTGGCTTTATCCTTACGTTGGCCTTGTTTATACTAGTAAATAGAGGAAAATTGCCTTTCTCGTAGTAAACCTAATAGGCTCTTAAATGGCTTTTATTCTTCCCTTACTAGCCATAAAAAATGCAAATCGTTCCTAATAAATAAGTTGTAACTCTTACTCTTATTTCTTGTCGATTAGGTGCTTATTAGTGATTATCCTTGTCATGGCTTAAGATAGTAGTTAGTTGAGGTTGTGTATGTCCTCGTTGTTTCGATGATGTACGATCATCTATAGTAAGCGTACCTTCATTTTAAGAGCCAACTTCCTCTCTTATATTCAGTTCTGGTTGAACAGTGTGGCGTGAAACTTCAAAGATCGAGTAAGAGAGATAGTATGACGTTGAAGTTCGTGCTTCTGACTCTATGGTAGTTCAACTTGTTTTACATTTAAGAGTGAATAAAAGAGGCGGGTAGAAGAGATTTAGATGTGCGTTTCTCAGGCTAAAAACTCGTTGTCTTATTGACCCTATTGTCAGCTGATTTCGATTGGTTGTAGATGTCTAATATTCTATTAGCTCGTTGCGTCTATCCCTGTTACTCCTAACCTCCAGCTTTTCACGTTCATAATGTCATTTTCATTTAGAACTCATTTTTATAAATGTACTGTAATCAATGAGTTGTATGATATTCAAGTACGTCTACTCTCACTTATTTCTTCGTAAGGCTAAGGTCGTATATAGTCCTGAGATTGTCTATAGACTTTGCAAACAGCAATACTATTAGAAGAGCCCTTAACTGAGTCTAAGAATGTCTAGTTCTGGCCACTCTACTGTTAGGCCACAAGTGCCACCGCAGAGAATGACCTAACCAAATAGGAACCCTGACTACCAGCAGTTGCCTATACATGACTGTCTTTCTATTCTTAAATCCCAGCTACATGAATTGTAAGAATCATCTGTATATGGGATCAAGGCCCTAATAATTTACAGGGAGTGTCGTGAAACCCAGCTTTAAATCAAACAAGACAAGATAAAGACAGAGATAGAATCTTTAAAGGAATTGTCCTAGACGATGATACAAACCTTAAAGAAACAGATATCTATCTTGATAGTATATGTCGACGTAGAGCTTCCCTATAAGACGATCTTGTAGCTGTGATCAGGTGAATTTGTAGCTATAGTATATAAGATATACATTTATTAAATATAATCGTCCTAAAACCTATTAAGGATTCATTTTAAATCGAGTAAAACCTAATCATATTTGATCCCTCTTGTCTTGTAATAATTTCTGTTATCTAAAGCCTATAAAGCTAAAAGTAAAGTCTTCTAAGACGTATGCCAGACCACATCTACTATACTCAGTAGTTATACTCAAACTAGCTATTCCAGCCTCCATTGATGTCCCTTTCACCTTCATTACCTGTATATACCTTTTTAGAGGTCTGCTTGAGGTGTGTAATATCCAGTTCAGTTAAAGAAAAGTTTGACAGATGGCATGTAGATGTATATTGGCATTGATTTGAATGATATGTCGAGGAGGTACCTTAACGGCAGGCATTATGAGAGCAAAGTTATTGTCAGAACAGGGAGACGTTAGACCTTTATAGGATCAAAGTAACCCTAAGTTAAGATATAGTAGTCGAGTTACTTTAAGCTTTAGAGCTTTGCTCGAGATTCCCACTCTCTGATAGAGGGAAAGAAGGTATTGTTGTGAATCAAGTCGTTTGAAGAGCGTCTTTTTATCTATTACTGTGTTAAATTATCTATCATTATAGGGTCACGAATACTAGAGTTACATATCACTGCTGAAAACCAATGAATTGAACACAGTTAAGTAGACATCAATTGAAGCACTTCTCCAAGCTTGTTCCAACCCTATAGGTGACCCTTAAGTAAGCCTAATCGACATCGTCAAACCCAATGTTCATCTAGCTTTTAAGACGCTTTAAACTAGGATCTTAGACCCCGTTATACTCTCTTTACACGCCTTACAAACCCCGCCTCCAAAAACTGTCATATGTCCTCCCTATCCCTTAGGTACAAAAATCTCGTCCCTGAGTTCATTTCCTGTGTTTGTAGTATGGCTTCCTGGTGGAAATTTGAGGAGAATTGTAATTAACGTAGTAGTAGGATATTTACGGCTTATAATAATACTGATATAGAGGATTAAGACAGCACTGATAAATAGGTAGGTAGAAGGAGTACTAAGGTCTAGAAGATTAGCGACAGTGTTAGAGAGGACTGGCATGGTGGATCTAAGCCTATCATTTCACAAAGACAGGCAATTATCTTAACCTACTTAGTATTCACCTCTGTAATTCGAAGTCATTAGCTTGAAGTCTCAGCAAGCACTTTGGCCTTCATTGTGAAGAAAAACAGGAGGATACTATCAGCAGGCCTTTAAAGCTTATATATAACGTCTATATAGGAAGCCCTATTTTAACCCAAACAGGCGTAGCCAAGAGGCTGACAAATTCAAACTCAAGTTGTTGGTTATGCTCCTACATAGCAGTGAAATCTATCATCAGTTCTACATTCATCTCCTGCTCAACTTCTAATGCTCTCTTATGTTCTTTACTGTACTCCTACTTGACTTTCAATTTTGACTTAGTCTTAGCTAAACGTGACTCAAGTTCTTTAATATAATCCTGTCTATTAGCTAGTTCTGATCAAAGGTGTTCATAATACACCTACTAATCAGACTCAACTTTCTTATTATTCTTCTTCTAAACATCTAATTCTGACTTAGTAGAAGCTAACGCTAAGAGTGCTTCCTGTAGCTTACTCTTATAGTCTGCTGCCTGTTTGTTGAGTCTAGTAACGTGCAATTTCAAGCCCTCCTCTGACTTATTTCGTGTTAATAAGTGGGCACCTAGTCTATAGTTGGTCGATTAAAGCTTCCTGATTTTCAGTTGACCTTTCTACAATTTGTGGTTAGTCGATTCAAGCTTTATGTTCTTAGTATTTAGGCTTCTGCTTTCCACCTACACTGTCTTCAGCTTCCTCTTGTAGTCTACTGCCTGTTTGTTGAGTCTTATAACGTCTAATTTCAAGTGTTTTTGCGATCGATTTAGTATAGATATACAGGCAACTAGTACGCAGTTGGTCGATTAAAGCTTCCTATCCTTAAAACGTAGTGCTCTAATTTCCAGTTCTGCTTTCTATAGCTCGCTCTTGTAGTCTACTAGCTTGCAGTTGGCCAATAGAACGTTCGTGCTCTTAGTACAAAGGTTGTTGACTTCAAAATCCCCTAAAATACTAGGAACAGCTTCAGGAGCTTTCTCTAGAGACAGGACAGTTTGAGGACCAGGATCTTTGTTAATAATTCTTTGATCTATGATAACTTATTAGTATTCAAGCCTTATTGTGATAAAATCGTCTATCTGTATACAGTCTCCTAAGGAGGGAATGTCATCTAACACATACATAGGCTCTTATAATCATATAATGAATTGTGTACTCTTTATAGATCGTTTTAGCTAAAGGCTAATTGAGGCCTTTAGTAATTGTTTTCTATGACTGTGATATCACCTGGCTAAAGCCACCTTTAGTATTAACAGTGACTTTTAAATCATAAAACTATAGTAAGTACTTATCGTCGACTTTATAGTAAAATCTTCTCCTACGACTCTAGTAAAACCCCTTAAGCTCGTTAAAGTATTATACATTTATATTATCTAGAAGATGTTCCTTATCTATGTGGTTTTTAAGTCAGCTCTCTCTATAAGAAGAAAAACAGTAGCCTTCTACTAGGCAATATTTTAGTACTCTATGTTTCTCCTGTATATGCCTCTGAAATCACTGCTAAAGGTAGAAGGTCTTGTTATAATTATGATGTTCGTAGGTATATAAAGGGTAAAGTGTTTCTGACAATAGTATCTATAACAAGGGGTGACTACTTGATAAAAAATTGGCTTTAAGAGAGGAAATTCAATTATAGGAGTTAGTTTTAGTGAATTACTAGTAGTATTTTATTTAGGTAGCTATTTATCTATAAGTGTGAATTGCTCCTATCTAATCACTTACCTATAAACGTTATACTAGTAGAGGTAACTGATTATAGGAGGGCAAAGTGTCACATTTCCCTGATAATAGGCTATAATAACCACCTCGACTCCTAATCACAAACCTTTCCTACTATAACAAAGAACTATAAGTTTAATGTTGTGAGTATTGAGTTATTCTTGTAATCTCATACGTAAGCCCTGAACTATACTCCTTATCAGTACTAATTCCTAATAGAACTATAAAGTAGGTGTAGTACTTATTTTAATAATAAGTGTAATACTTGCTTTGTTATTACAACGGGTTCTATATACAACATCTAGGGGTATTATATTATTTTTAATCACATTTAAAGTTAGTTATAGGTAAGAGAAGATAATAGTAAAGCTTATGTTGTAATTTTGTCCTACAAGGGCCATATAAATTTAGTAAATCACTAAAATCATAGGGCTTACTTACTAAAATTCAGGGATAGTCCTTAAAAGGGTAGGCGTTTCCTCTAAGCTGTCTTATATGACCGTGATACATGTCTATGACATTGATAATAGAAGTTCTCTATTGTTAGTGTATTAACATAAAGTACCTAAAGTGACGACAATTATGCTCTCTAATTTAGTACAGCTTTTCATAGTGCTGGCGTACATACTACTATACCCTAGAAGATAGTTTGGCCAAGGAGGAGGACAATAAGTCAGTCTATGACTTGGATGTTGACTTCGGCTAATAGAGGGCAGAGCTAGACTATAAATTGAAGTGTACTTTAGAAGTAATATTTGAGAAGTATAGTAAGGACTTTGATAGAGTAGGGGATGAGATCAACTTAGAGACTAGAGACATTGAGGTCAATAATAGACATCTTATAGAAATGTATAATAAGAGAGACACTGGCAAAATCAGGCATATACGACACGTGAGACAGGAATCACTAGATGATATTAAAGAGGACAAGGAGGACGAGTTACTTAGTGATAGCTATAATAAAAAGGACGACGAGGACAAGTTACTTAGTGGTAGCTATAATGACAAGGACGAGTTACTTAGTGGTAGCTATGACAAAAAGGACAAGGAGGACGAGTTACTTAGTAGTAGCTATAACGAAGAGGACAACAAGGAAGATAAAGATAAGGTTACTAGGTATGACGAAATAGAGGAAGACGATCAGATTTTACGTGGATTTGCCTAGCCTAGCCAATTTATACAGGTAGTGCTATAGACTTCCTATCAACCCTACTACTAAGTATATACGTCTCTACATGACAGTCATATCGAGCTAGCCTGGTATATGCCTGAACTTCCTTCTATAGTACCTTTAAGACTGTAGGGTTCTTTTACAAAACGGTCTACAATTGCCCTACATAGGCCTAAACTTCCTTGACCTAGGAAAAACCGATATCTACTCATTATAGAAGAAGACGAACTATTAGCCATACTACCTCTAAAACTGATCTAAGAAAATCCTCTACTTGTGACTAGCCTTACTTTAGCAAAGGCAACTGTTCCTACTCCTTCTATAGTATTAAAGGGGCAGATCTCTAAAGCTGCTACTATAATCACAAAGACTAAGCTATAGAAGTCTATTATTCGCCACTTTCTAGGACAAGAAGACATCAACAAGTTAAGTAATAATAATTTTATGTTGATATATTCTTACTTAAAATCTACCCTACATACTACCTTTAGGTCTTAATTTTACATAAAGCGTAAAGAGACTGTAAGTCATCAGGCTTTATCTGTTATAGAGAAGAGAAAATTAGGCGTGTTCTAAAGGACTAACGAAGTTAACGAGCTAGCTTTGTAAGAGTTAGTATTGAACTCTGTAATCCTCCTACTAGCTGTAGGACAAGGTCATAATCATTGGTTAGCTGTTCTTACAGACTCTGCGTTAATGTCCTGCTAAGTACTGCAGTGTCTAAAATGGAGCTAGCCATAAATGTACTAGTATACCTAGAAATGTAGGTCAAGATAAAATCAGTAAGTGTTCAGCTGTGAAGCTGATTTTGAATTCTATTAAAGGACCTGTAAATTGAACAAGTAATCCCTAAAATGATAGGGCTTGCTCACTAAAATTCTGGGATACGCCAAGTAAGCTTCTACCTCAGGCACTAAGGCCACAATCCAAGAGAGTTTAGCTTTAGTAAGGTAAAGGTCCTCTAGTCATGTTATATAGGCCTCTTGACAACTAGCAGTATAAGTAAGTTTGGAAACTGGTATAGACAGGAGGCCAAAATAGGTTCTACCATTATAGTACATAGGCTGACTCAGGGCGTACTCAGGATGCTTAGGATAGCTTAGGCTCTTGGTCCTAGATGTATATGCCAAAGGCAAATACGAAATCTAGACATAGTAGCAGATTTAGTGTATAATGGCTGTAGTTGTAGGAGAGGATTAAAGCTAAGGAGCTTTAGAACCTAGTACCTCTGGAAATCATTCCTTGTAAAGTATATAGAAAGATAGAAGTAATGAGGAAATGTACGTAATACGAAGTTATGGTATACTATAAGAGGAAGTGGCATCTAATGACAACTCTCACATTGTAATCTATTCTTGCCATATTAGGGCTAGGCATCTACCTCACGGTTTTGAGCTATAAAAAGCCTTACTATAGTAAAATTAGTTTGGTTTTGTTCTCTATTACGTAAGACAGGGCTCTGACTAAGAAGGATAGCGTAGATAAGGGAGACAATAAGGGAGACGATAACAAGAAGACTATTCAGGAGAGAGCGAATTCTCTTCTAGTAATACTAAGAGCTTGTTATAGAAATCATCATTAATCACAATTAGTCTTATATTAGCTATAATCACATTTCTACCTGATATTTCACCTCAAGATCTAAGAACCATCTACTCTATGTACTAAGAGCCTATTACCTTGTACTTATAAGCACATAATTGCGTGGTTAGAATGTACACTAGGGAGGCTAGCAGGAGCACCAACCCTGAAACATGGAAGTACGACTATAAATTATTTACAACTTCTACTCTATACGTCTAAAATGACCTACTCAACTTTATAGAACTCAATGAAATTTATAGAAACTGTCTAGGAAATCTACATAATGTAATCAAGCTGACAAGAACTTGTGATTGTACCTTAATAACAACTTCAGCACTGTGAATAATCACTAGGGCCAAGTAGAAACAACTCTATCAAAAAGCTCTATAGTAATATAGACGACAGATCGATCAGCAACTCCTTATACGTGATCAGGAAGCTTCTCTTGCTCCCTACAAGGAGCAAACTAAGCACTTCACCTTCCCTTCTCATCTGATCTACGTTTTCTAAAAGGAATAATATAGATCAGAACTTAACCCTAACTATTGGTTAGTTCTAGCTTTACGTGTTCCTCTAATTAACTATATCTCTATCTACCACTTTGACTACGACACTAAAGGGCCGAATTATTGAGAAAGGCGTGGAGATTGAAAGGTTAGAAGGATAGTCTAGATATTAAGAGACAATAAAACAGAATTCTCCTATGAGCTATTCTAGTAAGACCCTCATGTAAGGGAGCTCGTCAGGGTTTTCAGCTAGGCGTTATACTCTGATCACTTATAGATTGTCCTTATTAATATGAAAATAAATAGTTAGGAGAGGAGATATTATATAAGAGGGATATAGGCTCTTTCTTAAGAAGTAGTCGTTAGGATCTTTATTAAACTATTTTGAATCGATTAACGTGTTCTCTATATACTCTAGAAGACAAGATGGCTGGAATTCTTTTAGAATTATAGGGACTGAGTACAATAATCCTTATAGAAAGTCTATAAACAGACTATTACTTGAGCATGTTTCTACTTCCTTATAGTTATGACTTGGCGTTGATCTTACTCATCTGAATCATTTACTTTAGCTCTTGTAGTAAGTATTGATATAGCCTCTAAACAGAAATACTACTCAGGCAACTGTCCTTCAAAGTGCTTGCCACTACGAAGATTTGACTTATTGTCATGCTCTAGAGTCTTTTGTACCTAACTGAGCACCCCTTTTTATTACATCTACAGAGATGAGTCTATGTGATTTCCACATAGCGAAGACGTCCTGTATCCCTCTTTATCCTGCCCTACAGCTCGTTAGTAGTAAGAGGGACATTATCTTTACCCTCTCTCTACTACTAGAACCTCACGTCTCTAATGTGTAGTCAGCTCACAAGACCTTTGCCGTGGCACTAGCTATAGGAATTGACACATTAGTGTGATCCTGATTAGCTACATTAACTTTCTCCTCTAGGCGTCTAAGTCCTAGGGTAATAGAAGACGCCGACATATTGTACATTCAACTTCGGATAAATATACACCCCTTCCTCTCCTAGCTGAGAGATGTCTAGTAGTTTTTATTGATGTCTTTTGTCTGCTTTTTGCCCTGCTCTCCCTTCTATAAAGAAGACATAGTAGAGGAAACATAAAACTAATCTCAGAGGGCACTATTATTCAAACAGAGAGAAGCCTTGTCGATTATACTAGGTATTCTACAAGGCCTTGCCTAGTTCTATCACGGTGTCTAGACTAGGACTGTAACAACCAGAGCTGTCACGTGTAGCAGACACGTGACATTCGGATTTCCCAGGCCGGGCTTGGAAAATCAAGCACGTGGCATGATCCGCGCCGACGGATCCGAGGCGAGGAGCCCGCGGCATGGCCACGGCGAGGGATCTGCGGCGAGGAGCCCGCAGCGAGGGATCCGCGGCGAGGAGCCTACGGCA
>WNGE01013471.1_pt1 | contig 16053 bp, 15 predicted proteins | sample 5400651 | NCBI WGS metagenome assembly WNGE01 (sample SAMN13153370, study PRJNA577476) | soil metagenome | isolation source: 60 cm soil or saprolite under grassland replicate 2 | place: USA:California | collected 2016-06-15 | reverse complement strand
CGCGGCGGCGCGACCGCCGCCGTCGGCGCAGCACCGCCCGACAGCAGCCGCTGCACGCGATCCGCAAAGGCTGCCGCTGCATCGCCCGCCGGCAGGTGCGTCCACTGCACGTCGCGGAATTTCTCCGGCACGCGCGCGTTGACGTCCATCGTGGCGTCGATGACCACCGGAACGAGGAATGTCTGGTCATCCGCCATGTCCAGCGTGCGTCCGGCAGCGAGATTCCATTCGCGGCGGAAATAACCCTCCACGCGGGCCTGCGTGTTGGCCGAGATGATCGGCACGAACAGCGCGCATTCCTTGATCTGTCTCCGGATCGACGCATCCCAGGCGTCGCCGCCGCGCAAGGCGCTCTGGTCGAACCACACCTCGAGGCCGACGGCTCGCAATGCCTCGCAAATGTGCCGTGCGGCCTCCGCGTCCTGCGACGCGTAACTCAGGAAGATGGGTTTGGTGGAGGCGCTCATCGGAGATCGACTGACGTTCGAGGTTGCTGCCCTAAGGGCCAGGAGCTGCAGGACGCCCCCGCGCACGAATACGGACCGTTGCAGGGCTCGACGCCGAGGGTCAGTTGAAGCTCTGCTTTCCTTTGGGCTTGTCGCAGGCCGCCGTGCGTTCCCTTACGCCCTTGGTCTCGTTGTACACCAATCGCTTTTCATTGTAAGGGAGCGGCGCTTCGGCCACTTCGCCGGGACGGGTGCCGTGCGTCCAGTCCGGCGGACAAATGGCGGTGAAACTGGCGTAACCTCCGGTGCCGCCTTTCAAGCGCGGAAATCCGATGGCGATCAGGGCGCCCGTCGCGGGCACCTGATCGAGATTGGCGACACCCTCGGCCTGCATGTAGCCGTTGTTCATCAGCCAGTCCTCGACGACCAGCGTGGGCGTGGAATCGGCATCCAGCGGTTCGTGGCCGTGCAGCAGGATCTTCCGTTCGAGATGCAGCAGCTTTATTGCTTCGAGCGTCGAGCCGGGAAATTTGCCATCGGCCGGCTGGATGCGCGCGGCGTCGGGCCAGCGCTTCGACCAATCCGAGCGCACCATGACGACGCTGCCGGCCGGGATCGTTCCGTTCGTCCGTTCCCATGTGCGCACGTCCGCGGCGGTCAAGTGATAGTTCGGGTCCGCCGCCACCTTGTCGGCAATCGAGATCACCGCGAGCTTGCGCAGTGCCAGCGTCGCCGGCAACTCGTCGATGGCGGGAAAGCATTGATGCCAGTGCGCGGGCGGGTCGAGCTGCGTGCCGAACTGGGAATTTGGTTGTCGTCGGGAAGCCCTTCCAGACCGGCGTATCCGGGGTCAGCACATGCGAGAGCGAAACAAAGCGCGCGCGCGCGAAGGCGTTGTCCCAGACGCTCCAGAGCCCCGGTGCCGACTTTTTCGTTTGAGCACCTGCGGCTTCGGGCATGGCTACGGCCCCGGCAATGGCGACACTGGTCAGCGTGAGCATCCGACGGCGGTCCATGGGTTCTCCTTGAAGCAACGGGCGGTGGCGAGGCTGCCTCCCCCGGGGTGCCCGCATCTTGCCGCAAAAACGTTCGCGGTTGGGAATGGTGGATTGACCGCTCCCGACACGCCCCGGATACTCGACGACACCAGCGAAGTCGTGGGGGACTTCGTATCGCTTCCCTTGAAGGACCGCCATGGCCTACGCCGCCATCAACGGGCTCAGGATGTACTACGAGGTTCACGGGGACGGTCCCCGCTGTTGCTGCTCCATGGCGGTGGCGGCCCGGTGTCCGATCGGCACGGGCGAAAAAGCAAGCGCCACCGCCGCGGCGGAGGAGACAGTTCTAGTCGACCAGCGCGCGGTACGCGTGCCATGTCGCGTGACCGATGATCGGCACGGTCACAACGAGACCGACGAAGGCGAGCGCGAATCCGAGAGCCGTCAGCACGACGATCGCGCATCCCCAGACGAGCATCGCGGGCACGTTGGCGCCGAACGCCTTGAGGCTCGTCAGTACGGCGATGACGCCATCGGTGTCTCGATCGAGCATCATCGGCACCGAAACGACGCTGATCGCGAACGTCAGCACGGCGAAGAAGCCGCCGACGCAGGCGTACGCAACCAGGAATTCGAGATTGTCGAACGAAAACATCTGACCGAGGAAACCCGCGACACTCGGCATCTCGCCTTCATAGACGAGCGCGAACACGACCAGCGATGCCCGCGCCCAGACGAGCAGGATTACCGTCAGGACCAATGCGAATACGCCGATTGCGCCGGCGTTGCGACGCCACGCAGCAAGCGTCGGCGCCAGGCGTGGCGCTTCACGCTGCTCGCGGCGGCGCGAAAGATCGTAGAGGCCGATGGCGAGAAAAGGTCCGACCAGGAAGAATCCCGTGACGAGCGCCGAGACGTATTCGTACGCATGGCGGAACGTGAACGCGATCAGCCAGCCCATCGCCGCGAAGCACACGCCATAGAACGCACTCGGCAGCGGATGCGCGCGATAGTCCCGTGCACCCTTGGCAAGCCACTCAAATGGCGCCGTCGCCGTGAGCACGCGAACTGCAGGAGGGGCGATCGTCTGCGAGTCGCTGTCTTGGGCCAAACGCTTCCCCGTCATTAGAGGAAGGCGCGCAACGCGTCGAGCACCGCGTCGGGCTGCTCGGCCATCAGCGCATGGCCGCAGTCGGGCAGGCTCGTGACCCGCTTGTCGCGCAATCCGGCAATCAACGCCTGCGCGTTCTTCGGCGGCGCCATGATGTCGCGCGCGCCGAGGATCAGCAGGGCCGCGCAGCGTACCGCGTCCGCCGCAGCGAGGCCGCCCGCATAGGCGTTGCAAGCATGGAGATCGGTGTACAGAACGTCCTTCGGCGTACGCTCGAGTAGCCGCATTGCGTTGCCGGTGAGCCACACGCCGGGCATCTGGCTGCCGCCTAGGTGCTTGCCCGCGCTGTAAGACCAGCCGTTGATCAACTCGAGAGCCACGTGGTCGTTCGCTTTCGCCGCCGCCAGCAGATCGTCGCTGACCGTCATCGGCACTGCGGGGCCGAGGAGTGCCGCCTTCACGACGCGATCGGGATGGCGCGCCGCGCATTCGAGCACGGCGAGCGCGCCGAGCGAATGGCCGACGAGCGCGGCTTCGGCGGAACCGGCCGCATCGAGCACCTCCGGAATGAAGTCCGCGATCGCCTCGACCGACGGCAGCGGGTCGCCACCGGAGCGACCGTGGCCCGGCAGATCGACGGCGAGGACATTCCATCCGTGATGCGCGAAGTAGCGCGACTGCAGCGCCCAGACGCTGTGGTCGTTCGCGGCGCCGTGAACGAGCAGCAACGTCGGCGACCCTTCGATCGTCGGGCGCGAGCCCGTGTAGGCGTAGACGTCGCCGGTGGGAAGATTGAAAACCAAGACCACCTCTCAGGGCATTCGACGTACTACTCCTTGCCCGCAGCATTCAGCGCCCGGCTCAGGTCTTCGATCAGGTCGCCCGGATCCTCGAGCCCGACCGACAAGCGGATCGTTCCTTCGCTGATGCCGGCTCGCTCCAGATCCGCGGCCGACATCCGGAAGTGCGTCGTGCTCGCCGGATGGATGACGAGCGACTTCGCGTCGCCGACGTTGGCGAGATGCGAGAACAGCCTCAGCGACTCGATGAAACGGCGGCCCTGCGCCCGCGTGCCCTTCAAGTTGAAGCTGAACACGGCGCCGCAGCCTTTCGGCAGCAGTTTCTGCGCAAGCGCATGGTCGGGATGGCTTTCGAGATCCGGGTAGCCGATTGCGCCGACCAGCGGATGCTGCGCGAGAAAGGCCACGATCTGCCGCGTATTCTCGACGTGGCGTGCCATGCGCAGCGGCAACGTCTCGATTCCTTGCAAAATCTGGAACGCGGTGAACGGTGCCATGCAGGCGCCGAAGTCGCGGATCCCCTCGCGCCGCGCCCGCAGCAGGAACGCGGCGGTCGTCGATTCCTCGGTGAACACCATGTCGTGGAAGCCCGCGTAAGGCTCGGTGAGCGTGGGAAATTTGCCGCGCGCGGCAGGGAAGCGACCGCTGCCATCCCAGTCGAACTGCCCCGAATCAACGAGGACGCCGCCGATCACGACGCCATGCCCCGACAGGAACTTGGTCGCCGAATGAAAGACGAGATCCGCGCCGAGCGCAAACGGTTGCATCAGATACGGCGTCGTGAACGTCGAATCGACCAGCAGTGGCAAGCCATGCTCGTGCGCGATTTCGGCCACGCGCGGGACGTCGAGCACGTCGAGACCGGGATTGCCCAGGGTTTCGCCGAACAGGAGCCGGGTGTCGGGGCGGATCGCCGCGCGCCATCCATCGATGTCGCGGGGATCGACGAACGTCGTCGCTACGCCGAAGCGCGGCAGCGTGTAGTCGAGGAGATTGTGTGAACCGCCGTAGAGGGCGCGCGACGCGACGATATGCGATCCCGCACCCAGGATCGTCGCGATCGCGAGATGCATCGCCGCCTGCCCGCTCGCGGTCGCGATCGCGCCGACGCCACCTTCGAGCGCACTGATCCGTTCCTCCAGCACTGCGCACGTCGGATTGGAAATCCGCGAATACACGTGACCGGCGCGCTCCATGTTGAAGAGCGCCGCCGCATGGTCGGCGTCCGGGAACACGAACGACGTCGTCTGATAGATCGGCGTCGCGCGCGCGCCCGTTGCGGGATCGACCTTCGCGCCGGCGTGGAGGGACAGCGTATCGAAATGCGTGGTCCGGGGCTTGGGCATCGGCGGGGTGGAAAGACAGGGGCGGCGGGACGAGCCTCGCGTATGGTAGCGCAAGGCCGGCGAAAGAGCGGTACCGTCCCGGTGCGGCGTGGATTAAACTTGTCGTTTCCCGCCGGAACTTTTCGCGCCCGGCGCTCACCAGGAGACGACGATGCAGCGCAAGGCTTCCGCCCGCTGGCAAGGCACCACCAAAGATGGCACGGGTACGCTCTCCGTGCAAAGCGGCACGCTGCGCGATACGCCTTATTCGTTCAAGGCCCGCTTCGGCGACGGCAAAGGGACCAACCCGGAAGAGCTCGTCGCCGCGGCGCACGCGGGCTGCTTCACGATGGCGTTGTCGTTCACGCTCAACAACGCGGGCTTCACCGCCGAGGCGATCGACAGTGAGGCGCTGCTGACGCTGGACCAGATCGACACCAAGCCGACGATCACCGCCGTTCACCTCATCACGCGGGCGCGCGTCCCGGGAATCGACGCCGCGAAATTCGCCGCGATTGCGAGCGATGCAAAGACCAATTGCGTCGTCTCGCGCGCGCTTTCGCCGTCGATCACCGTCACGCTGGACGCGGCGCTCGCATCCTGAAACCAAGCGCGCCATGACCACTCCTGCGCCGCCCCTGAAAGGCCGCGGAGCCACGTTCAATCCCGAAAACCGGTTCCGACGCGAGCAGCGCGCGCCGGTCGATGACGGATGGGGGCCGGTGCAAGGCGTCGATCCCGCCGAAGACGATGCGCCGCCGCCGCTGAAGACCATCGTCCGCATCCAGCCCGCGCGGACGATCATCGCGCGCAATGATTCGCCCGACATTCCGTTCGACCAGTCGATCAATCCGTATCAGGGCTGCGAGCACGGCTGCATCTACTGCTACGCCCGCCCGACGCACGCGTATCTCGATCTCTCGCCGGGGATCGACTTCGAGACCAAGCTCTTCGCCAAGCCGAACGCCGCCGAGCTGCTCAAGGTCGAGCTCGGCAAGCCCGGATACGTCTGCTCGCCGATCGCGCTCGGCAGCAACACCGACCCCTACCAGCCGATCGAGCGCGAATGGAAGATCACCCGCAGCATCCTCGAGGTCCTCGCCGCCTGTGAGCATCCGGCGACGATTACCACCAAGGGCGCATTGATCCTGCGCGACCTCGATCTCATCGCGTCGATGGCGCATAAGGGCCTCATCCGCGTTTTTGTCTCCATCGCGATGCTCGACCGCGAACTCGCGCGGAAGCTCGATCCGCGAGCCGCAGCGCCGCAGCGACGGCTGGAGATCGTCAGGGCGCTGGCCGATGCCGGCGTCTGCGTCGGCGTCAACGTTGCGCCGATCATCCCTCAGCTCACCGATCACGAGCTCGAGGCGATCCTCGAGGCCGCTGCGGCAGCCGGGGCGCGGCACGCGTTCTATACGCTGCTGCGCCTGCCGCGCGAGGTCGCGCCGCTGTTCCGCGCGTGGCTCGATGCCCATTATCCGATGCGCGCCGCGCACGTGATGAGCATCGTCCAGCAGATCCGCGGCGGCCGCGACAACGATCCGCGGTTCGGCGCGCGCATGCATGGGCAGGGCCAATTCGCCGACCTGATCCACAAACGCTTTGCGCTCGCGTGCAAGCGCCTCGACCTCAATTCCGAGCGCGACGCTCCGCTCGATACGACGCGGTTCCGACCGCCGCGCGAATCGCGCCAGCTCGAGCTCCTCTAGGAGCAAACGACGATGACCGGATCCGCTGCAGACCCCGGTGATCCGATGCAGGCGCTGATCGAGCGTCTCGGCCGCTGCTATACGGGCGCGGTCCACGATGTGCTGCGGATGATGGGACGCGACAACATCGTGCTGCCGCCGGCGATCAAGGCGATCGCGCCGGGCACGAAGCTCGCCGGGCCGGTGTGGACGGTGTCGGGCCATATCGACCGGACCAAGACGCGGCACGAAACGCTGCTCGGCTGGTGCACGCTCCTCGCTCTAGCGCCCGCCGGTCACGTGATCGTCTGCCAGCCCAACAATCACGAAGTCGCGCTGATGGGCGAACTGTCGGCGCAGACGCTGCACGCGCGCGGTGTGCTAGGGTTTATCGTCGACGGCGGATCACGCGACACCGATCTGGTGCTCGAGCAGGGATTCCCGGTGTTCTGCGCGTTCTTGAGCCCATCGGACGTCGTCGAACGGTGGATTCCGGATCGCTACGGCGAGCCCGTCACGATCGGCAACGTCACGATTGCGACCGGAGACTGGCTGCTGGGCGACCGCGATGGCGTGGTGATCATTCCGGCTACGCTGGTCGAAGAGGTCGTCACCAAGACCGAGGAAGTCGTCGCGACCGAGTCGGAGATGCGCCGGGCGCTCGTCGGCGGCATGGACCCGGTCGAAGCGTACAACCGGTATGGAAAATTCTAGAGTCCGGCTGCCCGGCCCGTGCGACGACGCGACGTCCACGGCGAACGATGGCCGCTGACCGCAGGGGTCCCGCCGTCATGAGGCTCTCGCCACAGGACAACGTCGCGGTCGCGCTGCGGGCCCTCAAGCACGGAGAAACGGTGATGCTCGACGACGTCGCGCTGACGGTCGATCGCAGCGTTGCGGTCGGCGGCAAGCTCGCGGCGCTGGCCCTCGCCGCGGGCGAGATCGTCGTCAAGTACAACTGCCCGATCGGGGTCGCGACGCGCGCGATCGCTCCTGGCGAACGCATCGACGCACAAAACGTCGAGAGCAGCTATCTGCCGCCGTCGGCCTTGTTGAAATAGGAGCCCGGCACAGAAGCGAGGCGGTGTCGGGAGCAACGTAGCAACAAAGTGCCTTCGCGTTTCACAGGAGATTCACAATGGCGACCTATATCTCGCTGACGAGCTTCACCGATCAGGGCATTCGCACCGTCAAGGACACGACGAAGCGAGCCGATGCGGTACGGGAGCTGGCAAAGAAATTCGGCGTCACGGTCAAGGAACTCTACTGGACGCTGGGAAGCTGCGACGTCGTCGCGATCTTCGATGCGCCGGACGATGCGGCAATGACCGCCCTCGGGCTGGCGATCGGTCAGGCGGGCAACGTGCGGACGCAGACGCTGCGCGCATTCACGCAGGCCGAAATGGGCGGAATCCTCAAGAAGCTCGGGTGACGTGCCGGAACGGCCGAAAAGGCCACGCCGCCTGATCACGTCGGCGGCACCAGCTTCGCGCGCGTGCCGTCGGCGATCTGGTGCCGGCAACTGGTGCCGTCGGCCACGAGCAGCGTGTCGGTTGCCGCCGCGCGCATTGCCGGCAGAAGCGAGAGCTCGGCCATCCGCATTGAGACGTCGTAGTGCGACGCTTCGTAGCCAAAACTGCCCGCCATTCCACAGCAACTCGATTCGACGACCTCGACGACGAGATCGGGGATCAGTCCCAATGCATCGCGCGTCGCACCCATGGTGTCGAACGCTTTTTGATGGCAATGGCCGTGCAGGAGTGCGCGCTTTTGGGGCAAAGGCGCGAGCGCGAGTCGGAGCCGGCCCGCGCGGTGCTCGCGCGCGAGGAATTCCTCGATCAGCAATGCGCTTTCCGACAGGCGGCGCGCGGCGTCGCCCAATCCCATGACGAGAAACTCGTCACGCAACGACAACAGGCACGACGGCTCGAGCCCCACGATCGCAGCGCCGCGTTCTACATGGGGTGAAAGCGCGGCAACGACGCGGCGCGCTTCGCGCTTCGCTTCGTCGACCAGACCGGCAGCCAGGTAGGTTCTCCCGCAACAAAGCGGCCGGGCGCGTTCGTCATCGTCCGCTCCGGCTCTCGCCACGTTGACGCGGTAGCCGGCGGCGCGCAGCACGGCGAGTGCGGCCCGGGCATTCTCCGGCTCGAAATAGTTGGTGAACGTGTCGACCAGCAGCACGACGTCGGCAGACTGCGCAGTGTCATCACGCGGCCCGCCCGTGTCGCGCAGGAAAGGATCACTCCGCCACGCCGGCAGCGATCGCCGTGCCGAGAGACCCAGTCCCCATTCACCGAGTTTCGCGATGCCCGGAACGTTATTGCGCAGGTTGAAACGCCACGGGACGCGGCTAGCCCACGGCGCCCAGCGCGGCAGATGCGCGACGAGCCGGTCCTTGACGGAAATCCCGTGCGCGCGCTGCCAATGATGCAGGAACTCGATTTTCATCTTCGCCATGTCGACGCCGGTCGGGCACTCGCGGCGACATCCTTTGCAGCTCACGCAAAGATCGAGCGCGTCGCGAACGGCTTGCGACGCGATGGCATCGGGACCGAGCTGGCCCGACAAGGCGAGCCGCAGCGTGTTCGCGCGCCCGCGAGTCACGTGCTGCTCGTCGCGCGTCGCGCGATAGCTCGGGCACATCGTCCCGGCATCGAACTTGCGGCAGTGGCCGTTGTTGTTGCACATCTCGACCGCTTTGCCGAAGCCGTGCGCCGGATCGCCACCGGTTCCGGGCGCGGTCAGCGTGTCGGTGACGGGCTCGCTGCGCACATCCCACGCCGACCAATCGAGCGCGGTTTCGAGCGGCAGCGTCCGGTAGCCCGGCGCGAAGCGGAACAGCGACGCGTCGTCCATCCTTGTTGCGCGCACGATCTTGCCGGGATTCATGAGCCCCGTCGGATCGAAGAGGTCCTTGATCTCTTCCAGCGCGCGCGTAAGCCGCGGACCGAACTGCCACGCGACCCACTCGCTGCGCACCAGGCCGTCACCATGCTCGCCCGAAAACGCGCCCTTGTATTCACGCACCATCGCGCTCGCTTCCTCGGCGATCGCGCGCATCTTGGCGGCGCCGTCGCGGCGCATGTCGAGAATCGGTCGCACGTGCAGGGTGCCGACCGACGCGTGCGCGTACCACGTTCCTCGCGTGCCGTGCTTGGCGAACACTTGCGTCAGCCGGTCCACGTAATCGGCGAGATGGGCGAGCGGCACCGCGCAATCCTCGATGAACGAGACCGGCTTGCCGTCACCCTTCATGCTCATCATGATGTTGAGCCCGGCCTTACGCACCTCCCACAGCGCCTTTTGCGCCGCCGCATCGGTCATCGGCACGACGCTCTCAGGCAGACCGAGATCGCCCATCAGCGTGGCGAGATCGGCAAGGCGCCGCACCGGGTCCTCGCGCGCTTCACCGATGAATTCGACGAGCAGGATCGCATCGGGCTCACCGATCAGCGCGCGTTCGATCACCGGCCGGAAAGCCGGATTGCCGCGCGCGAGGTCGATCATCGTCCGGTCGACGAGCTCGACCGCCGACGGACCGAGGCCGACGATATGCCGCGCCGTTTCCATCGCCTTGTACAGCGTCGGAAAGTTGATGACTCCGAGCGTCCGGTGCCGCGGCGGGCGGACGAGCTTCAGCGTGAGCGCGCGGGTCCACGCGAGCGTCCCTTCGCTGCCGACGAGCAGGTGCGCGTAGTTGACGCTGCCGTCCTCGGTGTACGGCCGTTCGCTCTGCGGGCAGCAGACGTCGATGTTGTAGCCGCCTACGCGGCGCAGCACCTTCGGCATCTGGCGCTCGATTTCGTCGCATTCGCGCATGCCGATCGCACGGAGCTGCGCGAGAAGATCACGCACGCGCGGTGGGCCTGCGTCCATCCCGCGCTCGGGACCGAACCGCGCCTCGGTGCCGTCGGCCAGCAGCGCATCGATCGCAAGCACGTTGTGAACCATGTTGCCATACGCGATCGAGCGCGAGCCGCACGAGTTGTTGCCGGCCATGCCGCCCAGCGTGCACTGCGCCGACGTGCTGACGTCGACCGGGAACCACAGCCCATGCGGCGCGAGCCAGCGGTTGAGCGCGTCGAGCACGATGCCTGGCTCGACGGTCACGGTCATCGCGTCGCGATCGAAGGCGATCACGCCGTTCAAGTGTTTGCTGTGGTCGATGACGAGCGCCGCGCCGACGGTCTGCCCGCACTGCGAGCTCCCGGCGCCGCGCGCGAGCACGGGCACGCGAACTTCGCGGCAGACATCGAGCGCCGCACGGACATCGTCCATGCGCTTGGGCACCAGCACGCCGACCGGCTCGACCTGATAGATCGACGCGTCGGTCGAATAGCGCCCGCGCGACGCGCGATCGAACAACACGTCGCCTTCGACGGCGGAAGAGAGCCTGGCCGCGAGCGCTCCCTCGCCGCGACGGCGGTGAAACACGAGGGGTTGCGTCTCCGGCGCGCTCATGGGAATGCTCGCCGTGGCGATTCGCGAACGCGTGCAAAGGGCCACAGCCGGCGGCCCATTGTAGAGCAGGTTTTGACGGGCTCGCCGGACGACAGGACGAACAACCCTTGCGGACGGGCGCCAAACGTCAGTAGCATGGGCTCTCTGCGGCAGCCGTGACTCGATGGCTGCGCTTCCCCGGGACCCGCCATGATCGCGCTCGACAGTCATCCCTCCGGCCGGCATTTTCTGCAAATCCCCGGGCCAACCAACGTCCCGGATCGCGTTTTGCGAGCGATCGATCAACCGACGATCGATCACCGCGGCCCCGAGTTTGCAGCGCTGACCAAAGCGGTCCTGGCCGGAATGAAAAAAGTCTTCAAGACCGACGGCGCGGTCGTGATCTACCCCGCATCAGGAACGGGGGCCTGGGAAGCCGCGCTGGTCAACACGCTTTCGCCCGGCGACCGCGTCCTGATGGCCGAGACAGGACATTTCGCGACGCTGTGGAAGAGGATGGCGGAACGTCTTGGGCTTGGCGTCGAGTTCCTGCCGGGCGACTGGCGCCATGGCGCGGTCGCGGCCGAGATCGAGACGCGGCTCGCCGCCGACGCGCAGCATGCGATCAAGGCAGTGTGCGTCGTGCACAACGAGACGTCGACCGGCGTCACGACGCGAATCCCGCCGATTCGCGCGGCGATAGACCGGGCCGCCCATCCGGCGCTCCTCATGGTCGACACGATCTCGTCGTTAGCGTCGATCGACTACCGCCATGACGAATGGCGCGTCGACGTCACCGTCGGCGGCTCGCAGAAGGGGCTGATGCTGCCACCGGGGCTTTCGTTCAACGCGATCGGTGACAAGGCGCTTGCTGCGACCAAGACCGCAAAGCTGCCGCGTTCCTACTGGGACTGGAACGAGATGCTGGCGATCAACGCGTCCGGCTACTTTCCCTACACGCCGGCGACCAATCTGCTCTACGGCCTCCACGAAGCGCTGGAGATGCTGTTCGCCGAAGGGCTCGACCGAGTCTTCGCCCGCCACGACCGCCTCGCCGAGGCGACGCGCCGCGCGGTGCGTGCGTGGGGGCTCGAGCTCCTGTGCGCGAATCCTGCCGAGTACAGCTCCTCGCTGACTGCGGTGCTGATGCCGGGCGGCCACGACGCCGACGCTTTTCGGCGGATCGTGCTGGGTCGCTTCGACATGTCGCTCGGACAAGGACTCGGCAAGATGGCCGGGAAGGTCTTCCGCATCGGTCATCTCGGATTCTTCAACGACCTGATGCTCTGCGGTACCCTTGCCGGTGTCGAGATGGGGCTCGGCCTCGCCGGCGTCCCGCACAAGAAGGGCGGCGCGCAGGCGGCGATGGACTATCTCGCCAATGCCCCGGCGGCAGGGCTCGTGCGGGCAGCGTAGCGAAGCGCGAAACCCACTCCGTCATTCCCGCGAACGCGAAATCCAGCGTCATTGGCTGAACGCCACTGGGTCCCCGCCTCGCGCGGACGAGAATATGGCGAATGCAGGCACCGCCCCTACGCATACGAAACGGAGGTTTCAAATGACGAGCATCGCCGGCGCAGCCTGTCACGGTCGCACATTTCTGCACGCGCTTGCCATCACCGTGCTCACGGTTGCCGTGACTGCGACCGTCGTGCCGGCCTACGCGCAGCTCGAGATCAAGCTCGGCCACGTCGGCGAGCCGGGCTCGCTGTTCCAGAAGAGCGCCGATGAATTCGCGAAGCGCGCCAATGCCAAGCTCGGCAACAAGGCGAAGGTGATCACCTACGGGTCGAGCCAGCTCGGCGGCGACAGCGAGATGATCCAGAAATTGAAGCTCGGCACGCTGGACATGGCGTTGCCCTCGACGGTGATGAGCTCGCAGGTCGACCTGTTCGGCATCTTCGAGATGCCCTACCTCGTCAAGGATCGCGCGCACATGGGCCGCATCGAAAAGGAGATCTTCTGGGCGAAGCTCGAGCCGGAGGCCGAAAAGAAGGGCTTGAAGGTCCTGGGCGTGTGGGAGAACGGGTTTCGTCAGATCACGAACAGCAAGCGCCCGATCAAGGCGCCCGCCGATCTGCAGGGCATCAAGCTGCGGGTGCCCGAGGGCAAGTGGCGCGTGAAGATGTTCCAGGCCTACGGTGCCAATCCGAGCCCGATGAAATTCTCCGAGCTCTTCACCGCGCTGCAGACCGGCGTGATGGACGGCGAGGAGAATCCGTTCACCCAGATCTATTCGGCGAAACTGCAGGAAGTGCAGAAGTACCTGTCCCTTTCGGGTCACGTCTACACGCCCGCCTATCTCACCGTCGGCAAGACGAAGTGGGAATCGCTGCCGCCCGACGTGCGCCAGGTCCTCGAGGACACGGCGAAGGAGACGCAAGCGTACGTCTACCAGACGGCGACAGCCGACGACGCCGAGCTCCTCGGCAAGCTGAAACAGGCCGGCATGCAGGTCAACGACGTCGACAAGGACGCGTTCATCGCCGCAAGCAAGCCGATCTACGAGGAGTTCGGCAAGGAAGTAGGGGGCGCCAAGGAAGTGATCGACCGCGCCGTCGCGCTTGGAAAATAGTCCCATGGCTGCATCGCAGGACGGTGCCGGGGACGGAGCTCCCCCGCTCGCCGTCGCCGTGCAGCGATTCCGCGCCGTTTATGGCCGCCTTCTCGAATGGGTGGTCGGCACACTGATGATCGTGCTGTTCGTGGAGGTGACGCTCGGCGTCGTGTTTCGCGCGGTTGGCCAGTCGCTCGCGTGGTACGACGAAGTGGCTTCGCATCTGCTCGCCTGGCTCACGTTCTACGGCGCGGCGCTGGCGTCGGTACGGCGGGCGCACATCGGTTGCCCCGAATTGGTCGACATCCTTCCGTGGCCGACGCGACGACGTGTCAACATCGGGGCGCAGCTCGTCGTGATCGCCTTCTTTGTGCTGCTGGGCGGCGTTGGCGCATCGATCCTGCCGATCCTCGCCTCCGATTCGCTCGTGAGCCTGCCGTGGATTTCGGTTGCCATCGTGCAATCGGTGATTCCGGTTTCGGCGGCGCTGATCATCATTGCGGAGAGCGCGCACCTCATCGATCTGGTGATCGCGACGAAACCTCCGGAAGCTTCCGGCGGGGTCGCGCTCGCCGACGGGCTGCATTGAACACGGAGTCGATAGGATGAGCATCATGCTGGGCCTCTTCGGCGCGGTGCTCGCGCTGGTACTCGTCAACATTCCGATCGCGGTGGCGCTGGGGGTCGTCGCGCTGGCCGCAATGGTGACGAGTCACGGCCTCGGCATCCTGCCCAATCTGGCGGTCGTCACCTACAACGGCGCAACCAGCTTTCCGCTGCTGGCGATCCCGTTGTTCATCCTCGCCGGTGCGATCATGAATGCGTCGGGCATCTCGCGCCGCCTGATCGCATTCGCGTCCTCGGTGTTCGGGTGGATCCGCGGCGGACTTGCGCATGTGTCGATCGGCGCATCGCTGTTCTTCGCCGAGATTTCGGGCTCGGCGGTGGCCGACGTCGCCGCACTCGGCTCCATCCTCATTCCCGGCATGAAGGCCAAAGGGTATCCGGCGCCCCTCGCCGCGGCCGTGATGTCGTCGGCGGCGACGCTCGCCGTCATCATCCCGCCGTCGATCCCGATGATTCTCTATGCGGTGATGGCCGAGACGTCGGTGGTCCAGCTTTTCGTCGCCGGCATCGTGCCGGGCATCATCGGCGGCTGCGGCCTGATGGGGATGGCGTACGCGTTCGCACGCCGCTACGACCTGCCACGCGAGGAAGCGTTCTCGTGGCCGCGCGTGCGGCAAACCGCACGCGAAGCGCTGTCGGCATTCCTGCTGCCGATCATCATCCTCGGCGGTATCTTCGGCGGCATCGTGACCGCCACCGAGGGCGCCGCGCTTGCCGTCCTCGCCGCGCTCTTCGTCGGCCTCCTTATCTATCGCGAGCTCGACGTGCGTCACCTGCGCCAGGCGATCATCGACGGCGCAGTGCAGACTGCCGTCGTGATGCTGCTCGTCGCGACGAGCGCGCTGCTCGGCACTTATTTGAGCGAAGTGCAGGCGCCGCAGGCGCTCGCGCGCGCGGTCGCCGAAATGACGCGCAACAAGTGGCTGGTGCTGGCACTCCTCAATCTGCTATTCCTGCTGCTCGGGATGTTCCTGCATTCGGCGGCGGCGATCATCCTGGTGGTGCCGGTGGTGATGCCGCTGGTCAGGGCCGTGGGCATCGACCCCGTGCATTTCGGCTTGATCGTCACCGTCAACCTCGGCATCGGCCAGCAGACGCCGCCGGTTGCGAGCGTGCTGATGGTCGCGAGCTCGATTGCCAAGGAGTCGATCTGGAACGTCACTCGCGTCAATGTGTGGTTCATCGGTGTCCTGCTGGCGGTATTGCTGCTCGTCACGTACGTGCCGATCACCGGGATGGGCCTCGTCGAACTCTTCTATCGTTAGGACCGGCATGGCTGACCTTGTTCGGATCGAACGCGATGGTGCGATCGCGACGGTCATCCTCAATCGTCCGGAAAAGCTCAATGCGCTCACGAAAGCGATGTGGCGCGCGCTCGGCGAGGAAATCGGCGCGCTTTCGGCCGACGACAGCCTCCGCTGCGTGATCATGCGCGGCGCGGGCGAGAAGGCGTTCTCGCCAGGTAACGACATCGGCGAGTTCGCGACGATGCGCGCGAACAAGGCGCAGGCGATCGAATACGGCAGAGTCATGCACACGACCGCGCAGGCGCTGGCCGACTGCCGCCATCCGCTCGTCGCCCAGATCCACGGCATTTGCGTCGGCGGCGGACTCGAGATCGCGGCGCTGTGCGATCTGCGCATCTGCGGCGAATCGAGCCGTTTCGGCGCGCCGATCAAGAATCTCGGGCTCGTCATGGCCTATCCCGAAATGGCGCCGCTCGTGCGTCTCGTCGGCGCGGCGGTGGCGCTCGAGATCCTTCTCGAAGGACGCATCTTCGGTTCGGCGGAAGCACGGGAAAAAGGATTGGTGAGCCGTGTGGTGCCGGACAATCATGTCGCCGCCGAAGCGCGCGCGACCGCCGAGCGCATCGCCGAGGGTGCGCCGCTGGTCGCGCGCTGGCACAAGAAGTTCGCGCGACGGCTCGCCGATCCGCGGCCGATCAGCGAAGCCGAGCACGACGAATGCTTCGATTGCTTCGACACCGAGGATTTCCGTATCGGCTATGCGGCGTTTCTCGCGAAGCAGAAACCGAAGTTCGTCGGGCGATGACCA
>WNGE01032951.1_pt1 | contig 16063 bp, 18 predicted proteins | sample 5400651 | NCBI WGS metagenome assembly WNGE01 (sample SAMN13153370, study PRJNA577476) | soil metagenome | isolation source: 60 cm soil or saprolite under grassland replicate 2 | place: USA:California | collected 2016-06-15 | reverse complement strand
GGGAGCGCGGCTCGTGCATCATCTCCACAACACGGCGTTCGCAGCCCTGTTCCCGGTCGCGGACCTGTTCGGCTGGATCCAGGAGCAGGCGAGCGCCACCTTCGAGGTCACCCGCTACGCGCTCCTCGGCGCCGGCGCGTACGTCGGCCTCAGCGGGCTCGTCTGGGCGGGCTGCAAGGCGCTCGAGCTCCGCCTGGCCGTCAGGCCCGCCCGGCCACCCAGCCGCCTGCCCGCGGCGCCCCCCAACCTGTCCCCGACGCCCTCCAACCTGTCCCCGACGCCCTCCACGCGACCGTGATCGTCAACCTCCTCCTCGGGATCCCGGGTGAGCGCCCTGGCGGCCTGCTGCTGAGCATCCTGACCGCGGCTGGCTCGGGTGCGCTCGCGGTCGTGCTCGGCACCGTGTACGCGACCGTCTGCGTGCAGGCACCGCGGCTCAGCCTCGGCCTGCAGGCCGCGCTCGCCGTGCTCCGGGGCGTCCCCCTCCTGCTGCTGGTGTTCGTCCTCGCCCAGGGCACCGGCCTGCCGCTGCCGGCGGCCGGCTTCCTTGCGCTGCTGCTGTACTCGCTGTGCCACGTTGGGGAGGCGCTGCGCTCCTTCCTCGCCGCCTACCCGGCCGTCCTCCGCGAGCAGGCGCGCGTGCTCGGCCTCGGCACCGGCAGGGAATGGCTCCAGCTGCGCCTTCCGTGGACCTTCCGGAGGTCGCTGGACGCGCTCGCCACCCACTGGATCTCCCTGCTCAAGGACACCGGGGCGCTGATCGTCGTCGGCATCGGTGAGCTGACCACGGTCGCCAAGGTGCTGAGCGAGCAGGCCAGCATCAGCGACTGGAAGCTCATCCTGGCGAGCGCAGCCCTGCTCTATCTCGCCACCACCGTCGTGCTCGTCCAGACCCTCGAATTCATCAAGGCCCGCTACTCGCTGGGAGGTGCGGAATCGACATGAAGCACGCAGTGTTGCGGTCGCCTGCACGCAAGACAGGCGGCCGCCGACCGATCCTCATTGCCCTGCTGCTGGTGGCACTCGCCGCCCTGGCCGGCTGCAGCCCGTCGGCGGCTTCCCAGCGGTCCCATTCCACCGGGTCGCTGCTGGACCAGATCAGGCAACGCAAGGTCGTCAAGATCGGCATCCGGGTCGACAACCCGCCGCACAGCCTCATCAACCCGCAGGGTCAGTGGGTCGGGTTCGACAACGACATCGCCAGCGCCATCGCCAAGCGCTGGGGGGTCAGGCTGGAGCTGGTGAAGGTCGATGAGCTGACGCGCATCAGCTACCTGCAGAACGGCAAGATCGACCTGGCGGTGGCCAGCATCAGCAAGACCAGGAAACGGGCACAGCAGGTGGACTTCAGCCAGACCTACTTCTCTTCCAGGCAGTCGTTCCTGGTGCAGAAGGGAAAGATCGCCAGGCTTGCGGACCTGGTCGGCAAGCGGGTCGGCGCCGACCGCGGCAGCAGCGGCTCCGGCAATTGGCACGCGTGGCTGGCGGCCCACGGCTACCCCGACAAGCCGAACATCCTGCTGTTCGGTGACAAGCACGCGGCTGTCGCCGCGGTCAAGCAGGGCGCCATCGCCGGCTGGGCGGAGGACTACGAGGTACTGGCCAGCTACGCCAGGACCGAGCCGGCGCTCGCGGTGCTCAACGACCCCCAGGGCATCGGCGCGAAGCTGGACGGGATCGCGATGCACAAGAACGACTCCTCGCTGCAGCTCGCTGTGAACCTGGCGCTGCAGGACATCCAGTCGTCCGGCGACTACGCCAAAATCTACAACCGCTGGTTCGGTCCCGCCTCCACGGCGCCCGTGCCACTGCAGCAGAGCATCGAGGTCTGGCCCAATGGGTGACGGCTCCTCCTGCGTCAACGTGAAATGCTGCGACATCGAAGTCTGCGTCGGCAACGCCAGGGTTATTCGCAATGTCACGTTCGACTGCCTGCAGGGCGAGTGGATTGTCATCACCGGACCGAGCGGGGCCGGGAAAACCACCTTGCTGCGCGCGATCAACGGGCTCTGCCCGCCCACTGCTGGCAAGATCTGGGCGCTGGGCTCCTGCATTCCCGGGCGTCCCCGTCGGGAGGCGCAGCGGGTCTGGCGCAGCACCGGAACGGTGCTCCAGGAGCTCGCCCTCTTCGAGACGAGGTCGGCGCTTGGGAACGTGGAGCTGGGAGCGCGCGCGGCAGGGCGTGGCCGCGACTGGGCCCGCCGTGAGGCTCGCGATTGGCTCGAGCGCTTCGGCCTGGCGGAGAAGCTCGACGGATATCCCGCGAGCCTCTCCGGCGGCGAGCGCCAGCGCGTCGCCCTGGCCCGGGCGGTGGCCCCCAGGCCGCAGCTCCTGCTCCTCGACGAGCCCACCTCCCATCTCGACGACGGATCGGCCAAGATCGTCCTGACGGCCATCAAGGAGCTGGTCCACCAGGGTGCCACTGTGGTGATGTCGAGCCACCGCGAGGAGGAGGTCGCGCCGCTGCAGACCTGCCACATCACCCTGGTGGAGGGTGCGATGACCAGCATCTGCCGCTGACCGGCCCGCCGCCGGGGCCCCTACCCGGGGCCCCGCCAGTCCGGTGAGCGCATGGAGGTCGGCGCCGCCGCCGGGCGGCCGGCGAGCGGCCGCGGGCAGTGGGTCGTGAGCACGGCCCAGAACGTCTCGACCGCCGGGCCGACCAGGCGCGGCCGGCGCACCGCGGAGATCGGCCGCGATCTGCTGCCCAGCTCGATGCGGGCGAGCATGCCACTGCCAAGGTCGTCGGCCACCGCCACGCTGGGCACCGCGGCGAAGCCCATACCCGCCAGCAGCGACCGGCGCACGCCCTCGATGCTGGCGAGCTGCACCTTGTGCAGCAGCACGTACCCCTTTCCGAGCAGCTCCGCCGCGATCGTCTCGGTCGCGGCGCCAGGCTCCCAGACGAGGTAGCAGAGCCCCCTGAGCTGCCGGGGGTGCACGCGCCGCACCCCGACAAGCGGATGCGTCGGCCGCGCCACCAGGATCACCTCGTCGGTTGCGACGCGGGTGGTGATGAGGTTCGTCTTCGGCACCGGCGCATCGACCAGCCCGCAGTCCAGGTGCCCCGACGACACCTGCTCGCAGACGTCTGTCGTATTGGTGACGGTGACGTCGAGGTTGATGGAGGGGTGCTTGGAGGCGAACACCGCGAGGGCGCGCGCGAGATAGTAGTTGGCGGCCACCTGGGTCGCTCCGATGTTGAGCGAGCCCAGCTCCAGCCCCCGCACCGACTGCGCAACCTCTTCCATGTTCTCCAGCGAGCGCATGACCAGCAGGCAGGCCCCGGCGATCTCCAGCCCCGCACTGGTGAGCCGGACGTTGCGGCCCACCTTCTCGAGCAGCCGCACGCCCAGCGCGCGTTCCAGGAGGTTGACCTGCTGCGTCACCGCCGGCTGACTCAGTCCCAGGATCCTGGCGGCATGGGTGACGTGCTCGCGGCCGGCGACCACCAGGAAGGTCCGGATCTGCTCCAGGGTGAAGGAGGGTCGCAGAAAGGAGTCGCTCACCAGCGAGTCCAGAGGGCGCTCGACCAGGGCGGTGCGCTCGCCGGCTTCTTCGGCGGCTGGCTCGGGGACGTCCAGCAAGTTGCTGCTCTGTAGGGAATCGAGAGGTTCGGCTGATCCAGACAACAAGGTCTCCTGCCCTCAGGTCACTTCCTCTACATTCCTGTAATTGCCATTTGTTCTGGACAAAGCAAACGGTCAGCAACTGCCGGGATGCTCGGGATCTACCCCTCTCTGACAGGATCTAACTGATCTGACTGATCACCCGAATACAGTTGATTTCTCCGCTCTGCTGGCAATGCTTCCCCATACTGGGCAGCTCGAGCTACATAAGTAGGTAGTCTACATCTAGGAGTACTGATGATGCCAGGGGCCGCTTGCTCCAGCGCAGGTGGATGCGTAGAATCCCTACATGTAGAAGTGTTCAAGGTCGGGGCCGGCGAGCCGGTCTCTGCGCCAGGCCGCGTACAGCGCTGGAGGACTGCTCATGACCAGGTGGTCGAGGTGGGTGCTGAGGCACAAGGGGCTCGTCGCCCTGCTGTGGCTGGCCGTGCTGGTCCCCGCCGCGCTGGCGACGTCCAAGGTGTCCGACCGTCTGTCCCAGCAGGTCGACCTGCCCGGGCAGAAGGGCTACGAGGCCAACGAGGCGATCCTGCGCGCCTACGGCACCGGCGGCTACCAACTGCCCCTGGTCCCCGTCATCGGCCTGCCCCAGGGCGTCACCGTCGACCAGCCCGACGCCAGGCGGACGCTCGGCCGGGCGTTCGCCGCGTTGGCCCGCCAGCCGGGCACGCGGGTCGTCTCCTTCGCCACCACCGGGGACCGGCGCTTTGTCGGCGCCGGCGGGCGCACCACCTTCGGGCTGGTCTTCGTCCCCCAGCAGCCCGTCCTGGGCGGCGCGGGCCCGCCGTGCTCACCGAGACGCTGCTCGGCGGCCTCGGCGCGCTGGCGGTGCTGGCGTACGTGTTCGGCTCGGCCGTGGCCGTCGTGCCGCTGCTGGTCGCGTCGGCCTCCATCCTGACGACCTTCCTGATCATCTTCGGCCTGACCGAGCTCACCAAGGTCAGCTTCTTCGCGCAGTTCCTGGTGGCGCTGATCGGGCTGGGCGTGGCGATCGACTATTCTCTGCTGCTGGTGACCCGCTGGCGCGAGGAGCTCGCCGGCGGCCACACCGGCGACGACGCCGTGCAGCGGGCGATGGCCACCGCCGGCCGCGCGGTGCTGCTGAGCGGCCTGACCGTGGCGGTCGGGCTTTTGTCGATGGTGTTCCTGCCGGTGCCGTTCCTGCGTGGCCTGGCCTATGCGGGCCTGCTGATCCCGCTGGTCAGCGTGCTGGTGACGGTCACGCTGCTGCCGGTGCTGCTGGCGCGGGCCGGGCGGCGGCTGGACTGGCCGAGGCTGCGCGACGAGGCCCACGCCGGCAGGGGCTGGTCGGGCTGGGCCCGCGCGGTGGTGCGCGCCCGCTGGGTGGCGGTGCTGGTCGCCCTGGGGGTGCTGGTGCCGCTGGGGGTGGCAGCGTTCGACCTGCGGCTCGGCACGCCCAGGGCCGACGCGCTGGCCAAGTCGGGCCCTGCCTACGAGGGTCTGGTCGCGCTGGAGCGGGCCGGGCTGCCGACCGGGGTGCTGACTCCGCTGGAGGTGCTGGTCCCGCCGGGCACCGACCCGGGCCAGGTGGCCGCCCGCCTGGCCGGCGTGCCGGGCGTGCGCGCCGCGGTCGCCCCCGCCGACCCGGCGTGGCGGCGGGGCGGGACCGCGCTCGTCAACGTCCAGCCGGTGGCGGAGACTGGCGCGCCGGCGGGCAGGCAGACCATGAGCCGGGTGCGCGAGGCCGCGTCGGGGCTCCCGGGCGTGCAGGTCGGCGGCCGCGGCCCCGAGGACGTGGACTTCACCGATGCCGTCTACGGCAGCTTCCCGCTGATGCTCGGGATCATCGTGGCGGTGAGCTTCGTGCTGCTGGCCCGCGCGTTCCGCTCGCTGCTGCTCCCCTTGAAGGCGGTGGTGCTCAACCTGCTGAGCGTCGGCGCGATCTACGGCGTGCTGGTGCTGGTCTGGCAGGACGGCCACGGCTCGCGGCTGTTCGGGGTGCCGCCCACCGGAGCGGTCGAGGTCTACATCCCGCTGCTGGTGTTCGCCTACCTGTACGGGCTGTCCATGGACTACGAGGTGTTCATCGTGGCCCGCATGCGGGAGGCGCACGACCGCACGGGCTCCACCAGCGAGGCGGTCGTCGAGGGGATCGGCCGCACCGGCCGGCTGGTGACCAGCGCGGCCCTGATCCTGCTGCTGGCGTTCGCCTCCCTGGCCAGCGGCCCGATCGTCACCGTCAAGGTCTTCGCCACCGGGCTGGGCGCTGGCATCCTCCTGGACGCGACCGTGGTGCGGGCCCTGCTGGTGCCCGCGACCGTGTCGCTGTTCGGCCGCTGGAACTGGTGGCTGCCCGCCTGGGCGGCCCGCCCGCTGGGCGTCCGGCCGTCGGAGGCGCGGCCGGAGCGGAGCCGCTGGTCGCGGGCGGAAAAGGCGGAGGCGCGGTCCTCATGAGGACCCGGCGCGAGGAGCCCGGCCTCGCCGGCACGGCAGCCGTCCACCAGGGAGCGACGGCCGCGGCGCCGCCGGAGGCGGGGGCCGCGCCGGCGGCGGTCAGCGCGCGGGGGCTCTGCGTCGACCGCGGCGGGCGCCCGGTGCTGCACGACGTGTCGTTCGCGGTGCCGCGCGGCTCGGTGACCGGCCTGGTCGGCCCCAACGCCTGCGGCAAGACCACCCTGCTGCGCTGCGTCGTCGGCGTCCAGCGCATCCGCGCCGGCACGCTCGACGTCGGCGGGCTGCCCGCCGGGTCGCCGCCGCTGCGCGCCCGGACCGGCTACCTCACCCAGGCCCCCAGCGTCTACGCCGACCTGACGGTCCGCGAGAACCTGCGCTACTTCGCGGCCATGACCGGGGCGCCACCCGCCGACGTCGACCGGGCCCTCGGCGAGGTGGACCTGACCGCCCACGCCGCCACGGTGGTCGGCCGCCTGTCAGGCGGGCAGCGCGCCCGCGCCAGCCTCGCGGTGGCCCTGCTCGGCGCCCCGGAGCTGCTGGTGCTCGACGAGCCCACGGTCGGGCTGGACCCAGTGCTGCGCCGTGACCTGTGGGAGCTGTTCCACCGGCTCGCCGCCTCCGGGGTGACCTTGCTGGTGTCCAGCCACGTCATGGACGAGGCCGCCCGCTGCCAGCGGCTGTTGCTCATGCGCGACGGCCGCATCCTGGCCAATGACACGGTGGAGGCGATCCGCCGCCGCACCGGCCGCGGCAACCTCGAGCAGGCGTTCCTGGTCCTCATCGGCGAGGCCGCCCGGTGACCGGCGGCGCCGCCACCCCGGCCGGCCCTGGCGGCGTGGTCAGCGCCCGGCGCACCGCCGCGACCGCGTGGCGGCTGCTCACCCAGCTCCGCCGCGACCCGCGCACGCTGGCGCTGCTGGTCAGCGTCCCGTGCCTGCTGGTGGTCCTGCTGCGCTACGTCTTCGCCGACCAGCCACGGGTGTTCGACCAGGAGGCTCCCCTGGTGCTGGTGGTGTTCCCGTTCATCGCCATGTTCCTGGTCACCTCGATCACCACCCTGCGGGAGCGGACCAGCGGCACCCTGGAGCGGCTGCTGGCCATGCCCACCGGCAAACTCGACCTGCTCGCCGGCTACCTGGGGGGCTTCGCGCTGCTGGCCGCCGTCCAGGCCGCCCTGGCCAGCACGGTCGCGCTGTGGGCCCTGGGCCTCCAGATCCGCGGCAACCCCGGTCTGGTCGTGCTCATCGCGGTGCTCGACGCGCTGCTCGGAACCGCGCTCGGCCTGTTCTCGAGCGCGTTCGCCACCACCGAGTTCCAGGCGGTGCAGTTCCTGCCCGCCGTGGTGTTCCCGCAGATCCTGCTGTCCGGCCTGTTCACCGACCGCGCCACCATGCCGGGCGTGCTGCGCTACGCCTCGGACCTCATGCCGCTGTCGTACGCGGTGGAGGGCATGAACCGCGTGGTCGCCAATCCCGGCTGGCCGTCCGGCCTCGGCGTCGACCTCGCCGCGATCATCGCCAGCGTCGCCTTCGCGGTCGTGCTCGGCGCGGCCACCCTGCGCCGGCAGACCACCTGACCTGTGACCCGCCTCTCCTACCCGTCGCCGCCGCCGTTGTCGCCGCTATTGCGGGCGACGATCACGCGCAGCGGCAGGGACGGGACCAGGCGCAGGCTGGCGTCGCTGAAGCCGGCGGCGGCGAGCATCCGCTCGTAGGCGCGGAACGAGTGGACCTCGCCCCGGGTCGTCCACACCAGCATCAGGATGGAGAACAGGTGGGGTGCCGGGTCGGCCGCCGGCGGCCCCTCGTCGACGGTGAACCCGACGAGCACGACCCTGCCGCCGGGCGCCATCGCCCCGCGGGCGCGCCGGAGCAGCTCGGTGCCCCGCTCCTCGGAGAAATGGTGCAGCACATTGGTGATGAACACGACGTCGTAGGGACCGCCGAGCGGCACCTGGAACATGTCGCCCGCGATCGGCGACATGCGGTCGGCCACGCCCAGCCGCCGCGCGTGCTCGCGCGCGATGGGCAGCACGTTGGGCCAGTCCAGCGACCACACCCGCGCGCGGGGCTGCCGCAGCGCGAAAGTGAAGCCGTACAGGCCGTGGCCGCAGGCCATGTCGAGGACGTGGAGGCGCTCGCGTGCCGAAGCCCAGGGCGCCAGCGCCGCCGCCGCCTCCTGCGCGGTCGGCGCGGCCACGGCGCCCACGAACGCGGCGAAGTCCTCCCAGTATTCGTAGCCTGGCGACTCGGCATGCTCCCGCAGCACCGTCCCGCCGTGGCGGACCGCCTCCGGCAGCCGCCTGAGCGCGTCCCACTCCCAGCTGCTCGCCATGACCTTGGCCATGTCGCCGACGTAGCCGGACTGGCCGCGGACCAGGTGGCCGGCGGCGCCCTCGCTCAGCTGGTACGACTCGCCGTCGGACTCGAGCAGCCGCATCGCCGCGAGCGCGTTCAGCACCAGCCTGGTGGCCCGCTCGTCCAGGTCGAGCTTGCCGGCGACCTCGCCGGCGCCGGCGGGCCCGCCCGCCAGGCAGTCGAACACGCCCAGCTCGATCCCGGCGCTGAGCAGGGCGGTGGTTTTGTACGCCAGCATCATGTCGAAGATCGCCGCCCTGCTCAGCGGTCGGCCGGTGGCGCCCTCGGGCGCTGGTGGAGAAGTCATGGACTCCACAAAGCTATGGCATTCTCCGGCACGGCGGCACCGTGAAAACCCTAGGAAATTGCGGGGATCTTTCCTGCTACGATGGCAGTGTATCCGGTGGCGGCTCCGGGAGCTTCGGGGAGGGTCCTATGGCCGAGGTCATCCAGACGGGCGGGCGGCGGCTGGTCGTCTACGACCTTTCCCAGCAGCTCGGCAACGAGACGAGCGCGGCCGAGCCCAATCCGCACCACATCGAGTATTTGGACGCCGACCAGACGGCGGAGCTCACGGGCAAATTGTTCGGCATCGGTCCCGAGTACTGGCCGGGCGGCAAGGGCTACCGCGTGGAGAAGGTCGAGCTGTCCACGCACTCCGGCACGCACGTCGACGCGCCGTCCCACTACGGTCCGGCACGAGACGGCGCGCACGGGCGCACGATCGACCAGGTGCCGCTGCGCTGGTGCTTCGGCGACGGCGTGCGCCTGGACATGCGCCACAAGCGCAGGGGCGAGGGCATCACCGGCGCCGACGTGAAGGCGGAGCTGCGGCGCATCGGCCACCGGCTCAAGCCCTATGACATCGTGCTCGTCTGGACCGGGACCGACCGCCACTACGCGACCCCCGGCTACGACAACATGCACCCCGGGCTGCGCCGCGACGCCACCGAGTACCTGGTCGACCAGGGCGTGCGGCTGATCGGGATCGACGCCTGGAGCCTGGACCGGCCCTTCGACGTGATGATCGACGAGGCCCTGGCGGGCGACAGGGCGCAGCTGTGGGAATCGCACCTGCTGGGACGCGAGAAGGAGTACTCGCAGATCGAGAAGCTCTGCAACCTGGGGCAGCTCCCCCGCCCGAGCGGGTTCACGGTGATCGCGCTGCCGGTGAAGCTGGACAGGACCAGCGCCGGCTGGGCCCGGGTGGTGGCCGTGCTCGAGGAGGACGGCGCGGGCGCGGACCGGTGACCCGGTGACGGCGGCCCGGCCGCGGCGGCCCGTCCCCCCCGGTCCCGGTCCCACGGCTCGCTCCCGTCCCCGCGCTGCCGCGGCTCACGGCCGCAGCCATGCCACGGGCTCGCCCTTGACGACCGGGCCTCCCGGGAACGCGAGCATGCCCATGAAGCGTCCGCTGAAGGGGGAGCGGACCTCCTGACCGTCCACCCAGCCGAGGAGCGCGCCGGCCCGGACGATCCCCTCATCGAGGGGGAGGTCGCGTGACGGCGCCGGCTGGAACACGCCGAGAGCCGGGCTGACGACCACCCGCTCGGCGATGGCCGGGTCCTCGCCGAGCGCCGCGTCCGCGTCGATGGCAAGCGCGTCCCAGCCCGCCAGCGCCACCGCGCGGGGGACGTCTGCGGGCGCGTTGACCGCGGTCGTGCGGCTGAGGGGCAGGACCCGCCGCACCAGGCGCCACAGGACGCGCCGTCGACTGCCGCGCGCAGCGCACTGCTGGCACGGTCCAGCAGCGGCGTGTGAAAGGGACCGGCCATGGGCAGCCGCCGCATGGCCAGCATCCCCCACGACTCGAGCCAGCGCCCGGCCTCGTCGAGACCGGCGCTCGACCCGGCCAGCACCAGCTCCCCGGGCGCGTCGTCCCCGGCCAGCCACGCCTGGCCACCGGCCCGCCGGCAGGCCGTGTCGACCTCGTCCTCCTTGGCGCCGAAGACCGCGATCATCAAGCCCGGGCACTCGAGAGCGGCACGCTCCATCAGGCGCCCGCGCTCGTCGGCCACGCGGGCGCCGTCCTCCAGGGACAGTCCCCCGGCGGCCACCATGGCACCGACCTCCCCCAGGGAGTAGCCCGCACAGACGTGCGGGAGCAGTCCGGCCACGGTGACCGCGTCCAGGGCGATCATGCTCAGGGTGAAGACGGCGACCTGTGCGTTGCGCGTGCTCCGCAGCTCCCGCTCGCCGGCCTCCAGCAGCAGGCGCGCCACGTCGCACCCCGCGACCTCGGACACCGTCTCGACCACGCGCCAGGACGGATGGCGCCGCCATGGACGCCCCATCCCGGGCGATTCAGCGCCCTGTCCCGGAAAGACGAGGACAAGCATGCCGAGGCGGCGGCCGGCTCAGCTCGCCGACGGCGAGGCGTGGACCGACCCGGACTCGATGAGCTGCTTGATGCGCTGCTGGTTCTCCCGCCCGTGCCCGTCCATCCGCTCGACCACGACGGGCTCTGGCACGTCGAGGTCCGGGTCCAGCTCGAAGTCCTGGGTCCAGGTCATGAGGGTTCCCTCGGGCGTGGGGGTGTACGTCCACTTCAGGTGCATGTACTTGAAGGGGTACAGCGGCTCCTCCCGCTCCGCGATCGCGACCAGCTCCTGGTGGTCGAGCAGCCGCCAGGACTGCCACTCGCCGCCTTCCCGGCTCCTGAGCCGGAACACCAGCTTGGTGAAGCGCCCGGCCTCCTCGCGCTTGACCACCTGGCTCTGGCTGTACTCGTTGAAGAGCACCTGCCAGTTGTCGACGTCGTTGGTCACCTCGAAGACTTCGGCGGGCGGCCGGTTGATGTGCATGCTGTGCTGGATACGCGGCATCGGGCAGCCTCCGTGCAATCAGCGGTGAGCTGGGACCGACTCCACGAAGCCGGTCAGGTCACCGAAGGTCTTCAGCGTCTGGACGTGAGCGGCGTCGATCCTCGTCGACAGCCGCCGCTCGACGGCGACCGCGATCTCGGTGAGCTCCGTCGAGTCCACCCCCAGGTCGTCCCGGAGCCGCGTGTCGTCGTCGATGTCGGCCGGGTCGAAGCCCAGCTCTTCGAGAAGGCTCAGCAGCGTCGCGCGCATCTCCATCCGCTCACCCCCTTGCCGGCGACGTGGACGCCGGGCCCTCCTGGTACCGGCTGACCACCAGGCATGCGTTCACACCCCCCATTCCGCGAGCGATCACCAGGGCGTGACCGAGGTTGTCGGCCCTGCGCGGCGACGCGGTGACAAAATCCAGGTCGAAGCCGGGCGCCGGCTTGTCCAGGTTCGCGATGGGCGGCACCTGGCCGTGCGTCATGGCCTGCACCGCCACCGCCACGTCGGCGACGGTGGCGGCCCCCAGGAGATGCCCGGTCGCCGCTTTGGACGAGGTCACCGGGACGTCGTGGGCGCTGCCGCCGAGCGCGGCGCCGATCGCCGCGACCTCGGCCGCGTCCTCGCGGGGAACGGCGGAGCCGTCCGCCACGATGCAGCCCAGCTCGGCCGGGGCGAGCCCGGCGTGCCGCAGCCCCCGCTCGACCGCCCTGCTCAAGGTCTCGCCGTGCGGCTCGACGGTGTAGTACGGGATGTAGCCGTCGGTGTTGAGCGCCCAGCCGGACAGCTCCGCGTACACCGGGGCCCGCCGCGCGCGGGCGTGGTCGAGGTCCTCGAGGACCAGGAACACGCTGCCCTCGCCGACGACCGTCCCGCCATGGCGCGCGTCGAACGGCCGGTAGGCGGCCTCGGGCCGGGCATTGCCGAGCCGGGTGAGGTAGGAGCCGGTCTGGCAGCACAGCCAGGCGTACGGCGACAGCGGCTGCTCGGTCCCGCCGGCGAGCACGACGTCGGCATGTCCCCGCCGGATCGTCTCGGCACCGTGGACCAGGGCGTACGCCCCGCTCGCGCGGTCGCACACGAAGGTGCGGGCGCGGCCCTTGATCCCGAGCCTGATGCAGATGTTGCCCTGCGGCGCGGCCGGGAACCAGGCGGTCGCCTGGTACGGGCTGACCTCCCTGGGGCCGAGCGTCCACAGGTCGCGCAGCTCGCGCTCGGCGAACTCCCAGCCGCCGAGCACGTTGCCGACCATCACGGCGACGCGGTCGGGCCGCACGCCCGTGCCGCCGCCGATCTGGAGGCCGGCATCCTGGACCGCCATGTCGGCGGCCACCACCGCCAGGTGGGTGAAGCGGTCGGTCCGCTTGATGAACCTTGCGGGGAGCCAGTCGGAGGCGCTGAACTCGTCTGCCTGGCCGGCGACCTGGCACTGGTAGGGCGAGGGGTCGAACCGGTCGATCCGCCGGACGCAGGACCGGCCCGACAGGGCCTGCCGCCAGAGGCTCTCCGTGCCGATGCCGGCGGGCGTGACGCTGCCGGTCCCGGTCACCGCTATCCGCGGCATGCCTGGTCACCGAACGAGCGCAGGACGATCGCCGCGTGCAGCCCTGAGAAGCCGCTCGCGTCCGACAGGATCACCTCTCCCTGCCACGGGCGCCCGCTGTTGGGCACGTAGTCCAGGTCGCACTGGGGGTCGGGGAGCTCGTAGTTGATCGTCGGGTGCACGAAGCCGCGCTGGAAGGTCAGGGCGCAGCCGATGATCTCCAGCGCGCTCGCCGCGGCGAGGGGGTGACCGGTCATGGACTTGGTGGCGTTGACCGGGATCTGGCGCGCCCGCTCCCCCAGCGCGAGGGTGATGGCGCCGGTCTCGCAACTGTCGTTCTGCGGCGTGGAGCTGCCGTGGGCGTTCACGTGGTCGACGTCGCCGGCCCAGGTGTCGCCCTGCGCCAGCGCCCCGGTCATCGTGCGCGCCAGGTCGGCCCCGTCCGACAGCAGGTCGGTCATGTGGAGCGCGTTGCACGCCATGGAGAAGCCGGTGATCTCCGCGTAGACCCTGGCGCCCCTGGCCAGGGCGTGCTCCAGCGCCTCGAGCACGACGACGCCGCAGCCCTCCGCGAGGACGAAGCCGTCCCGCTTCGCGTCGAAGGGGCGGGACGCCGCTTCCGGCCGGTGGTTGTGGCCGTGCGACAGGCAGTTGAGGATCTCGAACGACGCCGTGGTGATCGGGGTGATGGGCGCCTCGCTGGCGCCGGCCAGCATCACGTCGGCCTCGACGCCAGGTACAGGTCGGCTCCGGCCTTTGCCGGGTCGACGCCGCTGCGGCCCTGGTCTGTCACGTCGAGGAACTCGCTCTCCATCTGGCGGGTGCCGCAGATGGCGGTGGAGAGCGCGACGCCGAGCCGGTCCCTGTCGATGCTGCCGGGGTCCAGCGCCGCGTCGTCGACTGCCTGCAGGGCGCCGGCGACCGCGAACTGGATGAAACGGTCCAGTTTCCGCACCTCCGGCGGGACCCCGAGGCGCTCGGGGTCGAAGTCCTCCACCTCGGCGACGACCTGGGAGGCGAAATCGAACCCGCCGTACAGCGAGCAGCTCTTCACCGCCGACAGGTGCTTGGTCGCGCTCCTCCCGCCGACCAGGCCCTGCCAGAAGGCCTCCTTGCCGGTTCCGAGGGGGCTGACCACCCCGACACCGGTCACGGCTACCCGGCTCATGACGCCTCCCTGCCCGCCGCCGCCGCGGCCGGCGGCCGGCCCGGCGGCCGGCCCGGCGGGCCCCACTCGACGAGGGCATGGTCGGCGAGCAGCTCGACCCAGCGGCGGAGCGCGTCGCGGTGCGCGTCGCGCGCAATGCCGAACCGCTCGCAGAAGCGCCGCTCCACCTCCTGCCAGGCGCGGCCCCCGTCGCTCTCTTCGCCCCCGCTCAGGATCGTGAGCAGCGCCTCAAGCTCCGGCGTGAGCTGGAACCGGTCGCGGAAGCGGTTGGTCACCGCTCTGCGCCGCACCAGGACGCCCGCCCCCTTGGACGGGTCGCCGGACGGGTCGTCAGGTGGCAGGAACAGCTCGTCGGAGACCTTGACCTCCGGGGCCGGCCGCACGACCGAGCCCCCGGCGAGGACCTCGCCGATCCGGCCGGCCCTGCCGTCCCTGAGCTGCCGCTGGTGGAACCGCCACGTGAGGAAGGCGAGCCCCTCCTCCTCGCCCATGGCCACGCGCGCGCCACCGCGGTCCGCGGCCTTCCCGCGGAGCGCGAGGTACCTGCCGAGAAGCGGCGGGAGCTCGGCTCCCGACAGCCCGGAGACCAGCGCGCCCGCCCGCCGGCTGGGGGGCGCGCCTGTCCATTGCCGGAGGGCTCCGGCGCCCGGGCCTGTGGACCGGCCTCGGCCTTCTCGTAGAGGTTCAGGCAGAGCTGCACGAACGTCTCATACCGCTGCGCGTAGAGGTGCCCGTAGAGCGCGAGGGCCTGCGCCTCGAGCGCAGGAGCGTCCAGGACGGTGTTGAGGGTGCACGCCGCGAGCATGCCGTGACTGGCGGCCAGCTCGACGCCGGGGGTGAGGATGGGGTCCACAAAGCAGGCGGCGTCGCCGGTCAGGACCCATCCGGGCCCCGCAAGGCGGGAGCAGCGGTAGGCGGTCGCAGGCGCCGAGCGCACCGGCTCGGTCTGGCGCGCACCGGACAGCAGGCGCGAGAGGGGCGCCGAGGCGCTGAGCGCATCGCGGTAGAACCGCTCGGGGCGCTCGGGGCCGCCATCGAGCAGGCGCGGCCCGGAGGGCAGGACGACGGCCCCGACGCCGGCGAGGCCGGTGCGGTCGTCCAGCGGGACGTACCAGAAGCAGACGTCGCGCTGGCCGATGAACAGGGCGTTGCCGGCATCCCGTCCCGGCAGGCGCCCGCCGCCGGCCCAGTAGCTCCATACGACGGTGCTCCGCAGCCGCGGGTGAGGCTCCAGCAGCCCGAGCTGGCGCGCAAGGAGCGCGTCCTGGCCGCTGGCGTCCACGGTCCACGGCGCGTAAGCGCACTGTTGCTCGCCGTCGCCGCCGAGGTAGCGGACGCCGACCGCCCGCCCCGCCTCGAACAGCGCCTCCTGGACGCGGCAGCCCTGCCGGACCTCGACGCCGCTGGAGGCGGCGTGGCGCACAAGGATCTGGTCGAGCTCGTCCCGCCGCACCTGCATGGCCGCCGGCGGTCCCTCCGGCTCACCGTAGTAGACGCTCCACGGCCCGGGGTCCGGTCCCCAGATGAAGGTGGCCCCGGACTTGGGGACGAACCCGGCCGCTCGTACCTTGCCGCCGGCGCCGATCGCGTCGAGCAGATTGCAGGCGACGAGCGAGAGCGACTCGCCGACGTGGTAGCGCGGCGGGACGTCTTTGTCGAGCAGGAGCACCCGCCGTCCACAGCGGGCGAGCATGGTCGACAGCACGCAGCCGCCCGGCCCGGCGCCGACCACGATGACGTCCCAGAGAGGCTTCATGCCCGCTCCCTCCCGGCCGGAGGGGTCCGGGGAACCCCGAGGGGGTGCCCCGGTGGGTCGGGCGGTGGGTCGGCGGGCGGGCCCGGCGGTGTCGCCTCGAAGACGAGCTGCGCCTCTCCCTTTGGGCTCAGCACCACCAGGCTGAGATCCACCGCCTCGCGCCCGCCGGCCTCGCGGTGGGCGGCGCCGGTCACTTCGGTGTGTCCTCCGGGACGGGGTGGTCGAACTCGTAGGGCTCGTCCGAGAGGAAGACACTGCGCGTCGGGGGCCGCTCCGCCGGCGCGACCAGCAGCAGCCTCGCCGTCTCGCCGGGGCCGGTGGACAGGCCGTGCTGCTCCCCGCGGGGGATGAACACGACGTCGCCCGGCCCCAGGGGGATCTTCTTGTT
>WNGE01004880.1_pt1 | contig 16063 bp, 17 predicted proteins | sample 5400651 | NCBI WGS metagenome assembly WNGE01 (sample SAMN13153370, study PRJNA577476) | soil metagenome | isolation source: 60 cm soil or saprolite under grassland replicate 2 | place: USA:California | collected 2016-06-15 | reverse complement strand
TTCACCTCAAAGAGTGAGCAGAACAAAGCATTGTCGATTTTTGGTCTTCCTGAGCGCTATATAGTCAGAAAGATAGAAAGGAGGAACGAACATGAACAGGTTTCTAACTGTAGTTAATGCGACCAGTCGTGTTGTTCAATATTGTAGAGCCGTCATATTCCTGCGTGGTTGGCATGATTTCTACGGAGGCTTCGCGGCAAACGAAGAAAGGAAGAACTATATGTATAGTTCACCACCCCTCGATCAATTATCCGAAAATGTTGTCACTTGTAATGCGAACAGTTGTAGTGCTAGTCAATGGAACAATGTCCCAAGATGTGCGGGAATCACAAGCATCGTACACTTGAGAGCTGGCAAAGGCGGCAGTGAGCAGGTAGTCAGGCACTCGAGCAAGAATGTCCAACGTATTCAAAATCATCGCACCTTTCCCGAAACGTGGCGCTATACATGTTACGTGCCACGAGACAGTGAAAATTCCGCGACCCCATAGGGCTCCGTTCTACTAGAACACGATGTTCAACGTAGATGAGCTCTTTTTTTGTGTAGAAAAACGTAATTATCTTCTCAGCGCAAGCCTTCCTTTTTCACTTCCCTTCTGGAGTCAATTTTTCCAGCCATTCTATGGTCTCTTCCATGAGTAGTATTGAACGTGGCGTTATAGCTGATGGCCTCGCAGACTTGAGTAACTGCAACGCATTTGTCACAGGTAAGCGGGCCCGAACTATTGCTTGAGCTGCCTCCTCGTTGGAAATCCGTAGCCCACACAACGCCAGGGCCAGCATATACGGGTTTTGTCCTTCGGCAGACGTTGTGAACCAGCTAGTAAGGTGTTCCTTTTGTGCCTGGCTTGAAATTGGCGGCAAGGATATATCTGCGACTATCGTAGGTCGAACGAAAGAGATAATACCTAAAAGCACTGCACCCAGGCCAATCTCCTTTGTCCATGCTGTCGCCAGGCGTTTTTCAGTTACTGGATCGTCAAGCACCTGTAAGCCCGGTGCATTACTTACAGAAGTAATATTCCAGAGGAAAAAGCAGAGATCACTAAGCGAAGCTTGTTCCAATTGGTGAGATTTCGGTTGACCATCAACGACTTTACAAGATTCTTGTGCGAGCGACTGGTCAATGAAGGCATAGACGTTCCAGAGGAAGAACCCGATCTCCCTCAAAGTTGCTTTCCCAAGCTGAGCATTTAAGTTTGTGTTCTGAAGGGCTTGTCGCATAGACTGTACATATTTCGGGTCTCTATTTGTGACAGTGTAAAGATTGTAAATAAGCATTTGAATACTGCCAATAGGGCTTTTCATAAAGGCAGCCTGTACAATCTCAGGCTGAGCCAGTGGGGAAATGAGCCGCGCAGCATAGGAGACATCAACAGATACTGCGTTATGCAGCAGGAGAGCAAATTGTTGCAGGTCGTTGCTGGCGATGCGTTCTGACAGGTCTACGGTTGCGAGTCTGTCGAATACATCGGCCGCAAGCACTCTTCCTCGTCCTGGATACCTGTCCCCCAAAGAGGGTGCCTGCTGTATACGATGGGTGAATTTGCCTATCTCATCCAATGGCTCTGTAGCTAGCCGAGCTGTGAGAAACTGTTCCTGAAACAGCTCATACCCTTGCGCTAGCGAAAAATATTCGTGTTGTAGGAAGGTGCCAATCTCACCTAACGGTGATCGATTACACATTACGGCAATTTCCTGGGCTGAGAATTGTTGTAAAAAGAGCCGCCAAAATTGCTTTGAAGAAACTTTGCGAAATTGCCCAAGATCAGCGATTTCCGCCTCCTTCAGGCGACAGAGGGAGGCTAGCCCTGCTGGCGTAAGCGCTTCTAAATATGCCTGGGCAATAGACGGCGAGATTTTCTGGAGCGCGCGCAGTAACCAGTAGAGGCGCTGCAGGTTCTCTTTTTCAGCCCGTTGCACAAGCATTGCAACGTCCAGGGCTTGAAATAAGCTCTCTATTTGTGTAGCTGAATACCCGAGTTCTTGCATACACCCTATGAGCTGCTCCATTGAACTCATGTTGCTCATGCTCACCTTCGTTGCTAGAGCGTGCATAGGAATATTGTCTAACAGCGTTTTTGCCTGCTCGGGCGAGATACGCTTGAGCACACGCAGCAGGGAAACCAGCGGCAGAAGGCCTCTTCTCTCACTACGCTGCGCCAGTTGCCGCATGTCGATGGCGGTAACGACTTTGCGTGCTGTCTCGGCATGGATCTGCTGGAGGTTCTGAAGTATTGGCACAATATTCTGAATGGTACGTCCGGTTATTTGAGAGCTTATGTCTTGTGGTTCCGCATCACGCAGGAGCATGCCAAGTAGTTCATGAGCACGCGAGGCATCATATTTTGCTACGCTGTACACATAGCGTATTGCATCAGCAATGTTTCCTGTTTCAAATTGGCTGGCTGCGCAGTCCTGCAGGTCACGATTGGTCAATAGTTGTTCCAGGAGAGGTGCTTGCTCCTGGCGAGCAAGACCGTCATAGACCGACATGTAATTTGGGGGTTTCGCTTTCAGATACGCCTCCAGTTCTTTGACTATGTCTAACGTGATGCGCTTCGGAGTAACACTGCCCTCCTGGCGATAGATATGTGTTTCGAAAATCTCGCGTGCCAGGGCTGGATGAAAGACAAGGTCGTAAAGAACACCATAGTTTTTTACTGTTGACCTTGTCAGCAGCTTTTGTCTTTCTAATTGCCTGACCTCCTCTCGTGGAAGTATTGCCTCAACGAAGAGGTTGTGCGCTCGAATTTCAAATTGCCGCAGGACACACAAGGCGGGCAGTGCCTTTCCACCGGTGGCCAGGTATTTGTCTTTTAACGCTCGATACACGACATCCTGCTTGACGTTGCTCAGTCGACCGCCAACAGTGTACCATGCCTCCAGGCGACTTTTAGAGACTACAAGGTTGTGAGCATGTTGCGTTTTGAGTAACTCAGCAGAGTCATTTTCCAGGGCAACATAGCGGTTGGGGTCCTGCCGCCGGTAAGCGGTTGCATATTTTTCAATCACTCCCCGATACAGGTCTACAGGCCGAATTTTTATCTTCTCGTCCGCACACACCTCTAAGTAGCCATTGATTACTCCAGGAGATGCATCTTGTTCTCCAACGCTGGGACGTGAGATCAATATGCATTGAGTATGTTCCGGCGGCTTACCTTCCCATTGAAAACAGAACTCATTCACCTCTTCTGGCGCAAGATGACAGTTATCCAGGATGTAGAGCACTCTCTCACGGTCGTGAGCATGCACCAATTCATGCCAGGCGCGCCCGTCTCCTCCTTTGACCTGCTGGCTTACGTCCTTATACGCAACCTGGAAATTCTCTTTCTCCTCAAGCCGTTTTGCCAGCGCCAGGGCAAGTACTGTCTTGCCAGCAGCTGAAGGCCCAACCAGTAGGGCGCGCTTCTTCTCTTGTAGAAACTTTTTGATATGCGTGACATAGGTTTCTGATAGGTAGACCAGGTCCTGTTCGAAGTCACGTTCCGTTGGAAAGCTACGTGCTGATGAATACAAGCATTCTTCTAATGACATAAAATAACGGTTCGATTTATTGGGAAAGCGTGTAGGATCCTGGCGCAGGAGATATACATGGAAATTCTCGATGGCTCTGCGCACCCCTTTAACGATATCGACAAGGGCTTTATCGCGGTTGGACCATGTAGTAACAGGTCTGGCATTGGTGGGTAAGGCTTGTAGTTCTGCAAAAGGTGCTCTTGTCCAATCGACAGGTCGCAGGATAATGGGAATAACGCATGCATCGCTAGCTTTGTGTCGTTGCATAGCCTGAACCATCTCAACACCATAACTATAATCTGATGCTATGAAGTCAGGACTAATCAGCAAGAGAATGATAGATGCAGTATTGATATGGTCATCGATAACATGCTTCCACTCTGTGCCGGGTACAATCTGACGATCATGCCACTCGGTGATGAGACCTTCTCGTCGCAAAATGCTCAGGTGGCTTTTCAGCTTGTTTAAGAGAACTTCATCCTCATGTGCGTAGGAGTAGAAGACCTCAATGGATTTTGCTTGTCCAATAGTCATAGCGAAGGCTCCTCAGTCGTCCCAACACTGCTGTCTCCGGCTTTCCAACTCGTGGTTTTGCCGCTTGTGCATCTTCTGTCATACTTTTCTCCTATTTATCAGAAGGCCTCTTAATGTAGCCCGGCAATGTTTATCATACGCTACGAATGCTCAAAGGTAAACACGGGATATACAGGAAAAGCCACGCGAACGAAAGGGATTGATGCGCATGATACCATTGAAACCGATACAGGAGCATCAGGAAGCAAAGATGAATAATACTCAAGACCCTGATTAAATATGCGGATCATTTTCGTTTCTTGTGGCTACATCTAACAGATGCTTCCAAGAGTTAGTACAGGAGGTACCAAATTGGTATACTCTTCCATCGAGCCTTGCGCTCACATTATTGTGTGCTAGAATATTTCCCAATCCGCGAGTGCTTATTCTTCCTTAGCCGGGGTCCTGGCTGGTTTCCTTGTTACAGCTATTGTCTTGTCTCTCAGTAATCCTCCAAGGCGTGAAGAAGTGAAGGACATTTCTCTTCCCTTGTATGGGGCCGCTGTTGCATGTCTTTCACTCACTTTGTCATCCTTTCTTTTTGCGCAGCTTGTTGGAGACGAAACAACCTCGAGAGCATATCTTCTAGGGTCGGCGGCTTTTGGAACATTTGCTCTTGCTATTTTACAGCTTATACTGAGCCTCCTTTGGTTCTTTAAACTGTACGGCATACCTCCAGCAATTCTCTCTAGCATGAATCTACTATTTCAAGGAGTACTAGTCACCGCAATATTGTATCTATTCCTTACTTCTGTGGATATTCTGCGGTTAAAGGCAGGAAATGATCAGGAAACTCCCTGGATTTTTTATGTCCTTATACCATATGTCCTTCTTACCTATACTGTTCCCTGGTTGGTTGCCCTTCTTGTAAGAAAGAAACGGTATGCAAAATCAGGAACACATAGTGCTGGAACAGCTAGCTGGCTCTATAAAAGCATTGGTTCTCCTGAAGCATCATTTAAAACTACTTCTACCTGCTCTGGTTTGCTTATCATCCTTATAACTTTTGGTTATGGACTTGTGGCTGTTGATTTTGTCAACGTAAGGTCGAGTTTTGAAAACATTAGCATCTCCGTCTACGTTCTCATGCTACTTCTCGCTGGACTCATCTTACCGGTCTTTCTCTTTCTTGTGCAGTTGAGTTTTCCAGAAGTCTCGCATTTTCTTGACAGTTGAACTCATCTCACCAGATAATAGTTTCTTGGGAGTCGAACGCTCTTAACTAAGCAAGTAGGTACTTTTTATTATGCATATTCCGCTTCAATACGTTTACTTTATCGGTTCTATCGTCGCTTCGCTTCCGTGGCTTGTTGTCTTCTTCTTTAGAAAAGACTTGCAAAGAGAAATGTTGGTAATGGGCTTGCTATTTATGGTGCCCGCGGTCATTGCAGAATATTTTATTTGGACTGTGGATTACTGGCGTCCAATTACCTTAGAGGGAACCAGAATTGGTTTTGAGGATATCCTTTTAGGATTTACTAACGGCGGATTAATCGCAATCTGCTATGAATTTTTTCTCGGGAAAAAGCATCTGCTTCTGGAGAAGAAAAATACCAATGTATCCGCACTCTTAATTTTTTTATTACTTGTCTTTGTGTTAACGCTCTTATTTTGGGGATTTCACGTTAATTCTTCTATTGCAACTCCTATTAGTTTTCTTGTAGCAGTCACCGCATTGTTATTGCTTAGGCGTGACCTGATAGTTTATTCCCTCGTTTCGGGTACAATAACGATGATAGGATCAATACCTGTATATATCATTCTTGAGTATCTATCACCAGAGTTTGTTAACAAAACCTGGCTCATTGGTAACCTGACCGGAATAACAATTGCGGGCATTCCTATCGAAGATCTCATCTACTATTTTACACTTGGATGTCTTTTAGGAACCTTCTACCTGTTTTGGAAAAACGAAGGATTAAACCCACATTCCGCAGTTTGGCACGAAACTTTTAAGAATATTGTGGATCGCCAGTAGAGCAGTGATTTCGACCTCTTCATTGGATCCATAGAGGCATCTCCTCATGATCGATGCCAAAGTGATGAGCAACTTCGTGCAGAACAGTGTGCCGCACCTGCTCGCGAATGCGGTCGGGGTCACCATGGCAATAGGCTTCAATCGCGCGCTGATAAATGGTGATGATCTCCGGGTGCGGAACTCTCGCTTGACCATAGGAGGTCAACGGCACCCCTTCATAGAGTCCGAGGAGCGTATATCCTGCTTTGATGCCCACTCGCTGCATCACCTCTTCGCCCGGCTCGTACTGCACCCGCACCAGCACGTTTTCCATCTTCTCCTGAAACTCAGCAGGAATAGAACTGAGCGCCTCCTCGACGAGGAGTTCGAATGAACTCAACTCACCTTCATCGGCATCTGCATCTTCGCCTTCGACAAAACTGTCATCCGTATCAGCTTCTATCACGCTATTGTCACCTTCGCTGCTCTGGTAGTTTCTCCCTGGGCTCATTGTGCGATTCAATACACTCTTTGGCAAGAGGAAGAATGCTCCCACGGCTCCAAAGGCGAAAGTGCCGAGCAGGAGGAGCCAACCGGATAGAAGGTCATACAAGTTGTTGAGATAGGCACTGAGGAAGAGGAGTGCGACGAGGAAACTCATCATGGCGAAAAAGTAACGCGAGCGATTACTTTGAGCATATTTGGTAGGCTCATCCAGTTCTGGTTCGCGATGATCGTCGTACTCTTCCTCTTGCTCAGCCATATTCATCCTCTGTTTCCTCCAAAAATGTACAAAATCAAGGTAACACGAGAAGAAATCGATGATATCGGTATTTTTCAATTCTGGGAAAACTCACCCAATATATTCCTGGATATACTGGGGCAATGCTTTGTTCATCGCCTTGAGGTAAATTGTGGCCTTCCCGAAGAAAATCAGCAGCGCTTGGAGATAGACATCGAGTTGGAGTTCAACTGGCATCGTAAAGCCGCTTCGATCAACCGTCTTCTTCAAATCATCATCCGAGAAAGCAGAAACCGTTGCTTTCAACTCTTCGTCCAGCGTTTGAAACCATGCCTTGAGTCGGGCGACGCTCCTCTCCAAATCCGCTTCCATGTTGCGATATGACCAATCTTGCTGAAAGGTTTGCAACGACTGCACGTACGAATGCTCAATTTCACCCATCTGGCGGCATAAGGCCCCTAAGGTCATATTCTGCCCTCCAGGGCTAAAAGCCAGGTCGGCATCGCTCAGGATGTCTAACAACTGCGAGCGCATCCCATGTGATCCCTCAATCCACGGCCATTTCTCTAGCATAAAGCGATTCATACTATCCTCTCCCTCGTTCAAATATGCTCCATAATCCTCCAGGGAACTTATGGCTCTAGTGTATCACACTGGCAATTAATCTCGATTGCGCACTACCAAAAATGCGGCGTGAGTGCCCCTGGCGAAAGCCTGCGGGGTGAAACGCCGCCCGCCCGCAGGCGGTACATGCTTGACCAGTCTAATCAAATGCAGTAGAATACCTGGGTGAGAACGTTTGAATACCGCTTGTATCCAAATAAAGAACAGTCCCATCTGCTCATGGGTTGCCTGATCGAGTCTCGCAAGCTCTATAATGAGATGCTTGAGATCACTAAAGGGCAGTATGCCGAGCGGGGCACCTTCCCCACAAAGTACGATTTGACGGCACAATTCAAGGGACGTGGCGGGGAATATGTCCCTGCAACCACGGTACAAATGTTGGCTGATCGCCTCTCCAAATCGCTCAAGCGCTTTCTCGATGCCAAAGAGTTGGGCATTCCTGATGTGGGCTTCCCTCGTTTCAAAAAGCCAAACCGCTGGCACTCCATTCAGTTGAGACAGTACGGCAAAGATAGCTATCTGCATGAGGATAAGAAACATCTTCTTGTGCCCAAGAAGCTCGGACACTTCCTCAAGATCAAGTTGCATCGTCCCATTGAGGGCACACCCAAGACGGTTCACCTGGTACATCGTGCGGATGGGCATTGGTACGCCCTCATCGTGTGTGAGATGGAGCCACATACCGAGCATGAACCAACCACGTGTGAGCATCCTGACATCGGCATTGACGTTGGTCTCAAGTCCTTTCTCACGGATAGTGAGGGTCATACCATTGAGAACCCGCGCTACTATCGCACCTCGCAGAGAACCTTGAGACGCAAGCAACGCCAGTTGTGCAGACGCAAGAAAGGCAGCCATCGACGCCGCAAGGCTGCTCGTAGCACGGCGCAAACCCATCTCAAGATCGCGCGTCAACGCCGTGATTTCCATTTCAAAACGGCCAAACAGTACAGCGAGCAGTACCAGATGATTGCTGTTGAGAAGCTTCACCTTCTCAACATGACCCAAAACCATTCCCTGGCCAAGAGCATCATGGACGCCAGTTGGGGCGCCTTCCTCGACATCCTGAGTGAAAAGGCTGAGAGAGCTGGGCACGCAGTGGTACGAGTGAACCCGCGCTTCACCAGTCAGACATGTCACCAATGTGGTGAGATCGTCCAAAAGAGTTTGTCTGTACGTACGCATATTTGTCCTTGCTGTGGCTATGTGGTCGACCGTGATGTCAATGCCGCGAAAAACATTTTGTCAAAGGCCAGGGCATGGCCTTCAGGGACGGTCTCCGATGGGAGTCCGGTCGAACTGAGAAGCCCCCAGCTTTAGCTGTGGGGAGTTGTCACTTCTTCTTTACGTAGGAAGCTTCGCTATCTACTCCAAACTCCACGAGCTTGAACGTGACCAGTTCCTTGAAATCATGCAGCACCTCAAGCAACTCTTGCAAGGAGTACCTGTTCAGAACAGCAGAGAGATGATATGGTATATGTGGTTGAACGTTGCCATAAGAAAGGTAAGTGACTGATGCGCACAAACCAGGTAAAAGAAAAACTCAAGCGAGGTGAGCCAGCGCTGGGAGCATGGTTGAGCCTCCCCGGCGTACCCTCGGCAAGAATCATGGCGCGACTTGGCTTCGATTGGCTCGTGGTGGATATGGAACACACCGCGCACAATCCTGTACTCATGGCCGATATGGTTGCCACCATCGCTGATGCCGGTACCAGCGCACCCATCGTGCGCGTTCCTGGAAATAGCGTCGAGTGGTACAAGTGGGCTTTGGACGCCGGAGCATGGGGTATAATAGTCCCGATGATCAATACCCGTGAAGAGGCGCAGCAGGTAGTAGAATTCGCTAAATATCCGCCGCTTGGTTCGCGCAGTATCGGCGGCGCGTTTGGCCCCTACGGGTTCGGCATCACCAATTGGCCGGATTATGCGCGGATGGCGAACGATGAAATTATCGTAACCGTTCAGATCGAGAGTTCACGGGCGCTCGAAAATCTCGACGATATTCTCTCCGTGCCGGGCATAGACGTAGCGTTCGTAGGGCCAAACGATCTCCACGCTCAGCTCGGCCTCACACCAAGCACCGAGGGAGCCGAACCCGAATTCGTGGATGCCCTGGAACGGATTAAGGCAGCCGCGCAGAAACATCACGTCGTCCTGGGTATCTTTAGCAACGGTGGGGTAGCTGCGGCAGAACGCGTGCGCCAGGGCTTCCAGATGATCAGCGTCACGACCGATATCAGCAGCATGATTGCGACTGCAACACAACATTTGCGTTTAGCGAAGGGGCGCGGATAGGACAAGAACGAGACCAGAAAGAGAGAGCGAGCATGCAGCAGGCGCACGTCTGGACAGGGAGAGCGCTGCACCCCGAGGCCCTGGCTGTACTTGAGGGCCTGGCTACCATCTCCGTCAGCGGTGTGGGAGAGCGCAACGATTGGTATGCGGAAGCATGGATGGCTGACGCGATCATCGTTGAAGGTGCGACGTTTGTGACAGGTGAGGTGATGGACCGCATCGGCCCGTGCCTGCGCATTATCGCTCGCCCGGGCATTGGTGTGGATCGCATTGACCTCGCTGAAGCAACCCGGCGCGGCATCCTGGTCGTGAACGCTCCCGATGGGCCAACCGAGTCTACTGCCGAACACGCTATCGCGCTGCTGCTCAATCTCTGCAAGCAAGTTATGGTCAATGATCGTATCCTGCGTTCTGGGCAACCCTTTCCGCCGCTCAGGCAAGTGACGCCCGGCTTTGAGGTAGCAGGCGCTGTCCTGGGGTTAGTTGGCCTGGGACGTATCGGGAGTCGCGTTGCAGCTATAGCGCGTGTTCTGGGAATGAAGGTCCTGGCATATGACCCTTTCGTTACTCCTGAGCGAGCCAGTACGCTAGGTGTGGAACTTGCCCCCTCTCTGGCGGAACTGCTGCCTTGCGCCCAAATCGTCTCCCTCCATTGTCCTTCCACACCGGAGACCTACCACATCATGAATGCCGAGACCTTGAACCTGATGCCTGGAAGGAGCTACCTGATCAATGTCGCGCGTGGAGCATTGATCGACGAGACGGCCCTGCTCGCCGCATTATGCTCAGGCCACCTGGCGGGTGCGGCACTGGATGTCTTCGACCCGGAACCAGCGATGACCAATCACCCACTCTTTACTCTGCCCAATACCATCTGCACGCCACACATTGCCTCGCATACCACTGCCAGCGTCCAACGTATGCACGTGATGGCCTGCGAGCAGATCGCCAGCGCTCTGCGCGGCGAACGCCCAACGAACCTTGTGAATGCCGAGGTATGGAGAAGGCAGCAGTAGGTTTGAGAACTGAACACTCAGAGAGGGTCCTCCTGCTCAGGTGGAGAAATTTCTTTCGGCTCCTTCTGCTCTACCACTCCTGAAAACTCCGCGGGATTTCTCCGTTTCCATTCCTTCCAGTAAGCAATGATGAAAACCTGGATGACTCCTAAGATAGGTGCAGATAAAAAAGCCCCCCACAGACCAAAGAGCGTGCCGAAAATAAACAACATAATGAGCGAGACCGCCGGATTTACCCCAACCGATTGACCCAGGATGCGCGGTGCCAGTATCTGTCCATCCACAACGCCTTGAAGCACCGTGACAAAGATGCCATAGATCAGTGCCGTTTGCCAGCCTGCGGTCAGTGCAAAGAGCACGCCGATCGCCCCGGAAATGTAGGCACCAATCTGCGGGATGAATTCAAAGATAAAGACGATGATCCCAATGAGGGGGGCATAAGGCACACGGATCACAAAGGCTCCAATGGTGATGAGGACCGCCATAATTGCCGCTAAGACAATCTGGCCGCGTAGGTAGCCGCCAGCCTTTTTATCCACGGTATCCAGGAAAAAGTTAATCGTTGCGCGAAACCGCAAAGGCGTTCCATTCTTGAGCCAGTTGTTGACCCGTGGTCCACCAACCAGCAGGTAGACACTCACCGATATGATGACCACCATATAGATAAAGTACGTGAAAAGGTTTCCCAGCAGCGGGACTAAATTCCCAGCCGCCCCCCCTAAACCCGCGATCAATTGCTGCTCCGACGACTTGATCGCTTCCTGTGTAACTCCGACGCCGGTCAGAAAACTGGTAAATTGTGGATAGTTCCCTTTTTGATAGTCCTGAAAGACTATCTGGACGGTGTGGATAAGTGCCGTCAGCTGCGTAATGGCTACGGCAAGCATAAAATAGACCACGAAAAAAAGTGCGCCAAAGACGAGCAGATAAACCAGCGCGATGGCGAGAGCGAGGGGTATGAAGCGGCTCAGACCCTTGACGAGCGGGTAAAGGACGTAGGCCACGATCGCTGCTAATAGGAGTAAAATGATTGGTGTCCCAATAATGCCGAAAAACGAGTACACCATCTCTACAATGACCATCCAGGCCAGGACGGTGAGTGCGATCAGGAAGCGTCTCAACCAGGTCGATGTGACGAATGTTCCGCCTGCCCCTGCGGCGAGTTGTTCAGGCAACGAAGACATGTCAATACCTCCAGCTTTCTCATGTTTCATAACGATTGGCACTTCCCAGTTGAGAGCGCCTTCATCAATTCGGCATCTGTCAGGACTTTGGCATTTTGCCGCCTCAAGTTCTTCTTTTACCATTTGCAACACTTCAAGCACCACCAGCTCTCCAGCCAGGGCTATGTAACCTGCATTCTAGCACACTATGGCCGAATTGGGGCAAAATGCGCGGCGCTGACATGGAGTGATACAATTCTATTTGACGAGGGGGTACTACTTACGGGGACCAAACCCCTCGCTTGTGCAATATGGATTCTCGCAAACGAAAGAAGGGCGGAAAACGTTATGTCCCAGGAGGAAAATGTTCGCTCAATCCTCACATCTTCGGATGTTTCTCAACTGCCGATACGTGGCCGTGTCGGTCTGGTCATCCAGGCAACAGATGTCGCCGCCACGATCACCAGGATACGCGAGGCAGAGCATGCTGGTGTTCAACAAGTCTGGATGACGCAATCGGTGGGCATGCTGGATACCCTGACGCTCTTTGCCGCCGTGGCAGCGCAAACAACGCGGATCCGCCTGGGCACATCGATCGTGCCGATCTATCCACGTCATCCCCTCGTGATGGCGCTGCAAGCAGCTACCGTCAACGCTCTTGCACCGGGACGCTTGCGACTGGGTGTTGGCACCAGTCACCGCCAGGTGATGGAAAACATGTATGGCCTCTCGATGCCGTCCCCCCTGGCGTATTTGCATGAATATGTCGAGGTGATGCGTCAAGGGTTATGGGAGGGACGCGTGGATCATCAAGGAACATTTTTCAAGGTGGCTGCCTCTAACCCACGCCCGGCACAGATTCCCCTGCTCATCTCGGCACTGGGCGAGAAGGCATTTCGTCTGGCCGGTGAAATTGCCGATGGCGCGATTTCGTGGGTGTGCCCGGTTCCCTATCTGCTCGATACAGCCCTGCCTGCTCTACGGGCAGGGGCCCAGGCGCAAAATCGCTCCGTTCCACCGCTCGTGGCGCATATCCCGGTGGCAATGAGTACCGATGAAGCTGCTGTACAAGCGGCAGCGATGCAGCGCATCTCGTTCTACACGAAAGCGCCATTTTACGCTCACATGTTTGCAGCGGCGGGCTTTCCTATTGCCGCGGATGGAACTGGCATCGCTACGCTCGTCAAAGCGCTGGTGGTAGCAGGAAACGAAGCTCAGGTGGAAAAGCGCCTGCGAGAGCTGATTGCGAGCGGCCTGGACGAGCTGCTGCTGATGTTGGTGCCTGTCGCGGACGAGGTACGCGAGCGAGAGCAGTTGATGCAGGTGATCTGTTCGCTCTAACGGCGTATCTTTCCCGCAATAAGCGGAAATCGCTGTGAGCCAGACGCAGAGCCATTTCGCAGCTCGCTCCATGCGTCTCTTCCTTCTCGCGGTCGATCTCGCTGCTGACCGCGTATTCAAGTGTGGCTGCGCGTTTGAGCGCCCGAAATCTCTCCTGTCTCTGAGCAGCTCGATGTGATCGATGAGGGAAATTTCTTTTCTTTGTGGTATCATACCTAGAGAGAGACATGAGAGGAAGCCGCTGCACTGGAGGCAATGTCCACCCAGCAAGCCACGCCGAGCGACCAGGAGCCATTGAGGCTGCGACTCTGACACATTTTTGATACGCTCTTCAGAAAAAATATTGACGAGATCTCCTGCCGATTACCGGTTTAACAGAAGAGTTTATTTTTGCCCTCGTGTATCGCCGCATCGGTTCTATTTCGCATGCAGCCCGCGAGTTCATTAGCACTATTGCTCAGCAGCTCATGAAGACCTGGCAGCCATGGACCCGAGAGCGAGCAGCATGAGGATATCACTCGTGATACAAACGTGATATACCGGCGCTATTCAATTCACATCTCACTCCAGGTATGATACCACCAGGGAAACACATTTCCCACTTGAACCACATCGAGCTGTTCAGAGGCAAAGAGATGTTTGGAAGCATCCCGCGCGAGACAGCTCTTTTGATGTGATGTAAGGAGATCAATATGATTAAAAACAAAGGGTATACCCATCCCGAGGCGCTTGTCTTGCACGGCCTTGCTTTTCCGACTCGTGTTGGCTTTGTGGCTCCTCCGAATGTATAATTATTGCTGGTGATAAAGGATGAACACGGCCTGCACGAGGCGGTGCAGCAAATGGCGGTGGTGGGCTACGATCAGGTTTTCGTGCCTGAAGATGGAGGCCACCCATGATAGAATTGACTAGCTTATGGAACAAGGAAAAATAGTGTTTGAAGGACACTCAAGATAGGGGAAAAGCATTCTCATTCGCTCGCTGCAGCAAAATGATGCGGAGGCACTCTGCCGCTATATGAATGCCCTTTCTGAAGAAAGAACGTTTGTCCGGTTTCAAGGGGAACAGCTCACACTTGAGGAAGAGACAGCCTACATCACCGGCCAATTACAGCGCATGGAGCAGAACCAAACGGTTCAGCTGGTGGCGTTCTGCGAGGGGACTGTAGTTGGAGTGGCGGACGTGAACATGAAAGACCTGGTAGAAAAGCATGTCGGAGCGTTTGGGATCTCCATTGCACAACCCTATAGAGGCGAAGGGATCGGTGCGCTGCTGATGGAGACGGTACTGAAAGAAGCAGCAGCACAGATACCTAACCTCCGCATCATTATGCTTGAGGTATTCTCAGATAATACGCTAGCCATAGCCATGTATAAAAAATTCGGTTTTGTGGAGTATGCAAGACTCCCAGAGGGTGTCTTGCATAATAATGCCTATGTCGATACGGTCTACATGTACAGAAAGATGTAAATCGCTCGTTCGCACTGTATGATAGGACGATTGGAGGATAGAGAAAGATGTCATCATATCAACAAGGTCAATCCGTTCTCTCGCCAGGCGGACGCTACCGAGCGATAGCGCGTGGAAATACCCAAGCCATCCATCTTGCTACCCCTGTCGTTGCCTACTGTCTGCGACCGCATAGCAAGGAGGTTCCTCATGGATGAGTATCAGCAGGTCATGACGACCTTACGTCGATCCTATAATCAGGAGAAAGCTGAACAGAGAGAGCTGGTAGAAAAGGCATCAGTTATGCAGTCGGAGACACTTCCAGGGCTTTAGAAAAGAGAGCCGGAAAGGAGAGGATTATGGAATTTGGTGTTCACCTGCCACTGCTGGCTTTTCGAGAAAAAACGTTCTCCCTCTCAGAGCTGGTGAGTTTTGCCGAGACGGCAGAGCATTTTGGCTTCACCACCCTGTGCGCCAACGACCATCTCACCTTCTCTCGTCCGTGGCTCGACAGCCTCACGGCGCTGGCATCCGTGCTCACCAAGACGCGTCACATGACGCTCATGACGACGGTGGCGTCCCAGGACTATGCCCTCGTTGGAATTGCCTTTGAGGAACGTTGGAAGCGCTTTAAGGAGGCGACCCAACTGCTGCGCAGTCTCCTGCAGCGCGATGCGTCGCCATTTAGAGGTCAGTTCTATACGTTAGGAGCGACACGACTCGAACCCCTTCCGGTCCAGGAGTCGGGCGTGCCCATTTGGATTGGGAGTTGGGGATCGGAGGCGGGACTGCGCCGGGTTGCTCGACTGGGAGATGGCTGGCTGGCTTCTGCCTATCACGTCACCCCAGCATCGTTCGCAGAGGCCTTAGCGCGACTGCACCAGTCTCTGCATCATGTCGGTCGGGAGCCAGAGCGCTTCCCACACGCGCTGGGCTCGATGTTCTTCTATCTGACGGAGGACCAACGACTGGCAGAAAAAATCCTCGTGGAGGTGGTGAGTCCGACACTGGGTCGCCCTGCCGAACTGTTGCGCGAGCGATTGCCCATTGGAACGCCTGCCGAGTGCGCCGAAAAACTGGTCAAGCTCCAGGCGGCAGGGGTCCGAAAGGTCTTCTTGTGGCCTGTAGAGGACGAAGTGGATCAGTTGGCGAGGTTCCACGAGCAAGTCCTGCCTCAGCTCCCACCGTAGCGTTCCGTATGGATTACCCACATCGTCACCGGGTGTCACCCTTGCTGCTTCCCCGGGTGTCACCCCATTCACTTCGTTCAGGGCAAGTGTATGGATTACCCACATCGTAACCCGGTCAGGGTCAGGACATCGTAGCCAGGCATCGATGCGTGGGGCCGCCACCAGAGGCCGAAAAACGGATCTCGGTGGGCTACG
>WNGE01004475.1_pt1 | contig 16071 bp, 16 predicted proteins | sample 5400651 | NCBI WGS metagenome assembly WNGE01 (sample SAMN13153370, study PRJNA577476) | soil metagenome | isolation source: 60 cm soil or saprolite under grassland replicate 2 | place: USA:California | collected 2016-06-15 | reverse complement strand
ACCTATCACCTCCGATCGGACGGTCAGGAGTACGTCCTGCGCCGGAAGCCCCCGGGCAAGCTCCTGCCCTCTGCTCACGCGGTCGACCGCGAGTACCGCGTTATCTCCGCCCTCGCCGGCACCGGGGTGCCGGTGCCGCGGAGCTACGCGCTGTGCGAGGACCCGGACGTGATCGGCACGGCCTTCTACATCATGGGATACGTGCCGGGCCGCGTCCTCGTCGACCCGCGGCTCCCCGGCGTGGCGCCGGCCGAGCGCGCGCAGATCTACGACGCGATGAACGAGGTGCTGGCCCGGCTGCACCTGGTGGACTGGCACGCGGTGGGGCTCGCCGAATTCGGCCGCCCCGGCAACTACGTCGCGCGCCAGATCCATCGCTGGACCGCCCAGTACCGCGCCTCGGAGACCGAGACCATCCCCTCGATGGAACGCCTGATCGCCTGGCTCCCGGAGCACGTCCCCGCCGACGACACGACCACGCTCGTTCACGGCGACTACCGGCTCGGCAACATGATCGTCCACCCGACGGAGCCGCGCGTGGTGGCCGTGCTGGACTGGGAGCTGTCCACGCTCGGTCATCCCCTCGGCGACCTCGCCTACAACTGCATGCCGTACCATCTGAGCGCGAATAGCATGGACGGCTTCGAGGGCGGGGACCTGTCCGGGCTCGGCATTCCGGCGGAGGAGGTCTACCTGGCCTCCTACTGCCGCCGCACCGGCCGCGCGGCCATCGAGGACTGGGACTTCTACGTCGGCTTCGCGATGTTCCGGCTCGCCGCCATCGCCCAGGGCATCATGGGGCGCGTCCTGGCGGGCACCGCCAACGACCCCAACGCGCGCCAGCGCGGCGAGCGGGCTCGCCCGCTGGCCGATGCCGCCTGGGAGCTGATCTCCTCCCGGGCTGCCCGGGCGCGGTAGCGGCGCGACTCGCCCACGGCACGACCAGGCGGGTGAGCTTCAAGCCCCGCCCGGATTGCCGGCTGATCGTCGCGGAGATAACGCTCGCCCGCTGACCGGTTCAGGCTGCTACGGTCGTGACCGGGTTCCCGACGGCTTGAGAGGAAGCTCGAGGAGCGCCACCTCACTCGCGAGGGATCGAAACTCGGGATCCTTGTGCACGAGCTTGCTTCGAGTAACCAAAGCCGTCGCGGCGATCCAAACATCGGCGACCGACAGGTCATGGCTCGCCTTGATTCGAGCCGCGGCGACAAGGAGCTCCTCGGAGACGTCGAGCCGATTGACCGCCAACGCCCTTAGGCGCAGATACGCGGCCTTCCCGGCCTTCTCCCCGAGCCGCCTCCACACCCGGTAGAGGACTTCCATGTAGGTCATGAACGACGCGTAGACCTCGATGCGTCCGCGCGCCGCAGCGCCGAGCAGCCCTCGAACCCGGTCGGCGCCCGCTTCATCCGTGAAGTAGGCGATGATGGCGGATGTGTCGAGGGTATACCGCTCCCGCTCAGCCACGGGACCGCTCGCGCCTCCGCTCCCGGCGCCGCTCCCGCAGCAGCAAAGCGCCGGAGTATTTGCCGCGCAGCGAGCCGCGGAAGGAATGCGCGGGATCGGGCGGGACGGGAAGGACGGTGATCACGTCACCTTCGATGATCCACTCGAGGCGAGAGTTCTCCGTGAGATTGAAGCGCTTGCGCACCTCCGAGGGTACCGCGGTTTGTCCTCGCGAGGAGACCGTCGTCCGCATCATTCACCTCCAAGCCATCTCGATACAAATCGTACGGTGATTTTACAAATCAGCACGAGAACAATCAAGAGATTCCGTTCACTTCACCGCCCAGAGTGCCCGCAAGCAAACAAGGCCGGCGAGTGAAGAGAAAACTTGCGGAGTACCCACGCGCGCCATGGCCGCCCGGATTCAGCCCCGCCCGTGCCGGATCTGTCTCGGCTCAAAGTGAGACGTTTGCCCCGGGGCCAGGCTCCGTGCGGCGCCTGGGACCGGGGGGCTATAATGTGGCTCACATGGATGCTCCTCTCGCCGGGCTCCTTGTCGCCGACCTCACCCAGAACGTCGCCGGCCCCTATTGCACCCAGATCCTCGGTGACATGGGCGCCCAGGTCGTGAAGGTGGAGCGGCCGGGGCGCGGCGACGACTCGCGCGCCTGGGCGCCGCCGTACTGGGGCCGGGAGAGCGCGGCCTTCATGAGCGTCAACCGCAACAAGCGGAGCCTGGCGGTGGACATGAAGGCGGCCGAGGGCCGGGCTATCCTCGAGCGCCTGGTCGCCCGCGCCGACGTCCTCGTCCAGTCGCTGCGCGCCGGCGTCCTCGAGGAGGTCGGACTGGGCTGGGAGCCGGCGCGACGGCTCAACCCGCGACTCGTCTACTGCTCCATCACGGCCTTCGGCACCGACGGGCCCTATCGCGACCGGCCCGGCTACGACCCGCTCATGCAGGCCTACGGCGGGATCATGTCGATCACCGGCCACCCGGGCGCGCCGCCCGCGCGGGTGCCGGTGTCGCTGGTCGACATGGGCACGGGAATGTGGGCGGTGACGGCCATCCTCGCCGCGCTGCGCGAGCGCGACCGGACGGACTGCGGCGCGCACGTGACGACGGCGCTCTTCGACACGGCCCTCGCCTGGACGACCTTCCAGATGACCAACCACCTCGCGTCGGGCGAGGTCCCGGAGCCCCAGGGCTCGGGCACGCCCATGATCGCGCCGTACGAGGCCTTCCCCTCCCGGGACGCCTGGGTGATGATCGCGGCGGGGTCGGATGCGCTCTTCGTCAAGTGCTGCGCAGCGCTCGAGCTGGCGGCGCTCCCGGCGGACCCGCGCTTCTCGGGCAATCCGGCCCGGGTGAAGAACCGGGGCGCGCTCTTCGAGGCGCTGGCGTCGGTGACCGGCCTCCTTTCGACCGAGGAACTGCTCGCGCGGCTCCAGCAAGCCGGCGTACCGGCCGCCCCCATCCTCACCCTCGATCAGGTGGCGGCCGAGCCCCAGACCGAGGCCAGCGGCATGCTCATCCCGTCCAAGCACCCGCGCGTGCCCGAGTACCGCGCGGTGGGGCTCCCGGTCAAGTGGGACGGCGAGCGTCCCGGGGTGTCGCGCGTGCCCCCGCTCCTGGGCGAGCACACGGCCGAGGTGCTGGCCGAGCTGGGCTATGACGCCGCGACCATCGAGGAGCTGGCCGCGCGCCATGTCGTCCAGCTATAAGACGCTCGACGTCACGCGCTCGGCCGACGGCTTCGTCGTCACCGTCGAGCTGAATCGCCCCGAGGCGCTCAATGCCATGAACACCGCGATGGGCGAGGAGCTGCTCCACTGCTTCGAGGCCTTCCAGTGGGACCGGACGGCGCGCGCCGTGGTCTTCACCGGCGCCGGCGAGAAGGCCTTCTGCGTCGGCGGCGACCTCAAGGAGCGCGAGGGCATGACCGACGAGGCCTGGCGCGCCCAGCACCTCATCTTCGAGCAGGGAGCGGCGCGCGTGCTCCACTGCCCGGTGCCGGTCATCGCGGCGGTCGAGGGCTTCGCCATGGGCGGCGGCTGCGAGCTGGCCGTGCTCTCCGACCTGATCGTGGCGAGCGAGAGCGCGGTCTTCGCGGTGCCCGAGGTCACGCGGGGCATCTTCCCGGGCATCGGCGGTACCCAGCTCCTGCCGCGCATCATCGGGGCGCCCATGGCCAAGGAGATGATCTTCACTGGCCGGCGCGTGGAGGCCCGCGAGGCCAAGGCGCTGGGGCTGGTGAATCATCTCGTCCCCAGGGGACAGGCCAAGAGCAAGGCGCTGGAGATCGCGACCACCATCGCCGACAACGGCCCCATCGCCGTGCGGCAGGCCAAGAAGGCGATCAACTGGGGCAGCGAGACCGACCTCGAGACCGCGATGGCGCTGGCCATCGAGGCCTACAACAACACCGTGACCACCGAGGACCGCCTCGAGGGGGTTCGGGCGTTCAACGAGAAGCGCAAGCCCCGGTTCAAGGGGAGATAGAGCCATGAGCGACATGACGTTCACGCTCACCGATGAGCAGCGGGCCCTGAAGACCGCCGTGTACGAGCTGTGCAAGCAGTACCCGCCCGAGTACTGGCGCGAGCTCGACGCCAAGCGCGAGTACCCCGAGGCCTTCGTCACCGAGCTGACCAAGGCGGGCTACCTCGCCGCCCTGATCCCCCCGGAGTACGGCGGCGCGGGGCTCGGCATGATGGAGGCGGCCATCATCCTGGAGGAGATCAACCACTCGGGCGGCAACGCCGCCGCCTGCCATGCCCAGATGTACATCATGGGCACGGTGCTCCGTCACGGCTCGGAGGCGCAGAAGAAGCTCTACCTGCCGAAGATCGCCACCGGCGAGCTCAGGCTCCAGGCCTTCGGCGTGACCGAGCCCAACTCGGGGTCGGACACGACGAAGCTCCAGACGACCGCCATCAAGAAGGGCGACCGCTACGTCGTCAACGGCCAGAAGATGTTCATCTCGCGCGTGCTCCAGTCCGACCTGATGCTGCTCCTGGCGCGCACGACGCCGGTGGACCAGGTCAAGAAGAAGACCGACGGGCTCAGCGTGTTCCTGATCGACATCCGCGGCCTCAAGGGCCTCGAGGTGCGGCCGCTCCGGATGATGATGAACCACTCGACCAACGCGCTCTTCTTCGACAATGCCGAGGTCCCCGCGGACAGCCTGGTCGGCCAGGAGGGCAAGGGCTTCGCCTACATCCTCGACGGCATGAACGCCGAGCGCATCCTGGTCGCCTCCGACTCCCTCGGCGACGGCCGCTGGTTCATCGAGAAGGCGGTGGCCTACGCGGGCCAGCGCGTCATCTTCGGCAAGCCGATCGGCGCCAACCAGGGGGTGCAGTTCCCCATCGCCAGGGCGCACATGGCCATCGAGGCCGCCGACCTCATGCGCACCAAGGCCGCCAAGCTCTTCGACGCCGGCCTCCCGAGCGGGCCCGAGGCGAACATGGCCAAGTACCTGGCGGCGGAGGCGGCCTGGGACGCGGGCAACGCCTGCATCGACGCCCACGGCGGCTACGGCTTCGCCGAGGAGTACGACGTCGAGCGCAAGTTCCGCGAGGCGCGCCTGTACAAGACGGCGCCCATCAACAACAACCTGGTCATGGCCTACGTCGGGGAACACGTGCTCGGCATGCCGCGGTCGTATTGAGGTGGAATGCCTGCGGCCCCCGCCGATCGTCTTCAACGGCAGGCGGTGGCCCTCGGACGAGCTGGCGGCGATCGCGGCCGGATGGCTCGACTACCTCCACGCCTCGATCCCGCGGACGGCCGGCCTCACCGCCATGCTCATGAGCAATCATCCGCATGCCGTCGCGCTCTTCTTCGCCCTGTCGAGCCTGTCCCTGCCGGTCGTCATCTTCCCCGCGGATCCGCGGGCCTGGCGAAGCTCGCCGTCCTTGCCCGCCGGGACCCCGGTGTTCGTGCCTCCGGGGCGCAGCGCCTTGGCGGCGGCGGGCCTCAGCACGTTCGCGCTGCCGGACGAGCGGCCGGCGGCGGCCGCGGGCGCCGTGCGGTTCCTCGCCTGTCCGGGCTTCGTGAACTTCACGTCGGGATCGACGGGCCTCCCCAAGCCCGTGTACATCGCGACGCGGAGCTTCCTCGTCCAGACGGCGGCCGTCATCGAGGCCAGCCGGCTCGCCCCGGGCGCGCCCGTCGTGGGCTCGCTCCAGCTCTCGACCCACTACGGGCTCGGCCAGGCCCTGATCTTGTCGACCGTGCTCGGCTCGCCCCTCGGGCTCCTCGAGCGCTTCGACCATCGCTCCCTTCTCCGCCTGCTGGCCACCGGGAGCTATGCGTACTGGGCCGCCACGCCCTCCATGGCCGACGTGCTCGCGCGCGCTCCGCTGCCGGCGTCGCGCCCGGACACGCCGGCGATCTGCCACATCAGCGCCGGCAGACTGTCCGCGCGCACCTTCCACGCCTTCGCCGAGCGCTTCGGCGTCACTCTCCGCCCGAGCTATGGCCAGACCGAGAACGGCTTCATCACCGTGGACACCGCGGCTCCGGCGCAGGTGCGCCCCGACCGCGTCGGCCAGCCCGCCCCGGGGATCGAGGTGCGCATCGGCGACGATCCCCTCGATCCCCATCCCGCCGGACGTCTCGGCCGGGTCTGGTTCAAGAGCCCGTGGTACATGGAGGGCTATGGCTTCCCGCCCAACCTGGCGCTGCCGGGCGGGCCCGACGGCTGGCGGCCGACCGCGGACGTGGGATCACTCGACGAGGCGGGATACCTGGCGCTCGCGGGCCGCGCCGACGACTGCTTCAAGACCGCCCTGGGACATCTCGTGAATCCCAGCCTGATCGCGGACACCCTCGCGAGCCATCCCGGCGTGACCGACGTCGTCGTGATTCCGGCCCGGAGCCCGAGTGGCCCGGTGATCGGCGCGATGGTCGAGAGCGCGCGCGCGATCGATGCGCACGAGCTCCGGGCGGCGGCGGCTCGCGCGCTCCCGCCCTGGCTGCAGCCCGAGATCGTCGTCGTGACCCGCCGCCTCCCGCGGCTGGCCGGCGGGAAAGCGGACCGCGCGGCCTGTCACGCGCTCCTGCTCCAGGCCCGCGGCTGGGCCGAGCCCGCCTCGTCGCCATCGCCGGCCGGATGACGAGCGCGCTCACCCTCGATCGCGTGCAGGGCATCGTGACCCAGGTCGCGGGGCCCGACCGGATTCCATCCGGCGCCGGTCCGGACACCCCGCTCCAGGATGGGGGCTTCTGGCTCGATTCCGTGAGCCTGGTGGAAGTGATCATCGCCTGCGAGGCGGAGTTCGACGTCGTCTTCGATCCGGAGACCGACTTCACGGATCACGCGCTGAGCACGGCGCGCACGCTCCACGGCGTGATCCAGGCGAAGCGAGCGCGCTGACAGGTTCTGGCCGGGGCCGATGCGCTCGCTCGGAGATCTCGCCGCCGCCTGGGAGGCCCGACCCCGCACCTATTCCCGAGTGGTCTGGGCGCTGGCGCTCGCGCTCGACGCCTTGCCGTGGCCGTGGGGCGAAGAGATCCTGGCGCGGTGCTTCGTGGCGCGCGCATTCGTGCGGACGGCGCGGCTCCGGCGGGCGCTGGCCTGGGCGGGAGCGCAGCCGGGCGCGGGTCGGCGGCGCTGGTCCCTCGCCCGGTCCCTCTGCTTCCACCACGGGCGCTTCGTGGCCCGGTCGGCGCTGGTGGGCATGCGGGACGCCGAGACGTTGCGCCGCCACGTGGAGGCGCGCGGAGAAGAGCATCTGGCCGCGGCGGGGGCGGGGGCGATCCTGCTCGGATTTCACCTGGGGCCGGCGCAATCGTACCTGGCCCTGCGCGTGCTGGGTCATCAGTTGACCTGGGTCGGCGCCAGGGGCGCATCCGCGGCGTGGTCGCGCGCGATCCGCGCGCGCTACCAGGACGGCCGAGGCGATCTTCTCCTGCCGCGCGCGCAGGGCGCCTGGGCCCGGCGCCTCTACCGGGCGCGCCAGATCGTGCTCGAGGGAGGAACCGTCTTCATCAGCGCCGACGGCGGCGGCGCCCAGGCGTTCTCCATCCCCCTGCCCGGCGGACCGGCCCCGATCGGCGCGGGCTGGCTCTTGTTGCGCCGGACCACCAAGGCCGCCGTCCTGCCCGTCCTGTCGCACATGGACGGCCGCGTCCAGGTCGTGACCATCCATCCCCCGCTTCCCGCGCCCCTGTCCGATCCAGCGCTCGATCTCGAGGCGTGCCGCCGCGCGCTCGGCGAGCTCCTGGGCGAGCACGCGCGGCGCTTCCCCGAGCAGTGCTACTCCCTGGCCTTCTGGCTGCCGCCGGAGGAACCGCCGAGGCGGCCGGGGTCGCCGTGACACCGCCCGCGGCACCGTCGGCTCTCGATGGCCGGCCGCTCGATCCCGCCATCTTCGTGGGCGGCATGCCGCGCAGCGGCACGTCACTGATGCGCGCCATCCTGGCGGCGCACGCGGACGTGGCGATGTTCCCCGGCGAGCTGCCCCTGTGGAGTCAGCTCGCCCGCGCCCACGCCGGCCAGGACCTGTCGCGGCCCGCGGCTCGGGAGCGCCTCGTCCGCGATCTCGTCACGCACCCGCGCATGAAGCGGGCGCACGTGACGCTCGACGGCGACGCGCTCGCGGCCGCGCTCGACGCGGAGCCCGTGGTGAGGCTCGGCACGGTCTTCGCCCTCGCCCTCCGGCAGTACGCGCGCCAGACGGGCAAGCCGCGCTGGGGCGCGAAGGATCCGCGCAACGAGTTCCACGCCGATCGCATCTTCGCCGAGCTGCCGGCGGCCGCGGTCATTCACATGATCCGCGATCCCCGCGACGTGCTGGCCTCGCAGCGGGCCATGTGGGGGCGCCGCGCCCAGCACCTCGTCTCGACCACCGACGACTGGCGGCGCTCGGCGGGGCTGGCTCGCCGGCAGGCGGCCGGCCGCGGCACGTACGTGGTCCTCCGCTACGAGGATCTCGTGACGGATCCGGAGCGGATCGTCCGGGACGTCTGCCGGGTCCTCGGCCTCGACTACCGGCCCACGATGCTGGACCTGGCCGGGCAGCCCCTGTGGCCCGGCGGCGAGGCCCCGGAGATCGGCCCCGGCGTGCCGGTCATCTCGCCGAGCCGGATCGGGCGACACCGCGGCGAAGTGCCCCCGGGCGAGATCCGGTACATCGAGTGGCGAGCGCGCCGCGAGATGCGGGCCTGGGGATACGCGCCGGGAACCCGCGTCGCGGCCGACTGGGCGCGCATCGCGCGCTGCCTCGGCGAGGAGGGCGCGTGGCGGGCGGCGCGCCGGTTCGGCATCTGGCCGGTCCTCTCGCGCGCGCTCGGCCGCCTCCCGCCCGCGCCGTGAATCAGCAGGAGCAGAAATTGTTCAAGCCACGTCGCGCTGGCGCGCGGCGTTGTAGTTGGCGTCGTACCACCAGTCGAGGTACGCCGCGTAGGTGATCGGCGGATAACGCGGTGGGTTGCCCGGCCCCTGGCAGGTGGGCAGGCACGCGATGTCGGTGTCGAGATGCGGCCCCATGAAGTACGGGATCGCGTAACGCGGACGGCCCACCGGGGGCAGGGCGCGGTGGGGCGTGGACTTGAACCGGTGGTTCGTCCATCGCTGCATCATGTCGCCCGAGTTCACCGCGAAGGAGCCCGGCACGTACGGCACGTCGACCCACGCCCCGTCCGGCATGCGCACCTGGAGCCCGGGCACCTCGCTCTGGGCGAGAAAGGTCATGAAGTTGGCGTCCGTGTGCGGCGCGATGCCGAACTGGTTGGCCTCGGCCGCCACCGGCGGGTAGTGGGTGAGTCGGAAGCTGAACTGGCTCTCGGCGAAGGCGCCGTCGAAGGTGTCCGGCGGCAGGTCGAGCGTCGTCGCGCAGAGCGGCAGGAGCTTCCGGCCCAGCGCGTCCACGGCGTCGGTGTAGGCGAGCACCGCTTCGCGAAAGCCGGGCAGGTTCGGCGGCCACTGGTTGGGCCCGGCGAAGCGCCGTCCCGCTCGCACGAGCGGGTCGTCGGGCTCGCGCTCGCGCTTGACGAAGAACGCCTCGTTCAGGTCGGGCTTGTCGTTGGCGTTCACGTCCGAGGTCCACACCGCGTAGCGCCCGCGCATCATGTAACCATTGTTGTGCTCGTTCATGCGCAGAGCGAGCTTGGCCTCCATGGGCTGAGCGTGAAAGCGCCGGGCCTCGGCGAACGTGTCGTCGATCAAAGTCTGCGGGATGCCGTGGTTCACGATGACGAAGAAGCCGACGTCCTGCAGGGCGCGCCCGAGCTCGCCCGCCGTCGCGACGGATGCGCGTGGGCGCGCCGCGAGATACGGCCCGAGATCGATCACCGGGACCATGACGATGAGATAGCACTGTTCGACGCCTTTGACAACGGCGTCGTCGGGGAGGGGTACGGTGCCCGCGCACGGCGGTGAGCCATGGCGCACGGCAAGGTCAGGTCCTCGACAGCGACATCCAGGCCGAGTACGCGACCGCTCTGGTGTTCCGCCTCCACGTCTACGGACTGGTGGGGGAGATCCTCCGCTCGCGCCGCTGGCGCGTCACCGCCTGTGGCCATCGAGTCATGGGCGCCTCGGTCCGACTCCGGCAGCTCCCCTTCCCCGCGTTCTGAAGAAGAACGGATCGATCGACGGCGCCACCGGGGTCGTGTTGTCGAGCGCCAGGAGCGTTTGCGCGTTGAAGTCGGCATTGCGCTGATAGGTGACCCCGTTCGGGAAATTCGCCGGGTTCGGCGTGTTGTTCGCGGAGAAGATCCCGTAGAAGTCCGGCCCGACCGCCACCAGGTGGTCGTAGTCGCCCAGGTACGGGTCGAAGGTCTTGACGGGCACGTTCGCCGGCATCGTGGCCAGGACCAGGTCGTCCCAGGTCGCGCCGTCCGGCGACCGGCGGAAGTGGGTCTCCCAGCGGCGGTTGGTGCCGAGGCCCGTGAGCTGCTGGTAGAGGAGGCCGATGGTCCCGGCGCTGTTGATGGCCAGGGCCGCATTGGTGGCGTTCGGCACGGTCAGGAGGTCGGTCGCCGACCAGGTGACCCCGCGGTCGGTCGAGCGGCGGACGTGCAGCGTCAACATGGACGGCGGAGGCCGATCGGCCCACGCCAGGTACACGGTGCCGCTGCGGCCGGGGCGCGGATCAACGGCGAGGGAGAGCGTCCCGCCGAGGCGCTGCTGTCCAGTCGCCGGTGAGCCGTTGCGGTTGAACGGGATGCGCGCGTTCCGGGCGACCAGGCGGCCGGGCAACCCGTCGCTGGGATCCACGAGGCTCCGGAACGGATGGACGCCGGCGCCCCCCTTGTCGTCGCGCACGACGACCACGTCGGTGGTGACGATCAAGGTGTTGCCGGGGAAGCTGCCGCTCTGTGAGCGCCACCCGTAGTAGGTCGCGTAGACCGTCCCGTCGCGGTGCGCGACGGGCCGGATCTGCGGCCCGTCCTGGCCCACCGTCGGACGGGTCTCGATGCGGATCGAGCGGAACGTGGGGTGGGTGGCCCGCGCGTTGGCCGACACGTCCACCGTCGCGGTCCTCGGGCTCGCCTGGAAGTCGTTGTTGCCGATGTAGACCCGGTCGCGACCGGACCGGGTGATGGCGTGCGTGAACGGCTGGTCGTTGTCGGGCCGGCTCGCCAGCGTCTGCATCGCCACCGGATTCGCGGGGGAGGCGGTGCGGAGCGTCTGGAAATCCGTCGTCGGATCACGGAGGATGCCGCCGTACAGCTTTCCCCCGGCGCTCGCGAAGGCGACCGAGATGTCGCTGGTGCCCGTCGAGCTGCCGCCCGTGCTGGGGACGACCAAGTTCAGCCGCCACGTCAGGCCGCCATCCGCCGACACGTAGATGGGAGCGAGCGCGCCGCCCATGGGGTCCGGCGTGAACGCCGTTCCCACGATCTGCGCCGGGTTGGCCGGATTGACCGTGAGGCTGGGCTCGCTGTCCTGATTCGTCTCGCGGCTGAGCGAGCGGGGGATCATGTCGACGACGACCACGTCGCCGCCGGCCTGACGTGCCCGGCGTTTCCGCCGGGGCGCTCCCCGGCTCCTTCCTCGTGACGCCGTGCGCTTCGCGCGCTTCTTCGTTGCCATCCCTCTCCGGAATGCTCCTCAGGCCCCGACCGTCATCAGGACGCCGCCCTCATCGAGGTCGCCGCCGCCGCGCTCTCCGGAGCGGCACTGACCGCGAGGCGCGCCGCGGCGCCCTCGCGCCGGCGGCCAGCCTGATCTGCGGCAGCTGGTCCAGCGGCTGGAAGTCTCCGGGATGGAGCGCGGTGTATTGCTCGCCCGTGAGCGGGGCGCCCATCGCCTTTGCCCTCGCGCCGCCGGCCTGCTGCTTGTGGAGCAGGAAGACCCCCTCCTGACCGGCGTGGAACTTCGGCGCCTGATACCAGCGGACGTCCGAACTGCTGGGGAAGCGCACGACCACCTGCTTCCGTGCGCGACCTCCCTTGTGGACCTCGTCGACCGCGATCACGGCCTCCTGCCACAGCGGGGCATGCTCGCTGATGCGCTCGGACGTGCACCCGCTCGCCATGCCCTTCGCCCGGGCGTTGGCTTCAGCGGCGGGGAGGCGAACGGCCGCCACCCTGCCCGTGACGATCAGGTCCGCGCGATCGGCCTGGGCCAGGGCTTCCCGCGTCCGGAGGCTCCGGACCGGCTCGTCGGGGTGGTTGCTCAGGGCGGCGATCTTCGGCGTCGTCGCCGTCTCGTGGCCGATCGACTGCACCGCGACCCCTTCGCCGAAGATCCATCCGTTCGTGTAGAAGATCAGCGTCTGCCCGGGATCCACCTTCTCGCCGGGGGCGAGCAGAACGGTGACGTCGCGGCCCGCGTGATCGCTGAGCGCCTCGGGGGCCTGGATCACGCGATCGACGCGGACCACGACGGTGCGATCGGACTTCGGCACGCCTTTCAGGGTCGAGGCCTTGACTTTCTTGACGCTTCCCTGGAAGACGAACTTGGCCTCGTCGGCCAGCTGACGTGCGCGTGGTTTCGGCGTCATGGCATGTCCTCTATGGCGGAGCGTGATCGTCAGAACACCGGGAGCAGGGAGCAGACGGCGAGGCAACGCGAGGCGGGCCACACCCAGGGCCCGGACGGCACATCCGGCGCGATCTTCTGAACCACGAGTGTCACCCTTAACGTGCGCTCCACGACGGCAGACGGGCGCCCGGTCGGCGCGAGACGAAGACCGTGTCAGACTAACGCCGGTGACGGAGCCTTGTCAACGGCGATCCTGCTAAACCTCGACCGCCTTGACGGGGCGTGGCGAATCGGCGACCATGGGCCGCTCTTAAAACCTGAGGACTCGACATCGACGTCGGCTCATGCCGGGAGGCAAAAGCGATGAGATTCGCGATCAGACAATTCGGACTTGCGCTTGCCGCGGGCGCCCTGACGCTGGCGCTGTCGAGCGACGCCTCGGCGCAGCGCAAGCTCACCTTCGCCTACGACCAGCCGGTGACGACGGCCTACGGGCATGCCGCGAACATCTTCGACGAAAAGCTGAAGGCGTTGAGCGGCGGCAAGCTCAGCATCAACCAGTTCCCGGGCGCGCAGCTCGGGACCGAGCCGCAGACGCTGCAGAAGCTGCGCGCGGGCGACATCGACTTCGTCATCACGGCGACCGCGAACGCGGCCAGCGTGGCGCCGCAGGCGGGCGTGTTCTCCCTGCACTTCATCTTCCGCGACGAGGCCCATCTGTCCAAGGCGCTGGCCGACAAGCAGGTGTCCGACGCGTTCCGCGCCATGATCAAGGAGTCGGTGCAGGGCGCCCAGGTGCTCGGCCTGATGACGATGGGTTTCCGCAACATGTACAGCAAGAAAGAGATCAACAAGGTCGATGACATCAAGGGCCTGAAGGTGCGCGTGCAGGCGACCAAAACCGAGGACACGCACTTCCCGGCCTACGGCGCGCAGACCGTGCACATGCCCTTCGGCGAGGTCTACACCTCGCTCCAGACCGGGGTGGTGAACGTGGCCGAGAACGGCATCAACGTGTACGAGCAGAACAAGCACTATGAAGTCGCGCCGGTGCTGAACATCACCCAGCACGAAGCCAACAACAACTGCATCTGGGTCAGCGACAAGGCCTGGAACAGCTTCAGCGCCGAAGAAAAGAAGTGGGTCCAGGAGGCGGCCGACGAGGTGAGCCGGCGCGAGCCCAGCCTGGCCTTCAAGCTCGAGGCGGATTCGGCCGTGAAGCTCCAGAAGATCGGCGTGAAGGTCAACACGAACGTCGACAAGAGCGGCTTCGTGAAGGCCGCCGCGCCCATCCAGGACCAGCTGGCCACGGAGCTCGGGCCCCATGCGGTCAAGATCCTGGGTCTCGTCCGCTCGGTGAAGTAGCCCCGCCGTTCGACCCCCGTGGCAGCCGTAACCGACTTTGCCGCAAGCAGAGCCCCGATCCTCCAGCGCCACCGGCACCTGAAATGGGAGTGGCTGGACCCGCTGGAGGCCGGCTTGATGGCCCTGTGCGGGGTGTGCATCGGCGGCTTCACCCTGTGCGTCTTCCTCGACGTGGTGACGCGTACCATCGGCTATCCGTGGCTGTGGCTCCAGCAGGCGACCACGGCATTCTTCGCCTGGGGCGTGTTCATCGGCATCGCCGCCGCCACGCGGCGCAACGACCATATCTACCTGGCCGAGATCACCAAGCGGATGACCGGCAACAAACGCTGGGCGATCGAGACCTTCAACCGGCTGGTCGTGCTGATCGTGGCCGGATTCATGGCCTGGTTCGGCTACAAGAACGCGATGCTGGACCTGGGCAGCTTCCGCATGCCGTGGCTCATTCCCCTGACCGTCTATACCGGCGTCGTCCCGATCTCGGGAGTCCTGGTGATGCTGTTTTGCGTCGAGCAGATGGTCAACGGATGGCAGTACGGCTTCGAGGGTCCGGAAGACGATGAATTCCTGCCGGAGCCTGTGGAATGAGCTCCGGCATGATCCTGGCCGTGATGGGAGGCCTGTTCCTGCTCTTGGGCTACATGGGCGTGCCGGTGGCGTTCGCGATCATCGCGGGCGTGCTGGTGGCGACGGCCTTCACCCCGATCAGCTTCCAGTCGATGATCGGCCAGCTCTTCCACGGCATCGACTCCGAGACGCTCCTGGCCGTCCCCTTCTTCCTCCTCGTCGGCGAGCTGATGTCGTCGGCGAACGTGGTCTACCGGATGATCGCTCTCGCCCAGACGCTCGTGGGCCACCTGCGCGGGGGGCTGGCCCAGGTCGTCACGCTGTTCAGCATGTTCTTCGCCGGCATCTCGGGCTCGTCGGCCGCCGACGTCGCGGTGCTGAGCCGCACCGTGGCGCCCGAGATGGACAAGGAGGGTTACGACCGCGCTTTCACGGCGGCGCTCATCGCGTCGGCCTCGACCATGGCCAACCTGATCCCGCCGTCGATCATGGCGGTGGTCTACGGCGCCACCGGCAACGTGTCGATCGGCGGCTTGTTCCTGGCCGGCGTGGTGCCGGGGGTGATGATCGGCATCGGGCTGATGATCTACAGCTATTTCTTCGGGCCCACGGGCACGATGAAGCCGCGCGCGGGCCTCGTGGACGTCTTCGTGGCGGCGCGCGGCTCGGCCCTGCCGATGGTGATCCCGGTCATCATCATGGGGGGCATCCTGACCGGCTGGTTCACGCCGACGGAGGCCGGCATGGCCGCGGCGGCCTACATCTTGCTGGTGCTCATCCCGGTGCTGAATCCGCGCCACATCCGCCGCCTGCCGGGCGACTTCATGTATACGGGGCTGCTGTACTCACTGCCGCTGGCGGCGGTAGCCGGCGCCTCCGCCTTCGGCTGGATGCTGGCCTATCTGCGCGGCCCCGACACGGTGGCCGAGTACATCAGCTACTACGCGGGCACCGATCCGAGGATGATCATGCTGCTCCTGGTCGTGCTGTTCGTGATCCTCGGCGACTTCATCGACGCGATCCCGGCCATCATCATCTTCATGCCGATCATCAACAAGCTGACCCAGGTGGGACACATCAACCCCGTGCACATGGGCGTGGTCATCATCACCACGCTCGTCTTCGGATTGATCACGCCCCCCTACGGGCTGTCGCTGCTCATCGCGTCGAAATTCGTCGGCGTACCGTTCTACCGCGCGATGTTCCGGTCGCTGCCGCTCTACATCGTGTTCTTCATCACCATCGCATTCACCGTGCTGTTCCCCGACGTCGTCCTGTGGCTGCCGAAGCAGCTCCTGCCGCAGTCGGTCGGTTGTTTCCGCAACCCTGGCGGAACCGGCTGGATCTGCCCCCAGTAGTGCGTATTCGGCGCCGATCGCATGCTGGCGCACGCCCGCGGTGAAGGCCGCCAGGAGGCGCTCGGGTCCATGCTCCTGCAGGAGGGGGAGGCCGCGCTCGACATCCTGCCGCCACTGGGTCGGGCGCCGATGAATCAATTCGGCCAGCCAGGCCTCGGCCGCCGCGCTGAGTTCCCACAAACCCTGGCGCTGGTAGTGAGATAATGCCTCGACTCGGACGTGGGGCCACCTGGGAACAGGCGCCTGCGGTCCCTCGGCGGCCGAGGGATAGCCGATGGTACAGCCGGGGTTGTCCGAGGGCGGGCGCGCGGGGGCAGGGGGTGGGAGGGGATGTGGGAGGGCTGACAACGGGTAGTCCACACGCGGTATTCCGAGCGAACGTACCCCCTACGGGA
>WNGE01014485.1_pt1 | contig 16074 bp, 11 predicted proteins | sample 5400651 | NCBI WGS metagenome assembly WNGE01 (sample SAMN13153370, study PRJNA577476) | soil metagenome | isolation source: 60 cm soil or saprolite under grassland replicate 2 | place: USA:California | collected 2016-06-15 | reverse complement strand
GCGATATTCTTTACAATATTTATATTTCGTGATTTCATACTTTTTAAATTTTTAATCCATTCAATTAAAACAAAAGCCTGCTTAAATTTTGCAGGCAATCATTTCGTTTATTTTTTACAATTTATTTTCTATCAACAACTGAATATTTATTCCAAAAGCCACTGATTTATTATTTACATGCCATTAAATATTCTTGCATAGTTATTTTACCGCTAAAAAGAAGGTTATACAAAATAGCCTTCTTCATTCATTTTGGCTTGTTTGAATTTGATTACAACATCTTTATCAAAAAGCAATTCTTTTATAAAAGATTTCATAGTTAAAATTTTTTAGTGCTATCAGTACAATTAATAATATGCGTACTTTTTACACATTAATACTGATTTTAAAGAAAAGTAACCCTACCTAAATTGAATTAATAAACAATCGGTTGTTAGAAGCTACTCAATTCATCATCATTTTTTTATTCCGAAGAATCTTGTCTTCACGCGGTGCAAATGTTCAACTATGATTTTCACAGTGAATTGCTAATCTGCGTGGATGAATTTATAAAACGGTGATCAAAAATTTTGTATAAGAATACGTTGATGGAAGAACTTCCGTATTTTTATGAGACTGCCGTAATTCGCTCATACACTTTCCTTTTAATTTCATACACTTGCTACATGAAGATCTCGCTTCAAATTTTATTTTTTCTGTGCCTCATTTCCGGATGGGCTTTATGTGGTTTGGCACACGCAACGGGTTGAACCGTTATGATGGGAAAAACTTCAAGCTGTTTACCAAACAAAAAAATGGTTTGGCTGCGAATAAAATTATTCAATTAGCAAAGGATAATCACAACCATCTTTTTATTGTTTACGGGAATCCCGGTTATGCACGCAGCACTATGCGCGTTGAAGTGATGGACTTCGCCACAAATAAATTAAGATCACTGAAGGAGACCTTTCCCAATATGCCTTTCGACGAAAATTCTGTTTATTGGATCGCAAACGGCGGTAATGACCTTTGCTTTCTCACTTTGAAGCCATTCCGGTATTGGCGGCTTACATCCAAAGGCTTTCAGTTGAAATGTGAAATGAAAAGCTGGGACGTACCTGGAATTAACAATGAAAATTGGCTGACGCAAACCGGCCTGGGTTGCTTGTTTTACAAAGATTGTGCTTTGCTAAAACTACCATATAGTTTTCCTCAATATTTCTGCAGCGCAGAAACAACGAGGGTTGTCCCGAGATTAGAAGATGACATTGCTTCAAATGCCGACGGAATGTTGATCAGTCCACACAAACAACTTACCTATAGCTGGGATGATGTATTTCGTAAGCTTAACTCGCCAGGTTTTACAGATAAGAACGCGGAGCCAATTTTTGATTCATATAAACATGAACCTATTTACTTTATTTCCGGTGATTTTCCGAATGCGCTTGTCTATAGAGCCATAGATGGTTTGTTTCTTTATGATTTCATTTCCCTCACCAGGTTGTTAGAACCCGGTGAGTTAAAGATCACCAATGGGTTTGGGCTGTATAGTTATTATATAGACAGGCAAAGCAATATTTGGATCTGCACATCAGGCGGATTGATAAAGATAAGGCAAGAGAAAAATGTTTTCACGCATTACTTCACCAAGGAGCAATTGAAAGACAGCAGCGATAACCAGGTGAGGGGAATTTATGCTGACGAAGACAGGAATGTTTATGCCGCAGCATGGACAAAGTTTTGTTATAGTAATAACCACGGAAGCAAATTTTCAAAAGTAGGAACCACTACTATTCTTTATGGAATGTGCCGCTGCATGAATAAAATATATGTAGGAGAATCAAACATTTTTTTATTTGAACCAGATACAGAAAAAGATTTAAAAAGATTAACCAATGTTGACTTAAAAGAAATATGGTCTCTTGATTCACTTTCTCCGGGTAAATTATTAGCAGGATGTACAGACGGAATTCTCAGTTTTGATATAGGTACCAATAAATTCAAACCGCTTATTTATTCATCAGGCGATATACCTAAAGCACAATTTGTTTACCGCTTTATAAGAAGAAAGGATAAGAAGATTTGGGCTGTTGCACAAAACGGACTGTACCTGCTGGATGAAAATGGTGATAGTGTTACAGATTATTTTGGCAAAGCGGGCAAGGATGCATCTCACCGGTTACCTTTTGACATATTGCATGACGCTTACGAAGATGATGCCGGAATTTTTTGGTTTGCGACAAACGGCGAAGGTTTGTTCAGATGGGATAAGACAAAAAAGGAATTTAAGCAATTCAACAGCACAGACGGGCTGCCCTCAGATATTTTATACAGGATTGAAAGTGATGATTATCACAATCTCTGGATAAGCACCGATAATGGCTTGCTGAGGTTTAACACCAAAGATTTTAAAACCCGTACTTACACCACAGCAGGTGGCATTTCGCACAATGAATTCAACAGGACATCTTCTTTTAAAGCAAAGGATGGCAGACTATTTTTTGGCGGATTGAATGGTGTGAATGCTTTTTATCCGAAAGATTTTATCAGTGATTCTACCGTTTCACAAACACCTATCCATCTTATTTCATTCACTAAATTTTCAGCGAAGGAAGATAAGCTGATAGACCAAACGAATGAGCTGCTCGCTCAAAACAAAATTGCACTCCTGCCCGGTGACCGTTTTTTTAATCTTGAATTTCAATTGCTCGATTTTGAAGAGGGAAAATCAAATTATGCTTACATGATAAAAGGCATTGACAAAGATTGGAATTACATCGGCGAAAATTCTATTCGCATCAGCGGATTGCCTTACGGTGAATATACTTTGCATGTAAAAGGGCAATCACATAACGGGCAATGGAGTAAAAGTGAATTGAAGATTCCGTTGGTAGTGCTCAGGCCATTTTACCTTCAGTGGTGGTTTATCGTTTTGGCAGGTGTAGCGCTGGTTTTCTTATTTATTTTAGTTTACAAGTGGCGCGTAAAGCAATTGATAAATGCAAAGCTTAACCTGGAAAAAGAGGTACTTAGCCGTACAAAGGATTTAAAAGAATCTCTTGCGCAGGAGCAGATACTTCTTGCGCAGGAGCAGACACTATTGAAAGAGAAAGATGTTTTGCTGAAAGAAATTCACCACCGTGTAAAAAATAATTTGCAGGTAATAAGCGGCTTGCTCGAATTGCAGGAAAAAAGTCTAACGGATGATCAGGCAAAGCAGGCATTGCAGGAAGGGCGAACCCGGGTGCGAAGTATAGCGCTTATCCACCAGAATCTTTATCAATATGAAAACCTCAGCCGGATTGAGCTATGTTCTTTTACCAATGATTTATATAAACAAGTGAGTGCAATGTTTGAGAATAAATCAAAGGATACAACTGCCAAAATAAATATACCGGTAATGGAAATAGATATTGATACGGCTGTACCGTTTGGGCTGGCGCTGAATGAGCTGCTTACCAACTCTTTCAAATACGGGCATACAACCGATAATTCATTCACTATTGAAATGACGCTTACTTCTGAAAAATATGATGGAGAAGAAGGAAACAAATATATTTTTGTATACAGCGACACGGGACCAGGACTACCTGCAGGTTTTGATATAAAAAAATCAAAAAGCCTTGGGATGAGATTAGTAAAAGATCTCAGCAAACAGATGGGTGGTGGCATGAGTTATACATTTGACAATGGCAGCCGCTTCACCATACTTTTCTCTGATAAGAAAGCACGCAAAAAAAATGATTGATAAATATGTCGAGAATAAAAATAGGAATTGTGGAAGATGAAGTGGTGATTGCACACACCATTGAAAGTACGCTTGATGACTTGGGTTATGAATATTGCGGTCCTGCATCCAGCTATGGAGAAGCGCTGGAATTGCTGGAAACAGACAAGCCCGATTTGCTTTTGCTCGACATAAACCTTGCGGGAAAAAAAGACGGTATAGACTTAGCTGAAAAAGTAAATCTGCTGTACCGGATCCCGTTTATTTTTCTCACTGCAAACAGTGACCTGGCAACCATTGACCGCGCCAAAAAAGTAAAGCCACATGCTTACATTGTAAAGCCATTTAACAAAGAAGAGCTTTTTGCAGCAATAGAAATTGCATTCAGCAATTACAGCGACAATAGAAATAAGACTGCGGCAACGAACAACCAGGCAAATGCCGCAAACGATTTTGTTTTTTTAAAGGACGGAAAACATTTTCACAAAGTGCTCTACAGCGAAATCGCATATATTGAGAGTGACAACAATTACACATCTGTTTATTTCACAACGAAAAAGAAGCTGATGGTTCGTTCACCTTTTACGGAATTTTTAGAAACACTTCCCACATCCATGTTTATGCGTGTACAGCGCAGCTATGCCGTCAATATCACGAGGATTGATTCCCTTGAACTTGATGATGTAAATATTGGCGGAGCAAAAGTTCCTGTGAGCAAGTCATACCGTGAGTCGCTGATGAAGCTTCTTGGCATCAGTGAATAGCAACTTAATTTTTTTAGCAGAATCAATAACTTCATTCAACTGCACTAACGTATTCGTCACTTCTATCTTTATGCGGTCTTATTTTTTAAAACGACTATCAGCATAAATCAACCTCGTCTCTAACTTAGTGTTCCCTGTCTGCCGGCAGGCAGGTTCGTGACATACTTTGTGAGCTTTGTGATACAAAAACAGCCGGAACACGAAGTACACGAAGAAGGGTGCTGCACAAAGTTCACAAAGTGGATATAAGCGGATAGTCATAATTTTTTAAATGATTTTGATTCGGACATAATTATTTCGCCCCTTTTTTTTCGCATTTCGCACCACACGCTGCTTCAACCGCACCATTTTTTACACAGGGTATTTCTGCGTTTTATTATTGTACCCGTTATGCCACTATTGAACATCGAAGAATTCAAAACCAAAAAAATAGTAGAAGGCGCCTCTTGTCCTAAGTGCGGCGGTGAATTGATTCCGTCAAGTCACAAACCCATTTCAGGAAAAATAATTAGAGCATTAAGCCTGGGAGGTATAAAACCAAAAAGCTATGAATGTAAAGAGTGTAAAAGAATAATCCAGGCGTTCTGAAAAGTCAAACAATTTCTTTAAGTAAACCAATTGATTTTTAATTTAAATCTCAGCCAAAATGAAAACTGCAATTCAGCCTAAAAGTGCGATAAGCTTCATCATGCCCTTGTTACTCTGCTTCAGCATGTATGTGAAACTGTTACCGTGACTTTTGTTGCTACTAAAGCTAATGAATACACACATTTACGCAACAATAGTTTACCATCATCTTTCCCATTCAATAATATTTATAGCAACCGGAATTTTTTATGATGTACACTTCTGATTATAAAATGAACATTTTAACCCACCAAATCGGTGAATTAAATGAACCAGACGCTATTTCATTACTTGCAAATGAATTTAGAGGAGAAGTTGTTTTTTCAACAACCTTTAATCTCGAAGACCAGGTTATAACGCATCTTATTCACAGCAACAATATTCCTGTTGAAATTTTTACGATTGATACCGGAAGATTGTTTGAAGAAACATATCATGTTTGGAGCCGCACCAATAAAAAATATAACATGAACATAAAAGCATATTATCCGCAGTTCAACAATCTTCAAGAGTTTATTGAAGCGAGCGGACCAAATGCTTTTTACGAATCTGTTCAGCTAAGAAAAGAATGCTGCTATTTACAAAAAGTTGAACCATTGCAAAGAGCATTGAAAGGAAAAACAATTTTGATAACAGGTTTACGCGAAGAGCATTTACCCGAAGGAAAACATGTTGATCAACTCGAGTGGGATGCAATAAACCAGGTAACAAAATTTCATCCCTTGTTGCATTGGTCATCAGAACAGGTAAGCTCATTTATTTTTAAAAACAATATTCCCTATAACGCTTTGCACAATAAAGGCTTCGTAAACATTGGTTGCGCACCATGCACAAGAGCAATAAAACCAGGTGAAGCATACAGCGCCGCAAACTGGTGGTGGGAAAAGAAACGTGAAACAGAAAAAACAAACGCAGTGTATGCCTTGTATTAGTGAGTAGTCAGCAGTAGTGAGTGATGAGTGAGCGATGTTTTGAACTTGGAAAACGATAAACGACAAACAACAAACGATAAACAAATGAAAGAGCATTATGATTGCCCAACAACAATGAAAGAACACCATATTTTAAACCATTGGAAGATCATCCGGAATTAATACAATTAATCAACACTATTAAACAAACACAGAATGTTAGCAGAGCTTAAACTTCGATCGTTAAATGAAATATTGCAAGACACGTCAAAAGATGAACTGATATGGATCAGTGGATACATTGCTGCACTTACCGCAGTGCAACCATCAAAAAAAGAAGCAGCAATAAAGGAACTTGTTCAAGATGCCTCTTTCATTATACCTGTTTGCACTGTGGTTTACGGAACAGAAACCGGGAACTCCAAAAAAATCGCAACAGACTTCAGTAACAAATTAAAGAAGCAAGGCGGACAGGTAAAACTGAGAAGTCTTGACCAGTATAAAGCAAATGATCTTACTAAAGAATCCTGTATGATCATTGTGATGAGCACACAAGGTGATGGTGAACCACCTGCCTCTGCAAAAAAATTCTATGATTATATTCACCAAAATGAATTTTCATTGAACCACTTAAAATACGGTGTGCTTGCATTGGGCGATTCTGCATATCCGTTGTTCTGCAAAGCAGGTGAAGATGTTGACATTCGTTTGCATCAACTGGGAGCAAGAAGAATCACCAATTTAAAAAAGTGTGACACTGATTTCGATGGTGATGCAAATGCTTGGATAGATGAGTTCATTGCTGCCGCTTTAAAGCCAGATAGCACGCCTTCAGTAAATGGCACATTAAAGCCTGCGAAAACGGGAAAGAAAATTTATGATGGCACGGTTGCAATAATTATCAACTTAAACGACAGAGGTTCTAAGAAAGAAACTTATCACATAGAAATTGCTACAGAAGAGCCGATCATTTACGAGCCCGGCGATTCTATCGGCATCGTTGCAAAGAACCGCAAAGCTTCAGTAAATAAAATTTTTGAATTGCTTGAGTTGAAAGGTGATGAAGAACTTTTTTATAAAGAGCAACCATACAGTTCAATTGAATTATTCATTAATAAACTTAACATTCAATATTTGCCTGAAAGAATTGTGCAGCAGTATGCGAAGCTTGTGAAGAAAGAAATCCCTTCTGTAAAAATGGATCTTGCAGATCTCTTGCGCATTTATCCTGCAGATCAAGAATTGAGTACACAACAGTTAGTAAATATTCTTGACCGCATTACGCCGCGTTTGTATTCGATTTCATCTTCACCCTCTGCGCATGGGGAAAATGAGGTACATGTAACCGTTAGTCGCAGCACGTTTAATGTTGGCGAACAAACTCGTTATGGTTTGTGTTCTGATTATTTATCAGGTTTTGAAGAGGGTGATGCTTTGCAGTTCTACGTGCAGAAAAATAGCACATTTCGTCTGCCTGATAGTAATAAAGATATGATCATGATTGGCCCGGGCACAGGCATTGCTCCGTTTCGTTCTTTCTTGTTTGAACGTGATGCGCAGGGTCATCATGGCCGCAATTGGTTGTTCTTCGGCGAGCAGCATTTTGTAACCGATTTTCTTTATCAAACCGAATTGATTTCACTGATGGATACGGGTGTGTTAACAAAACTAAACACTGCTTTCTCAAGAGATCAGAAAGAAAAAATTTATGTACAACATAAGATGCAGCAACAGGCAAACGAACTTTTTGATTGGATAGAGAGAGGTGCACATATTTATATCTGTGGCTGTAAAGATATTAAGAATTGACAATCGAAAATTGACTCACATTCACTTCAATTAAAAAAATATAAAAATGAAACCAACTACAGAGAAAAAAAATCTTTTGAAAGGAAATGTCGATAAAGCTTATATAAAAAAAGCGATATCCTATCATCGTTACCTGGAATTAATTAATTCATTCTTACACGAGGAAAAATCAACAGCGCCAAAATATTCTGATACTTTGGTGCAATATACAAGGCTTAACATAGCGCGCATGAATCGCCTGGATAAAACAACAGAAATTATCCCTGAACTTAAAGCCGCCATTGAACAAATAAATGAACCACAAACATGGCTGGTATTAACCGAAGGTTGGTGTGGTGATGCTGCACAAATAATTCCTGTATTACATAAAGCCGCATCTCTTAATGAAAATATAGCACTTGGTTTTTTGTTGCGTGATGATAACCTGAAATTGAGGCCAGTTATATTACAGGAATTATTTTATCATCTTAAGGCTAAGGCGCTTACTGATGATGCTATTAAAGAAGAAATTCATAAATGGTATGCACAGGATAAAACAGTTACAATACAGATAGAGCTCTTACAGATTTTAAATAATGTAGTATAGCTTTTTCAAGTTATGATGTGCTCAACCTTCAGGATACAAGTTCAGTAACGACCAGCAGTGTAGGTGTGAATGAAACAAGTAGTGCAACAGTTAAGTTGTATCCAAATCCAAGCAGAGGTCAGTTTGTAATTGAGCTGCATCTTGCAGAAAAAATAAATGGAACTGCGAAGCTTCAATTAATTGATATAACAGGTAGGATAGTTTACATTGAAAATGCTACTATAACCAATGGAGCATTACAGAAAAAAGTATCAATTTCTTCTTTGCTTTCTTCCGGAATTTACATGGTAAAAATAATAGCGAATGACAAGAGCTATTTCTCAAAATTGATTTACGAAAAATAATGCCTTTTACCAAAACTTAACCCTGCTATCATCAATGGCAGGGTTTTTTGTTTTCACAAGAATCTATTTCGTAAAAACCTCTACTACCTTAACTATTTTTTAAGAACTACTCTAATCCACTCTAAACTTCGCTTTTAATTTCATACACTCGTTGTATGAACTGCCTGCTTAAATTTTTATTTCTCCAATTACTGCCAATTTCAGGCTTGTTCTTTTTTCCAGAAACTGCCAATAGCCAACATATGGCCACGGACATGATCATCACCAAGCGTTTTCTCTCCGTTGAAGACGGGCTTGCTTCGCGGGAAGTGTTTTGCGCCATCCAGGATAATGATGGCTTTATGTGGTTTGGCACACGTAACGGCTTAAACCGTTATGATGGAAAAAATTTCAAACTGTATACCAGGCAAAAAAATGGCCTGGCTGAGAATAAAATTATTCAACTCGCAAAGGACAATCACAATCATCTTTTTATTGTTTACGGAAATCCCGGTTTTGCAAGAAGTGCCAGGAGCATCGGGGTAATGGATCTTGCCACGTATAAATTAAAATCACTGAAAGAAACTTTTCCCGGTATGCCTTTCGATGAGAATTATGTGTATTGGATCGCAAACGGCGGTAATGATCTTTGTTTTCTTGTGGCCAACCCGTTTCAATATTGGCGCCTCACTTCTAAAGGGTTTGAGAAGATGTGCGAAATGAAAAGCTGGGATGTACCGGGCCCTGGTGCTGAAAATTTTTTAACGGTAAATGGAGGTTATCATACTGCCACCGGGCCTTTTTGCCGGTTTTATAAAGACTGTGCATTGTTAAGACTTTCAAATGGATTCCCCCAATATTTCTGCAGCCCCGAAACAACCATGACTTTTGTTTCGAGCACTGACGGAATGTTGATCAGCCCGGAAAAAGAACTTATTAATAGTTGGGGTGACGTATATCGGAAGCTTAATCCTGAAAAGGAAAAAATAAGCAAAGGGTCCACGCATACTTCCGGTCAGGATGAACTGATTTATTTCCTGTCCGGTGATTTTCCAAACGTTCTTATTTACAGAGACGGTGGCGGTTTATTTCGCTATGATTTTAATTCACTAATTAAATTGTTAGACCCCGGCGAGCTAAAGATCTCCAGCGGATATGGCCTGTACAGTTATTTTCTTGACCGTCAAAACAACATTTGGATTTGCACTGCAGGTGGACTGATCAAAATGAAGCTGGAGAAAAATCTTTTCACTCATTACTTCACGAAGGAACAATTGAAAGATAGCAGCGACAACCAGGTGAGAGGAATTTATGATGATGCCGAAGGAAATGTGTATGCCTCGGTATGGAATAAATTCTGCCACAATAACCGGGATGAAAACAGTTTTTCAAGAATTGGGATGGATCATGTCATGTATGGATTGTGCCGGTGCAGCAACAATATTTATATCGGCGAGAAAAATATTTATTTATTCGAGCCGGGTCAAAACGAATCTTTAAAGAAGCTAACCGATATTGACATTGAGGATATGCGGGATATATGGACCCTTGATTCGCTTGCTCCGGGAAAATTATTGGCAGGAACTAACGAAGGAATTCTCACTTTCGATATCAGCACCAATAAACTCAAAGCGCTGACCTATTCATCAGGCGATATACCTAAAGCACAATTTGTTTACCGCTTTATAAGAAGAAAGGATAAAAAGATATGGGCTGTTGCACAAAACGGGCTGTACCTGCTGGATGAAAATGCTGATCAGATTACAGATTATTTTGGCAAAGCAAGCAGGGATAAATCTCACAGGTTACCTTTTGAAATATTGCTTGACGCTTATGAAGATGAGGCCGGAGTTTTTTGGTTTGCAACAAACGGCGAGGGCCTGTTCAAATGGGAAAGAAATAAAAATGAACAGGGATTTAAACAATTCAACAGTACGGATGGGTTGCCATCGGATATTTTATACAGGATCGAAGGCGATGATTATGGCAACCTCTGGATAAGCAGTGATAATGGATTGTTGAGGTTCAACACCAAAGATTTTAAAACGCGTACTTATACCACCACAAATGGCATTTCGCATAATGAGTTCAACAGGACATCTTCTTTCAAAGCAAAGGATGGCAGGTTATTTTTCGGAGGGCTGAACGGTGTGAATGCTTTTTATCCGAAAGATTTCATCAGCGATTCAACTGTTTCACAAACTCCGATCCACCTTATTGCATTCAATAAATTTTCAGCAAAGGAAGATAAGTTGGTAGACCAAACCGACGAGTTGCTCACGCAAAACAAAATTGTGCTTCAGCCCGGCGACCGTTTTTTTAACCTGGAATTTCAATTGCTCGATTTTGAAGAAGGAAAATCAAGTTATGCCTACATGATAAAGGGCATCGACAAAGACTGGAATTACATCAGCGAAAATTCCATACGAATCAGCGGGTTGCCTTACGGTAAATACACTTTATATGTAAAAGGGCAATCACATAACGGGCAATGGAGTAAAAGTGAACTGCAGATTCCGCTCGAAGTGATTGCGCCATTTTATAGTCACTGGTGGTTTATTGCAGTTGCACTGGTTGTAATTGTTCTCATCATCATATTGTTTACGCGATGGCGTACACGGCAGCTCGAAACAACCAATGCCATGCTCGAGTCAAAAGTTGGCGAGCGCACCATGCAACTGCAACACACGCTCACAGAAAAAGACATGCTGATAAAAGAGATCCACCATCGCGTAAAAAATAACCTGCAGGTGATCAGCACACTCCTCGAATTGCAATCGCACGGACTGATGGATGAAAGATCAAAAGCAGCTTTGCAGGAAAGCCAGAACCGCGTGCAATCGATTGCGCTTATTCACCAGCGGTTATACGAACATGAATCTTTTGGCGCCATCAACATTGACGAGTTTGCCCATGACCTCTATAACCAGGTGGCAAGTGTTTTCAAAAAAGAAAATCAAAAGGTGGATGCAAATTTTGATCTTCATGACATAAGTTTTGATATTGACACAGCCGTTCCGCTGGGATTGATCATGAACGAATTGCTGACCAACTCTTTTAAATACGCTTTCGGCGGCAACCGCAAAAATGAAATTTATATCGGCATGAAAAAAGAAAATGGATCTTACGAATTGGATTTCCGCGACAGTGGAGAAGGGCTGCCGCCTGGTTTTAATTTTACCACTGCAAGATCACTTGGTATCCGGCTGGTGAACCTTCTTGCAAAGCAATTGAACGGAAGCGCAAAATATTTTCACAACGGGGGAGCACAGTTTGTAATCAACTTTAAAGCAAAGAAATGAAAATAGGAATTGTAGAAGATGAACTGATTATTGCGGAAGGCATTCGCACTATGCTGTTCGACATTGGGTATGAGGTAACGGAGCCGGTTACTTCTTACGATGATGCAATGAAAATGGTGCGGGAAGAGCACCCTGATTTGCTCATCCTCAATATCAACATCAGCGGCGACAAGTCGGGGATTGACATTGCTCATGCTGTGCGAAAAGATTTTTCCATCCCGTTTATTTTTCTCACCGCTAACTCTGACAAGCAAACACTTTCGCTCGCAAAAGAAGCTCAACCGAATGCTTATCTCGTGAAGCCCGTAAAAAAAGAAGACCTCTTTGCAAGCATCGAGATCGCTGTATCCAATTTCACCACAAAGGCAAAGCAACCCGCAGAGACAGGTTCCTACGTGATCAAAGATGCCGTCTTCATAAAAGACAAAAAAAATCTCCGGAAAATTTTACTCAAAGACATCCTCTTCCTGAAAAGCGAGAACATCTACGTGATCGTTCACACATTAAAAAATGAATTGATGGTTCGCTCCACCATGCAACAGTTCATTGATGAAATTCAGTACGACAAAATTGTCCGCGTCAATCGCAGCTACGCCGTCAACCTTGACCACGTGGACAACGTAAACGATGAAATGATTTTGCTCAAGCAGGAACGCATTCCTATCCAGCCGGCATATAGCAAAGAATTGTATGGGAGGTTAAAGATGTTGTAGAAGGAGCGCTTCGTTCTCCTGTCTTTAGATTTAGAGAGGCTGTAATCCCACAACATCTTTCCCGCTTCTCACAACATTTTCACTCAACCCACTCGTTTGCTGATTCACTTTTGCTAAAAAGATGTAAGGTGAAAAAATTGAACGGCGCAGAGCGGGTTATCAAACCGCAACTTAAGAAGTGCATAAAATGCGACATTGAAATGATCCAGGTATCACGTTCCTCTGTTGATCGCTTCATCAACCTTATCTCTTTAGGTACATCACACCAGAGCCGCTACAAATGCTTCCATTGCGGACGGCAACAGCTTTTTAAAGCTGATTAATAACATTACCTGTTCTTCACCCCTGTTAAGAGATTGACGCAAGTTGTTACGGTCTGCTGCGCTTGTTTCAGCATTCAGCCAAATTAATGAGATTCTGGAACAAGAATGACTGCGCTTCTCTCATTTTCATTTTTTTCTCCCAACAAAATCTTGTCTCCTCACAACAACTTTTCCGTGCGTCACAACATTTTCAAAAAGGTAGGGCATAACACGCAGTAATGTTGTATCACCAAAATTCTAAGGCAAAAAAAATCTACAATCAAACTTTCATAAAACTTTCGTAAAATGAAAACAAATCTTCAAACCAATCTCACTGCTGGTGGCAGCGCATCAAATTCTTCAGCAGCCGCTAAATTTCTTTCTCTACGCCAACTCTGTGCAAGGCATCTTAAAATGGCGATTAACTTCATTATGCCATTCCTACTCTGCTCGGTTATGAGTTTTAATGCGACTGCCCAGGATTACAGCATAACCACTACCGGCAACGCAATTGTATTAACAGATATAAGCGGTAACGGAGACACCCTTTTTGTGAGCCAAAGCGGAACAAACATGCGATTTTTGGTTAAGCCAACTTCCAGAACCTATTCCGTCGATGGCGGTCCGGTTACTGCTTTCAGTACCCCCGCCGGTGCGGCATTGGCAGGGGTGGCAGACATAACTGTAAATGCAAATGCGGGGAACGATAGCATTATTGTTGGCAGCTTTACAGCCAATCTTCCCAACCTCACCATAAATGGGGGTACGGGAGACGATGCCGTAAACTTTAACGGCAATATCAACTTTGCTGCCAACGCCAGCTTAGATGTGGATATGCAAAACGATGATGCCGCACCCGGCATAGATAATGTTGGCTTTTGCATCTAGTGCACAATTAATCTTATTGGGTACCGGCACGGCTATCATTAAGGTGAGTAAAAATGTAAATCTGCAATTTAATAATATTCTTCGCACCGCAAACGGTGACTTAACTGTAGAAGCCAATCAGCAGACAATACCTTCATCAGGCAATTTTATCGGGGTAAATCTTGCCACGAATTGTATAATAGAAGCCACCGGAACAGGCATTGTAGCAGTAAGAGGAAAAGGAGGAAATACATTAGCTGGAAATTATGGTGTTAGTGTTTTTGCTGCCAAAATCAGCGGAGGCACTGCGGGAACTTTAATTGTAAATGGCACCGGAGGTGCATCAACAGACCAGCTTAACTATGGAGTGGTTATTAGCAGTACAAATTCAATTATAACTTCATCCGGTGGTAATGTAAGTGTAACCGGGCTGGGAGGTGGCAGTGGTGCATCAAATAGCAATGTGGGAGTCTATGCTTCCCGAGGCAACGTTACAGCAGGGGGCAGTGGAACGGTAAGCGTGAGAGGTACCGGAGGTTTAGGCACAGGTGTTAATAACTATGGGATAGCTATTGAGTCTGGTACAATCACCTCAACATCAGGAAATGTTAGTGTAACCGGTCAGGGCGGAAGCTCTGGAAGCGCCGCAGGAATAGCCGTTTCGTCATCGGGCAGAATTACAGCCGGTAACAACGCTTCCGTAACTGTGCATGGAGCTGGTGGGCCATCCAGCGGTTATGGCGTATGGCTGGCTATTAACGGTACAATCACTTCTTCAGGTGGCAACGTAAATGTAACGGGCCAGGGAAACGGAAATAATGGTAATAGTTGGGGGATATCCCTTCAAGGTTCAGGGGTAATTAGTGCCGGTGGCAGCGGAATTGTAACAGTATTTGGCACAGGGTCCTTAGCAGGAAGTGGTAATTATGGCCTAGTGGTTTCCGGTTCCGGTTCATTAATTAATTCATCCGGGGGCGATGTTAACGTAACCGGCCAGGGTGGTGGAACTGGTGCATCCTCTTTAAATATTGGGATCAGTATTCAATTTGAAGGAACCATTACGGCAGGCGGCAGTGGAACGTTAACCGTGCTTGGGACAGGAGCGGTATCCACAGGAACTAATAACCATGGCATATATATCTCGGGAGCAAATTCAAAAATCACTTCTGCAGGTGGTAATGTGAACATAACAGGTCTGAAAGGAATTAACAGCCCGTCTGCAAAGGATATTCTACTTGAAACAGGAGGAATAATTTCTTCCACGGGAGCAGGTGGTGACATAACCCTGACAAGCACATCGGGTGCAACATCTCCGAATCCCAGCGGTACAGACATAACTATTACCGACACTAAAACTTTAAGTTTCGGTAACAACTCCAAAATAAATATTGATATAGATGGAACTATCGTTGATGCACAATATCAGCAACTGAATGTTGCGGGTCTTATCAACCCTCAATAATGCTGCACTTACCTTTGTAGGCAGTTCTCTCACACCGGTCACTGGTCAAACATTTATTATTGTTGATAACGATGGCACTGATGCCATTACCGGCACTTTTGCAGGTTTGCCGGAAGGTGCGACTATTTCCAATTTTCTTGGTTCGTCATTGAACGCTGCCATTACCTATGTGGGTGGTACCGGCAATGATGTGGTATTGACTGTGCTTAGTCCTTGTATCAACCCCACGATTCCAACGCTTACAGCTACCGTGAATCCTACATGCAGTGGCAACCCCACAACACTTAGCATTCAAACAGGCAATTTGAACAGTGCTACTAACTGGCAATGGTATAGTGGTAGTTGCGGTGGCACTAGTGTTGGCTCAGGAACTTCTGTTTCTGTTTCGCCAGGTGTTACTACCACCTATTATGCAAGAGGAGAAGGAGGATGTGTAACTCCGGGGAGTTGTACAAGCATAACGATAACAGTAAATGCACCTGAAATATGGTACCTGGATGCAGATAATGACGGGCATTATGTAAGCAGCCAATCTTCATGCGGCAGCCCCGGTACAGGTTACAATCAAACAGCAACTCAAAGCGGAGATTGCAATGATAATGACGACGCCAAATGGCAAAGTGCATCTTTATACACAGATAATGATGAAGATGGTTATGACGCCGGCCAGGCAACAGTTTGTTACGGAGCAGCCATTCCTTC
>WNGE01004474.1_pt1 | contig 16076 bp, 13 predicted proteins | sample 5400651 | NCBI WGS metagenome assembly WNGE01 (sample SAMN13153370, study PRJNA577476) | soil metagenome | isolation source: 60 cm soil or saprolite under grassland replicate 2 | place: USA:California | collected 2016-06-15 | reverse complement strand
GTTTCGTGCCGAGCACGCCGAGGGTACCGGCGCCACGTGCCTCGATCAGTGCGTCGCCGAGATTGACGCTCGGACGTCCGAACTCCCCGGCGACGAAGAAGCGAACCGGCGCGCCGCTGACGGGCAGGCTGAGCGCCAGCGTCGGTGTGCCGAGATGCGTGCGTGTGGTCGCGAACCTGAGCCCACCCCCCGAGCCGGCGCTCCGCAGCGTGATGGGGACGGCGGCGGTCCCGGTCGGGTTGACGAGCCGCGCCTGCGCCTCGACCGGCGTCCAGGTCAAGAAGACTCGGCCCATCGCATCAGCGCCCGGGATCGTGAGCTCGACGTTCATCGCCGGCGTGCCTCGTTCATCTGCACACAAACGTACATCCTTCGTCGCAAGGACCCTGCGCTAACGGGTTGGGGCAGACCCCGAGGCGAGATCCCGGGCGTGCCCGGTTAAAGCCACGGACCGGCCCTCGTACGGTCGACGAGTTGTCGACTGAAAGAGGTGATGTCCAATGAAAACGAGTAGCGCTGCTCGTCGCGGCGGTCGCGCTCGTCGCGCCGGCGCTCGCACGCGCGGACGACGGCGAGCTCTCGCCCACGCAGCTGCTCGCGCAGTACCAGCCGGTGACGGTGCTCGACCGGGCCAAGCGGTTCCGGCCGAGCGCGGTGGAGCCGTTCATCGCCGGCTCCGCGCTCGAGCAGCAGACGGCGGACGGCTGGGTCACCGTCGACGCGCCGCCGGAAGCGGACCGCCTGCCGGTGCACGACGACGCCCTCCGGCTGAACGTTCCGACCTGCACGAACGCGGTGGGCGTTGCCTCGCTCGCGTGCTACACGAGCATGGACGCCGGGCCGAACGTGGTCTACGGCCGCTACCACATCGAGCACGGGACGACCCTGCTCCAGTACTGGTACTTCTACCCGGACGACTTCTGGAGCCTCTTCTACCCGCCGAACGACTTCATCTGGCAGGCGCACGAGGGGGACTGGAGTCGTCACTCTCGTCCTCGACGAGAACGGCCGGCGGGACTCGGCATGCCGGAGACGGAACTCTCGCTTGTGCACGAGAACGCGCCGCGTTGGCTGCGCTTCCAGGGCACCTGGGGCGAGGGCCAGTTCATCCACGCGCCCGCGCCGCTCGGGACGATTCCGTTCGGGCCATCGCCCGTCGGGCCACAGGGGCATGCGGTCTGGCTCGACCCGCTCGGGACGATTGCGTCTTGGTCGGCCGGCTGAAGGGCTGAGGAGAGGGGCGCCGGGCTGTTCCGTCGGCGCCTCTCGCCCACAGCAGGCACAGAGCAAGTTTAGAGTTTCAAATCATCTTCTTTTCAGCTCGCAACGTGCCACTAACTGGTGGGAATCACAGCGTGATGACCCCTGCAGCGACCGCCAGAAGTCGCTTCATGTGGCGCTAGCCGGCACCGCTGCTGCAGCGCTCGTCCCCGGTGTCTTCGATCCGGCCGGCTCCGACCGGACCCACGTCGAAGGACCAGTGCAAGAACGGCGGCTAGGCCAACGACGAACCCGGCCTCGCAACCTGCGAGGCCGGGTTCTCCTTCGCTGACAGCCGTCCGTTCGGGCACACTAGGCGCGCCGCTGGGAAGCTCAGCTCGGAGGGAAGAATTCCGCTAGCGCTCGTCACCGGCTCGGGCGGTCTGATCGGCTCCGAGTCCGTCGTCTACTTCGTCGAGGCCGGCTTCGACGTGGTCGGCATCGAGAACGACATGCGGGCCCAGTTCTTCGGCCCCGAGGCCTCGACGCGGCCCCAGACGGACCGGCTCCTCGACGCCTATCCGCACTCGTTCCAGTCGCTGGAGCTCGAGATCCGGGACTTCGACGCCGTCGACCGGCTCTTCCGCGAGCACGCCCGCGAGCTCGAACTCGTCATCCACACGGCCGCCCAGCCGTCGCACGATTGGGCCGCGTCGAACCCTCATACCGACTTCACGGTCAACGCGAACGGCACCCTGAACCTGCTCGAGGCGACCAGGCGTCACAAACCGGACGCGACGTTCGTCTTCATGTCGACCAACAAGGTCTACGGCGATCGCCCCAACGTCTTGCCGCTCGTCGAGCTCGAGACACGACTCGAGCTGCCTGCCGACCACGAATACTACGGCGGGATCCCGACCTCGATGTCGATCGACCAGTCGCTCCACTCGCTGTTCGGCGTCTCGAAGACCGCCGCCGACCTCCTCGTCCAAGAGTACGGCGGCTACTTCCAAATCCCGACTGTGTGCTTCCGCGGCGGCTGCCTCACCGGCCCGAACCATGCCGGCGCCCGCCTGCACGGCTTCCTGTCGTACCTGATGCGCTGCACCGTCACAGGCGACTACTACGCCGTGCAGGGCTACGGCGGGAAGCAGGTGCGCGACAACATGCACAGCGCCGATCTCGTGCGCGCGATCGCCGCGTTCCACGAAGCACCGCGGCTCGCTGCCGTCTACAACATCGGCGGCGGCCGGGAGTCGAACTGCTCGATGCTCGAGGCGATCTCCCTCTGCGAGCAGATCGCGGGGCGGGAGCTCGAATGGGAGCTGGAAGAGACGCCGAGGATCGGCGACCACCGCTGGTGGATCAGCGATCTCGAGGAGTTCCGCCGCGACTATCCCGCCTGGCGCCTGAGCTACGGGATCGAGGAGATCCTGCGCGAGATATACGCTCGGAACGTCGAGCGCTGGAAGGTGCCTGTCTGAAGCTTTCGGTCGTCATCCCCGCGCACAACGAGGAGGAATCGATCGGCTCGACCCTGCTGGCGCTCGCCTCCACGCTCGAAGCCGACAGCATCGACTACGAGCTCCTGGTCGTCGACGACGCGAGCTCCGATCGCACCGCCGAGGTTGTCGGGGAGCTCGTCGGCGCCAACGAGCGGATCCACTACCACCGCTCTCACTATCCGGCCGGATTCGGATTCGCGGTTCGGTCGGGCCTGGACGAGTTCGCAGGCGATGTGGTCGCGATCGTGATGGCTGACGGCTCCGACCATCCTGACGATCTCGTCCGCTACTACCGGCTATTGGAGGAGGGCTACGACTGCGCCTTCGGTTCCCGCTTCGTCCGCGGCTCGGCCGTGCACGACTACCCACGTTTCAAGCTCGTTCTCAACCGGATCGCGAACGTCGGGATCAGAATGCTGTTCCGGCATGGCTACAACGACACGACGAACGCCTTCAAGGCCTACACGCGTGAAGTCATCGACACGGTGCAGCCGCTGCTGTCGAATCACTTCAATCTGACGGTCGAGCTGCCGCTCAAAGCGATCGTCCGGGGTCACAGCTACGCGATCGTGCCGATCTCGTGGACCAACCGCAGTGCAGGCGCCTCCAAGCTTCGGTTACAGGAGATGGGCAGCCGCTACGTCTTCATCATCCTCTACGCCTTCCTCGAGCACCATCTGAGCCGAGGCGACTATCGACATCCGCTCGCAGGGGGCCGGAGGCGTCCGCGGCCCGGCCAGGCGCGGTCGGCGCGCGCGCGGGATCGCGCGTGACGGCCGCCGATCCGTCGTCGCCCAAAGCTCCGGACACCCTCTACCGCGACAAGACCCGCCGGTTGGACTGGTCGCGCGTCCGAGCTGTGGCCGCGACGCGCTGGTGGGTCGGCGCCGCGATCGCGATCGCGTGGCTGACGTGGCCCTACCCGTCGATCGCCGCACAATCCGGTACCGACGAGTCCTGGGCAATCGCGCTTCATCTCGCGGTGGATCGGGGGCTCGACTTCGGCCGGGAGATCCTCTTCACCTACGGCCCCCTGGGATTCTTGTCCCAGCCCCTGTTGGTAACGACGGCGACGGCCTTTGCGGCTTTCGCTTTCGCGGTCGCGATGCAACTCGCCGTCTCTGCGCTGTTCCTCCGGAGCGCCCTGCGGACGTTTCCGCCTGTCGTCGCCGTGCTGCTCACGTACCTTGCGGTCGCGACGCTGGCGGCCACTGGATTCTCGAACCTAGCGGACTACATCCCGTTCCTCGTCTTCCTGCTCGCCGTCTCAGCCGTCGAGCGCGCGTCCACACCGCCCGCGTGGTGGGTCGTCGGGGGTGCAGTGCTGGCGGCTCTGGAGCTGCTCGCCAAGGCAAACGGCGGCATCGTCTCGCTGGTGCTGCTCGCGCTGGTGGCGTGGCGCTGCCGCCCGGGAGGCTTGCGCTCCGAGGGGCTGCTGGTTGTGACGTTCGCCGTGTCGCTGACGCTGCTTTGGCTCGCGAGCGGGAGCGATCTGGGCGCGATGCCGGCATGGTTCCGCGAGTCGTTCCACGTGGTCGTCTCGTACACCGACGCGATGGCCGCCGACGTTTCCGGCGGCCAGTACCTCCAGGCAGGGTTCCTGCTGCTGGCTGCGGGCGCGCTGGTGGTCGCTCAAGCGCGAACGCTCGGTGGAGCGCGAGGGATCGTCTTCGCGGTCGCGTGCCTCGCCTACGGTCTGGCCTACTTCAAGGAAGGGTTCATCCGGGACGACTCGATCCACATCACGCTGTTCTTCGCCGCGTTCTCCCTGGGGCTCCTGGCCGTGCGCTGGCCCGTGGGGAGGCGCTGGGCGACGGCTGTGCTGATCGTGGCGGCGGTCGGGGGAGCCGCGGCGTCCGCGGATTCCGGCGACTTCCTCTTTCGGGTGGGCTCGCACGCCCGCCACGCGCTGCACGAGGCGAGGGTCCTCGTCGACCCTGCGGAGCGACACCGGACGTACGCCTCGTCACGGGCGGACGCGCGCCGGCGCCTCGGCGTCGACGCCGGCACGCTCGCTCTCCTGCAGGGGCACACCGTCGACGTGCAGCCGTACGAGACGGCGGCGATCTGGGCCTACGGGCTCTCCTGGCGGCCGCAGCTCTTCATCCAGTCGTACATGGCGACGGATCACGCGCTCGATCTCGACAACGCGCGCCGCCTCGAGGAGCACGGCGCCGAGCGGATCCTGCGCCAACTGGAGTCCCACGCGATCGACGGGAAGCATCCGCTCTTCCTCGCCCCCGAGTCGTTTCGGGTCCTGCTCTGCCGCTACCGGCAGCTCCGCGTGCGCGGCGAGTGGCAGACCCTCGGCCGCGCCGACGACCGTTGCGGGGCCGGCCGGGCGTTGAGCTCCGTCGACGCGCGCGCGGGCGAGGCGATTCCGATCCCGCAGGCGGCCGGCCAGGTCGTCTATGCCCGTCTTCACATCCACGAGACGCTGAAGCAGCGGATCAGGTCGCTGCTGCTGAAGCCGCGGGCCCTGCCCCGAGTCATCGTCGACGGGCAGCGGTTCCGCCTGGTGACCGACACCGCGCGCGGGCCGCTCGTGCTGAGGCTCCCGGCCGCCGCAGGGTTCGGCCACTGGAACCACTCGCGGCTCGTCGTCGAGAACGTCGCGTCGCCGTACCGGATCGATTTCTTTGCGCGGTCCTTACAAAGTGTCCGCTAGGCTCGTCGCTCGATCCGAGGAAGCCGCCGTCTCTCGATGATTCGCCATTACCGACTGCTGGTTTTCGGGCTGCTCGTGTCCGGCCTGCTCGTCACCGGCCTGATCGCGCCGAGCGCCGCTCTCCTGTCGATCTCCTCGACCAAGGCTCCGCTGCCGTCGCACGCGCTGACGATGTCGATCACGGGAGCGGTGGAAACGGACGGCAGCGAAGCGAGCCTGGCGTTCCGCCGGATCCGCGCTGCCGGCGTCTCGGCCATGACATTCACGATCAATTGGCCCCAGGTCGCCCCGCAACAGGAGCCGGCGAGCTGGAACCCCGAAGACCCAAACGACCCGCATTACGACTGGTCGAGCACGGACGCGCGCATCAAGGCGATCGTCGCCGCAGGGTTCCAGCCGATCGTGGCGGCGACCACGGCGCCCGCTTGGGCGCGGCTCGCGACGGTAACGCCGTACTTCACCCAATCGGGCCCGGTCCCGGAGAAGTTCATTCAGTTCATGCGTGCAGCCGCCGAGCGCTACAGCGGCAAGTATCCGGGGGTGCCGCTGGTCCGCTACTGGCAGATCTGGAACGAACCGAACATCGCGGTCTTTTTCTGGCCGCAATTCGACGCGAGCCGGAACTTCACATCGCCTGACGTCTATCGCACCATGGTCAACGGCGCGGCGAGTGCGATCCATGCGGTGCATGCTGACAACATCGTGATCGCCGGCGAGACCGCTCCGTTCCGCGACACGATCCCGGAGGTCTACGCGGTCGACAAGGACTGGGGGCCGCTGAAGTTCATGCGCCGCATGCTCTGCGTCGACGACGAGGGCCGCCCGACCTGCAACGAGTCGGCGTCCTTCGACGTGTGGTCGACCCATCCCTACACGTCCGGCGGGCCGACGCACCACGCCGTCCTCCCATACGACGTCTCGCTGGGCGACCTGCCCGAGATGCGCGCGACGCTGAACGCCGCCGTCCGGGCGGGTCACATCAAGTCGGCACGCCGCGTACGCTTCTGGGTCTCGGAGTTCAGCTGGGACTCGAACCCACCCGATCGCTGTGCGGTGCCGATGTCACTGCTCAAACGCTGGGTACCCGAGAGCTTCTACCGGATGTGGGCAAACGGGGTCGACCTGATCGGCTGGTTCCACTTGATGGATGCACCGCTGGACAAGAGCTACTTCCAGTCCGGCTTGTACCTACGCGCGACCACGCTTGCGGCGGCCAAGCCGAAGGGGTACCTGGCCGGCTTCCGGTTCCCGTTTGTGGCGCTGCGCCGCGGCGCCCGCGTGTACGTCTGGGCGCACGCGCCGCTCGGCAAGCCGGCGATCGTCACCGTCCAGCAGACCTCCAGGCGCGGGTGGAAGAAGGTCGCGAAGGTGCGCGCGGACAGCTATGGGATCGCGCAGGCGCTCTTGATGGTCAAGCCGGTGGGCCAGTTCCGCGCGGTGCTCACCGGTGGCGAGCGGTCCCTCCCGTTCTCGATGCGGGTCCCCCGCGACCGCTTCTTCAATCCGTTCGGCCAGGCGTCGACGCTCGAGCCGAACGGGAAGGGCTGCCAGACGTAGAGCGCCGCGACCCGTCGCTTCAGGCGCGTCGGCGGTGGAAACGCGTCGCTGCGGCGATGGCGCCAGCGGTGATCGCCAACAGCACCGCGGCCAACCAGATGAAATGGCTGTCGTCTTTCCCGTCGACGGCGCTCACGGCGGCGGAGACGGCGTTGACGTCCTGTCGCGAAGCCACGTGCGTTCTTGCGGAAGTGCCGGCCCTGCGCTTCGAGGGGGACACGGCCGAGGTCTTCTTCGACGGCTTTAGCGAAAGCTTGCTTTGCGGAGCGCCGTAGGACGGAGACTCTGTAATGGCATCGACCTGAGCCGGCGCCAAGCGCGAACCGGTCTTGGTCGTCTTCTTCCGCGGCTTGTGGACGGCTCCGCCGGAACTCGTCGGCACTGTCTCGACGTACTGCGAGATCCCCGGCGTGGGCGGTGGTGGTGTCGGCGTGCCGTTATCCGCGCGTGCCACGCCGCTGGAGCCGACGAGCGCGGCAAGGAGTGCAGCGAGGGGACACGGGATGCGACGAGTTGCCGTGTGTATCGGTTCGACCCCCATCGAGGAGGGTAGCCTAGCAAGGTGCGTCGGCTGCGCCCGGAAGCTCTCGGCCAGCTGCGCACGACGGTCAGTGCTGGCACGCTCTGCGCTGCCGCCGTCGCCGCCTCGCTCGTCACGATCTCCTACGACCAGGGCGGCTACGGCCTGGCGGCCCGCGCCGCCACGGCGATCGCGCTCTGGTGGCTGATTCTCCTCATTACGGGCCTCGGTCTGTGGCCGCGGCTCGAGCCGTCCCGCGGAGCATCGCTGGCGGCGGGTCTCTTCGCCGGCTTTTGCGCGTTGACGCTCGCGTCGATGGCATGGGCGAGCGACCTGGCCGGGGCGTTTGCGGAATTCGATCGCACCGCGCTCTATCTCGGGGTCGTTCTGGTGGCTGCCCTGTCCGGAACGAGCGCGCTCCGGGCCCGGTGGACGGACGGCTTGACGCTCGGAATCGCCGTGGTCGGCGTGATCGCCCTCCTGAGCCGCCTGTTTCCCGACCTCTTTCCGGATCAGGGGCTTCCGGAGTTCCTCCCTTCTGCGGAGACGCGCCTCAGCTTTCCCCTGGGCTATTGGAACGGGCTCGGGATCTTCCTCGGGCTCGCCGTCCCTCTGCTACTTCGCGCGGCGGTAGTCGCACGACCGGCAGGCCGGCTGATCGCGACAGCGGCGTTGCCGACGCTGGCCGTGGCGATCTATCTCTCGTCGTCACGAGGAGGTGTGCTGGTGGCGCTCGCGGGGGCCCTGGTGCTGATCGCGCTCCCTGGCCCCCGGTGGCGAATCCTCGCTGCGGCCTCGACTGCAGCCGGCGGCTGCGTCGGCGCCGTTGTCTTCGTCGCTCACGAGCACGCCTTGGTTGACGGCCCGCTCGAGTCGTCGGCTGCAGCGTCGCAGGGACGAGCGACGTTCGCCGTCCTCTTCGCCGTTTCGGCTGCCGTCGGCGTCGCGTGGTTCTTCCTGAGCCGGATGTCCCTTCAGCCGCCTCGATGGGCGGGATGCGCGATCGTCGTCGCGGCGATCGCGGCGGTCGCTGCGGTGATCGTCGTCTCGGACCCGGCCCGGCGGTTCGACGACTTCAAGCAGCCGCCTCAGATCACCACGACTGCGGGCGGCTCGGTGACGGGGCATCTGTTCTCCGGTGCCGGCAACGGCCGCTGGCAATTCTGGACCGCGGCCTGGAAGGAGTTCGAGAGCGCACCGTTCGTGGGTCGCGGAGCCGGCTCGTACGGGAGTTGGTGGGCGCAGCACGCGAGCTTCTCCTACTTCGTCCTCAATGCCCATTCGCTCTATCTCGAGGTGCTGGGGGAGCTGGGAGTGATCGGTTTCCTTCTCCTGACGGGAGCGTTCGGCACGGCGTTGGTCGTCGGCGCTCGCAGGCTTCGCCGCTGTACCGGCGACGAGCGTGTGACTGTTGCCGCCCTGCTGGCGCTGTTCGTGGCGTTCTGCCTCGGCGCCGCCATCGACTGGATCTGGCAGTTGTCTGCAGTAGGCGTCGTCGGAGCCGCGGCACTCGGCCTGCTGATCTCGCCCGCCGTCTCGGCGGCCGAGCCGCGCCTCGTCGCGTACGAACGGCCTCCGAGGCACGCGTTGCGACTGCCGGTCGCTGCGCTGGGCGTGGTGATCGCGTGGCTCCTCCTCTGCGCGCAGGCAATTCCCTGGCTCGCCGACGTGAAGGTGCGCGCCAGCCAGTCGGCGGCGGCACGCGGCGACGGCGGCACCGCGCTGAACGAGGCTGAGTCAGCGCGGGCGATCGAGCCGTGGGCTTCGACGCCGTACCTCCAACTCGCACTCGTCGCCGAGCGCATTGGGGACGTTGCTGCCGCCCGCCGCTGGATCGGCGACGCGATCGACCGCGACGAAGAGGACTGGCGTCTGTGGCTCGTAGCCGCGCGGCTCGAGCGGAAAGCAGGGAAAACGGCCGCCGCGGCCGATTCTCTCGAACGCGCGATCGACCTCAACCCGAGATCCCCGCTGTTCGCCAATCTCCCCGGATCAGGCTGACGGTAATGGCAGGAATGGACGCGTACACTTCGGCCAGTTCGAACGTCTTAGGACAAACATGCCGTCGGCCTCGGAACAATGAGCATCGAGCCACTCCACCGGGATCGCGTCTCCCGCGCCGGCGCCCTCGACGTACGCGGGCGCCCTTTCTCGGTCGTACGCCGCCGTGGGTTCTGGCGCGACGCGCTGCGACGGCGGCTGCTCGCGCTCGCGGACGCGCTCGCCGTCATCGCCGCCAGCATCTCGCTGGGCGTCTTCACGCAGGGAGCAACGACGTCGCAGCTGGGCTTGTGGTCAGCCGTCTTCGTGCCCGCGTGGCTCGTCTTCGCCAAGCTCTACGGTCTGTACGACCGAGACCACAGCGCGCTACGCCACCTCACCGTAGACGAGCTGCCGACCTTGTTCCTGTGGGCGACGAGCGGAACCGCCGCCCTGGCGCTGTTTCTGCATGCCACGCCGGCGAAGTCTCTACCCGTCTCGGCGGCAGGTCGCGTCTGTGTCATCGCCGGCTGTCTGTCGTTCGTCCTTCGCGCGCTTGGCCGGATCGCGTGGCGGCGCCTCACCCCCCCGGACAAGACCCTGATCCTGGGGCGCGGACCGCTCGCGGACGCGACGAAGAGGAAGCTCGACCTGTTCCCGGACATCCATGTGCGGCCGGTCGACGAGGCGGATGCCGACGCTGCGGGTGTGGCCGCCGCTGCCGCCGCTTGTGCCGAGGGCTCGATTGAGCGTGTAATCGTCGCCACCCCGGCGGTGGACGAGCGGCTGATCGCCGAGCTCCTCGAAATCTGTCGGTCCGCCCAGGTCAAGTTGAGCCTCGTTCCGCCTCTGCGCGGGATGCTCGGTACCGCCGTCACGTTGAGCCACCTCGCCGATCTCCCGGTTGTGGAGTACAACACCTGGGACGTCTCGCGCTCGACGATGTTCCTCAAGCGCATTCTGGACGTCACGGTCGCCTCGCTCGTCCTCCTCCTGGCTCTGCCGCTTGTCCTGCCGATCGGATTGCTGATCGTGCTCGACAGCCGCGGCCCGATCTTCTTCGGTCAGGTGCGAGCGGGCCAGGACGGAAGGCTGTTCCGCATGCTCAAGTTCCGGACGATGGTTTCGAACGCCGAGGAGTTGCTCCCGGCGCTCGTCGCCATCGACGAACTCCGCCAACCGATGTTCAAGCTCGCAAGCGACCCCCGTGTCACGCGCGTCGGCCGGCTCTTGCGCCGGACGAGCCTCGACGAACTGCCGCAGCTGTTGAACGTTCTCAAGGGCGATATGAGCCTCGTCGGCCCCCGGCCCGAGCAGGCCGAGCTCGTCGAGCGGTATACGCCGGAAGAGCGATTTCGGCTGGCGGTGAAGCCGGGGCTCACAGGTCCGATGCAGGTCTACGGCCGCGGCCGCCTCACGTTCGACGAGCGCCTTGCCGTCGAGCGCGACTACATCGAGAACATGTCGCTGTGGCGCGACCTCCGCATCTTGACGCTCACCCTGCCTGTCGTGCTCACCGGTCGTGGCGCCTTCTAGCCCACGACACTAGGAGAGATGAAGGTCGTCATTCTCGCCGGAGGGATTGGGACGCGGATCAGCGAGGAGACTCAGGTGCGGCCAAAACCGATGGTCGAGATCGGGGGGAAGCCGATCCTGTGGCACATCATGAAGCTCTACTCAGCGTACGGGTTCTACGACTTCGTGATCTGTCTCGGCTACAAGGGCTACATGATCAAGGAGTACTTCGCGAACTACTACCTTCATACGTGCGACGTGACGTTCGAGGTCGCGAACCAGCGATTGCACGTGCACCAGAACACGGCGGAGCCCTGGCGCGTAACGCTTGTCGACACAGGCGACGAGACTGCTACGGGCGGGCGGCTCAAGCGGGTGCTTCCGTACGTCGGTGACGACGGCACCTTCTTCTTCACCTATGGCGACGGAGTCGCCGACGTCGACATCCAGAAGCTTCTCGAGTTTCACGAGCGGCAGGGGACGATGGCAACGGTCACGGCAGTTCAGCAGCCCGGCCGTTTCGGGGCGCTCGAGGTCGACGGCGACAAGATCTCTGCGTTCCACGAGAAGCCGCTCGGCGACGGTGCGTGGATCAACGGGGGCTTCTTCGTTCTGTCTCCGCGCATCAGCGAGTACATCGAAGGGGACGACACCGTTTGGGAGCAAGAACCGCTGCGCCGGCTCGCTGCGGAGGGGCAACTGTCGTCCTTCAAACACGAGGGGTTCTGGCAGCCGATGGACACGCTGCGCGAGAAGAACCACCTCGAGCAACTCTGGGCAGAGGGGCGGGCGGCATGGAAGGTCTGGTAGTCGACTCCGGGTATTGGCGCGGCAGGCGTGTCCTCGTCACGGGCCACACCGGCTTCAAAGGGAGCTGGCTTTCGCTGTGGCTGACGCACTTAGGCGCCGCCGTCTCGGGTTTTTCGAACGGCGTTCCGACGTCGCCGTCGCTGTACGACGACGCGGCAATCGGAGCCGACGTCGAATCGATCGAGGGCGACGTACGGGATCTCGATGCACTGCGCCGGGCTGTCGGGCGTCTGCGGCCGGAGATCGTGTTCCACCTCGCCGCCCAGGCGCTCGTCGGCCAGTCGTACGCGCGTCCGGTGGAGACGTATGAGACAAACGTTCTCGGGACGGCGCACGTGCTCGAAACCTGCTGCGGCGCGGCCGAGATCGTGGTCGTCGCGACGAGCGACAAGTGCTACGAACCGCACGCAGACGGTCGCCCACACGTGGAGACGGACGCGCTCGGCGGACGCGATCCGTATTCGAGCAGCAAGGCGTGCGCCGAGCTGGTCACTGCCGCGTACCGCTCGTCACTTGGCCCAGTCGGCAGCGCTATCGCGTCGGTGCGAGCCGGCAACGTCATCGGCGGCGGTGATTGGGCCGTCGATCGTCTGGTGCCCGACCTGATGCGCGGCGCGCTGGCGCGACGACCGGTTCCGATCCGGAACCCCGCCTCGGTCCGGCCGTGGCAACACGTCCTGAACCCACTGGAGGGGTACCTGTTGCTCGCACAGCAGCTCGGGCGCGACCGGACCGCGGCCGAGGGCTGGAACTTCGGCCCCGAGCATCCCGACGAGCGGCCGGTGGCATGGGTCGTGGAGCGGTTCTCGGAGCTCTGGGAGGGCGGCCTCGATGCCGTGTTCGACGGATCATCCCGGCCTCCTGAGACGGCCGTTCTGCGACTCGATTCGACGAAGGCGCGGAGCCGCCTCGGCTGGCGCCCCCGGTGGAACCTCGACGAGGCGCTGTGGCGGGTCGTCGAATGGTGCCGTGTCTACCGCGACGGTGGGAACGTCAAGCAGACGGTGAGCGACCAGATCGACGCCCACCAGATGCTCGCGACGGCGGCGTGAGCACCTGCCGGTTCTGCGCTGCGCCCCTGACGCACACGTTCGTCGACCTGGGAATGTCGCCGTTCGCGAACTCGATCGTCGCCGAGAGGGATCTCAACCGAATGGAGCCGTTCTATCCGCTGCACGCCCGCGTCTGCGCCCGGTGCTTCCTGGTTCAGCTCGATGAGTTCGAGCCGCCCGAGTCGATCTTCGCGGATTACGTCTACTTCTCCTCGTACTCGTCGACGTGGCTCGACCACGCCGCCAGGTACGCGGAGTACGCAACGGGGCGCTTCGGGCTCGGCCCTGACAACTTCGTCGTCGAGGTCGCCTCGAACGACGGCTACCTGCTTCAGTACTTTGCACAGCGAGGCGTCCCGGTTTTGGGGGTCGAGCCAGCCGCGAACGTGGCGGAAGTCGCGCGCGCGAAGGGGATTCCGACGGAGGTGCGGTTCTTCGGCCGCGAGACAGCGCGGCGGCTGGCCAGCCGCCGGCGCGCGGATCTTCTAATCGGCAACAACGTCCTCGCCCACGTCCCAGACCTGAACGATTTCGTCGCCGGGATCGCGACGCTGCTCGCGCCGCATGGAGTTGCGACGCTCGAGTTCCCGCACCTGCTTCGGCTGATCGAGGAGGAGCAGTTCGACACGATCTACCACGAGCACTTCTCGTACTTCTCGTTGGCGACGGCGGAACGGGTCTTCGCCGGGCACGGCCTCACCCTCATCGACGTTGAGGAGTTGCCGACACATGGCGGCTCGCTTCGGATCTTCGCCGCCCACGCCGGCGACGTCGCCGAGCGCGTCCACGAGTTGCGGGCGCGAGAGGAAGCCGGCGGGCTCGGCGACGTCGACACCTATACGTCGTTCGGCGCGCGGGCGCGGCGCGCGAAGTGGGAGATCCTCGCCTTTCTGATCGAGGCGAAAGACGCGGGCGAGACGATCGTCGGCTACGGCGCCCCAGCAAAGGGAAACACGCTGCTGAACTTCTGCGGCATCGGGACCGACTTCATCGACTACACCGTCGACCGCAACCCGCACAAGCAGGGCCGCTACCTGCCGGGGACGCACATTCCGATCCTCCCGCCGCAGCAGATCGGGCGCACGCGCCCCGACATTGTCTTCATCCTGCCGTGGAACCTCCGTGACGAGATCATCGAGGAGATGAGCTTCGTGCGCGACTGGGGCGGTCGCTTCCTCGTGCGATCGCCCGAGCTTCAGGTGTACGTGTGATCTTCAGCGCGTCGCCGCTTCCTGGCGTGTGGGTCTTGCAGCTGGAGCCGCTCCACGATGATCGCGGCTACTTCGCCCGCACGTTCGCCGTGGCTGAGTTCGAGCGCCACGGTCTCGATCCGACGGTCGTCCAGTGCAGCGTCTCGTTCAACCCGAGGCGCGGCACGCTCCGTGGGATGCATTACCAGGCCGATCCGTTCGGCGAGTGCAAGCTGATCCGCTGCATCCGCGGCGCTGTGTACGACGTGCTCGTGGACCTCCGCCGAGACTCCCCTGCCTACTGCCGGTGGCTGGGTGTCGAGCTGACGCCCGACAACGGTACGATGGTGTACGCGCCGGTCGGCGTCGCCCACGGGCTGTTGACGATGCAGGACGACTCCGAGGTCGCGTACCAGATCTCGGTGCCGTTCGTACCAGAGGCGGCCCGGGGTGTGCGCTGGAACGATCCCGCCTTCGGAATCGAATGGCCGGCCGCTGTCGAACTGATCTCGGAGCGAGACCTAACGTACCCCGACTTCACCCCGTGAAGCGCGTTCTCGTCACCGGCGCCTCGGGCTTTATTGGGCGCCACACGATCAAACGCTTGGTGGACGCGGGGTTCGAGGTACACGCCGTCTCACGGCGCTCGCAGCCGATGGACAATGGCCACCACTGGCATTGCTGCGATCTCCTCGAGCCCGCGGCGGCTGCCGATCTCATCCGCGCGACGGAGCCGACGCACCTTCTGCACCTCGCTTGGTACGCGGAGCCGGGCGCGTACTCGACGGCGCCGGAGAACCTCGGCTGGGTCGAGGCCAGCTTGCGGCTGCTCCGCGCGTTCGCGCGGCCGGATCGTCGCGCCGTGGTCGCAGGCACCTGCGCCGAGTACGACTGGTCGTTCGGGTTCTGCTCGGAGCGGGTGACGCCGCTACGACCCACGACGTTGTACGGGGAGTGCAAACGGTCCATCTCCGCCATTGCCGAGCGGTTCGCCTCTGAAGCAGGGCTCAGCCTCGCGTGGGGCAGGATCTTCTTTGTCTACGGACCCGGCGAGCACCAGAACCGTCTCGTGGCATCGGTCGTCCGTTCGCTCGTGGGCGGAGAGCCTGCGCTCTGCACCACCGGGACGCAGGTGCGTGACTACCTCCACGTCGCCGACGTCGCATCGGCCTTCGTCCGGCTGCTCGACAGCGACGTCGTCGGCGCCGTGAACGTCGGCTCCGGAGAGCCGCTCGCCGTGCGCCAGCTGCTGTCGACGATTGGTGATGTCACCGGCGCGCCGCAGCTGATCCGATTCGGCGAGCTCCCGACGCGCCCGAACGAGCCGCCGTTGCTCGTCGCCGACGCGCGCCGTCTGTTCGACGAAGTCGGTTGGCGGCCCAGCCATACGCTCCGCTCCGGCATCAGCGATACAGTCGACTGGTGGACGGCGCAGCTCGCTTCGCCTCGGCGCCGGGCACGGTCTGACCTCATCTGATGCCGATCCGCGACACGCTGGCGCCTGACGACGCCTGGCGCGGCTATTGGCAGTTTTCAATAGGAGCGCTACGGTAGTTCCAGCAGAAAGGGGTCGAAACCGGCACATGACAATCTCGCGGCGATGCGGGCTCATTGCTGTCGGTGCGATGCTCGCGTTCGGGTCGCCGAGCGCCGGGTTTGCACGGTCTGCGAAGCCACCGGGGCCGCGCCAGCCCCATCCGCACGGACCCCGCGTGGTCGATGCGGGCCATGACAAAGTCTTCGACGATCTCGAGTCGCGGATGCGCGCCGGTGGGCACGACGGAGGCGCTGCAGGTGATCGTTAGCCTAACGGCGCCGGCCAACGAGGTGGCCGTGGACCGGTTGAAGGGTGCTGCGGGCGCATTTCGCGTCAGCCACCGCTTCTCCGTCATCGACGCGTTCGCAGCGACGCTGACGAAGGGGCAGATTCGTCAGCTAGCTGTAAGTCCTAACCACGTTGTTCCATCCGGCCCTCCTTGGAGGCTGGGGGTGTCGAAGCCACCAGTCCCAAGGAGGGCGCCGGATGAAGCTGCACGGTAACGCGAGGACCTGTCCGCACACGCGTCGGCTGATGGTGCG
>WNGE01012042.1_pt1 | contig 16077 bp, 15 predicted proteins | sample 5400651 | NCBI WGS metagenome assembly WNGE01 (sample SAMN13153370, study PRJNA577476) | soil metagenome | isolation source: 60 cm soil or saprolite under grassland replicate 2 | place: USA:California | collected 2016-06-15 | reverse complement strand
CCGCAAATAGCGGTCAACAAGCAGTAAAAGAATCACTGAGGGAAGGAGGAAACAGTCATGAACATATTCAGATTCAAAGACGGCAATACACGAATCAGAAATTCAACGGAAGCGCCTTGCTACTTGTTGTGCTGGTGCGCTTGTTAACAACGTCGCCGGTGGCGCCAACGTGGCCATCGGCGCTCAAGCGCTCAACAGCAACACTACAGGCTTCCAAAACACGGCCGTGGGTGATGCCGCGCTCGCCAACAGCATCAGTGGCAACGCCAACATCGCCTTAGGGATACTTGCCGGCAGCGGCGTGACCACTGCCGAGAACGTTATCTGTATCGGCGCCGATGGTGCGAACGCGACCAACAGCTGCTATATCGGAAATATTTTTGGCCAAACTTCTGCGTCGGGCGCGGCGGTTTACGTTAATTCAAACCACAAGCTGGGAACGTTGACTTCCTCCTGCCGGTTCAAAGACGATATCAAGCCAATGGAGCGGGCGAGTGAAGCGCTCTTTGCGCTTAAACCAGTCACCTTCCGCTACAAAAAGGAGATCGACCCAGTAGGCATATCACAGTTGGGACTCGTGGCCGAAGAGGTGGACAAGGTGAATCCTGACCTGGTGGTGCGCGACAAGGAAGGCAAACCCTACAGCGTGCGCTACGACCAGGTGAACGCGATGTTGCTCAACGAATTCCTCAAAGAGCACTGCAGGAATGAGGAACAGCAAGCGATTATCACGCAGTTAAAGCGGGACTCTGCTGAGCAGCAGAGGCAAATTGAAACGCTTACTACAGGCCTGCAAAGAGTAAGCGACCAGCTTGAATTGAACAAATCTGCGCCGCAAATAGCGGTCAACAAGCAGTAAAAGAATCACTGAGGGAAGGAGGAAACAGTCATGAACATATTCAGATTCAAAGACGGCAATTACACGAATCAGAAATTCAACGGAAGCGCCTTGCTACTTGTTGTGCTGGTGCTCGTCTCCTTTGCCATTTCGCCAATGGCACAGGCGGTTGTTCCAGCGCCGGACGGCGGCTATCCCGGCGGCAACACAGCAGAAGGACACGCGGCACTTTTGAGTCTCACCACTGGCGGGTTCAATACGGCAGTCGGTTTCCTTTCGCTCCGGAGCGACACCATCGGCAGCTTCAACACAGCCGTTGGCGCTGGGACGCTCTTTGCCAACGCTGCAGACAACAATACCGCTGCTGGCGTCGGGGCGCTTTTTAGCAACACCATCGGCACCCGAAACAGCGCCATGGGAGCATTTGCTCTTTTTAGCAATACAGAAGGCAGAGATAACGCTGCCACCGGCGCTGGCGCGCTCTTTGGCAATACGGTCGGGGTCCAAGACACGGCCAACGGTGCTGATGCCCTTCGTAACAATACCGGCGGCTTCGCCAACACGGCCAGCGGTTTTCAGGCGCTCTCTAGCAACACCGAGGGCAACAACAATACGGCCACAGGTGTGCTCGCGCTCTTTAACAACACCACCGGTGGCGCCAACACGGGCAACGGTGGGCTCGCGCTCTTTAACAACACCACCGGCACCGCCAACACGGCCTTGGGTTATTTTGCCGGCGCGGATATCACCGGCGTTGGCAATGTCTGCATCGGGGAGGGAGTCGAAGGCGAGACTGGTGTCGACGACAGCACGTATATTCGCAATGTGAACACGCTGACACAGAATTTTAGTGCAGGTGTTAACGATTACGTCACAGTGCGACTCAGCGACGGCAGACTTGGCCATACTGCTGTTGTTTCGTCGCAACGTTACAAGCAGGACATCAAACCGCTGGCCGCGGCAAGCGAAGGGCTTTACGCGCTGAAACCGGTCAGCTTCCGCCTTAAAAAGGAGTTTGACCCCACGCAGGCCCTCGGTTTTGGCCTGATCGCCGAGGAGGTGGAAAAAGTGGATCCTGCTCTGGTGTATCGCAATGCCAAAGGCCGGGTGGAAAGCGTGCGTTACGAAATGGTCAACGCCATGTTGCTCAACGAGTTTCTCAAAGAGCATCGCAAAAACGAGGAACAAGAAGCCACCATCGCGCGCCAGCAAAAACAAATTGAAGCGCTCGCCGCGGGATTGCAGAAAATAAGCGACAAAGTGGAACTGAACAGACCGGCACCGCAAATGGCTCTCAACAATCAGTAAAAGCCTTCGTCCTGCCCTAAAAAATTCAATAGTTGCGCCAACGGTTAAGCGTTTTGGATTGACAATTGGGGCGTTGTTTTGCTAGAAACGCTTTTCGTTACGATCTGAATCCGGGGGCAGGGTAAAGAATAGCCTTTCTCTCGGCATTTCTCCCCTCATTCAGACCTGCAATCGCCTGGGTCAACCGTTGAGAGAAGGAGTAAAATAGTCATGAACTTATTCAGATTAAAAGACGGCAATTACACGAATCAGAAATTCAACGCAAGCGCTTTGCTTCTTATTCCGTTGGTGCTCGTCTGCTTTGCCATTTCACCGATGGCACAGGCCGTTGTGCCAGCACCAGACGGCGGCTATCCCGCGGCCAATACGGCCGAAGGACAAGCCGCCCTTTTAAGCCTCACCACCGGCGCATTTAATACGGCGGTCGGTTGGCTTTCGCTCCGGAGCAACACAGAAGGGGACTTCAACACAGGTGTCGGCGCCGGGGCGCTCTTTTTCAACAGTGGAAATGAAAATACGGCTACCGGCGCCGGGGCGCTTTTAAGTAACACTACAGGCACGGGTAATACTGCCAATGGAGCGCTCGCGCTCTTCAGCAACACCACTGGTGGCTTTAACACTGCCAACGGGATTAATGCGCTTCTTAACAACACTGTTGGGATTGAAAACACAGCCAACGGGTTTGAAGCGCTCTTTAGCAATACCGATGGCGACCACAACACCGCCAATGGCGCTCAAGCTCTCTTGATCAACACCATCGGCGAAGGCAATACGGCCACTGGGTACCAAGCGCTCTTGAGCAACATGACCGGTAACGGGAACACGGCTGATGGTGTTCAAGCGCTCTTTAACAACACCGCCAGCGGCAACACAGCCCACGGCGCCTTCGCGCTCTTTAACAACACCGCCGGCAACTTCAACACAGCCGTCGGTGCTAACGCGCTCCTTGACAACACCATGGGTAGCAGCAACACAGCCGTCGGTAGAAACGCACTAGTCAACGCGACCGCCAGTGGCAACATCGCCTTGGGCGCTCAGGCCGGCGGCGACCTTACCATAGGCGGTAACAATATCGATATTGGCGACAGTGGTGTCGCTGGCGAGTCGGATACGATCCGCATCGGCTCAGTACAAACAAAAACTTTTATCGCCGGCATTCGCGGAGTGACAACCATAAATCCCGCCATACCAGTCCTGATAGACACCGTCGGCCAGCTCGGCACGGCCAGCTCTTCGCGTCGGTTTAAGAAGGAGATTAAGCCGATGGATCAAGCCAGCGAAGCCATCCACGCGCTCAAGCCGGTGACGTTTCATTACAAGAGCGATTCAAGCGGCACGCCGCAGTTTGGTCTAATCGCTGAGGAAGTAGCCGAGGTGAATCCGGATCTGGTGGTGCGCGACGAGAATGGCGAGATTTACACCGTGCGCTACGACGCGGTGAACGCGATGTTGCTCAACGAGTTCCTTAAAGAACACCGCAAGAACGAGGAACAGGAAGCGACCATTGCACAGCTGAAAAAAGAGATGGAAACAATTGTTGCTCGTCTCAAAGAGCACGATTCAAAAATCCAAACAGTGAGCGCTCATATCGAGCTCAGCGAAGCTATTGAGCAAACAGCGTTGAACAATCCATAAGGTTTTAGCGGGACTGGGGTGGGTGAGATTCGCGGAGGTCGATTTGTCTTGCCAAGCGTAAAGATTTTTTCAAAACTCAACGTCGCTAAACCGATCTGAATCAGGCGGAGGACTCTTTCCCCGCTGGGTTCTTCGCCTCTTCCGGACCGCGCAACCGCAAAAATCAACGTGGCGGGGAAAGAAAGGAAGAACCATGAATTCATTGATTCAGTGTAAAAGGACAATTCTGCCACTTCTCATCGCTGGTGTCCTCACCTGCTTTGCCATTTCACCGATGGCACAGGCCGTTGTCCCGGCACCTGATGGCGGCTATCCGGGCGGCAACACAGCAGAAGGGCAAAACGCCCTTTTTAGCCTTACCACCGGCGGCTTCAATACGGCAGTCGGTTACCTTTCGCTTAGGAGCGACAGTACCAACAGCTTCAATACGGCCATTGGCGCTGGAACGCTCCTTGCCAACGACGCCAGCAGCAACACGGCCACTGGTGCCGGCGCGCTTTTAAGCAACACGTCCGGTTCCGGGAACACGGCCAACGGAGCGTTTGCGCTCTTCAGCAACACCATAGGCCTCTACAACACGGCCAGTGGTTTTCAGGCGCTTAATGAGAACACCGACGGCGCGCGCAACACTGCAGTCGGAGACCAAGCTCTGCAACACCATCAAACCGGATCCTATAACGATGCCGTGGGTGCGCGTGCTCTCCTTAGCCATACAAGCGGATCGGGAAACAACGCGGTCGGAGACTCAGCGCTGGTTGGTCTTAGCAGCGGCAATGGCAACACTGCAATCGGCGATTCAGCCGGTGTGAATCTGATAACCGGCGACGGCAACGTCTACATTGGGGAAGGGGTTGGAGCTCTCGGAACCGAGAGCAATCAGACATACATCCGCAATATCAACGCGACCTCAGTCAGTGGCGGCGGAACCGACACCGTTACTGTGAATCTATCGACAGGTTTACTTGGTCACTTGAGTTCGTCCCGACGGTACAAGGAGCGCATCCAGCCGATGGACAATTCGAGCGAAGCGCTCTACCAGCTCAAGCCCGTCGTCTTTCGTTATAAAAAAGAAATTGATCAGACGCAATCGCCCGCCCTTGGGCTGATTGCCGAACAAGTGGCTGAGGTAAATCCCGCTCTTGTCGCGCGCAATTCTCAAGGGCAGCCCGAAAGCGTGCACTACGAAATGGTGAACGCGATGTTGCTTAACGAATTTTTGAAAGAGCACAAGAAAGTCGAGCAATTGCAAGCGACCGTGGCCCAGCAAGAGAGCCGCTTTGAATCGCAGGTCGCGGAACAGCAAAAGCAAATCGAAGCTCTGGCATCGAACCTTCAAGAATTGAGCGCGCAGCTCGACATGAAAAAGCCGCCGGCTCGACGCGTCGCGAAAGATTAAACGATTTCTGATTTGTAAGGCGTCCGCTGCCGCGGAGTCAGCGGAGAACAATAACGAAAGGTAACCCGTCCGAAAGGAACGTTTAATTATGAAAAATGAAAAAGTCATCCAAACAAATTTGATCGGCCGCTCGCATTGGCGGAGCGGTTTACTGTTGATTCTCCTTGGACTCGCCTTTTCGTCACTGGCGCTTTCGGCGAACGCGGCAAAAATTTGTCAAGAGTTCTGCAGCAATAATGACAATACAGTCTTCGGTGCTAACGCGCTCATGGGGAACGCGGGCTCCGGCAACACGGCCATAGGCGATTCGGCACTCTTCGGTAACACCATCGGCTACGATAACACGGCCGTTGGCGTGCAGGCCTTACACGGCAACACTAACGGTTACGATAACACGGCTGTAGGCGGAGTGGCGCTAGCGACCAACACCACCGGCCGTTTCAACACGGGCATTGGCGAGGCTGCGCTTGGGAGTAACACCATCGGCAGCTACAACACGGCCACCGGAGTTGTGGCGCTGCAGAATAGCCGCAGCGGGACGTACAATACGGCCAACGGCTATGGGGCGCTGTGCAGCAACACGAGCGACCGCAATACGGCCACTGGTGCTTTCGCGCTCAATCGCAATACCAGCGGCGCCTTTAATACAGCCGACGGTTATGGAGCACTCGATCGCAATACGACTGGTCAATTAAATACAGCGGCTGGGTACGGAGCGCTGTACTTCAACAACGCCGACAATAACTCGGCATTTGGATGGCTTGCTCTCTTTGGCAACACCAACGGCTCCCGTAATAGCGCATTTGGGTGGGGCGCGCTCGGATTCAACAGCGGCAACAACAACATTGCACTGGGGTACGGAGCCGGCGTTAACCTCACCGCTGGTGATAACAATATCGATATCGGCAACGCTGGTGCTGCTCCCGAATCGGGCACCATCCGCATCGGCACAGCCGGAAGTCAAACTGCCACCTATGTCGCGGGTATTTTTGGTGCAACGGTCACAGAGGGCGTCGGAGTCATCGTTGATACAAACGGTCACCTAGGGACTGCAGTTTCTTCGGTGCGTTTCAAAGACGAAATCAAGCCGATGGATAAAGCCAGCGAAGCGCTTTTCTCACTTAATCCGGTTACCTTCCGTTACAAGAAGGAGCTTGATTCGGTGGGCAAATCGCAGTTCGGACTTGTGGCCGAAGATGTGGGAAAAGTGAATCCTGATTTGGTTGTTCGGGACAAAGAGGGCAATCCTTACAGCGTGCGCTACGACGCCGTGAACGCCATGTTGCTCAACGAATTCCTCAAAGAGCACAAGAAAGTGGAGGACCAGCAAGCAGCAATTGGGCAATTGAAATCAAATGCTGCAAAGCAGGAAGCTACGATTAGCGAGCTCAAAAAAGACGTGGAGGTTCTCGTCGGGCGGCTCAAAGAGCAGGCCACACAACTCCAGAGGGTCAGCGCACGGATCGAGAAGAACGATATTTCGCCACACGTAGTTGCCAGCAGATAGGGCGGTGACCCTCACCGCGTAAGGCAGCTGGGCTAATCGCTGCTTCCGCGGGTAGACGCTGCGCTGAGGACAGCGCACACTACAGCAACTTGCTGAATGGTTATGCCAACGCATGAAGGTGGATCAATCGGTCGATTTCTTCGGCTCATCCGCTTTTCGCATACAATTTTCGCGTTGCCATTTGCGCTCGGCACGCTGGTGGTGGCGGCGAACGGATGGCCGTCGTGGAAAATTCTGCTGCTCGTGCTCCTTTGCATGGTGTTTGCCCGCACTGCGGCGATGCTTTTCAACCGGCTGGTTGACTGGTCGCTCGACCAGCGCAATCCGCGTACTGCTTCGCGTCATTTGCTTGTTTCAAAATCGGTCGCGATCACTTTGCTCATCTTCAGTTCCGCCGGATTCATGGCGTCGGCAGCAGCAATTAATCGCCTAACGTTCCTGCTCGCCCCGGTTGCGCTGTTTGTGATTTTTTTCTACTCGCTCACGAAACGGTTCACCAGTGCGACGCATTTCTTTCTCGGATTTGCGCTGGCGGCAGCTCCAGTCGGCGCTTGGATCGCGCAGACCGGACGCATTGATGTTGCGCCGCTTGTGCTTGCGGCAGGTGTGATTTGCTGGGTAGCGGGATTCGATCTGATTTACGCCACGCAGGATTACGATTTCGACCGACGCGAAGGTATTCGTTCACTGGTTGTAAAGGTCGGGATAACGCGCAGTCTTCGTCTGGCGCAGGTGTTACATTTCTTCACCTTTCTTGCACTCATCGCGTTCGGCCTCATCGCGCATCTTGGCGCGCTCTATTACTGGTCGTTGCCGCTGGTTGCAGCAGCGCTCCTTTACGAACACAAAATCGACAAACTCGATCTTGCCGGGATCAATCGCGCGTTTTTTCAGAGCAACGCCTTCGTGAGTGCGGTGTTTCTCACCGCGGTTTGCGCGGATCGATTGATCAGGTAGGGGCGATTGACCCCAATCGCCCGGGCGGTTCGGGTGAACCGCCCCCACTTACATCGCGTTTAACATCGCCACGCGATGTTCGTGCCGTCCACCGTCGAAACCGGTTTCGAGCCAGATACGCACAATATTTAGCGCCAAATCCTCAGGGACCATACGCTCGCCCATGGAAAGCACATTTGCGTCGTTGTGTTTTCGCGAAAGGCGCGCCGACTCTTCGTTCCAACAAAGCGCGCAACGCACCCCGTGCACTTTGTTTGCCACCATCGCTTCGCCATTGCCGGAACCCCCGAACACAATGCCTCGTTCGCATTCGCCTCGTGCCACTGCTTCCGCCGCCGGGCGAATGAAGAGCGGATAATCAACCGGTTCTTCACTGAACGTACCGAAGTCTTTCACCTCGTGCCCGAGTGACGTGAGTAGTTCTTTTACCTTTTCCTTGTACAGAAAGCCCGCGTGGTCTGAGCCGAGAGAAATCTTCATGAGACACGAATTACACGAATTGTCACGAATTTCATAGATACTTGAGTGGATCTTTTTGAGGTCGATTTGTTGGCATTCGTGAAATTCGTGTCTGAAACCGCTTCAACGTTTTAACGCTTCAACGCATTAGTCGCCATGCAATTTTGCCAGCTCAGTCCAGAGCTCACGTTCGCGTTCGGTTATTTTTTTGGGGACATTAATCTGAACAACAACGTAAAGATCGCCGCGTTTTCCTGAGACACCAGGCAGTCCGCGTTCGCGGAGGCGAAATCGTTGTCCTCCCTGCGTGCCTGTCGGAATTTTCAGCCGCACCTTTCCTTCGAGGGTGGGTACAAGCAATTCGCTGCCGAGCACTGCCTGCCAGGGCCCGATCTTCACCTCATGAATCAGATCGCTGCCTTCGACCGTGAAATCCGGATGTCGCGCCAAACGTACGCGAAGAAAAAGATCGCCACTTTTTCCTCCACGTGCGCCCGCTTCACCCTGACCGCGCAAGCGGATTCGCTGTCCTTCATGAACGCCGCGCGGGATCTTGACCTGGTAATTTTCCACTTTATTTGAGCCAGCCCGGCGTAAAGAGACTGTTCGGGTCGATCCGTGTAATTGAACTCCGCCGCCATCTCCGCCCCATTGATAAAATCCGCCGCCGGGTTGCTGCGCTCCTCCCTGCCACCCAGGCGGTGGCTGGAATCCGCCCGGTCGATTCCAATCCGCGCCTAGTTGATCGTATTTCTTCCGTTTCTCCGGGTCGCCCAGCACCTCATACGCTTCGTTGATTTCCTTAAATTTTTCTTCGGCCGCCTTTTTATCCTTGGCCACGTCGGGATGATATTTCCGTGCCAGCTTGCGAAAGGCGCTGCGAATCTCATCGTCCGTGGCGCTCTTCGGAACACCGAGGGTCTCGTAATAATCTCGGAACTGTACGGGCATTTGCTCTCAAGCTTGTGCCTTCGCTCACTTCGCGCAACTTCTGAACAATGCGTGAGCTGGGAAAATTCATCGTGATCGTTGGTGTGGTCACGACACTCGTGGGATTCGTGATGTGGAGCGGCTTAAGTCCCAAATGGCTTGGACGCTTGCCTGGAGATATTCGAATCGAGCGCGAGCATTCGGCGTTTTATTTTCCGATAGTCACCTGCATCATCCTGAGCATTGTCCTAAGTTTGCTCTTCTCGCTTTTCTCAATCTTCCGGCGCTGAATGAAGACTGTGAACAGTGATCGGTGATCATCATTTCACACATCACGGATCACATTTTGCTTCAGGGATGAGTGCCGAAAATCGCAAACGACTGGAGCTCGACAGCCATCTCGCGCAACTGCTGCAATGCCGTCGTTGCTCGCGGATGAAATCGACGCCGGTCTCAGGCGGCGCAATCGTCAGCGATGTGATGATTGTTGGGCAGGCTCCAGGACTTAGAGAGCCCGTTTTGCAACGACCATTTGCGCATACGGCCGGCAAAACGCTTTTCCGCTGGTTCGAAGAATTCTGTGGGATGAACGAAGCTGCTGTCCGATCGAAAATCTATTTCGCGGCGGTCTGCCGATGTTTTCCGGGCAAAAACCCCGGCGGCACAGACCGCGTTCCGGCGCCGGATGAAATTCGCAACTGTTCGTCATGGATGGACAATGAGATCCGGATTTTGCGGCCGCGTCTCATCATTCCCGTGGGCCGGTTGGCTATCGTGCAATTCATCGACTGCGCAAAACTTGAGAAAGTGATTGCCGGCAAATTTCGAGTGGAACGCGGAGGACACCGCTTTGATGTGATTCCCTTGCCGCACCCCTCGGGCGCGTCCCCATGGCACAAAATCACGCCGGGAAAAGAATTGCTTGGAAAAGCACTGCGTAGGATCGCAAAGCATCCCGCGATTCGTGCGCTCCATTAATCTGGAAGCCACGAATCCAGGGATTCTCATGGAGGATTCATTTACTCTTTTCTTGGTTTCCTGGGTTCCTGATTCATCTTTCCGAATGTCTTCGACAGTGCCAGCTCGCTCTGAAGTTCCTGAGTCCGACAAATGGAACTTGACGCCGCTTTTTGCTGATGCAGGCAAGTGGCAGGAGGATTTTGTCTGGCTTCAGCGCACCTATCCGAAACTTCAGGAATGGAAGGGCCGAGTAGGTGAATCCGCGCAAACCCTGGCCGCGGTGCTTGAGTTTGAGAAGGCGCTCGAGCTGAAGATGGAGCGCGTTCATCACTACGCGTCGCTGCAACTGGCGGAAGACAGCACGAATAACGAATACCTCGCGCGCATTGGACAGCTTCAGAATCTGCTAACCAAAATCGGCGAAGCGGCAGCGTTCGTTGTTCCGGAAATCCTGGCGATCGATGACGAAAAGTTCACGCAATTCATTGCTCAGCCGGCGTTGAAGGATTGGCGGATCAAGTTGGGCAAAATTCGGCGGATGAAGCCGCATGTGCTCTCTGAGCCCGAGGAACGTCTGCTCGCGCTGGGAAGCGTCGCACTGAGCGGTTACGACGACACTTTCTCACAGTTGACCGACGTGGACATGAAGTTTGGTGTCTTGATCGATAAGACCGGACGCGAAAGACCGCTGACCCAAAGTTCGTTCAGCTCATTTTTGGTGAAGCGCGATCCTGAGCTGCGCAACCGCGCCTTCCATCAATTCTATGCAGAATTTCGCGACCATGAGTACACGCTTGCCGCGTCGCTTGCCTATTCCGTCAAGGCGGATGTGTTTCACTCAAGAGCAAGACATTATTCTTCTGCCCTCGAAGCGGCGCTCTTTCCCGACGACGTGTCGATCGCAGTCTATGACGGATTGATTCAATCAGTCCGCACGAATTTGAAACCGCTCTTTCGCTATTTCGATCTGCGCCGGCGCGTTCTTGGTTTGGACGAGTTGCATCATTACGACACGTACGTTCCGCTCGTTCCGCAAATCGAGATGCGTTTCACTTTCGATGATGCCATCCAAATGGTTTTGGGCTCGCTGGCGCCGCTCGACAAGGAATATGTCGATGTGCTGGCGGAAGGTTTGTGCTCCAAGCGCTGGTGTGATCGTTACGAAAGCAGAGGCAAGCGCAGCGGGGCGTTTTCGTCCGGAAGCTATGGCGCACCACCGTACATCCTGATGAACTATAAGGACGACGTATTCGCTGATGTCTACACGCTCGCGCACGAGGCTGGCCATTCCATGCACAGTTGGCTCTCGCAAAATTCACAGCTGTTCCAGGATTACGAGTATCCGATTTTTCTGGCCGAAGTGGCCTCGACATTTAACGAAGAGTTACTCACCCATCATCTGCTCCAAACAACCACGGATCCGAAGATGCGGGCTTACATCATCAACCGGCAAATCGATGACCTGCGCGCCACACTTTTCAGGCAAACCATGTTTGCTGAATTCGAAAAAAATATTCATGCCATTGAGGAAAGCGGCGATGCGCTGACGCTCGACGGTTTTAAATCGACATATCACCAGCTCCTCGAAACCTATTTTGCTGAGAACTTCGTGCTCGATCCGGAGCTTGATCTGGAATGCCTGCGGATTCCGCATTTCTACCATGCGTTCTACGTCTACAAATACGCGACAGGCATTTCCGCTGCGGTCGCGCTTTCGGAGCGGGTGCTTTCCGGAGAATCAGGCAGCGTGGATGCGTATCTGAATTTCTTGCGCTCGGGCGGGTCGAAGTTTCCGCTGGAGACACTGAAGGCGGCGGACGTGGACATGACCACACCGGCACCCATCGAAAGCATGTTGCGCTTATTCGAACGCCGGGTGGAAGAATTAGAAGAGCTGTTATTGTAGGGCGTCTGTGTCAGGCGCCATGGCGTTTCACAGAAACGCCCTACAAGGTACCGATTCGATCAAGTGCAACTGGATCCCAGTCAGCTCCTTCATCGAGTGAAACCGCTGTTCCAGGAGAATTTCGAACATTTCGATGAGCTAGGCGCTGCGGTATCGGTTTGGCAAAATGGGAAGCCGATCATCGACCTTTACGGCGGATCTCGCGAAGCGCGCCGCGAAGATTCGTGGACGAGCGACACACTTGTTTTGGTGTGGTCGGCGACGAAAGGAATTGGCAGCGCATGTGTCCTGCATGTGTTGCAGGAACACAAAATCAACCTCGACCAGCGGGTCTCGGACTTCTGGCCGGAGTTTGCCCAGGCTGATAAAGAAAAAATCACGCTCGCGCAGTTGCTGTCGCATCAGGCGGGGCTCTGCGCTTTGGATCGCCGAGTCGATGTATTGGAATACGATGCGGTGATTCGGGCGCTGGAAACGCAAAAGCCGTTGTGGCCTCCCGGGACTGCACATGGCTATCACGCGCGCACGTTTGGATTTCTTCTCGATGAACTCGTCCGCCGAATTGCCGGAAAGACGCTGCCGGATTATTGGCAGGAAACTTTCGCGCGACCACTCAATCTCGATTTCTGGATTGGCCTGCCAGAACAAGAAAATTCGCGCGTTGCCACGATGTACGCGGCAAGAACCCCGAAAGCTTTCGGGGCCGAACCGAAACAGTTTTACGCGGATCTCGTTACGCCCGGCACACTCGCGCGCAAGACATTTACCTCGCCGTACGGATTGAATGCGATCAGCGGGATGAATACTCCCGCGATTCGAGCCCAACCGATTGTCTCCTTCGGCGGAATCGGGAGCGCTTCGGCACTGGCCAAATTTTATTCCATGCTCGCGAAAGGCGGAAAAGCCGACGGTCAGACATTCTTTTCAGCACAAACGCTCGAATGGATGAGCACAACGCTCACAGATGGTATCGATCAAGTTTTTCAAATACCGACCGCGTTTTCGTCCGGGTTCATGAAGAATTCACGAAATGCAACGAGACGAATATTTGGCCCATCACCAACTTCCTTTGGACATCCCGGGGCAGGCGGCAGCCACGCCTTCTGTGATCCCGAGAATCGAATCGCGTTCGCGTATGTGATGAATCAGATGGAGCAATCTCTTCTGCCGAACGAAAAATCACTGCGATTGGTGGACACCATTTATGATCTTCTGTAGCGGCGCTCTACGAGCGCCGGACTCCTGGGACGGCGGTCAAAGACCGCCGCTACAGCTATTCACCAATAATAGTAACGAAAACTTTTCGCCGATGTGGCGCACGCCGATGTTCAAAGAGAAAGATGCCCTGCCACGTTCCGAGCTGCATATTTCCATCGACAATTGGTACTGTCTCACTCGTGCGCGTCAGCGCCATTCTGATATGTGACGGCATGTCGTCGCTACCTTCTGAGCCGTGAGTGAAATAATCCGCATCTTCGGGCACCAGCCGGTCGAAGAACTTTTCCAAATCGCGGCGCGCGGTCGGGTCGGCATTCTCCATGATCAGAAGGCTGCAGCTCGTGTGCTGAACAAAGGCAGTCACCGTTCCGTTTCGTACTCCGCACTTGTCGATCTTCTCCTGTATGTCTTCAGTGAGTTCGGAGAGACCCTTGCCGTTCGTGCGAACTTCGAGCTGGTCGTGATACACGCTCATCGGTAACGGTTCGACATGCTATTTTGTCATTCCGGCCGAAGTGTAGAAATCTCTCTTTTGCTTTACTGCCGGCCAATCAATTAGAGATGTCTTGGCTTCCCTCGACATGACAAGATAGGCCATACCACCAAACATGAAAATTCATGTGCAGTTTTACGCGCAATTGTGCGATTTGGTTGGGATGCGCGAATTGGATGTTGAGCTTGCCGAAGACGCAACCGTGCATGACTTGATCGAGAAGATTTATGCGCACCACCCGGCGCTTCGCGCACACGACAAAAGCATATTGATCGGCGCAGGTGTGGAATTTGTCGATCGCAAATACAAGCTAAAGCCGGGCGATGAGATTGCGATCATGCCGCCCGTGCAAGGTGGATGAGACATTCCAAATCCCAACATCCAAGCTCCAAAAAAGCATTAAATTTCAGGCACCAATTATCAGCTGGTTGCGTCGTATCTCTGGAATTTTAGGTATTGGAGTTTCTCTGGATATTGGATGTTGGGTGATTGGAGCTTCGGGGTATCAGTCGCGGAAGTTCTTGAAACTTGTGGCCACACCGAAGTCGCGGCTGCGCACGAACTGAATCACAGCCTGGAGGTCGTCTTTCTTCTTTCCGGTGACCCGAATTTGTTGGTCCTGCAATTGGCTTTGCACCTTGAAGCCTTGTGACTTGATCGCCTGAATAATTTCCTTTGCTTTGTTTCCTTCGAGGCCCTGCCTGATTTTCAATTCCTGCCGGGCATGACCCATCGATGAGATGGCAGGCTCTTCCTGCTCGATGTTGCGGAGGTCAACTCCGCGCTTGGACAATTTGCCGATCACGATCTCTCGCAGCGCTTTCAAGTGTGCTGCATCGTCCGCCGTCAAAACAAGCTTGTCTTTTTCCGAAATGATTTCCGTTTTCGCATCCTTTAAATCGAACCGAGTGGCGAGCTCTTTGCGCGCCTGATTAAGCGCATTGTCGATCTCCTGCGTGTCGACTTCTGAAACTATGTCGAACGATGGCATGTTTGGATTCGATTTTAGATTGCGGATTTCGGATTGCTCAAATCAGTTTTCCTCCGGATTGGCCTCTACAATATTGATGTTGCCTTTCTCTACGCGAATTTCCACTGTGGCCTCACCGCCACCGTGCATCCGAGTGTCGGTTTTCATTCCGGCGGCAGCTGCCGGTGCCTCCAGTGCGATACTTTCAAAATCACTGACGATTTTCCCGTGCGCTGCTTCGGCAAGGAGCTGGAAATCGGCGTCGCCGGGAACATACATCCATACATTTCCTGCTGCGACATTTGCCTCAGCCGAGAACCTGCCTTCCTCCCACCAATCATAAGACACGATGAGATTGCCGCGCCGCACTGCGAGGTCCAGGTTGGTGAAACAGTTGCGAGTGAAAATGCGGCCTTCGCCTAACCGGGCGCGCGTCATTGATCCCCGCATTCCGTCCACCAAAATTTCGCCGGCATCCAATTCGAGTCCCGAGATGGTGACAGTTGCCGGCACAACGATGGTGTAATCGACCGTGCCCGAGCGGTCGAACAGACCCCACTTGGGTTTGGGAGGGAATTTCGTGGTGATGGAAACGGAGCCCGGTTTGCTGGAGACATCGATCGCGATCTGTGTGAGCCGCGCCTGGCTGTACGCTTTCTTAACGACGTGCACCTGCATCTCGTTTACGTTAGAGCCATAAACCATAACGGCGCCATCTCCGCTCTGAATGGTTATCTTTGCGCTCGGTTCAATTGTGTAAAGCCGGTCGAAAGTCTCTTCGACGACGCGATCGCGGGAACCGCCGCAGCCGTTGAGAAAGATTACCAGCAGTGCAGAAATTATTGCGGAAAGCTTTTGATGGTTAGCGGCACCGGCTCGCACGCGCAAATCTATCCGTGTCGCAGACGGCTGCGAATCACACCAAAGCGTGCGATCGAAAGTGCGATATTGGATCGCTTCCCTGACGTGCTCCAGTGAGATGTCGATCTTGCTATCTCCTCAGCCGTTCGCTGGCGACATCACGCTGTTCGGCTGCGGGCACTTCAATGTGCAGATCGAATCGCGCTTGATCTTCCCAAGTTTAAATGAGTTTCAGATAAAAAACTTGATTTTTCTTCTGCCCTGCGTAGACGGCGTTTCTGCCAGCGGCAGAAAGGCCAGCATATAAACCAATCCCCCGCCCCTAAGCGCATAACTTTTTCGAGAACTTCGCTTCGCAGTTCCCGGAGAATATCAGTGAACTGCCGAACCGGTCCCGAAAAGCAATCAACTAGCAAGCAACCCCTATGAAATTCTGCTCAACGATTAAGTCACGCCGCTCATTAGGGCGGCCGCGCCCGAGCGCATGCGTGATTGCCATCCAGACCATGGCGCTTGCCACGCTCCTCACGAGCCAATCAGCATTCGCCACGGACAAATCGTGGACGGGAGCAAGTAGTACGGTTTGGGCAACAGGCACCAACTGGAATCCAAGCGCGGTTCCTGCCGCTGTGGATAATG
>WNGE01004469.1_pt1 | contig 16083 bp, 21 predicted proteins | sample 5400651 | NCBI WGS metagenome assembly WNGE01 (sample SAMN13153370, study PRJNA577476) | soil metagenome | isolation source: 60 cm soil or saprolite under grassland replicate 2 | place: USA:California | collected 2016-06-15 | reverse complement strand
ACGAGCATCAGGCGGTCGCGCTCGACTTCCCCTATCCCGACGCAACACGAGATCTGAACCGTTGGCTCCCCATCGTCAAGTGGCTGCTGGCTATCCCGCACTACATCGTGCTCGCGTTCCTCTGGCTGGCGACGCTGGTAGCAGTGGTCATCGCCTGGTTCGTGATCCTCTTCACGGGCAGGTATCCGCGCGGAATCTTCGACTTCGTCCTCGGCGTGTTCCGGTGGACGAATCGCGTGGTCGGCTACGCCTTCCTCTTGGTGACCGACCAGTACCCGCCTTTCCGCCTGAGCCCGTAGTCGGCACGAGGGTCGGCCGGAACGAGGTACCTTGACGCGATGGACGCCGAGCGGGCACGCGAGCTGCTGGCCGCCGAGCGCGATCGCATCGAGCGGACGCTCGCCCGGCTGGGGCGCCGGGACGACAGCGAGCCGGCAGACGAGTACGACCCCGCGAACCTGGCGTCGGATCTCTACCAGGACGAGTTCGACGCGGGCCGGGCGGAGGATCTGCGGGACCAGCTCGCGGCCGTGCAGCGGGCCGAGCAGCGCGTCGCCGCCGGGACCTACGGCCTTTCGATCGAGAGCGGGCAGCCGATCCCGGACGAGCGTCTCGAGGCCGTGCCGACGGCCGAGCTGACCGCGGAAGAGGAGCGGGCGCGACCGGAGTCGTAGCCGCGCGGCGCGCCGGCTATTCGTCGAGCCGTATCTGGATCTCCTCGCCGATCTCGACCACCGCATAGTGGCCGGCCGATACGGGGCCGGGGTTGACGATCCGGCTCTGACCGATCGAATCGGTCGCGCGCGACTCGTGGATGTGGCCGCAGAGCACGACCGCGGGCTGCTCTCGCTCGACGAACGCGCGGATGACGGCGCTCCCGACGTGCTCGCCGGTCGAAAGGCGGTCGCAGGCCGTTCCCGCCGGCGGGGCATGGGGGCAGAAGACCGTCACGCTGCAGGCCTTCACGGCCTCGAAGCCGCGCTCGATCCGCTCCCCGAGCTCGGAATCGTGCAACTCGTACGGTGTCCGTAGCGGCGAGATCGGCGCCGCCGAGACGCCGAAGAATCCGATCCCGTCGAGTGTCGTCCCGCGCCCGTCGAGCGCGACCCCGAGCTCCGCGAGGCGGCGGTCGATCTCGGGCGAGTCCATGTTTCCGGCGAGCGCGAGCAGGCGCGGCGCGAGGGGCCGCCACGATTCGACCGCCTGCTCCGCGTCGTCCGGTGTGCCCGCCGTCGTGATGTCGCCGCCCACGATCAGCAGGTCGATCTCGCCGATCGCGCCGACCGCCTCGGTCACCGATTGCGGTCGCCCGTGCACGTCCACCACGTACGCGAACCTCATCTCCGTTTCGGTTCCGGCGACTCACGTAGCCCAAACGTGGGCCGGCGCTGCTCGGCGAGATCGCAGGGCGGGCTTCAGCCCACGGGCCGGCCGGCCCGGACGCGGAGGAGCGCCATCCGGGCCGGCCAGAGTGCACGTCTCAGTCGAGAGTGCACGTCTCAGTCGAGCACCTGATTCCACATCACCGAGCTCCCGTCCGCCGACCCGGGGCCGGCCCGTTCGGGCACCTTCCAGGTGTAGGTGTACGTGGCGCCGGGGGGAACGGCGTCGTCGGCCTTGTCGGCCCCGCCCGCGCCGTCGTCGTACGGGGCGCCCTCGCCGTCCTTCTCGTAGAAGACGCCGTGCGGATGAATGCTGGCGGGGAAGGGACAGGCGTTGCGGAAGACGACCTTGATCCTGTCCCCGACCGCGGCGCGGATCACCGGGCCGAGGAACCCGAGGTAACGCTCGTCCGCGCTGCGCACCTGCAGGTGTTGGAAGGTGTCGTCGCTGTAGCCGCGGTAGAGGCATTTCTCGTACCGGGAGCCGATCCGGCCGTGGCCGGACTTGACGTAGGTGTCGGCGACCTCGTCGAACGGCCGGCCGGTGATCCCGTCGCGGCCCTGCGGCGCGTAGTCCCAGACGACAGCGTCTCATCGGTGATTCCTCTCGTTGGGTGTCCGCCAATCCCCAGCGACCTCGAGCGGACACCCCTCGGGGCGTCAGCTCGAGGCGAGGATCACCGGAGGTGCCCGCCCGGAGTAGAGCGACCCGCGATGCTCCGCGGTCGCGCGATCCGCATTCGATCGCAGCGAGCGGGCCCGAGGCGGTGCCGCGTGCCAGACGGGCCGGCGGCGCACCAGCAGCGCGCGCGCACGGTCGCTCAGGCGAAGCATGCAGCGGGCGGCGCAGTAGCCGGCCAGGGCGAACGGGAGCTGGAGGGCCAGGCCGGCGAGGAAGGTCGGCTCGAGCATCGAGCCCCACGAGACCGCACCCTCGTGGAGGAGGCCTTCGACGAGCTCGAGGAGCACGAACCCGGTCGGCGCGAGACATGCGAACGGCAGCGCCAGCGAACGAGCGCGACGCGGCGACCACCACCACCCCGCCGTCCGCGCGGCCAGGCCGACGACGATGAGAGCCAGCGCCAGCGCGAGCAGCATCGGCACGAGCTGCGCACCCGATGCGGGGCTCGCGAATACCTCGCCTTCGGCCGCAGGTGAGCCGAACGCGGCGTTCGCGATCGCGTGCGCGATCTCGAGGCCGATCAGCGCGATCGGGAGCGTCACCAGCCAGGCCGTGCGCCCCTTCACGACCGCCGGAGTCTACGCAAGGGCGCGGTCGCCGGGACCATTCCCGAAGCGCGAGTCTCGTGACTTTCTCGTGACACTTTCAACCAGGGGCCTGGCCCGGGCCTGGCCCCGGGTTTCAACGGGGCCGCGTTGACTGCGGAACTCCCCCGTCTGCGCACCGGCGTACCCCGGGCGGGGGGTCGGGAAGGGGCGTCCGCGCGCCGATCTCTGAAGCCTGCGGAGCTGCACGGCCAGCCTCCGGTCTTCATCTCCATTCTCCGAAAGGTGTCGAAAAATGAGTCATCACGACCCATCGCTGACGCACGTCCGGCTCTCGCCGCGCAGGATCTCGGCTGCTGCGCTCGTCGCCCTCGCTTTGGCGCTGTGCGCGCCGCTCGGCGCCGCCGCGGCCTCCTGGACCGACTCGCACGCGCCGCGGGCGTCCTGGACGGACTCCCATGCTCCTCGTGCCTCGTGGACGGACTCGCACGCGCCGCGCGCGTCCTGGACCGACTCGCATGCACCCCGCGCCTCGTGGACGGACGCCTCGCGGGCGCACGTGAGGAGCGCGAGTCGGTAGAACACGGCTTGTAACGCCGTCGTTCGCGGCTCACAATGAGCTGAGTCCGTTCGTACGAGCGCGGAGGCCGCAACGCCCGATCACGAAGCACGTTTCGGACTGCGGCTGCATGGGCGCACGCGCGCCGGCGCGGCGACCGCCGAGGCGCTGCCTCCGCCTGCGCGCGCGTTCCTGATCGCCGTCGTCGCCGCAGCCGGGGCGGCCGCACTGGTGACCCTCGCGGCTCCGGCGCCGGACCGCGACGCCTGGCTGACGTTCGCGGCCCTTGCGGCCGCCGCCGCGGTCGCGCAGCGCATGATCATCCCGATCGGGCGGCACCAGGGGTTCCCGCTTGCGATCGTCTTCCTCGTGGCGGCAGCGCTGCTGCTCCCGCCGCAGCTCGTCGCCCTGATGGGCGTTGCGCAGCATCTTCCGGACTTCGTCGGGAAGCGCTTCCCCGTCCACATCACGCTCTTCAACGCGGCCAACTACACGTTGAACGCGCTCGCGGCTTGGGGAGCCGCCGAGCTCGTCCGTCAGACGGCACTCGGCGCGGACCTGAGGTGGGCGACTGCGGCGATCGCGGCTGCGGTCGCGCTCGTTGTGCTCAACCACCTCGATCTCGCCGTGATGCTGCGGCTCGCGCGCGGACGTTCGCTCCGTGCGAGCGGGCTGCTCGCGCCCGGCGCCCTGCTCGCCGACTTCGCGCTCGCCGGGCTCGGCGTCGTGTTCGCGCGGTTCTGGCTCTCGAACGCGTACCTGCTCCCGCTCGCGATCGCGCCGCTGCTGCTCATCCACCGCTCGTTCAGGCTTGTCGCGCAGCTCGGCGAGAGCGAGGACCGCTTCCGCGCGCTCTTCGAGAGCGCCCCGGTCGGAACCGCACTGATCGACCTCGACGCGCGGATCGTCTCGAGCAACCGCTCGCTCGAGCAGCTGCTCGGATACCGCGGAGCCGAGCTCGTCGGCCGGTCGTTCCGCGAGCTCCTCGCCGAGGACGGCACTCCCGACCTGGACGCCGACGCCGCCGACCCGCTGTCCGACCTGCTCGCGGGAGAGCGGGAACGCTTCAGCGCCGAGCGACGGTTGCGCCGAAAGGACGGAACGACGGCTCTCGGCCAGGTCGCGCTCGCACTGGCCCGGGACGCTCAGCGTCGGCCGCACTTCGGGATCGCGATGTTCGAGGATCTCACGGAGCGGAGGCAGCTCGAGGAGCAGCTGCGCCACGCGCAGAAGATGGAGGCGGTCGGACAGCTCGCGGGCGGCATCGCGCACGACTTCAACAATCTCCTGACGATCATCCTCGGCAGGACCCGCTACGCGCTGCGACTGATCGGTCGCAACAACCCGCTCAGCGGCGACCTCGACGAGATCGCGACCGCGGCCGACCGCGCAGCCGCGCTCACCCAGCAGCTGCTGGCGTTCGGTCGCCGCCAGGTGCTGCGACCACGCGTCCTCGATCCCAACGCCGTCGTCACCTCGACCACGGGAATGCTGCGGAGGCTGATCGGCCAGGACATCGAGATCGTCGTCGATCTCGCCCCGGACCTCGGACACGTCCGCGCGGATCCCGGCCAGCTCGAGCAGGTGATCATCAATCTCGCAGTCAACGCGCGTGACGCGATGCCGGGGGGCGGACGGCTCACGATCCGAACCGCGGACGTGGAGGTCGACGAGTCGGTCGACGCCGACCATGCGCCGGTCAGCGGGGAATACGTGCTGATCTCGGTCGGCGACACCGGCCACGGCATGGACGCCGAGACGCGCTCGCACATCTTCGAGCCCTTCTTCACGACGAAGGAGCCCGGAAAGGGCACGGGCCTGGGACTCGCGACGGTCCACGGGATCGTCGGGCAGAGCGCCGGCTACGTGCGTGTCGAGAGCACTCCCGGAGCCGGATCGACCTTCGCTGTCTACCTCCCGCGCGCCTTCGGCGTGGCGACGCCTCACGACCGGCCGCCGGCCCCGACGGGCATGCTGACGGGCTGCGAGAGCGTGCTGCTCGTCGAGGACGACGACGGCGTCCGCGCGCTCGTCGGCCTCCTCCTCTCCGAAGCGGGCTACAGCGTCCTCGTCGCGCGCGACGGGAAGGAGGCGCTGCGGCTAGCGGAACGGCATCAGGATCCGATCGACCTGCTCCTGACCGATCTCGTCATGCCCGGGCTGGGGGGCGCCGAGCTCGCCGACGCCGTTGCGCCGCTGCGACCCGGGATCCGCGTGCTGTACATCTCGGGCTACGCGGGCGAGGCACCTGCGGGCGTCGGCTCGGTCGTCCCCAAGCCCTTCACCGAGGAGACGCTCTTGCGGATGGTCAGGCAGGCGCTGGACAGCCCGGTGTCGGCGGCACCCGCGCAGACACCCGCGCGGGCGCCGGCGGGCTGAGACTCCCCGGCTCCTCAATCGGGGAGCAGCGGCACCGTCAGTCCCTGGTCGCGGCCGAGCAGCACCCCTCGAGTTATCGCCTTCGATCCGAACCGGAGACGCACCTCGTCGATCGCCGCGTCGAGCGCCTCGCCGCTGTAACGATCGAACGGCAGCACGAGCTGGACGGCGCGGCCGTCGTCGAGGTTGGTGACGGCGACTCCGACGAGGGTGATGCCGCGGCTCTCGATCAGCGGCACGGCCGCCGTCAACAGCCCTCTCACGGTGGCCAGAATCGTCTGCGTGTGGGCCGTCGCGTAGGGCAGCGTGTGCGAGCGAGTCGCCCGGGAGAAGTCGTCGAAGCGCAGCCGCAGGACGACCGTGCGGCCGATCCGCCCGGCGGCCCGCATCCGTCGGGTGACGCGGTCGACCAGGCCGACGAGCGCGGCGTCGACGTCGTCGAGCGACTTGGGCGAGCGGCCGAGCGCGCGCTGCGCGCCGATCGAGCGCCGGCGTGGGCGCACACGTACCACCCTGAAGTCCCGGTTGTGGGCCAGGGCGTGGAGCTGCCGGCCCGAGGCCCGACCGAGCAGCGAGACGAGCGTGGCCTCGGCGAGCCGGGCGACCTCGCCGACGGTCGTGAGCCCCCGCTCGTGGAGCCTGGCCGCCGTCGCCGGCCCGACTCCCCAGAGCCGCTCGACCGGCAGCGGGTGGAGAAATGCGAGCTCCCGGTCGGGCGGCACCACGAGCAGCCCGTCGGGCTTGGCCACGCCGCTGGCCACCTTCGCCAGGAACTTCGTCCTCGCGACCCCGACGGTGATGGGCAGGCCGACGCGGTCGCGGACCTCGCGCCGCAGGCGAACGGCGATCTCGACGGGCGTGCCCGCGAGGCGGCGGAACCCGCGGACGTCGAGGAACGCCTCGTCGATCGACAGCCCCTCGACGAGCGGCGTGGTGTCGTCGAACACTCGATAGACGTCCTTGCTCGCCTCGGCATAGGCCGACATGCGGGGCCGGGCCACGATCGCCCGCGGACAGAGCCGGCGCGCCTGCCCGAGGCTCATCGCCGTGCGCACCCCGTACGCCTTGGCCTCGTAGCTGGCCGCGAGCACGACCCCCGCCCCCACGATCACCGGCCGGCCGCGCAGGCGCGGGTCGTCTCGCTGCTCGACCGAGGCAAAGAACGCGTCAATGTCGGCGTGCAGGATCGTCGCGTCTTTCGTCACGAACATATGTTCGCACGACGAGCTGCGATCTCGCCGCCGTCGCTCAGGCCGGCTCGGCAGCCTCGCGAGCCTCGAGGGCCTCCAGCCGTCGCATGCGCTCCTCCTGGTACGCGATGCTGCCTCGCAGGAAGGCGATCAGGAACTCGAGCTCCTCGTCCGTGTAGATCGCAAGGTTGTCGGCGCCCTCCTCGGCCGTCCCGTAGAGCGCGGCGGCCTTCTCCCGCAGCTCGGGCGTGACCTCGACGAGGACGCGTCGGCGGTCCTCGGTGTCGCGGGTGCGGCGTGCCAGGCCCTTCCGCTCCAGACGGTCGAGGAGCGTCGTCATCGCGCCGGGGCTGATGCGCGCCCGCTCGGCCAGATGGCCGGCTGTCATCGGCCCTTCCTGGTCGAGGATGTCGAGGCACCGGTAGTCCGTGCCGTGGATGCCGAAGTAGTCGGCGACTGCGGCGTCGAGCATCTCGGTCGCCGTCTGCGACGCCCGGATGGCCGCGATGAACGCATGAATCAGTTCGTTTCTCGAACGTTTTGACATATGAACTATCTCTGTGCTAGAACCTTTCCAACATCAAACTATAGCCGGAGTGGAGGCGGAAGTGAAGGCGATCGAAGCAGCCAACCTGACGAAGACCTACGGCGGCGGCGTCCGTGCGCTCGACGGGCTCAGCCTCGAGGTCGAGGCGGGCACGATCTTCGGCCTGCTCGGGCCAAACGGGGCCGGCAAGTCGACGACGGTGAAGATCCTCACCACGCTCTCGCGTGCAGACAGCGGCGAGGCGCGTGTGGTAGGGCTCGACGTCGTCCGCGACGCGGAGCGGGTGCGCCGCTCGATCGGGGTCGTCGGGCAGAAGCCCGGCCTCGACCCCGACGCAAGCGGGCGCGAGAACCTCGAGATGCAGGCCGAGCTCTACGGCGTCCGCGGCGCCGAGCGGCGCCGGCGCGTCGACGATCTGCTCGCGCAGGTCGGGCTGAGCGAGGCGGGCGGCCGGCTCGCCAAGACCTACTCCGGCGGCATGCAGCGGCGGCTCGACGTCGCGCTCGGTCTCGTCCACCGGCCGAAGGTGCTGTTCCTCGACGAACCGACCACCGGTCTCGACCCCGAGGCGCGCGCCGAGCTGTGGCGGGAGATCGAGCGGCTCGCGCGCGAGCAGGAGATGACGATCCTGCTCACGACGCACTACCTCGAGGAGGCCGACCGGCTCGCCTCGCGGCTGGTGATCGTCGACCGCGGTCGCATCGTCGCGCAGGGCAGCCCCGACGAGCTGAAGAGCGAGCTGCGCGGCGACACGGTCCAGGTCGAGCTCTCGGAGTCCGTCAACGGCGACGCGGCCGCCTCCGTGCGGCGCCTGCCGGGCGTGAGCGAGCTCACCGTCGACGGGAGGCTGCTGCGGGCCCGGGTGGACAACGGCGCCGCCGCGATCCCCGCGCTGATCACCGCCCTCGAGCAGGACGGCGTGCGGGTCGCCTCCGCGACGATCGCCCGGCCCTCGCTCGACGACGTCTACCTCCGCCACGCCGGCCGCTCGTTCCAGCAGGCAGACACCGACACGAAGGAGGTGGCAGCGTGACCCCGTTGCGCCACACCTGGCAGGTCGCCCTCCGCTACATCCGGGCACTGCTGCGGCAGCCGGCCTGGGTCGGCATCTCGCTCGTGCAGCCCGTCATCTGGCTGCTCTTGTTCGGGGCGCTGTTCAAGCGCACGGCCGATATCCCGGGCTTCGCCGGCGGCTCGTACATCGAGTTCCTCACCCCTGGAGTGGTCGTGATGCTCGCCGTCTCCTCGGCGGGCTGGGTCGGGATGGGCTTCATCGAGGACATCAACCGCGGCACGATGGACCGGCTCCTCGTCTCGCCGATCTGGCGTGGCGCTCTCAATCTCGGCAGCGTCGCCCAGTCGGTGCTCAGCATCGTCATCCAGAGCGTGATCGTGATCGGGCTCTCGCTCGCCGTCGGCGCCCACTTCCACAACGGTGTCGCGGGTGTGGCCGTGCTCGTCGCAGTCGCCGGCCTGCTCGGGGCGGTGTTCGCCTCGCTCTCGAACGGCGTGGCGGTGCTCACGCGGCAGCGCGAGACGCTGATCGGGATCGTCACCATGGTCACGCTGCCGCTGACGTTTCTTTCCTCGGCGCTGATGCAGCAGAGCCTGCTGCCGGGCTGGATCCGCTGGGTCGCCAAGGTCAACCCGGTCAACTGGGCGGCGCAGGCGGGTCGGTCGGCGGCCGAAGCGAACGCCGACTGGGGGCTGATCGCAACCCGCACCGGGCTCCTCGTCCTGCTCCTGCTCGCCAGCGCCGCCTTCGCCACCCGCGCCTTCAACGCCTATCAGCGCTCGATCTGATCGCTTGAGATAAGAAAGGAGTCAGCATGACCATCGCCGATGTCACCGTCCTCTCCTGGAACCACGGCGCGCTGCACGTCAGCGCCTGGTTCTTCCTGATCCTGCTGCTGCTCGGCGCACTCGTGGTCGTCAGCGTCGGCGCGCGCTCGAAGTGATGCGGGCATGAACGACGACACGGTCAACGTCCGCTACATGGTCGACGACGTCGACGCGGCAATCGACTTCTACACCACCCACCTCGGCTTCGAGCTGATCTCGAGCGCGGCGCCCGCGTTCGCCGACGTACGCCGCGGCGCGCTGCGGCTTCTCCTGAGCGGCCCGACGAGCTCGGCCGGCAGACCGATGCCCGACGGACGCCGACCCGGTCCAGGCGGCTGGAACCGGATCCACCTGATCGTCGACGACATCGCGACGGAGGTCGCCAGGCTGCGCAGCGCGGGCCTGCGTTTCCGTAACGAGATCGTTACCGGCCCCGGCGGCGCGCAGATCCTGCTCGACGACCCGTCCGGGAATCCGATCGAGCTCTTCCAGCCGGCCCGCTGATCGCAAGGAGACGACGCACGTGGAGAGCCTGCGCCTGTACGACTACGCCGCCTCGGGCAACTGCTACAAGGTCAGGCTGCTGCTGGCCCAGCTCGAGCGCAACCACGAGCGCGTGCCGATCGACATCTTCGCCGGGGACACGCTCACCGACGAGTACTACGAGAAGAACCCGGCACGCAGCACGCCGGTGCTCCAGATCGGCGACTCGACGTATCTGCCGGAGTCGAACGCGATCCTCGTCTACCTGGCCGACGGAACACTGTCCACCGGCGGCAGGCCGGCGAGGAACTGCTCGCGCTCCTCGACGAGCATCTCCGCGAGCGCGAGTTCCTGGTCGACGAGTACACGGTCGCCGACGTCGCCGTCTACGCCTACACCCATGTGGCTCCCGAGGCCGGCTACGACCTGCGCGGCTACCCCGCCGTCGAGCGCTGGCTCCGGCGCGTCGAGCAGCAGCCCCGCTTCGTCGACGACCTCGAGCCCTACCCGGAGAACGCCCGCCCGGGAGTCGGCCGATCGACCTGCGACTAGCCGTCTTGCCTTCGCCGGCGGAGCAGCTCGCGCACGTCGGCGAGCGGCCCGAGGTGACGTAGCTTCTCCGGGTTGATGATCGAGCGGACCGTCTGGACCGCGCCCTCGGCGATGTCGAGGACGAAGACGTTGGTCAGACGTCCGGCGGAATCGTGGAGGAGCGCGCCCGGCTGCCCGTTGACCTCGGCCGGTTGGATGGCGACCCCGAGCTCGCGCACCTCCTGGCCGAGGCCGATCAGCAGACGAGCGACGCGCTCCCGGCCGACGATCGGGCGCGGCCAGGACGGGCTGATGCCACCGCTGTCGCCGTAGACGACGACGTCTGCTGCCAACATCTCGACGAGCCCGTCCATGTTCCCTCCTCCGACGGCTTCGAAGAAGCGTGCGGCGAGCCGTTCACGCTCGCGCCGCGACGCCTCGAAGCGCGGCTTGCCCCGATCGACGTGGCGTCGCGCCCGGAGGGCCAGCTGGCGGCAGTTGTCTTCGCTCTTCTCGACGATCCCGGCGATCTCGCCGTAGTCGTAGCCGAACACGTCGTGGAGCAGAAAGACCGCGCGCTCGACCGGCGACAGCCTCTCGAGCAGAACGAGGAAGGCCATCGAGAGCGAGTCGGCCTGCTCGGCATGACCGGCCGGGTCCGGCGCGCGTTCGTCCGTCAGCAGCGGCTCCGGGAGCCACTCGCCGACGTAGGTCTCACGGCGCGCTCGCGCCGAGCGCAGCTGATCGATGCTCAGCCGCGTGGTCACCGCCGACAGATACGCCTTGGCCGATTCGATCTCGGCCCGTTCCGAGAGTGCGCGATGGTAGCGCAGGAACGCCTCCTGGACGACGTCCTCGGCCTCGGTGACGCTCCCGAGCATCCGGTAGGCGATCGAGAACATCAGCGCCCGCAAGCTCTCGAAAGCGTCACTCGTCTCCAACGTCCAGCCTCCAGCGGCTCGTCATTTCCTCGCCTCGTCACGCGGCCGTTCGGGATGTCCTACTCGCGGGCTGCCACGGCTCGACGTCGGAGAGCCCGTGCCGGAAGCCCTCCCGCCAGCTTCTCCAGACCGGCTGCCAGCCGAGCTCCCGCTTCGCCTTCGCGTTCGACGAGCCGCGGATCTGCGTCATTATCGAGACGGCGACCTCGCCGGCGGCGAGCCGACCGAGCCAGACCGGCACGCGCAGCGGCGCCTTGGCGCCGACCGCTTCGGCGAGATACGGCAGGCACTCGACCACCGGGGCCGGTTCGTCGTCGACGATGTTGTAGATGCCGGGTTCGCCGCGCTCGACGGCGGCGACCGTGGCGGCGGCAGCGTCGTCGATGTGCACGAACGACCAGATACCCGTCCCGCCGCCGACGATCGGCAGCCTACGTCGCCTGATCAGCTCGACGAGCTCCTCCGAGGCGCCGGGCCCGTAGAAGCTGCCGTACCTGAGCACGACCCCTTCGATGGGGGCGGCGTCGAGCACCGCGTGCTCGAGGTAGCGGATCGCGTCGAGCGACTCTCGCTGGGCGGACGGCGGCGCCGGATCGAGCGGATCCTCCTCCGTCTTCACCGGCCCGCCGGCCCGGACGTTGTTCCAGCCGGTGTAGCTCTGCGCGATGAAGCGCCGCACGCCTGCGGCGGCGGCCGCGGCCAGTAGGTGGTCGGTTCCCTCCGTTCGCAGCCGGTTGGTGACCGCGAACTCGCGGTCGAAGCGCCGCAGATTGCCGAGTCCTGCGAGCGAGGTCATCTGATGGATGACGACCTCCGGCTCTGCCCGCGCAACCGCCTCGCCTACGGCGATCGCATCGAGACCGTCGACGACGACCGGCTCCGCGCCCAGTGCACGCAGCCGCTCGGCCTTCTCCGGGCTCCTCGTCGTCGCCGCCACCTGGTAGCCCCTTGCCACGAGTTGGGGCACCAGCCGCCGACCGATCGCGCCCGTGGCTCCTGCAACGAAGACACGCATCTCGACTCCTTTGTCGGGGTTCGGTTCGTGCTCCAAGACGAGACAGCACGCGCGTCCGTGACATGCGCCGCTTCTGCGCCGCGTGAGCCGATGATCAGCCTGGGGGGCGACGTCGGCGCCCAGAACCCTGCAAGGGAGCTCAGGTGCCAGCACGCTCACGTCGCTCAGCAATCGTGGCCGCGTTTCCCGGCGGCTCCCGTACTCTGCCGCGCACGGGGAGGCTGCTCGAGGTCGGCCGCACGCCGCACGTCGCCGCCGCCGCGTCCGCATCGTTCGTCGCGCGCCTTCCGCGTGGAATGGCGGCGCTGGCAATCGTGCTGTTCGTGCATCAGCAGACCCGGTCGTATGCGATCGCCGGAGGGGCCGCCGCGGCCCTGTCCATCGGCGACGCGGTCGGCTCCCCGCTCCAGGGGCGCCTGATCGACCGCCTGGGTCACGCACGTGTGCTGGTGCCCTCGGCCCTCGTCTACGCGTCGGCGCTGACGCCCATGGCGCTGCTTCCTGCGGCCCCTTCCCCCGTCGTCCTGATCGTCGCCGCCGGCATCGGCGGAGCCGCCTCTCCGCCGGTGTCTGCCAGCATGAAGACGCTCTGGCCGCAGCTCGTTGCAGGCAAGCAGCTCTTGCTCGCCGCGTACGGACTCGAATCGCTGATCCAGCAGGCGCTCTTCCTGGTGGGGCCGCTGCTCGTCACTGCGATGGTCGCCGCCGGATCTCCGCGGCTTGCACTCGTCGGAACGGCCGTGCTCGGACTCGGCGGGACGCTTGCCTTCGTCGCGTCGGCGGCTTCGCGCGGCCGGCGCGGGCCGCCGCGGGAAGGCAGGATCGCCGGCCCGCTGAGGGAGGCGGCCGTCCGGGCCATCGTCGCGATCACCTTCACACAGAGCATCGCGCTCGGCGACCGAGGCATTCGCCTGGATGAGCACGGCGGTCGCGGCCGGAACCGCGCTGGGCGCGGCCACGGGCGGACTTCTGACCGAGCGCGCCGGGGTGACCGCCACGCTGGTGTTCGCCTTCGCCGGCGTCGTCGCCGCGGCGCTCGCAGCTCTCGCCACACGAGACGTCATGCGGCCCCCGGCGGGCCGGGACGATCGCCTGCTGACGGAACGCGGCTCTTAGGTGTTTCCCAGCGTTTCCTCAGCGGCGGCTGCTCTCATGCGGCAAGGAATCATCCGACCCTGGAGGATCTGCATGCAGAGGACCATGAGACGATTCGCACTGGCCTGCGGCCTGTCGGTCGCAGCGCTGCTGACGGTCGGCGTCGTCGCCGCCAGCGCACACGGCGGCGACCCGGGCTACGGGCACGGGTACGGGCACGGCCTGAGGGGCACGAGCGTCAGCTCGCTCGTGACGCAGGCCGCGAAGGAGCTCGGCGTCACCCGCGCCAAGCTCGTCTCCGCCATCCAGGCCGCGGCGGCGACCAGGATCGACGCGGCGGCCGACGACGGCGACATCACGTCCGACCAGGCCGACGACCTGAAGGCGGAGGCGGAGGACAACCTCAGCGTCGCGTACGCCCTCAGCGAGACGAAGACGGTCGCGGCGAATCTCGGAATCAGCACCACGGCGCTCAACACGGGGTTCCGTGCTGCGCGCAAGACGCTGGCCACGGCGCGGATCGACAAGGCGCTCGCCGCCGGCGACATCACGTCCGACGAGGCCGCCGAGCTGAAGTCGGACCTGGACAGCACGACGCTGCCCGGCTACAAGAGCGGCGGCTTCGGACTCGGTGGCGGCGAATACGGCGGCCACCGCTTCTCCTTCCGGCACTAGGAGGTGCGTGAACGGGTGCGGAGGGGCCGCCGCCCCTCCGCACTCGACCGCACTCACAGAGCTTCCTCAGCGGGTCATGCGGAGCCTCCCAGGCCAGGCCGCGATCGTGGAGGAACAGCGCCAGAGAGGCGCCTCACCCGAAAGGAGAACCGCATGACCCGTCTCACCACGAAGTCCCTCACGAAGCCGCTCGCGCTCGGCGCGATGGTGTTCGGGATCGCGTTCGGCAGCTACGGCGTAGCCGCCGCCGCATCCGGATCCTCGACGAGCTCGACCGCGGCAACGACAACGGCGACGACCACGCCGTCGGTGCCCGCCGCGCCCCCCGGCGCCAGCGCCCAGAGCCCGTGGGGCAACCAGCGCAGCGACGAGACGGAGCTGACCGGCGACACGCTCGCCCAGGTCAAGGCGGCCGCGCTCGCCAAGGTGGGTAGCGACGCCACGGTCGTCCGGATCGAGACGGACGCCGACGGACACGCGGCGTACGAGGCGCACATGCTGCGCTCCGACGGGACTCCGGTGACCGTCTACGTCGACAAGTCCTTCAGCGTCGTCAGCGTCGAGAGCCGCTGATGCGAAGAAGGCCGCCGAGCGTTGAGGGCCCGCACCCGCGGGCCTTCAACGCCGGTTGCGCTCTGACCGCCCGATGCACCAATATGTCTTTGTGCGTCGTCTGCCGGTCGCCTGCTCGACACCGCTCGCGGGATCGTCGATCACGAAGGACGAAGCGGCCGAGCTGGAGCACCTCCTCCGCTCGATCGGCGACCGGCACCGGCTGCTGATCCTGAACATGCTCGCGCGCGCCGAGGGCGCCGCGATCTGCGTCTGCGAGTTCACGGCTGCGCTCGACCTGCCGCAGCAGAACGTCAGCTACCACCTGAAGCAGCTCGTCGAGGCCGGCGTGATCGTGCGTGAGCGGCGCGGCCGCTACTCGTACTTCGCGCTCGTCGAGGGCGCGCTCAGCCACGTCGCCGCGCTCGTCGCCGTCCCTGCCGCGAAGCCGGCTGCCGCATGAGCCGGGAGCTCGCGCGTGCGCTCGTGGCGGAGGGCATCGGCACGTTCGCGCTCGTCTTCGCCGGCGCGGGCGCGATCATGGTCGACGCGACCACGCATGCGCTCGGCCACGTCGGCGTTGCGATCGTGTTCGGGCTGGTGATCATGGCGATGGTCTACGCGGTCGGCCACGTCTCGGGGGCGCACTTCAACCCGGCCGTCAGCTTCGCGTTCGCGCTGACGCGGCACTTCCCCCGCAGCCGCCTCGCGGCGTACTGGGCCGCACAGGCGGTGGGCGCGCTGGTCGCGGCCGCGATCCTGCGCGGCTCGCTCGGCGACCACGCCGACGTGGGCGCGACCTTGCCGTCCGGCTCGCAGGGCCAGGCGTTCCTCTGGGAGGCGATCCTGACCGTGTTCCTGATGTTCGTGATCATGGCCGTCGCCACCGACACGCGGGCGGTCGGGGAGGCCGCGGCGATCGCGATCGGCGGCACCGTCGGCCTGGACGCGATGTTCGGCGGCCCCGTCACCGGCGCCTCGATGAACCCGGCCCGCTCGCTCGGCCCAGCGCTCGTCTCCGGCAACCTGCACGCGCTGTGGCTGTACATCGTCGCGCCGCTTCTCGGTGCCGTGGCCGGAGCGCTGCTCTACCAGTTCGTCCGCGGCGAGCACCCCGGCCGAGCTCTCGCCGAAGAGCTGTCTCCCGAGGAGGGCCCTAGGTGAGCAACGTCCTGTTCGTCTGCGTCGCCAACAGCGGCCGCTCGGTGATGGCGGAGCGGCTCTTCCGCCAGAAGGTCGGCGGCCGCCACGCGGCCCGCTCCGCCGGGAGCAACCCGGGCGAGCAGGCGCACCCGCAGGTCGTCGCGGCGCTGGCCGAGGCCGGGATCGACGCCTCCGACCACGTTCCTCGCAGGCTCGACGACGAAGCCGTCCGGTGGGCAGACGTGGTCGTCGCGACCTGCGACGACGCCTGCCCGGTGATCCCAGGCAAGCGCTACGTCAACTGGCACCTCCCAGATCCCAAGCACGAGCCGATCGAGAGGGTGCGCGAGATCCGCGACGACATCGCGACGCGCGTTCAGCAGCTCGTCGACGAGCTCGACGGGCAGACGGCAGAGGAAGCCCGTCGTTGAAAGTCCGCGCCGATGCGACTCGCGCTTATGCGGTAGACGTCTCGAGCGCAGGCGGCGCGGTGCCCCGCGCGGCACGCCAGGCCTCGCCGGT
>WNGE01005588.1_pt1 | contig 16084 bp, 12 predicted proteins | sample 5400651 | NCBI WGS metagenome assembly WNGE01 (sample SAMN13153370, study PRJNA577476) | soil metagenome | isolation source: 60 cm soil or saprolite under grassland replicate 2 | place: USA:California | collected 2016-06-15 | reverse complement strand
GATGGTGATGCCGGGAGACAACGTAGCAATGGAGATCGAGTTGATCGCGCCGATCGCGATGGAGAAGGGGCTGCGCTTCGCCATTCGGGAAGGCGGTCGCACAGTGGGAGCCGGCACCGTCAGCGAAGTTGTGCAATAAAAACATTGCCGATTTGCGATTGCCGATTGCCGATTGAAAAGGCAGGCATTCAACGATCAGTACCGAATCTGCAATTGGAACTGACATTCAAGATCAAAAAAAAATAAAGAGGGTTTATGCCGCGCGATAATGTTGTACTTCAGTGCACCGACTGCAAGAATCGTAACTATGTAACGACGAAGAATAAGAAGACCACGCCTGATCGGCTTGAATTTCAAAAGTTTTGTCGCCGTTGTCGCAAGCACACTGGTCATAAGGAAACCAAGTAACATTGCAGATTGCCAATTGCCAATTGTCGATTTGTGTTTCGGCAGCGGGCAATCACCAATCGGCAATTGGCAATTGGCAATGCCGGAAGGGGTATAGTGTCAACGGTTAGCACGTCGGTCTCCAAAACCGAAAGTCCGGGTTCGAATCCTGGTACCCCTGCCAGCGAAGTCTGGAAAAAAAGGAATTGAGTGTCTAAGAAAGTCGGCGAGACAATGGACGAGATAGAAAACCCAGACGCGCCACTACCAGCACCACGTACTGCTCGTTTCGGTGAGGGTCAGGAGGGAAAAGGAGTTCGGCGAGCGCGCGGGCTGAGCGGTCCGAAGGTTGGTCCCATCGGTCGCCTTGCTCAGTTCCTTCGAGATGTACGTGCCGAGATGAAGCGCGTGTCGTGGCCTTCCGCCAGCGAAGTAAAGAACACGACTGTCATCACGCTTATAGCTGTAATCTTTTTCGCGATCTACCTGTTTCTGGTAGACCGTGTCTGGTCGTTCTTACTTATTCAGCTTAACCATTTACTCACGAGGCTAACAGGGGCCTAACAGGTCAGGAAAGTATCAATGCAGCAGTGGTTCATACTTCATACATATTCGGGACACGAGAAAAAGGTCCGGGACAGCCTAAAAGCTCGTATTCGGGACACGGATCTGCAGAGTGAGATTGCCGAAGTGCTTGTACCCACAGAAACAGTGGTCGAGATGAGGGGCAACAAGCGAATCGAATCCTCGCGAATGTTTTATCCAGGGTATGTACTGGTCCAGATTGAATGCGATGAGCGAGGGCACATTCCCGATAACGTTTTTCATATGATCAAGTCTACGCCGAAAGTGACGGGCTTTGTAGGAGGGCACAACCCCACGCCATTAACTCCTCAGGAAGTAGACCAGATCGTTCATAACGTTACTGAGGCAGCGGAAAAACCGAAACCGAAGTTTTCCTATGCTTCAGGTGAGACAGTGCGAATCAAGTCTGGTCCTTTTCAGAGTTTTACGGGCAAGGTCGAAGAGGTTAACGAGGACAAATCAACCCTGAAAGTGACGGTAACGATTTTTGGCCGTTCAACTCCGGTTGAATTAAACTTCCTCGATGTTGAGAAGGTGACATTCGCAGAAGAGGAGTGAAGGGATTTGCCATTTTAGAATTTTGATTTGCGATTGAGACCCTTTGGAGTTGCCAGGTAGTGGCGAAAGAATCAGTCGAAAATCACAAATCTAAAATCAAAAATTGAATCGCGATGGCTAAGAAAATCACAGGATATATCAAGCTGCAGGTTCCCGCCGGAAAGGCTAATCCGGCACCCCCCATTGGCCCGGCTCTGGGTCAGCAGGGCGTGAACATCATGGAGTTCTGTAAGGCGTTTAACGCAAAGACCGCGCAGATGGACCCCGACCTGAAAATTCCCGTCGTTATCACGGTTTATGCCGACCGCTCATTCACGTTTGAGACGAAAACCCCTCCGGCAGCCGATCTATTGAAGAAGGCAGCTGGATTGCCGAAAGGGTCTGGTAAAGTGGGTAAGATCTCAAAGGCACAGATTGAAGAAATTGCCAAAACTAAGCTTCCAGATTTGAACACTACAAGTCTCGAATCGGCGATTAGAACGATTGAGGGAACGGCCCGGCAAATGGGTCTGACAATCGAATGAGTTTTGCTTTTAGATTTGTGATTCACGATTAGAGTGGGCTTCGTACATTAAAAAATCAACTTAGAGGGAGGGATTTACGGTGGTCTAGATTGCCAATCGCCAATCAAGAATCCCGATTGCACCTCGGAGATAAGAATGAAAAAGCACGGCAAGAAATACAAAGCGGCGGCGGAAAGAATTGAGGCTGGACACAAGTACAATCTGGATGAGGCGGTTTCCAAGCTTAAAGAAATTGTTTTCGCCAAATTCGACGAAACCGTAGAGTTGACAGTCTGGCTTGGTGTGGATCCTCGCAAGGCCGATCAACTCGTACGCGGAACGATTGTGCTCCCGCACGGCCTCGGCAAGTCTAAAAAGGTTCTCGTCATCGCCCAGGGCGACAAGATTAAAGAAGCGGAGGAGGCGGGTGCAGACTTCGTGGGCGGTGAAGATATGGTTAACCGGATCAAGAACGACAACTGGCTTGATTTCGACGCCGTGGTGGCAACGCCCGACATGATGCGCCTGGTTGGCGGTTTGGGAAAAATTCTTGGTCCGCGTGGCCTGATGCCCAACCCCAAGACCGGAACCGTAACTTTCGACGTGAAAACGGCCGTGAGGGAAACAAAGGCGGGCAAGGTCGAATACCGCGTAGACAAGACAGGCGTGATTCACGTGCCTGTAGGGAAAGTCTCCTTTGATGCAGACAAAATTCGTGACAATGCGAAGTCGTTGCTGGAAGCCATCGTAAAAGCAAAGCCTTCCACAGCTAAGGGTAAGTACGTCAAAAAGGTGAATCTCGCGGCCACTATGAGTCCGGGAGTGTTAATTGACGAAGTGGCATACGTTAAATAGGGTGCGGAACTTATGAAGACAAAAGCACGAAAGCAGAAGGACCTGGAAGCACTGACTGAACAGTTCAAACATGCTAAGGCTGCGATGCTGGTTGGCTTCAAGGGTCTGACGGTAGCCAAGGATCAGGAATTGCGCAATCAGTTGCGCGAAGCGGGTCTGACGTATGAAGTCGTAAAGAACACCCTTGCTCGCAAAGCTGCCGAGGGTACAGCGCTGCAGCAAGCTGCCGATCAATTTAAGGGCGTCACTGCGGTTGCCCTCAGTCGCGAAGATCCTGTGAATCTATCAAAGGCGATCGCAAAGTTTACAAAGGCTAATCCGGACATTTTTACATTCAAGGCGGGCGTGGTCGAAGGCAAAGTTGTGGCACTCAAGGATGTAGAGGCCATCGCCAGTCTGCCTTCAAGAGAAGAGTTAATTTCCAAAGTTCTGTTTTTGGTCAATTGTCAGGCTCAGCGCCTGGTCACGGTCTTGTCGGCCGTGCCGCGCAACCTGGCAATTGTGATCAGGCAGATTGGTGAGCAGAAAAGTGCGTATGTGAGGAGGATAGAAAGCAATCATGGCAGCAACACGTGAAGATGTAATTGAGTATCTAAAGAATATGACGCTTCTCGAGGCTTCCGGTCTCGTGAAGGAGCTGGAAGAGACATTTGGCGTCTCGGCCGCAGCAGCTATCGCCGCTCCGGCAGCGGGCGCCGCTGCAGGTGGTGGCGATGCGGCCGCCGCAGCTGAAGAGAAGACTGAATTTGACGTAATCCTGCAGGCCGCCGGCGGCAACAAGATCAACGTCATTAAGGTTGTCAGGGAAGTCACTGCACTTGGTTTAAAGGAGGCAAAAGACCTCGTCGAAGCCGCCCCGAAGGCTGTCAAAGAAGGGGTTTCGAAGGAAGAAGCCGAGACAGTGCGACAAAAGCTCGCCGACGCGGGGGCGACAGTAGAAGTAAAGTAGATAAATGAGCGTGGCAAGCTTGAAGAATGCTTGCTTGCCTCCAATCGCGTACCAACATCACCTTTCGTCGGCTTGACACTAGTATCGTTAGTGGTTAAGTTAAGGGAGTATTGAGGGCTGGCGTTACTCCCAAAAAATTTGACGAAGAGAATTAACTGCTTTTCGGTAATTAAGCGGTGAGGGTATTTTGTGCCCTGACCGCGCTTTGGTGTCTCTGGATTATTTTTGATTTTAGATTTCAGATTTGCGATTGAATTCAAGCCCGCTTTCGATCAGGGATCGAATCTGGAATCGTTCATTCTAAGGAATCTCTCATGTCTGTAAATTTACTTCAAACTATCAATACGGGGTTGGGACGGCGCACAAGTCAGGCGCCTGAACGGGTTGATTTCTCGAAAATCGCAACGGCTGTACGAATCCCGAATCTAATCGAGATTCAGCGCGAATCATATAATCGCTTCCTGCAGATGGATTTCCTACCCGAGGAGCGTGAGAACACGGGACTCCAGGCTGTTTTTCAGTCAGTTTTTCCCATCTCTGACTTCCGCGGAACGGCGACTCTCGACTTCGTCGAGTACCAGATCGGCAACTGGCAGTGTAAGTGCGGGCGGCTCGAGGGTCTGAATTATCTTCGAGCGAATTGTAAGAACTGCAGCTCTACCATCAAAGTGAATCCGCTAGCCGCAGGTGAGACGCTCTGCCACAAATGCGGGACGTTCAACTTCGTTCGACCACAGCTATGCGAAAACTGCGGTGAGCCCGTGGGCCTCAAGCATAAACACGATCAGCAGGAATGTCAGGAGCGAGGCATGAGCTATAGCGTGCCGCTCAAGGTCAAGATCCGCCTTACGGTGTACGACAAAGACCCGGAAACCGAGGCGATGTCAATTCGCGACATCAAGGAAGAGGAAGTCTTCTTCGGCGAGATTCCGCTGATGACCGATAACGGTACCTTCATCATCAATGGTACGGAGCGGGTCATCGTTTCTCAACTCCACCGTTCACCGGGCGTGTTCTTCAAACGCGGCGCGCTTTATGTGGCGAAGATTATTCCCTACCGCGGCTCGTGGGTCGAATTTGAATACGACCAGAAGAACCTGCTCTACGTTCGCGTCGGAAAGCGTAAATTTCTCGCTTCGATTTTCCTGCGCGCTTTGGGTCTGTGGTTTAACCGGGAAGCCGATCTCAAATCGGCTGGCAGTGAAACGCTGCTTGAAGAGGGAGTGAAGAACGCATCCTTTACTGACGAGGATATGTTGCGTGCCCTTTATGTTACAGACGAAATTCGGGTGGAAGATGGGCGGCTGATGATTCAGGTCCCCGAGCGCGCACCCAGCAACCTTGTGGGAATGAAGGTTGATTTCGACATCAAGGGGCGGGGCGAGCCCATCGTCCGCAGCGGAAAGAAGGTCACTGCAACCGCGCTGGAGAGTTTGCGCAAGGCCAACATCGGGGAAGTTGAAATTGACCCGTCGCAGCTCGAGGGCGCCTACGCGCTGTCGGACGTGGTCAATAAGGAGAGCGGAGAAGTACTCCTTGAGGCAAATAATGAAATAACGTCAACCAAGCTGCAGGAGATTATTGAAGCGGGAGTCGACAGCTTTTCCGTTTTCTTTCCTGAACGCGATGAAATCGGTTCAATCTTATCGCAGACGCTTAAGAAAGACGTCATTACGAAGCCAGTCGATGCGCTATTAGAAATCTACCGCAAGATGCGGCCCGGCGACCCACCGACCGTCCAGACAGCCTACCGGCTACTTGAGGCAATGTTCTTCGATCCGCGCAAGTTTGATTTCTCACGCGTGGGAAGGTTGAAGTTCAACATCAAAATGGGCAAGCCTGAGCGCGATCGGATCAATGATCCGCTGCTGACCGCTCACGACTTCTACGAGGTGGTTTCCTTCGTTCTGAAGATGCGCAAGAGCCCGTCTGAGTACCAGTCGGATGACATCGATCACCTCGGAAATCGTCGCGTGCGCGCCGTCGGAGAGTTGTTGGAAAACCAGTTTCGCATCGGTCTGGAGCGCATGGAGCGAGCCATTAAAGAGAAGATGTCGATCCATCAGGAAATGCAAACCACGATGCCGCGCGACCTAATAAACGCAAAGCCGGTAACGGCTGCGGTGCGTGAGTTTTTCGGGTCCAGCCAGCTTTCGCAGTTCATGGATCAGACCAATCCGCTCTCAGAGATTACGCACAAACGGCGGCTCTCTGCCCTGGGACCGGGTGGGCTATCGCGCGAACGCGCCGGCTTTGAGGTGCGCGACGTGCACCCAACCCACTATGGCCGGATTTGTCCTATTGAGACGCCGGAAGGCCCGAACATCGGACTGATTTCAAGTCTCTCCTGCTTTGCGCGTATCAATGAGTTTGGCTTTATCGAGGCTCCCTACCGTAAGGTCAGCGAGGGCCGAGTCCTGGAATACGTTCGCATAACTCACGGCGGTGATACGAAACTGAAACCAGGCGAGCATATCCCTCAGGAGGACGTCGAGAAGGCGAACAAGAAGGTGACTGCGGGCGGCAGGAAGGCTGAGTTTGAGCCCTGGCCGTTCTATTTGACGGCTTGGGAAGAGGACAAACACGTCGTCGGGCAGGCCAATATCGAATTGAACCCAGACGGTTACATTGTGAACGAGCGAAATGCCGCGCGTAAGGCGGGGGAATTCATCCTCGCACTGCGTAAAGACATTGAATACGTTGACGTGTCGCCAAAGCAGCTGGTTTCGGTGGCCGCTTCGTTGATTCCGTTCCTTGAGAACGACGACGCTAACCGTGCTCTGATGGGTTCCAACATGCAGCGTCAGTCAGTGCCGTTGCTCCGGGCCGAAGCCCCTTACATCGGCACAGGAATGGAGCAGACTACCGCGCGCGATTCTGGCGCAGTGGTAGTAGCGAAACGTGACGGCGTCGTGGACTACGTAGACTCCGAGCGGGCCATCGTGAAGGCCGATCACAATGTTGACGGTACGATCTCACGCGAGGTAACGGCGGACATCTATACGCTGATCAAATTCAAGCGTTCGAACCAGAACACCTGCATCAACCAGCGGCCAATAGTACACGTTGGTGAGCGGGTGTCGAAAGGCCAGGTAATCGCCGACGGGCCCTGTACGGATCGCGGCGAACTCGCGCTCGGCCGCAACGTGTTGGTCGCCTTCATGCCCTGGCGCGGTTATAACTTCGAGGACGCGATTCTCGTCTCGGAGCGCCTGGTGAAAGATGACTACTACACCTCCATTCACATCGAAGAACTGGAAATCGAAGCGCGCGATACGAAACTTGGTCCGGAGGAGATCACTCGCGACATTCCAAACGTCGGCGAGAACATGCTTCGCGATCTGGACGATAGCGGCATCATTCGTATCGGCGCTCAGGTCAAGCCAGGTTCGATACTCGTCGGCAAGGTAACGCCGAAGGGCGAAACCCAACTAACGGCGGAGGAAAAGCTCTTGCGCGCGATCTTCGGCGAGAAAGCGGGAGACGTGAAGGATGCATCGCTTGTTTCGCCGCCAGGAATTGACGGCACTGTGGTTGACGTCCAGGTTTTCACGCGCAAAGGCCAGGAGAAAGACGCTCGTTCACTGGCGATCGAGCAGGAGGAAGAAGATCGGCTACGGCGCGACCTTGAGGATGAAATCCGCATTTTGCGTGAACAGCGCGACCAGCGTATTTACGAGTTGCTCGAAGGCCGAAAGCTATCGGCTGACCTCACAGTAAATCGCGAAGTCGTAATTGAGAAGAACACGCTGATCACGCGTGAGATGCTGACGAATATTGAGGCCAAGGTTCTGAGAAAGGTACAGCTTGCATCTTCTCGAGTCGATGTTGGCGCGGAGATTAAGGAATACGAAGACCGCACAGAACGACAGATCAGGATCCTCTCAGACATTTATGAAGAGAAGATCGCGAAGCTGCGTCAGGGTGACGAACTTGCGCCAGGTGTGATCAAGATGGTCAAGGTTTTCATTGCCATGAAGCGCAAGCTTTCCGTGGGAGACAAGATGGCCGGTCGCCACGGCAACAAGGGCGTGATCGCCCGAATTCTGCCGGAAGAGGATATGCCCTATCTGCCGGACGGCACGCCCGTCGAGATCGTGCTTAATCCCCTTGGTGTGCCATCGCGAATGAACGTGGGTCAGATTCTCGAAACGCACTTAGGTTGGGCAGCGCGCGTGCTCGGTCTACATTTCGCGACGCCAGTGTTTGATGGCGCAACTGAGTCGGAAATCAAGGATAAGCTAAGGCTCGCCGGCGCACGTGCTACGGAACTCGGGCTTCCCGAAATTGTCAACGAATCGGGTAAAGCAATTCTCTATGATGGCCTTTCAGGCGATCCGTTCGAGCAGAAAGTGACAGTGGGTTATATCTACATGCTCAAGCTTTCGCACCTGGTTGATGACAAGATACATGCTCGTTCAATTGGGCCGTACAGCTTGATCACGCAACAGCCACTCGGTGGGAAGGCCCAGTTCGGCGGCCAGCGGTTTGGGGAGATGGAGGTTTGGGCGCTGGAGGCCTACGGCGCTGCTCATATCCTGCAGGAACTGCTGACGGCGAAGTCTGACGACGTCGCGGGAAGGTCAAAGATCTACGAAGCTATCGTGAAGGGCGAAGCTGATTTCGATCCAGGTTTGCCGGAATCGTTTAATGTCCTGGTGCGCGAACTTCAATCTTTGTGCCTGGACGTTGAGCTGATTAGTAAGAAGGTCGCGGGTAATGGCACAGGTGACGAGGAAGGTATTGGTGAGGCCCTCCTCACCAGCGCTGTGGAAGGCTAAGACATTGCCGATTGCCAATTTGTGATTTCCGATTTACTTGCAGCCTTATCAATCGGCAATTGGCAATCGCAAATCGAAAATGGAGAACAAAGTGTTTCGATTTCAACAAGAAAAGCAGCAATTAGCACCCGACTTTGAAGCGATTCGTATCTCCCTTGCTTCACCGGAGAAGATCCGGCAGTGGTCGCACGGTGAGGTGACAAAGCCGGAGACGATCAATTACCGGACCTTCAAGCCAGAGCGTGATGGACTCTTCTGCGCGCGTATCTTTGGTCCAGTTGCGGACTGGGAGTGCCTGTGCGGCAAGTATAAGCGCATGAAGCATCGCGGAGTGATCTGCGATAAATGCGGAGTCGAGGTAACTCAGGCCAAGGTGCGTCGAGAACGGCTCGGTCATATCGATCTGGCTAGTCCGTGTTCGCACGTCTGGTTTTTTAAGGGTCTTCCCAGCCGCATCGGCCACTTGCTGGATATCCCTTTGCGCGAGCTCGAGAAGGTGCTCTATTTCGAGTCGTACATTGTGATTGATCCCGGCGACGCGCCCGGCATTAAAGAGCGAGAGTTGCTTTCGGACGAGCGCTATCGCGAACTGGTGCGCGATCATCCGGGCCAGTTTGTTGCCAAGATGGGCGCAGAAGCCATTAAGGAACTGCTCTCAATGGTCAAGATCGATGACTTGGCGACCGAACTGCGCAAGCGGATGAAAGAGGAGACTTCGCAGCAGAAAAAACTGAAATACTCCAAGCGCCTTAAGGTGGCAACGAGCTTTTTGAAATCCGGGAACCACCCGGAATGGATGATTCTCGACGTCATTCCGGTGATTCCGCCCGAGCTGCGTCCCTTGGTGCCGTTGGATGGCGGGCGTTTTGCAACCTCCGATCTCAATGATCTTTATCGCCGTGTGATCAATCGCAACAACCGTCTAAAGAAGTTGATGGAGTTGCGTGCGCCGGAAGTTATCGTCCGCAACGAAAAGCGCATGCTGCAGGAAGCAGTGGATGCGTTGTTCGATAACGGTCGACGAGGACGTGTGCTGCGTGGCGTAAACAACCGGCCCCTGAAGTCGTTAAGCGGAACGCTCAAAGGTAAACAGGGTCGCTTTCGTCAGAACCTGCTCGGCAAGCGCGTCGACTATTCAGGACGTTCAGTGATTGTGGTCGGCCCAGAGTTGAAGCTGCATCAGTGCGGTTTACCGAAGAAAATGGCGCTGGAGCTTTTCAAGCCGTTCATTTACAACCAGCTCGAAAAGCAGGGCCACGCGGCAACCATAAAGCAGGCACGCGAGATGGTCGAACGTCAGGAGCCTGTGGTATGGGACATTCTCGAGGAAGTCATCCGCGAGCATCCCGTCCTTCTGAACCGTGCCCCCACGCTGCACCGTCTGGGCATTCAGGCTTTCGAGCCGGTACTGGTGGAAGGAAAAGCGATCAAGATCCATCCGCTCGTCTGTACGGCGTTCAACGCTGACTTCGACGGCGACCAGATGGCCGTGCACATCCCACTCAGTCCGGAAGCGCAGATTGAGGCCGCGGTGCTGATGCTTTCGAGCAATAACATTCTCAGTCCGGCCAGTGGGCAGCCAATCGCGGTTCCTTCGCAGGACATCGTGCTGGGGATCTACTACTTGACTCGCGACAAGTCTGGCGCCAAGGGGGAAGGTCGCGTTTTTGCGTCGCTTGAGGAAGTCCTGCTGGCGCTGGACGCAAAAGAAGTAACCACACAAACCCCGATCAAGCTGCGCATCCAGGGCGATCTGATCGACCTCACCCAGGAGCACGATCCGCAGGACATTTTGCGTGCAGCTGTGCAGGAAAACGTTCGGCGCGTGGTTACCACCACGGTCGGGCGCGTTATCTTTAATGATTCAATTCCGGCCGGCCTACCGTTCTTCAACGGCACCCTGAAAAAGAAAGGATTGCAATCCCTCGTTAACTATTCGCATATTCGTCTGGGCCATGAGATGACCGTCAAGATGTTGGACGATCTCAAAACTCTTGGCTTCCTCTATGCGACGAAAGCCGGTATCTCCATCGGCATCGACGATCTCGTTACGCCGGACACTAAGAAACCTCTGGTGGATAAGGCTGAGAGCGATGTCATCGCCGTTGAGCAGCAGTACCTCGACGGTGTAATTACGAGCGGCGAGCGCTACAACAAGGTCATTGCCATTTGGTCCGAGGTGACCGACAAAGTCGCCAAAGAAATGTTCAAGGCAATGGATGAGCGGGAGAAATCGTCGGGCGAGCTGAACCCGATCCTCGTGATGAGCGATTCTGGAGCGCGAGGCAGTGCCCAGCAGATCCGGCAGTTAGCGGGTATGCGTGGATTGATGGCCAAGCCTTCGGGCGAGATCATTGAGACACCAATCAAAGCAAACTTCCGGGAAGGCCTCGATGTGTTGCAGTACTTCATCTCCACTCATGGCGCGCGTAAAGGTCTCGCTGATACCGCACTTAAGACTGCGGATTCGGGCTATCTTACTCGCAGGCTTGTTGACGTTGCTCAGGACGTAATTATCAGCGAGCCGGATTGCGGCACTGTCCGCGGTATCTCCGCTAGCGCCATTGTTGAAGGCGGTGAGGAGATCGAGTCGTTGCGTGATCGCATCGTTGGCCGCATCGCCCTGGAAGACGTGATCGACCCGGTTGAAGGCCGCGTGATAGTCGACTCCAATGCTGAGATTGACGAAGATCTTTCGTCTGAAATTCAACGTTCGGGCGTACAGCGCGTGCGCATTCGGTCAGTGCTCACTTGCGAATCCCGGCGCGGTTGCTGCATCAAGTGCTATGGCCGCAACCTGGCAACTGGACGGCCGGTGGAAATTGGCGAGGCAGTCGGTGTGATTGCTGCTCAGTCGATTGGCGAGCCAGGCACACAGCTTACGATGCGCACGTTCCACATCGGTGGTACGGCGCGACTGGAAGAGTCTTCCAAACACGAGGCTCGTCAGGATGGGACGATTAAGTACCTCGATTTGCAGACTGTTAAGAGCCGCAAAGGCGAGCGTATTGCGATGAACCGCAATGGCTCGTTGACCATTATCGACGATCGCGGTCGTGAGGTGGCGCGCCACCAGATCGTTTACGGTGCCCACATTCTCGTCGAGGACGGACAGCGCGTCGGTCAGGATCAACTGCTGGCGACATGGGATCCGTTCACGTTCGCAATCCTGACGGAAGTTGCGGGTCACGTGAAGTACCAGGATCTGAAAGAGGGCGTTACGTTCGACGAAGAGGTCGATGAGGTAACCGGCCAATCTCGCATGGTTGTGAAAGACTCACCAGACGAGAAGAAGCAGCCACGTTTTGAAATTCGCAGCGCGACAAACAAGGTGCTGAAAACTTACCAAATGCCCGTGCGCGCAAACTTGATGGTGACCGACGGCGAAGTCGTGGAGCCCGGAGACATCATAGCCAAGATTCCGCGCGAGACGACCAAGACGAAGGACATCACGGGTGGTTTACCTCGTGTGGTCGAGCTTTTTGAAGCACGGCGCCCGGCGGAAACGGCGGTTATGTCCGAAATCGACGGCATCGTCAAGCTTGGTCCCATCGCCAAGGGTAAACGGAAGTTAATTATTACTGGAGACGACGGAGAAGAGCGCGAGTACGATATCCCCCGCGGCACGCACATCAACGTGCAGGAAGGCGACCGCGTGCGCGCCGGCGAAGCACTGATGGATGGTCCGCTTAACCCACACGACATTTTGCGCGTACTCGGCATGCAACGCTTGCAGGAATATCTGGTGAACGAGATTCAAGAGGTTTACCGCCTGCAGGGTGTGAATATCAACGATAAGCATATCGAAGTGATCGTTCGGCAGATGCTGCGATGGGTGAAGATCAAGGAAGTAGGCGATACGGACTTCCTGCTCGAAGAACAGGTGGATCGTTTCCGCTTTTCTGACGAAAATGAACGCGTTAACGAAACGGATGGTGAAGTTGCCCAGGCCGAACCGCTGCTACTCGGTATTACCAAGGCGTCACTCTCAACAGACTCCTTTATCTCAGCGGCATCGTTCCAGGAGACTACGCGCGTACTCACCGAAGCCGCTATTTCAGGTCGAATAGACTATCTGCGGGGGTTGAAGGAAAACGTCATCATGGGGCGGTTGATTCCTGCCGGCACGGGCATGGAGTATTACCGCAACGTGGACGTCGAGCGTGACGAAACCATCGACCAGGCCCGCGACCGCGAGCTTGAAGAGTTTCCTGATATCGTGGGCGGTCACGAAATGACGATGCCTACCCGCGCCCCTCTCGTAACCGCAGCCGCTGAAGGCGAATCCGAAGTTGAGGGTTAAGCAGTAAAGACTTTAGTCTGTTTCCAAGAAGACCGGCCTGGTTCAACGCCTGGCCGGTCTTTTTATTGCAAACACAGGCCTGCCCGCAGATACGCAAGGCGGGGCGGCGAGACGCTTTCGGCTTTTACAATTCGTTGGCGGATTGCATTTCTAGCCAACAGAGGCTATAGTCGGCAGCAATCAGACGGTTGCTGAATGCTTCCGTCTCAAGTGGTTGCTGGGGTGAGGACAGTGACCACATTAGAAGAGGCGCGACAGCCCTAAACTGTCGCGCCTCTTCGCTATATTAGGAGCCTATTTTCCGTCTTACTGGTGCCTACGGAGACGCCAGCGTAAGTTTATCCAGGCACCCAGAGTCGAATCAAATCCACACAAGGCGATTTCCCCTCAACCGCTCCAAACCGACGCGTTTTCATGCAGCATGAGAGTCTGATCTTTCAGTGTTTTGATTAGCAACGTCATCATCAAACCGCAGATTCCCTAGATTCCGAGACGCTAAAGGTCGATAACCCGGGGGTTGGGTGAAAGTTGGCATAAGCATTGCTCTTTCCAAATAAAGGCTATTGGTCAGCTGAGATTAAACCTTCGCTAACAGCTTCCAGTGCGGATAGGACTTATCGGAACAGACCTGAGGAAGGCGTGAATTATGACGCTTAGTGACAACGACGCTCGTTTGATTTCCGATAGCCGAATAAGCTCTACGGAGCGAGGCCGTGAACCTCTTGAGACACGCACAGCAGAAAAGCGCTCAATCATTGAGCGTCGATTCTCACAAATGGAACAAGCTCACGATCGCATTCGCGCCGAAGAACTTGCTGCTCGTCGCCGCGAGCGACCGAAAAGCTAAACGCAGCCAGTGCACGTCGCTTCACCGGGAGCACGCCAGGGATCAAAATAAAAACGAGACTTTCCTTTTATGGCATCGTTGTGGAAGTTTGGTGGATTATCAGCAAAGGATTTAGCAAAGCGCGTCTGGAAAGAGATTCAGGAGGATGACGTCTTCGGTCGTGCTGCGCAGCTCTCTTACTATTTTTTGCTCGCCCTTTTTCCTTTACTTATTTTCCTCACATCCGTAATTGGTTTGTTACTCGGTGCGGAAACAGACTTAAGCCAGTATCTATTCAACTATCTTGCTCAGGTCATGCCCCCGGCAGCTTTCCAGTTAATCGATTCCACTATGCGGGAAGTGAGCTCGGCGAGCAGCGGCAACAAAGTATCCTTTGGCATTCTGGCGGCGCTTTGGGCCGCCTCAAATGGGATGGGTGCGATTACGGAAGCGCTCAATGTGGCTTATGACGTGGAAGAATCTCGCGCCTGGTGGAAGCAGAGACTGATCGCAACCACCCTAACCATAGCTCTTTCCGTGCTGATAATTAGTGCCCTGGTCTTGGTGCTTGCAGGCGGCAAGATTGCGAATATTATTTCGACTAAGTTTGCTTTGGGTAATCTTTTTTTGTTGGCCTGGAAAATACTGCAGTGGCCGATAGTGCTCGGCGCTATGCTATTCGCCTTTGCTCTCATCTATTACCTTGCGCCAGATGTGCGAGAAAAGAAATGGATCTGGATCACGCCCGGGGCTTTACTTGGAGTCCTTTTGTGGTTGCTCGTTTCTTTTGGCTTCCGGCTTTACCTGCACTTTTTCGATTCATACAGCCATACCTACGGCTCGCTCGGGGCTGTAATAATCCTGATGCTTTGGCTTTATTTAACTGGCGCAGCGGTATTAATCGGTGGCGAGTTGAATGCGGTTATAGAGAATGCCGCCCCCCAGGCAGGGGTCGCCGATGCCAAGAAACCGGGCGAAAAACGTCCTCAGAAAGAATCTCCCAAAGCTCGAACCGCCAAACAAGGTGCGTGAAGTTCACCGAGCTAACGGCTGTCAGAATCCTGCCAACAGCCGTTTCTTGTGTGCCTTACAGTGTCTTGCCGCGTTGATGCGGAAAACCTTCCGTGATGCTAAGGTCGTGCTGCAACTTCCCCTGGGACATTATTCAGGGCAGTAATTCTCTCGCGCACTGCGGTGGAGAGTGCCTCGATCTCTTCTGGCGAATAATTTGCCGCCCGGAACGCATCCTTAATCTGCTCGTCGGTAAGACGCGCCAGTAAGGCCCCGATCCATTTCGCATCGGCGGTGGTGATGTTGTTGAAGAGTTTCTTATTCTTTCCGCCGTAGTTGAAATCGATCCGGTTACCCTTTACTGATTCAATAAAGTTAGCCTTAACGAAATCTGTAGGTTTATTACGACTGCGGGAAATGATGCCGCCCGTCTTCCCGAACGAGCCACCCAAATCGCTGATGATGTATCGCAATTCATCTTCTCCTGTGGTTTTGTTCTTAGCTGCGAGGATTTTATTGTTTGCGTCTTTCATATCCCAGTTGTTGATCAGCACCATCATCACTTTCAAACCCTGAAAGGCGGGCTGGCCCTTGAAAGGATTGTCTTCCCACTTCCATTCTTGGACTCGGTCAACGCCTTTAGGACGAGACTCGAACCTTACATTCTTAAAGGTCCCCTTGCCCTCAATTGTCAGACTCGGGACGAGGTAAGCAATTTCCGTCTCATAACCTACGGCCCACACCAGACGGTTGGCTGCAGTATCGGGCTGAGCCTCTTTCCCAAGCTTCGCGACCCACTCATTACCCGCAGCATCCCGCACGCGGTATTTTTTTGAATAACCACCTGCTTTTTCTTCGAGAAAAGTGACTTTGCTGATATCGGGCTTCATTGCCTCGCCACCAGCCCCAAGCAGCAGGTTTCTGGACTCGATATCGCCCGGTTCTCGCCATAAAACTGGAGTACCCGTAGGCTCGCTCTTCCTTTTCTTCTGCTTCTCGGTATGTGCAAATGTCCCCGCAGATGCCACAAAGAGCATTAAGACAATGGCGAAAGTTTTTTTTCTCAACTGCAACATTCTCTTCCTCCCTCAGCAACGGCCCGAAAAACTCTAAACCAAAGTTGTCTCAACTTTTTCAAGCGACCGAAGCCGTCATTTTGAATACAGTCCGTAGTTTTCCAGTACGAGTAAAACAAAACGCTGTCTGCTATTAGTTCAGAGTTTCATTTTAGTTTGTTGGACAATTGAAGGAGAGCAAGCAAGGTGCCGCGACAGCATGGCCAGTGGTTGGGAGCAGTTTAGTTGACTAAAAATAGTCACGCGCTGA
>WNGE01004466.1_pt1 | contig 16089 bp, 14 predicted proteins | sample 5400651 | NCBI WGS metagenome assembly WNGE01 (sample SAMN13153370, study PRJNA577476) | soil metagenome | isolation source: 60 cm soil or saprolite under grassland replicate 2 | place: USA:California | collected 2016-06-15 | reverse complement strand
GCCTGCGCGACCGCCCGGTCAGCATGACCGCCACAGGGTATCCCAGGCCGCGCTTCCTGAAAAGGCCGCGTCGCGGGCCAGTTCGACGCTCGGCCGTCTCGGACCCTCGGCAGGTCGGCGAGCGTTCATTCCCCTTCGAGGCACTGATGCGCCGGTGCGCTGATGCGGCGCGTCATCCGCGAGACTCACCCGGCCGAGCCGCGGGTGGATTCCATGGAAACGTTGACCGAGCCGGCCTGTACCATAGAGGCTCCATGGCGCGGTCGAGAGCGCGGACGATCGGTTTTCATCTGACGACGCTGGTCCTGGCCGCCGTGCTCCCCGTGTTGATCCTGGCCGTCACGATGGCGGTGCTGTTCCAGAAGCACACTCGGTTGCCGGTCATCGGTGGTGGCGTCGGGCTCCTGCTGCTGGCCGGCGCGCTCGCCACCGTGTTCGGACGGCGGCTTGCCGGAGCGATCGGGAGGCTCTCCGCCTCCGCCCGCTCGCCGGGGCGGGAGCAGGACCCTTCCCGGATCGGAGGGTCGGGGATCGCGGAAGTCGATGCGGCCGAGCGCGAAATCGCGGAGGCGGTGTCCGAGCGTCTGAAAGCCCAGGAGGCGCTCCGGGAGAGCGAAGCGACCTTCCGGCTCCTCTTCTCGCACAATCCCCTGCCCATGTGGGTCCACGACGTGGAGACGCTGGACGTGCTCGAGGTCAACACCACGGCGGTCGCGCACTACGGGTATCGACGGGACGAGTTTCTCCGGATGCGAACCAGCGATATCCAGGCATCAGAGGACGCGTCGCGGCTCGAGGGTGTCGTGGCCACGACGGAGACATCCACCGAGGAGACGCGAAGACATGCCGGGACGTGGAAGCATCGACGGAAGGATGGCCAGGTGATCGACGTCGAGATCGTCGCTCACCCCATGTCCTTCGCGGGCCGGCGCGCCGCGCTGGTGGTGGCGATCGACGTCACGGAGCTCAAGCGGGCGCAGGCATCGCTCGCCGAGTCCACGGAGCGGCTCACCCTCCTGCATGAGATCGACCGCGCGCTCATCGCCGAGGAGGCGCCGGTGGCGATCGCGGAAGCGGCGCTCCGGCGGTTGCGGGACCTGCTCGGGGTCCCGCGCGCCATCGTGAACATGTTCGACCTGGCGACCGGCGAGGCGGAATGGCTGGCGGCCGCCGGGCGCCACCGCATCCGGCTCGGGCCCGGCGTCCGCTTCTCGTTGAAGCTGATGGGGGACGTGGAGGCCTTGCGAAGGGGCGAGCTGCAGGTGATCGATGTGGACGCCCTGCCGCCGAGCCCCGAGGCGGCGGCCCTGCTCAGGAGCGGCGTCCACACCTACATGGTGGTGCCCATGATCGCCGGGGGCGAGCTCATCGGCGCGCTGAGCTTCGGCGGAGCGCCGGGCCAGTTTCCCCGCGACCAGATCAGCATCGCCCAGGAGGTGGCCACCCAGCTCGCCATCGCGCTCGCGCAGGCTCGACTCCACGAGCGCGTCAAGCGGCAGGCGGAGGAGCTCGAGCAGCGCGTGCAGGAGCGCACGCGCGAGCTGGAAGCGGCCAACCGGGAGCTCGAGGCCTTCACCTACACGGTCTCCCACGACCTCAAGTCACCCCTCCGCGGGATCGAGGGATTCGCCCGGGCGCTGGCGGAGGACTATGGCGACCGCCTCGACGACTCCGGGCGACGCTACCTCGGAACGATCCAGACCTCGGCGAGCCGGATGGGCCAGCTGATCGACGACCTCCTCCGGTACTCCCGCATCGAGCGCCGCGCGGTCGATCGGCGGCCCGTGGCCCTCCAGCCGCTGCTCGACCTCCTGTGCGAGGAGCTGGCCGGAGATCTCCAGAGTCGCGGACTCGCGGTCACCCAGGACCTGACCGTTCCCGAGGTCCCGGCCGAACGCGAGGGCCTCCGGGAAGCGCTGGCCAATCTCCTCTCCAATGCCGTCAAGTTCACCCCGGACCACGGTGGCCCCATCTCCGTTCGCTCATCCCGGGATGGAGACTCCATCGTCATCACCGTCGCCGACCGGGGCATCGGCTTCGACATGAAGTACCACGACCGGATCTTCGGCATGTTCGAACGTCTGCACCGCCAGGAAGAGTATCCAGGGACGGGCGTCGGCCTCGCCATTGTCCGCAGGGTGGCCGAGCGTCACGGTGGGCGGGCGTGGGCGGAGTCGGAGCCGGGGAAGGGCAGCCTGTTTCACCTCGCCCTCCCGGGCGCCACCGAACCGGAGCCGGCATGACCGAGCCCATCGGGACCCTGATCGTCGAAGACACTGCCGAATAGCCCATGGCCAGCGCCCCCAGCGGCGCCCCGCCAGTGAAGCCGAGCTGGAACACCGCGAGCCTCCTGACGCGACTCCCCCTGCCGACGCCGGTGACCCAACTCGCGAGCCCGCCAAGGTACGAGCGCACCTGGCTGCTCTCGGCGCGCCCAGGAATGGTTCGTGACGGGAGCCCGTTCAGGCCTTCGTAGCATACCGTACCGGTCTGTCGGCCGAGGAGCGGTTCACCACGCAGGATACCGGGGTCGCATCGAGACCGATGGGGGGGCGACCGTCTCCAGGCCCCCATACCGCAGAAAGCGCCCAGGAGATAGGCAGTCCCTTCGTCCGGTGCTACATTCATGGCCATTCGGGACGGGCGCGCTTCGGGGTCGAGATGCTGTCGGGTAGGGGGTGGTGGGTCACTTTGGCCTCGGTACCGGGTCAGGTTGTGCCCCAGGACCGGGCAGGGGAAGGATTCCCGCCGCCGGCGGATGGCTTCGCCCCCACGGTCGGAGGGGTGGCATCGGGCTTGCTGTTGACACACGGGAGGTCAGCCAGCGGCGCCCCCATGGCGCTACCCGCGGCTCTCGAGCTCATCCGGGTGACCAAGCGGTACGGGACGACCGTGGCCGTGGACGCGGTCGATCTCAAGATTCCGGCCGGCACCTACTGCTGCCTGCTCGGCCCGTCGGGCTGCGGCAAGACCTCGACGCTGCGCATGATCGCCGGCCACGAGGCGGTCACGGCGGGGGACATCGTGCTGGGCGCTCACAACATCACCGACCTGCCGCCGGCCGCGCGCCGCACCGCGATGATGTTCCAGAGCTACGCCCTCTTCCCGCACCTGACGACCCTCGACAACGTCGCGTTCGCGCTGAAGATGCGCGGCGTGGGAAAGGCGGAGCGCCGTGGCCGGGCCGCGCGGCTGCTGGAGCTCGTGGCCATGGACGCGTACGCCGACCGCCTGCCGTCGCAGCTCTCCGGCGGACAGCAGCAGCGCGTCGCGCTCGCCCGCGCGCTGATGACGGAGCCGCAGATCCTGCTGCTCGATGAGCCGCTGTCGGCGCTCGATCAGCTCCTGCGCGTCAAGATGCGCGCCGAGCTCAAGCGCCTGCAGCGCGAGCTCGGCATGACCTTCATTCACGTCACGCATGCCCAGGACGAGGCGATCGCGCTCGCCGATCTCGTCGTGGTCATGGACAGGGGACGGATCGAGCAGCAGGGGACGCCGCGGGAGGTGTTCAACCGGCCGCGCACCGAGTTCGTCGCCTCCTTCATCGGGGGTCACAACATCGTCGCCGTCGGCGACGTCAAGGTCGCCGTCCGCGCCGACCGCCTGCGCCTCCAGCGGCTCCCGGACGGCTCCCCCGAGCCCGGGGCCTTGGCGGCGACGGTGACGGACGTGGAGTATCAGGGTTCCATCGTGCAGACCACGGTGAGGACCGCCGACGGGACCGAGCTCGTGGCGCTGGCGCCCGAGCAGGTGTTCGATCGAGAGCCCCTCCCGCCCGGGATCCGGGTCGCCGTGCGCTGGGAGCCGCACGACGCCCATCCACTGGCGTGAGCCCTCACGCGGGCCCGCGTCGATCGGACGTCGACGCATCACCACGACAAGGAGGAAGGGACATGACGGACAGGGCGAAGGACACGACCCGCATCAGCCGACGGACGGTGCTCACGGGGGCGGCCGCCGCCGCGGGGACGGGGCTCGGATCGAGAGCGCTCGGCGGCTTCCCGGCCGTCATCGCCGCCGAGCCGGTGACGCTGCGCTACCTCGGCACCGCCGTCAACCAGTCCAAGGACATCGCGCAGAAGGTCAAGGCGGACCTCGGGATCACCATCGAGTACATCCCGGTGACGACCGACGACGTCTCCAAGCGCATCATCACCCAGCCCGGCTCCTTCGACGTCGCCGATACCGAGTACTTCTCGCTCCGGAAGCTCATCCCGTCCGGCAACCTGGTGGGCATGGATGCCAAGCGGATCAAGTATGCGGACAAGATCACGCCGGTCTTCACCAAGGGGGAGGTGGCCGGCAAGCGCATCGGCGATCAGGGCACGGCGCCCAGGAAGGTCTTCTACCTCGAGGGCCAGAGCTCGACCAGGTTCGCGTCGTCGCCGACGCAATGGATCACCCTCATCCCGACCACCTACAACGCCGACACGCTCGGCATCCGGCCGGACCTCATCAAGCGGCCGATCACTTCCTGGTCCGAGCTCCTCAATCCGGAGTTCAAGGGGAAGGCGTCGATCCTGAACATCCCCTCGATCGGCATCATGGACGCCGCGATGGTCGTCGAGGCCCTCGGCGTCCACAAGTATCGCGACAAGGGCAACATGACGAGGCCCGAGATCGACCTCACCATGAAGACCCTCATCGACGCCAAGAAGGCCGGGCAGTTCCGCGCGTTCTGGAAGGACTTCAACGAGAGCGTGAACCTGATGGCCTCCGGAGAAACGGTGATCCAGTCGATGTGGTCGCCGGCCGTCACCAAGGTGCGCTCGATGGGCATCCCGTGCGTCTACCAGCCGCTGAAGGAGGGTTACCGCGCCTGGGCCGCCGGGTTCGGCCTGCCGAAGACCCTCAAGGGCAAGAAGCTCGACGCCGCCTACGACTTCATCAACTGGTTCCTGTCCGGCTGGGCGGGAGCCTTCCTCAACCGTCAGGGCTACTACTCGGCCGTCCTCGAGACCGCCAAGGCATCGATGGAGCCGTACGAGTGGGCGTACTGGATGGAGGGCAAGCCGGCCGAGAAGGACATCAAGGCGCCGGACGGCACGCTGCTGGAGAAGGCCGGCGCCGTGCGCGACGGCGGGTCCTACGAGGCCCGGATGGGCGGTGTCGCCTGCTGGAACGCGGTCATGGACGAGAACGACTACATGGTCAGGAAGTGGAACGAGTTCATCGCCGCCTGACCCGCGCGTCGGCGCCCTACTGGCAGGTGGCGCCGCTCGCGCTCGTCTTCGCCGTCTTCTTCCTCGTTCCGCTCGCGCTCACCGTCGTCGTGAGCGTCTGGCGGTACAACGAGTACTCGATGACCCCGGCGCTGGTCGGGAGCAACTACGCGGCCGTCTTCTCGGGGTGCGTGGCCGAGCTGCCGGGCCTCTGCCTGACCTTCAAGACCTACCTCTCCACCCTGCGGCTGTGCGCCTGCGTGTGGCTCGTCACGCTCGTCCTCGGCTTCACGGTCGCGTATTTCCTCGCCTTTCACGTCCGCTCGCTCACCGTGCAGATGGTGCTCTTCCTCGTGTGCACCATCCCCTTCTGGACCTCGAACGTGATCCGCATGATCTCCTGGGTGCCCCTGCTCGGCCGCAACGGTCTCGTCAACTCGTTCCTCCACTCGGCCGGACTCACGGGGGCGCCGGTCGAGTGGCTGCTGTTCTCGAACTTCTCCGTGATCGTGGCCTTCGTGCATCTGTACACCATGTTCATGATCGTCCCGATCTTCAATTCCATGAGCCGGATCGACCGGGCGCTGCTCGAGGCGGCCCGCGACGCCGGCGCCTCGGGGTGGCAGACGCTCTGGAACGTCGTCGTGCCGCTCTCCAAGCCGGGGATCGTGATCGGCTCGATCTTCGTCGTCACCATCGTCATCGGCGACTACGTCACCATCGGCGTCATGGGCGGCCAGCAGATCGCCTCGGTCGGGAAGGTCATCCAGGTCCAGCTCAGCTACCTGCAGTTCCCGCTCGCCGCCGCCAACGCCGTGGTGTTGCTCGCCGTCGTGCTGGCGATCATCTGGACGATGACCCGGCTGGTCGACATCCGGGCGGAACTGTAGCGGGGGTCATTCACGAGTGCCGATCGTGCGACCGGGCGGGTGGGGCTGGCCGCGGCTCTTCCGGATTGCTCGCCTCGGACGGCGGGGCCCCAGCCCCGCGACGTCCTGCGGCTCGCTCTGCGAGCTGCGCTCGGGCGAGTGGGTGACGGAGCCTGGCCGGTCGGAGGCCGTGCCGGCGACAGGACCCGCCCGCCTCACGCGCAAGCCGCTCGTGAGTGTTGGGGGCTGAGCCGTGCGCGAGGGACGCCCGGCGGTCTTCTTCTGGCTGGCCGCGGTCTTCGGCCTGTTCATCCTCTTTCTCTACGGGCCCATCATCACCATCGTCGTCCTCTCGTTCCAGGGCCCGTCCGGCGGGCTGACGTTCCCGATGAACGGGCTGTCGGCGCACTGGTTCTCGCGCCTGTGGGGCGGGCTCGGCGTGGTGGACATCTGGGCGGCCTTCGGGCGCTCGCTCCGCCTCGGCCTGACCGTCATGGCGCTCACGGTGGTGATCTCGGTCCCGGCCGGCTATGCGTTCCGCCGGGGATTCCGGGGCGCGAGCGCCGTCTTCTACACGACGGTGGCCAGCCTGATCGTCCCGTCGATCATCGTCTCCCTCGGCATCGGCGTGCAGTTCCGGCTGCTCGACGACGCGATCAGATGGGCGGCGGAGACAACCGGGATGGCGGCGGTCGCGGAGGGGTTCACCACGAGCGCCGGGATGTTCACCTCCGGCCTCGGCGCCCACCTGACCTGGACCCTGCCGTTCGGCCTGCTGATCATGTTCGCGGTGTTCAACCGGTTCGACCCGCGCTACGAGGAAGCGGCGCGCGACCTCGGGGCGACGTCCGGGCAGACCGTCCGGCACGTCGTGCTGCCCCTGATCGCGCCCTCGCTCGTCGGCATCGGGCTGTTCGGGTTCACGCTCTCGTGGGACGAGGTGGCGCGCTCGAGCCAGGCCTTCGGCAGCGACCAGAACACGCTGCCGCTCGAGCTCACCGGCCTCACCACGACCATCACCAATCCCGAGATCTACGCGCTCGGGACGGTCACCACCGGCGTGTCCTTCCTGGTGATCGTGGTGTCGCTCCTGCTGATCCACGCGCTGCGCCGGCGCCCGGCGCGGGGCGAGTCGGGCGGCGGGGCGGCAAGGAGGTGAGCACACTCATGGAGATCCTGGTGGTCAACCCCAACACCACGGCGTCGATGACGGACAAGATTCGCGCGGCCGCGGAGGCCGCGGCCTCTCCCGGGACGCAGGTCACGGCGGTGAACCCGGGCGTGGGGCCGGCATCCATCGAGGGGTTCTACGACGAGGCCCTCGCGGTGCCGGGTCTGCTGGCGGAGGTCGCCAAGGGCGAGGCGCGTCGCGTCGCCGGCCACGTGATCGCGTGCTTCGACGACACCGGGCTCGAGGCCGCGCGGACGCTGGCCCGGGCGCCGGTGGTGGGCATCGGCGAGGCCGCCTTCCACGTGGCCGCTCTCGTCGCCGGTCGCTTCTCGGTCGTCACCACGCTCGGCCGGTCGATCCCGGCGATCGAGTTCAACCTCCTCAAGTACGGGCTCGCGGCCCGCTGCGGGCGAGTGCGGGCGGCGGAGGTTCCCGTCCTCGCGCTGGAGGACAGGAGCAGCGATGCCCGTCGCCGGATCGAGGTCGAGATCGAAGCGGCCAAGCGCGAGGACCGCGCCGAGGCCATCGTGCTCGGGTGCGCCGGCATGGTCGACCTCACGGCCGCACTGTCCGCGCGCCACGGCCTCCCGGTCGTCGACGGGGTCACGGCGGCGGTCGTCTTGATCGAGTCGCTCGTCCGCCTCGGGCTCGCGACCTCGAAGGTGGGCGGCTATGCCGAGCCGCTGCCCAAGGCCGTCGCCGGTCTCTCGGTCCTTTTCCCGCCGTAGGAGCCTGTCGGAGAAATGCTCTGGCTAGCGCTGGTCATGGGGTCTCCTCGAGCCGGCGCGTTGACGCTCCCGGTGGGGCACATGGTAGCATCGACACGGTGCGGGCTGGAGACACGCGATAGCGGAGGGCGCAAGCCATGGGCAGCTCGTTGATCCTCGGGAAGTACATCATCGCCAAGACGAGCGGACGCGACGGAGCCACGGTGGTCGAGGACGGCGCGGTGTTCCAGCGCGACGGCACGATCGTGGACGTCGGCCCCGCCGCCGAGCTCAGCCGGCGCCATCGCGCCGACCGCGTCCTGGGCTCCTCCGAGCACGTGGTGCTGCCGGGCTTCGTCAACAGCCACCATCACGTCGGCCTCACGCCGTTCCAGCTCGGCTCGCCCGACTACCCCCTCGAGCTCTGGTTCGCCAGCCGAATGGCTGCCCGCGACGTCGATCCGTACCTCGACACGCTCTACTCGGCCTTCGAGATGCTCGAGTCCGGCATCACCACGGTGCAGCACCTCCACGGCTGGCGCGGGGGACCTGCCTCCCGCGTCTTCGGCATCGCCGAGCGGATCCTCAAGGCCTACGAGGACATCGGCATGCGCGTGTCGTACTCGTATGCCCTGCGGGATCAGAACCGGCTCGTCTACGAGGCGGACGAGGACTTCTGCCGGCGCCTGCCCCCGGCGATCGAGGCGGAGCTGGCCGAGTACCTGAAGGCCCAGGCCATCCCGCTCCCGGATCACCTCGGCCTCTTCGTGGACCTGTGGGAGCGCGCCGGGCGCAACACGCGCGAGCGGGCGCGCGTCCAGCTGGCGCCGGCCAACCTGCACTGGTGCTCGGACGAGTCGCTGGCGGCGCTCCGGGACTACTCCGTCGAGTACCGCGTGGGCCTGCACATGCACCTGGTGGAGACGGCCTATCAGAAGGAGTACGCGCGGCGGCGCACCGGCACCACGGCGTTGCGGCACCTCCACAAGCTCGGACTCCTGGGCCCGCCGCTCACGCTGGGGCACGGAGTGTGGCTCACCGAGGACGACATCGACCTGGTCGCCGAGACCGGGACCATGGTCTGCCACAACGCCAGCTCCAACCTGCGGCTGCGCAGTGGGGTCGCCCCGCTGAACGATCTCACCGCTCGCGGCGTGCGGGTGGCCTTGGGGCTCGACGAGGCCGGCATCAACGACGATCGTGACATGTTCCAGGAGATGCGGCTGGTGCTGCGACTGCACCGTGTGCCCGGGATGGAGGACGTCGTCCCGACGTGCGCCCAGGTCTTCCAGATGGCCACGGCCGGCGGAGCGGCGACGACCGGATTCGCCGACCGCATCGGCGCCATCGAGCCCGGGAAGGCCGCCGATCTGGTGCTCCTGCCCTGGAGGAGCGTCGCCCACCCCTATCTCGACGCGGGGACCAGTCCCGTGGACGCCGTGGTTCACCGCGCCCGGGCGGGGGCGGTGGACACCGTGCTGGTCGACGGGGAGGTGGTGCTCGAGAACGGCCGGTTCACGCGGGTGGACAAGGCCGCCGTGCTGGAGGAGCTGGCCGCGTCCCTGCGGGTGGCGCTGCGCCCAGATGAGGAACGTCGCCGCCGCCTCTCGCGCGAGATCTTCCCGCACGTCAGGCGCTTCTATGACGGGTGGCTGGACCGGGTGGTGCACGACCCGTTCTACGCTCCCAGCTCTCGGCGCTAGCCTAACTTCCTGCCAGGGCCGTGATACGATGCCGCCGGATGACCCCCCTCGACAGCGGGCCTGAGGGCCGATGGAGATTGCGATGGCATTGATCAAGGTGAAGGACCTCGCCTATGGGCGCCTGCGGGCGCCGGACCTGGACGTCATGGAGGAATTTCTCACCCACTTCGGCATGGTGAGGGCGGCGCGGACGCCCAACGCGCTCTACATGCGGGGCACGGACCCCTCCCACCACCTCCACGTGACGGAGAAGGGCGACCCCGCGTTCGTGGGGTTCGCGTACCATGCCGCGAGCGACGACGACCTCGGGCGGGTCGCGAAGGCGCCGGGGGCGTCCCCGGTGGAGGGGATCGACGAGCCCGGCGGCGGGAAGCGGGTCCGGCTGCGGGAGCCGAACGGGTACCAGGTCGAGGTCGTGCACGGGATCGAGACGTTCCCGCCGATCCCGGTGGCGCGCGACCCTGTGAACACGGGCAACGAGCCGCTGCGGCGGGCGGGCGTGCTGATGCGGCTTCCCAAGCCCCCGGCGCCGATCAAGCGGATCGGGCACGGTGTGCTCGGTACGCCGAAGGTGCGGGAGACCGTGCAGTGGTTCAGGGAGACGCTGGGGTTCATCTGCTCGGACGACGTGTACGCGGGCGAGAAGGAGAACATCATCGGGTCGTTCAACCGATGCGATCGCGGGGACGAGTACGTCGACCACCACACGCTCTTCTGCGTGACGAACGAGCGGGCGGGTCTGAACCACATGTCGTTCGAGGTCCCGGACGTCGACGCGGTGTTCATGGACCACGAGTATCTGGCGCGGCTCGGCAAGTACGAGCACATGTGGGGCGTCGGACGGCATCTGCTGGGGAGCCAGGTCTACGACTACTGGTGCGACCCGTGGGGCCGGGTGCACGAGCGGTGGGCGGACACCGACCGGCTGAATGCGACGAGCGGGTCGAACCTGTTGCCGGCCCACGAGGCATTGGTCAGCCAGTGGGGTGAAGACCCGCCCGAGAAGTTCATCCGTCACGTGAGCCCGTGACGGCAGGGACCCGCCGTGACAGAGGCGCGCGCGGCGGCGGCCCTGTGGTGGGAGTCCACGCAGGCACACGAGGGAGGGAATCATGGCGCGGGTGACAGGGCTCGGACACGTCGGGATCTACGTGCGCGACCTCGAACGGATGGTCGCCTTCTACCGGGACGTCATGGGCATGCAGGTCACCAAGCAGAACTGGCGCGCCGGCGCCGTCTTCCTGAGCGCGGATCCGGAGGCGGTCGACCATGAGATCGCGCTCATCCGGGGCCGGCCGGACGCGGAGGATCCCCATCTGATCAACCAGATCTCGCTGCGGGTCGCCTGCCTCGACGATCTCCGCGCCTTCCACCGTCGGTTGGTCGCCGAGGGCTACCGCATCGACCGGGTGGTCAATCACGCCAGCGCCATCGGCTGCTACTTCTTCGATCCCGAGGGCAATCGCACCGAGGTGTTCTGGGTCACGGGCCGGCCGTGCTGGGTGCCGACCGCGAACCCCATCGACATCGAGCAGCCCGACGAGGCGCTGCTGGCCGAGGTGGAGCGCGTCTGGATGGAGCTCCGCCACGTGCCGGTCGGAGGGCGGCTGACGGACGAGACCGCGACTCTCGAGGTGGCGCGCCTCGCGTAGAAGAAGCGCTAGCCAGACCGTTTCTCCGACAGGCTCCTAGCCGGGGTCGAGCGCCGGGCGCGCCGGACGCCGTGGGCATTCCGCACGCGGAAAGGGAGGACGCGATGTCGCCGAGACTCACTCGTCGGGAATTCCTGGTCGGCGCCGCGCTGGCGGCGACGATGCCGGCGCCGGCGTTCGCGCAGCAGAAGCCGGTCAAGATCGGCCTGCTCACGGTGAAGACGGGGCCGCTCGCCCAGGGCGGCATCCAGATGGAGCAGGGCATCACCCGGTTCCTCAAGGACAGGAACTACACGCTCGCCGGGCGCAAGGCCGAGCTCGTCGTCGGCGACACCGGCGGCAACCCGGCCGGCACCAAGACCAAGACCCAGGAGCTCGTGGAGCGTGACGGCGTCGATCTCATCGTCGGGCCGCTCGCCGCCTTCGAGCTGCTCGCCATCACCGATTACGCCGCCCAGGCGAAGATGCCCATCCTGAGCCTCGCCGCCGCCGAGGACATGACGCAGCGCCGGCCCAACCCGTATTTCGTCCGCGCCTCCGCGACCTCGGCGCAGTCGATGCACCCCCTGGCCGATTACGCGGCGAAGGAGCTGAAGTTCAAGCGCGTGATCAGCATCACCGAGGACTTCGCCTTCGGCTACGAGCAGATGGGCGGGTTCCAGCGCGTCTTCGAGGACGCGGGCGGCCGGGTCGTGAAGAAGCTGTGGCCGCCGCTCGTGACCCCCGACTACACGCCCTATCTCGCGCAGCTCAGTGGCGTGGACGCCGTCGTCCAGGGCTTCGCCGGATCGAACCCGCTCAAGTTCATGAAGCAGTACAAGGACCAGGGGCTCAAGCTGCCGGTCCTGAGCGGCAGCGTGGGCTGCGACGACGCGCTCCTGAAGAGCTTCGGCGACGAGGCGATCGGCGTGATCTCGTGCTCGGCGTACACGAGCGATCTCGACACGCCGAGCAACAGGCGGCTCGTCGAGGGGATGGTGCGCGACCACGGCAATATCCCCGGCATCTACGCCGCCGGGCTCTACATCAACGGCATGGTCGCGGAGGCGGCGCTCGAGAAGACGGGCGGCAAGACCGACGACAAGGAGGCGCTGATGAAGGCGCTCCGCGCGGTGTCGCTCACCGACACCCCGCGCGGGCCGTTCCACTTCGACCACCTCGGCAACGTCGTCGGCAACTTCTACATCCGGCGGTGCGAGCGCAAGGGCGACAAGCTCGTCAACACGACGATCAAGACCTATCCGGACGTGAGCCAGTTCTGGACCTACGACGAGAAGTGGTTCCTCTCGCAGCCCGTCTACTCGCGGGACTATCCGCCGCTGAAGAGCTGAGGCCGCGTCCGCTCCGAGGCTTCCCGTCCGCGTGACGGGCCGGCGACCATCACCTGATCGATGCGCGATTGGTGTTCCGCTCCGACACAGATTGCGCCGCGAGTCGTATGAACCTCTGGCTGGTGCTGGCCGTCAACAGCGTCACCCTCGGCGGTCTCCTCTTCCTCCTGTCCGCCGGCTTCTCGCTGATCTTCGGGCTGATGAAGATCCCGAACCTGACGCACGGCTCGTTCTTCATGCTGGGCGCCTACTTCGCGGTGAGCCTGATCGGGCGCGGGTTCGACTTCTGGACGGCCGCGATCGTCAGCGGGCTCGGCGTCGCCGCCTTCGGCGGCATCGTCGAGCGGTTCGTCCTGCGCCGGCTGGCCGGCGCCGAGCTCCCGCAGGTGCTGGTGACCCTGGGCCTCTCCTTCATGGTCGCCGACGTCTGCCTCATGGTGTGGACCGGCGACCCCATCCCGATCGCCACGCCCCCGGCGCTGCGCGGCACGACCTCGGTGCTGGGCCTGGCCTTTCCCACCTATCGCCTCGCCATCAGCATCATCGCCGTGACCTTCGCGGCGGCGCTGTGGGCGCTGCTGGACCGGACGCGGCTCGGCGCGATGATCCGCGCCGGCGTCGACGATCCGGCGATGGCGCGGGTCGTCGGCATCCGGGTCTCGCGGCTCTTCACCATCGTCTTCTGCCTGGGCGCGTGGCTCGCCGGATTCGCCGGCGTCATCGGCGGGCCGATCCTCTCCGTCTATCCCGGGCTCGACCAGGACATGCTGCCCCTCGCCCTCGTCGTCGTCATCCTCGGCGGCAGCGGCAGCCTGCTCGGCTCGCTCGTCGGCAGCGTCCTCGTCGGCTTCCTCTACAACTTCGGCCAGGCGATGTTCCCCGAGCTCGCCTACGTCGTCCTCTTCCTGCCGATGCTCATGGTCCTGGTGCTGCGGCCCCAGGGCCTCTTCGGCCGGCCGGCGGGATGAAGCGGCTCGCCCTCGCCGCCGCGCTCGCGATCCTGGCGGCGGCGCCCCTGTGGGTCGGCTCCCCCTACTACGTCAACATCGCCACCCAGATCCTGCTCTACGCCATCTTCGCGCTCGGCATCAACGTGCTGGTGGGCTACGCCGGGCTGGTGACGCTCGGCCATGCCGGGCTGTTCGGCATCGCCGCCTACACGGGGGCGCGGATCATGAACGCGGGCCACGACCACGTCGCGGTCGCGGCGGGGACCCTCGCCGTGACGCTCGCCGCCGCCGCGATCTTCGGCGCGCTGGCGCTGCGCGGCACCGGGCTCGGCTTCGTCATGATCACGGTGGCCCTCGGCCAGATCGTCTGGGGCATCGCCTATCGCTGGATCTCCATCACCAACGGCGACAACGGCGTCTCCGTCAAGGGGCGGCCGAGCCCGTTCGGGCTGTCGCTCGCCTCCCCGGCCGGCTTCTACTGGGCGACGCTCGTCGTCTTCCTCATCGCCGTCGCCTCGATGGCGATCTTCGTCGCCTCGCCGTTCGGCGCCAGCGTGCGTGGCACCCGGGATCAGGCCCGGCGCATGAACGCCCTCGGCTACCACGTCTGGATGATCCGCTTCGTGGCCTTCCTCTTCTCGGGCTTCTGGAGCGGCGTGGCCGGGCTGCTCTACCTCTACTACAACCAGTTCGTCAGCCCGCACGTGGTGGCGCTCACCGCCTCGGCGGAAGCACTGCTGATGGTGATCTCGGGCGGCACCGCCACGCTGCTCGGGCCGCCCGTCGGCGCCGCGCTGGTCGTCATCATGAAGAACGTGGCGAGCGCCTACATCGAGCGCTGGAACTTCGTGCTCGGCGCCATCTTCGTCGCCATCGTCATCTTCGTGCCGGAGGGGCTGGTGCCGGGCACGGCGCGACTCGGGCGCTGGGCGCTGGCGGCGATGCGGCCGCGAGGGGCGGCCACCGTGGCCGCCCCCGGCGAGGACGGCGGACGATGACCGCGCTCGCCGTGCGCGACCTCGAGAAATCCTTCGGGGGCCTGCGCGTCACCGCCGCCGTGAACCTCGCCGTCGAGCCGGGCGAGCGCCGTCTGATCATCGGCCCGAACGGCGCCGGCAAGACGACGCTCTTCAACCTCATCACCGGCGAGCTCCGGCCCGACGGCGGCTCGATCACGCTCTTCGACCGCGACATCACGCGGGTCCCGAGCCGCCGGCGCCCCCACCTCGGCCTCGCCCGCACGTACCAGATCATCACGCTCTTCCCGGGCGACACGCTGCTGCGCAACGTCACGCTGTCGTTGCTCGGCCTGTCGCGGCTGCGCTGGAACCCGTTCGTCAGGCTCGAGCGGCAGGGGGCACTCATCGCCCGGGCGCGCGAGGCGCTGGCGGAGGTCGCGCTCGACCATCTCGCCCTGCGGCCGCTCGCCCAGACCTCCTACGGCGAGCGCCGCCGGGTCGAGATCGCGATGGCGCTCGCCCAGAACCCCAGGATCCTGCTGCTCGACGAACCCTTCGCCGGGCTCTCCGTCGAGGAGCGGCGCGACGTGCTGCGGCTGGTCACCGGGATCCCGCGCGACGTGACGATCGTGATGATCGAGCACGACATGGACGTGGCGCTCGACTTCGCCGAGCGCATCACCGTCCTGCACTTCGGCCGGGTCGTCGTCGAGGGCACGCGCGGCGAGGTGGTCGCGCACCCGCGCACCAGGGAGATCTACCTTGGCGAATGACGCGCTCGTGCTGAGCGAGATCGACGCCTTCTACGGCGACAGCCACGTGCTGCACCGCGTGTCGCTGCGTCTGGGCGAGGGCCGCCTGCTCGGTCTGCTCGGCCGCAACGGCGCCGGCAAGTCGACCTCCATGCACGTGACGGTCGGCCTGCTCCCGCCGCGGCACGGCGCCGTCACCGTCTACGGCAGCGCGGTCACCGGTCGCCCCCCCGAGGCCATCGCCGCCCACGGCGTCGCGCTGGTGCCGCAGGGGCGCCGCATCTTCAGGAGCCTCACGGTGGGCGAGAACCTGGCGGTGGCCGCGCGCAAGCCGCGCGGCGGCCTGCCCATGCTGTGGACGCTCGACACCGTCTATGCCCTGTTCCCGCGCATCGAGGAGCGCCACCAGCAGATCGCCGGCTCCCTCTCCGGCGGCGAGCAGCAGATGCTCGCCATCGGCCGCGCGCTGATGTCGAACCCGCGCGTGCTCCTGATGGACGAGCCGTCGGAAGGCCTGGCGCCGCAGATCGTCGCCGAGGTCATGTCGACCATCCGCCGCCTCAAGGAGCAGGGGCTCTCCATCGTCCTCGTCGAGCAGAGCGCCAAGCTGGTCTTCGACGTCGCCGACGACATCGTCATCCTCAACAGCGGCCGCGTGGTCGTCGACGGGTCCGCCGCCGAGCTCCAGCGCCACGGCGTCGACCTGCGCCAGCACCTGGGCATCTACTGAGGGCGCCGGGACGAGGGGCCCGAGCCCCGCGACGTCCTGCGGCTCGTTCTTTCAGATCGCTCGCCTCGGACGGCGGGGCCCGGAATTTCGGTTGACTCTCCCT